>Ga0307289_10000671_pt1 | contig 14814 bp, 16 predicted proteins | sample ER_DNA_143_FD_194483 | JGI IMG/M metagenome (GOLD analysis project Ga0307289, IMG submission 194483) | Bulk soil microbial communities from the East River watershed near Crested Butte, Colorado, United States - ER_DNA_143 | ecosystem: Environmental > Terrestrial > Soil > Floodplain | place...
CGAAGGCATGCAGCTCTTCGAGCGACGTGTCGCTGATGAGGTGGGCAAAGACCGTGCCGTGGCGGGGCCAGATCGGCTGGTCGATCCAGATGGTCATCGCGGCTCACGCTAGTGGGCTGTGGACATCGGGCGAGGCCTTCGGACGCGGAGGCCTAGCGTCGGCGGAAACATCCAACCGCAGGAGGACCCATGTTCACCGTCGACACCGACCGCATCCAGGCCGCCGCCTCCGACATGTCCGGCATCGCCGCCGAGATCGAGTCCTCTGTCGGCGCCATGCACGCCCGGCTCACCTCATTGGAGGGGTCGTGGACCGGCGCGGCGGCGACCGAGTTCCAGGGTGTCGTCGGCGAGTGGAGCGCCCTGCAGGGCCGGGTCCGCGAGGACCTCGCCCAGATCGCGGCGCTCACCTCGCGGGCGAGCGGCAGCTACGCCGAGACCGAGCAGGGCGTGCGTGGCATGTTCGCCCACTGAGGGCCGGCCCCAACCGCGGAGGCGGCCCCCGGGTGAACCGGGGAGCCGCCTCGCAGATGAGACGGGAGCGCGGGACTCAGAAGTCCATGCCGCCCATGCCGCCGTCGCCACCCGGCATGGCCGGAGCGGCCTTCTCGGGCTTGTCGGCGATGACCGCCTCGGTCGTGAGGAACAGCGCGGCGATGCTGGCCGCGTTCTGCAGCGCGGACCGGGTCACCTTGACCGGGTCGTTGATGCCGGCCTTGAGCATGTCGACGTACTCGCCGGTCTGCGCATTGAGCCCTTCGCCCTTGCCCAGGCCGCGGACCCGCTCGGCGACGACGCCGCCCTCGTGGCCGGCGTTGATGGCGATCTGCTTCAACGGAGCCTCGGCCGCGACGCGCACGATGTTGGCGCCGGTGGCCTCGTCACCGTCGAGGTCGAGCTTCTCGAACACCTTGTTGGTCGCCTGGAGCAGCGCCACGCCACCACCGGCGACGATGCCCTCCTCGACGGCGGCCTTGGCGTTGCGGACCGCGTCCTCGATGCGGTGCTTGCGCTCCTTGAGCTCGACCTCGGTGGCCGCGCCCGCCTTGATGACGGCGACGCCGCCGGCGAGCTTGGCGAGGCGCTCCTGGAGCTTCTCCCGGTCGTAGTCGGAGTCGGACTTCTCGATCTCCGCCTTGATCTGGGCGATCCGGCCCTCGATCGGGGCGCGGTCCTCCTGGTCCTCGACGATGGTCGTGTCGTCCTTGGTGACGACGACCTTGCGGGCCTTGCCGAGCAGGTCGAGGTCGGCGTTCTCGAGCTTGAGACCGACCTCCTCGGAGATGACCTGGCCACCGGTGAGGATGGCGATGTCGACGAGCATGGCCTTGCGCCGGTCACCGAAGCCGGGGGCCTTGACGGCGACCGACTTGAAGGTGCCCCGGATCTTGTTGACGATCAGGGTCGCCAGGGCCTCGCCGTCGACGTCCTCGGCGATGATCAGCAGCGGCTTGCCGCTCTGCATGACCTTCTCGAGGACCGGCAGCAGGTCCTTGACCGAGGAGATCTTGCTGTTGACGACAAGCACGTATGCGTCGTCGAGCACGGTCTCCATGCGCTCGGTGTCGGTGACGAAGTAGTGCGAGATGTAGCCCTTGTCGAACCGCATCCCCTCCGTCAGCTCCAGCTCGAGGCCCATGGTGTTGGAGTCCTCGACGGTGATGACGCCTTCCTTGCCGACCTTGTCCATCGCCTCGGCGATGAGGTCACCGATCTGCTCGTCGGCGGCGGAGATCGAGGCGGTCGCGGCGATCTGCTCGCGGGTCTCGACCTCGGTGGCGGAGGCCAGCAGCTCGTCGGCGACGGCCTCGGTGGCCTTCTCGATGCCGCGCTTGAGCGCCATCGGGTTGGCGCCGGCCGCGACGTTGCGCAGGCCCTCGCGCACCATCGCCTGAGCGATGACGGTGGCCGTCGTCGTGCCGTCGCCGGCGACGTCGTCGGTCTTCTTGGCAACTTCCTTGACGAGCTCGGCGCCGATCTTCTCGTACGGGTCCTCGAGCTCGATCTCCTTGGCGATGCTGACACCGTCGTTGGTGATCGTGGGGGCGCCCCACTTCTTCTCGAGCACGACGTTGCGGCCCTTGGGGCCCAGCGTCACCTTGACCGCATCGGCGAGGGTGTTCATCCCTCGCTCGAGGCCGCGGCGAGCCTCTTCATCGAAAGCGATGATCTTGGCCATTCGGGTGGTTCCTCCCACGCGAATCGATGTGGAGACCACGGAGGCGCCCGCGACGGACGGCCCGGGTCACGCGCGCTCACGTTCCGTGCGCTCCCCGGCCCTCGCCCCAGTGGTCGAGTTGTCACTCTCAGGTCAAGAGTGCTAACGCCATTATTGGCACTCTCGGTCGGAGAGTGCAAACGAGGCCCGCCTATCCTGGCCGACGTGACGATGACGGCCTTCGCAGTCAGCGAGAGCCTCCTGCCGCACCTGCGCAGGGCCCGCGACCACGTCGACCGCCGGTACGCCGCCGAGCTCGACCTCGACGGGCTCGCGGCGGTTGCCGGGGTCTCGAAGTACCACTTCGCCCGCTGCTTCGAGGCGGCTTACGGCGAGACGCCGATCCGCTACCTGACTCGACGACGGATCGAGCGCGCACAGGACCTGCTCCGCGTCGCCAACCTCACGGTGACCGAAGTCTGCATGGCCGTCGGCTTCTCGAGCCTCGGGTCGTTCTCGACCCGGTTCACCGCGCTCGTCGGGGAGTCTCCGACCGCATACCGCGACCGCTGGGCAGCGACCGGAGGCCCACGCATACCGGGTTGCTACCTCTTCATGATGGGCGTGGTTCCGAGCCGTTCCGCAATCTCAGAGAAGCCGGCCCCGACGTCGGCGACCTAACGTGGCGCTCATGATCACCAACGTCTCCCTCACGACGATCTACTGCCTCGACCAGGAGGCGGCTCGCGACTTCTACGTCGACAAGCTGGGCTTCGAACCCCGCACAGACGCCGAGATGGCGCCTGGAGCCCGCTGGATCACCGTCGGCCACCCGAACCAGCCCGAGCTGGAGCTGACCCTCATGACCCCGGGGCCCCCTCTTTCCGACGAAGCCGCCGACTTCGTCCGCGACCAGCTCGGAAAGGGCGCGATGGGTGGGCTAGGTCTGCAGGTCGACGACTGCCGGCAGACCTATCAGGACCTCTCGGCCAAGGGCGTCGAGTTCCTGCAGGAACCCGCCGACCGGCCCTACGGCGTCGAGGCGATCATCCGCGACAACTCCGGCAACTGGCTGGTCCTCGTCGAGCGACCGAACGGCGGCTGACAGACTCGCCCGTATGCGTGGTGCCGGGCCCTTCGTCGAGGTCGCCGACGGGGTGTTCCACGGTCGCTACCGCCAGTGGGACGTGGGCGTCGGGCTGGTCGTCGGCAGCGAAGCGGCGCTCGTCGTCGACACGCGGGCCAGCGAGGTGCAGGGCCGCGAGGTGGTCGAGGACATCCGCCGCATGGGACTCGGCGTACCGGTGACGACGGTGGTCTGCACCCACGTCCACTTCGACCACACGTTCGGCAACCGGGCGTTCGCCGAGGCAACGATCCACGCTCACCAGCGAGTCCTCGAGACCTACGAGTCGGATGCGGAGCGGCTCAAGGCGGTGGTCCGCGCCGAGACAGAGGTCGGTCCGGACGAGAGCTACTCCGCTCAGGACCTCAAAGACGTGCTCGCCGCGGTGCCGCGCCGCCCGGACCTGACCTTCTCGACCACGAAGCAAGTCGACCTCGGCGACCGGGCGGTCGAGCTGGCGTTCGCCGGCCGCGGCCACACCGACGGCGACATCCGGATCGCGGTCCCCGACGCCGGCGTCGTGTTCCTCGGGGACCTCGTCGAGGAGTCGGCGCCGCCATCCCTAGGCACTGACTCCTGGCCACTGGACTGGGCGGTGACTCTGGACCGACACCTGGCCGCAATCGGGTCCGACGCACTGGTCCTGCCCGGCCATGGCCGTCCGGTCGACGCTGCCTTCGTCCGGCGCCAGCGGGACAGGCTGGCCGCGGTGGCCGCCGTCATCCGGGACCGGCACGCCGCGGGCATACCTCTCGTGCAGGCTCGCCAGGAGCCGGACGGCCGGCTGCCCTACCCGCTGGGCTGGCTCGCGAGCGCGTTCACGCGAGGGTATGCACAAGCCGGAGAGCGGGCTGATGGAGAGTACCGACCGTGAGCGCTGGCTCCGGCGGTGCCGGGCCTGGACCGCCCCGGGAAGGGGTTCCCTTCGCGACGCTGCCTGCTCACTCAACAACGGTGGCCCACTAACGGCGGAGCTACGTGACGACGCAATCTGCGGCTTGACGGTCAACGGCGGCTGTTGGGCTACATGCGTCACACCGACGTCGAGGCGTTCGCCTGGCTCGACGAGCCGGTCGTGGACTGACCGACCCGGCGCTCTGGGCCCGGGACGGCCGCAGCTGGCCCAGTCACGCGGGCCGAGTGGTGATCAGACCTGCTCAATGCTCGCCGCCGTCGGCATCGCCCGAGACGGCGAAGAGGCGCCAGACTCCGGGAACTCCCTTCAGCACGCGCTCACCACGGCTCGCGAACTCGAGACCCGATCCGACGACGAGGTCCTTGACCGTGCTCGACACCCACACTTCGCCCGCCTTCGCCGCGGCCTCGACCCGCGCGGCCAGGTGAACCGCCATCCCGACGATGTTCGGGCCGGCCAGCTCGACTTCCCCCGTGTGGGCCCCGGCGCGGAGCTCGAGGCCGAGCGGCGACGAGGCCTTGCGGATCGCCAGCGCGGCTCGCACGGCCCGGGCTGGGCCGTCGAAGGTCGACAGGCTGCCGTCGCCGACCGTCTGCACGAGCCGACCGCGGTGGGCGTCGACCTGCCGCGCGGTGATGCGGTGGTGCTCGGTGAGCAGGGCACGCCACCGGCGGTCGCCGAGCCGCGCCGCGTGCTGCGTGGAGCCGACGACGTCGCAGAACACGACCGTGGCGAGCACCCGTTCGGTCAGCGGTGTCACGGGTCGCCCGGTCACGAACTCCTCGACCTCGTCGAGCATGGCGTCCTGGTCGCCGGCTGTGAACAGGTGGTCCTCGCCGGGGAGCGCCACGGCGCGGGCGCTCGGGATCCCCGCGGCCATCGCGCGGGACAGGGCCGGAGGGATCAACCGGTCGTCCTCCCGGTACAGGACGAGCGTCGGCACCTTGACACTGGGCAGCACCGGCCGGACGTCGACGCCTTCGTACATCTGCTCGATGTTGTGCAGGCTGCCACGGCTCAGGCCAGAGCGGAGCATGCGTCCCCACCAGCGCCGCACCTCCGGGTCGTGGGCGATGCTCGGCGCCCACAGGTCGATGCTGCGGGGATCGCCCCATTCCTCGACGAGCATGCGCTCGAGTCCCCGCAGGGCCGGTAGGGACAGGCCGTCGGGGTAGTCGGGACCTTCGATGAGCCTCGGAAAGGTCCCGAACTGGACGAGTGCGCTGACGCGGCTGGGGTGACTGGCGGCGAGCAGCGTTGCCGCGGCCCCGCCCTCGGAGACCCCGAACACGACGGCACGTTCCGCGCCGACGGCGTCCAGCACCGCGAGGGCATCGTCGACGACGTCCTCCAACGTGTAGGGCCCGGCGTCCCGGTCCGACAGGCCCATGCCTCGCTTGTCGAAGACGATGAGCCGGCAGAACGATGCCAGCCGGGTCCAGAAGCGCCTCGCCTCGTCGATCTCGGCACCGATCTCCAGGTGGCTGACGAATCCCCCGAGAAAGAGCATGTCGACGGGACCGGAACCCACTGTGGAGTACGCGATCGACACCGAGCCGTTCTGGACGTAGCGGATCGGCGCCCAGTCGCTCACGCCGGAACCCTACGCGGCGTGACCAGGCCAAACTTCGTCAGCCGAGGGATGGTGATTCCAGTGCGGCGGCGAGGCGCGACGCATACTCGACAGCCTCCTCGTCGGAGACGTACTTCGTGCGCGGCCAGAAGAACCCGCGCAGCCCGTCGCCCTTGGTGCGCGGGACGACGTGGACGTGCAGGTGCGCTACCGACTGGCTGACGACGGTGTTCGTCGCGACGAACGAGCCCTGTGCGCCCAGCCCGTCGACGACGGCCCGAGCCAGCCGCTGGGTCGCCTCCAGCAGCGGCTCACGCAGCCGCGCCGGCAGCGCAGGAAGGGCCTCGACGTGCTCGCGCGTCACGAGCAGCACATGACCCTTGAACACCGGCCGGGCGTCGAGGAACCCGACGAGGTCGGGCTCGTCGAGGACGACGTGCGCGGGGATCTCGCCGGCGACGATCTGGCAGAAGGTACAGCTCTTCGCCGGCACGTCAGTCGGGCAGCTGGGTGCGCAGCGACCCGTCGGCCTCGGACGACACGGGGTCGTCGAGGTCTCCGATGAAGACGGCCACGATGCCGCGGTAGGGGTTGGACTCGACCTCGGCGAGGATCTCGCGCCACGCCTGAAGGTTGTCGTGCTTGATGCCCGGGTATGCCTCGGCCGGCGCCGCGCCGTGCAGCGCGTGGGTCAGCTCGGCCACCGAGATGACGTGGGTCGAGGTGCCGTTGGCGTAGCCGATGGTCTTGGCCAGGACCACGGCGGCAAGATAGGCCTCCCCGACGTTGACCACCGGGAACTCGTACTCCGCGGACGACGTCGCCGAGGTGAGTCCGACGGCCCACACCGCGGGTTCGCGCCAGTCGTCGATGGACGCCGCGATGGTCCGGCGCGCGGCGGCGATCTCCTCGGCGGTGCTCCAGGCGGCGGTCATGGCATCAGCCTGGCACAGCGAGCGAGACCGTCCCGGGCTAGCGTCGCTGCATGAACAAGGACGCCCTCGCCGCCCGGCAAGCCCCGCTCAAGGCCGCCTACCGCGAGGACCCGGCGGCCGCGATCGTCACGATGCGGGCGAGCGGGCGGCTCGGCGAGGGTGTGTCGTGCGACCTTGAAACCGGCCGGGCGATGGCGTCCGCCGGGCTGCATCCGGCGGCCGGCGGGGACGGCAGCCAGCTGTGCTCGGGCGACCTGCTCCTGGAGGCGCTCGTCGCCTGTGCCGGGGTCACGCTGGCCGCGGTGGCGACGTCGATGGGACTGCTGCTGCGCGGGGGTTCGGTCCAGGCGGAAGGCGACATCGACATCCGGGGAACCCTGGCGGTGGACAAGAAGGCGCCGGTGGGGTTCCGGTCGATCCGGGTCTCCTTCGACCTCGACACCGACGCCGCCGAGGACGAGCTGGCGTCGCTGGCACGGCTGACCGAGCGGTACTGCGTCGTGTGGCAGTCGCTGCACCGCCCGCCCGAGGGGACGATGTCGGTGTCCCGCGCCGCCTGAGATCAGGCCGGCCGTAGCCAGAGGTAGATCGCGAGGACGAAGCCCAGCGCCGCGGCCGTCCACCGCACCACCCGGCCGGGCAGGCGGCGGACGACCACTGGACCCAGCGCACCGCCCACGAGGAGACCGGCGGCCAGCGGGAGGACGGCCGCCCACGGCACCGGACCGGTGAGCACCAGGACGACGGCCGCCGCGGCACACGTGACAGTGACGACGACGTTCTTGATCGCGTTGGCCTGGGGAATCCGCGCCTCGTAGAAGAGGACGATCGCGAGGAACATGACTCCGGAGCCGGCGCCGAAGTACCCGCTATAGACAGAGACGACGACGACCAACGCCGACAGGGTGCCGAGGGGCAGCGCTCCCCCGCGCCACGTCACCAGCGTCGGCTGCAGGAGCAGCACGAGGGCTCCGGCGGCCACCAGGAACGGCACGACTCGCGCGAACACACCGGGCGGCGTGGACAGCAACAACCCGGCGCCGGCGACGCTGCCGACGATCCCCAGGAGAAGCAGGCGGGTCACCAGGCGACGCGTTCCCACCAGCTCGCGACGTGAGCTCAAAGCCGCTCCGGGACCCATGGCGGTGGCGGCCACGATGTTCGCCACGTTGGCGGGCAGCGGCGGCACGCCCGCGGCGAGGAGCGCCGGATATGAGACCAGCGACGTGATCCCGCCGGCACTCCCGAGGGCGCCGGCCACGATGCCCGCCGGCACGAGCAGGGCAGCGGCGAGCGGCGACACGCCCCGAGCCTCGCACGGGTCCCGCCGGAGTCAGGCGCTGGCGAGGATCTCTCCGTGGACGACGACGAACCAGCCGTCCGGGTGCTCGGCCCAGTCACGCCAGGCCTGCGCCAGCTCGGCGAGCCGGTCCGGGGTCGCCAGACCGCGCTCGAGCGCCTGTTGCGCGAGTGAGGAGTGGGTGACGCGGTCGGCCCACAACCCGCCCCACCAGGCGCGGTCCTCCGATGTTGCGAAGCACCAGGCGCTGGCCGACGACACCACGTCCACGAGCCCCGCGGTATGCGCCCAGGCCAGCAGGTGCCGGGCGGCTGAGGGTTCCGCGTCGTTGCTGCGCGTGACTCCCTGGTACACCCTCATCCAGTCGTCGAGGCGAGGGTCGGCGGGATACCAAACCATCGCCGCATAGTCCGCGTCGCGGGCGGCGATGAGCCCGCCAGGCCGGCATACCCGACGCATCTCCCGCAGCGCCGCCACGGGGTCACTGAGGTGCTGGAGCACCTGGTGCGCGTGGACCACATCGATCGAGTCGTCCGGGAGGTCGAGGTCGTAGACGTCGCCGAGACGGAACTGCGTGGTCGTGTCGCCGCGCGCCTCGGCGCTGGCGCGGGCCGCGACGAGCGGTTCGGCGACGACGTCGATGCCGAGGACGCGGCCGGGTGTCACCGCCTCAGCCAGGTCGAGGGTGATGGTCCCCGGTCCGCAGCCGACGTCGAGGACGTTCGCGCCGGGGGCGAGATGCGGAAGCAGGTATGCGGCGGAGTTCGCCGCCGTGCGCCACTGGTGGGCGCGGAGCACGGACTCGTGGTGCCCGTGGGTGTAGGTGTCCCGCCGGCTCACCTCGCCATCGTGCGTCGGAACGTCGGCTCGGCGCGGGTCGCGACCACATCGTGACCCCCCTCGGTTAGATTTCGGGCGTGCTGCGCGTTGCCGAGCTCCTGGCCGTGCCGTTGCTCGGCCTGCTCCTGCTGCTCACCTGGTCGGACGCGGACGGTCGCTGGGAGCACCACCCATCGCACTTCTGGCTCGTTCTCTCGACCGGCCTGGTCAACCTCGCGCTGGGGGTCGTGGCGGCCGATGCGGCCAGGCGGCGGAGGGACGCCCGGCTCGTGCTGGTCAGCCTGTCCTTCATGTCCGCGGCGGGGTTCCTCGGTCTGCACGCCCTGGCCACGCCGGGGGTGCTGCTCCCGCAGTCGAACGCCGGCTTCGTCGTGGCGACGCCGGTCGGCCTGCTGCTCGCCTCGGTCCTGGCCGCGTGGTCCAGCCTCGACCTGCACCGGGCGGGACCGCGGATCGTCGAGCTACAGCGGCCCCTGACCTACGGGCTCGTAGCCGTGATGGCGGTATGGGCGGCCTGCTCGCTCGCCGGTGTCCAGCCGCTCAACACGCGCCTCGACGAGGACGGCGCCAACGCGGTGCTGCGGGTCCTCGCGGTCCCGGGGTTGGCGTTCTACGTGGTCGCCTCCTGGCGCTATCTCGCCCTGTACCGCGTCCGGAAGTCCTCGCTGGCCCTCGCCCTCTTCGCCGCATACGTGCTGCTCGCCGAGGCGCTGCTGGCCGTGACGCTCGGCCGCAACTGGCACGCCTCGTGGTGGGAGTGGCACGTCCTCATGCTGGTGGCGTTCGTGATCGTCGCGCGGACCGCCCGTCTCGAATACCGGCGGTCGGGATCGTCCGTCGCCGCGTTCAGTGGGATTTACCTGGACCAGACCCTCAAGCGTGTCGACCAACGCACCGCCGCCGGGCTGGAACGCCTCGTCACCGCCATCCAGCGTGGCGAGCCCACCGCGCCGGTCGTCGACACGCTCGTGGCGCGGGACGGCATCTCCCGCGACGAGGCCAGAGCTCTGGCGGGGGCGGCCCGGGAGATCCACGAGCTCGATGCCCTGTTCACGCCGTACGTCTCGCCGCAGGTCGCCGAGCGGCTCCGGGCCGACCCGACGCTCGCCGAGCTCGGCGGCGTCGAGCGGCAGGTGTCCGTCCTCTTCGCCGACCTCCAGGGCTTCACGGCGTTCTCCGAGTCCCGGTCGCCGGCCTCGGTCATCGCCATGCTGAACCGGTACTGGTCGACCGCCGTCCCCGTCGTGATGAGCGAGGACGGGTTCATCGAGCGGTTCGCCGGTGACGCGATCATGGTCGTCTTCAACGCGACCGGCGACCAGCCGGACCACGCGCGCCGAGCGGTGCGGGCCGGGTTGGAGCTGCAGGAGGCCGCCGCAGTGATCGCCGAGGACGACAACTGGCCGCGGTTCCGGGTCGGGATCAACTCCGGCCGGGCCGTCGTCGGCAATGTCGGGACGCACGAGCAGCGCAGCTTCACCGCGATCGGCGATACGACCAACCTCGCCTCGCGCCTGCAAGGTCTGGCCAGCCCCGGTCAGGTCGTCATCGGCGAGACGACGCGCGGCCTCCTGGACGACGACGACCTGCTGACGTCCCTCGGGTCGGTCGAGGTCAAGGGCAAGCGGTACCCCGTCACCGCCTACCTCGTTCGCGGCTCGAGCCGCGCGCTCCCGGACGACGACGGAGCGGGATCGGCTCACTGACCGTCAGTCGACTGTCAGTCATGCGACTCGACTGCCGGTATATGGGCAGCCGAGACCCTCGACTGGCAGTCGAGCCGGATTGCCTGGAACGGCAGGTCAGCGGACTGCGGACGGGAACGCGTCGCGCCACGACCGCAGCGCGACTCCGCCCTGGTCGGTGCAGTCGACCGACTCGGCGGCGAGCAGACCGTGGCCGACGGCCCGCGTCACGCAATCGCCCGCGGCGTGCATGAGGTCGAACAGCTCGAGGAAGTCGGGCTCGGGCCGAGTGCCGGTCGCCATGGCGAACAGGGTGTCGCCGTCGACGATGGTGTGCACCGGGTTGATCGCCCGGGCCAACCCGTCGTGGCCGATGCCGGCCACCTTCTGGCAATGGGCCTTGGTGAGGGTCGCGTCCGTGGCGATCACGCCGATGGACGTCGCCAACCCCGGTCCGCGCCGACCGCTTGCCTCGGCGGCGGCGGCCGCCCGGGCGAGGCACTCCTCGAGCTCCGCCGGATCCGGTACCCCGATCCCTTCGAACTCGGCTCCGAGGCCGAACCGGGTCGCAAACAGCTCACCGGTCCGCGGGTCGACCGGTGAGCCCGCGGAGTTGACGGCCACGAGGGCGGCGACGGTGGTGCCGTTCTCGAGCACGGTGCTGGCCGTACCGATCCCGCCCTTGAGCCCACCGGAAGCGGCGCCCGTCCCGGCGCCGACGAGGCCCTGCTCGACCGGGCCGTCGTGGGCGGCCGCATACGCCGTCGCTCCCTCCTCCGGGCCGGGGAACCGTTCGAGGTGACCGCCCCGGTCCAGGTCGAACAACACCGCGGCGGGGACGATCGGAGCCACCTGACCCGGCTCGCCGAACGGCCACCCCAGACCGTCGGCGAACAGGGCCCGAACGATGCCGTCGGCGGCGGCCAGCCCGAACACGCTGCCGCCGCCGAGCATCACCGCGTTGACCCGGTCGACGAGGTTGCGAGGGTCGAGCAGGTCGGTCTCTCGCGTTCCGGGGCCTCCACCGCGCACGTCGACGCCGCAGACCGCGCCGCCCTCGGGCGCGACGACGACGGTCGTGCCGGTCAGCCAACCGGGCTCGCGACGGGTGGCGTGGCCGACCCGCAGCCCGGCGACGTCGGTGAGGGAGTTCGAGGGGCCGGGACGTAGCACGCCCCGAGGATGCCAGACCTTCTGGTGCCCGGGTCAGACGTTGATGCCGAGCCGGCGAGCGCTGCGAGCTCGCTGTCGTGAGGCGCGCAGCCGGCGCAGCCGCTTGACGAGCATCGGGTCGGCCTCGAGTGCCTCATGGGTGTCGATGAGCGCGTTGAGCACCTGGTAGTAGCGGGTCGCGCTCATGTCGAAGAGCTCCCGGATGGCCTGCTCCTTGGCCCCGGCGTACTTCCACCACTGCCGCTCGAAGGCGAGGATCTCGCGGTCACGGGCCGACAGGACGCCGTTCGCCGAGCGTTCCGCGTCGTCGTCCCGCGAGTAAGGCTGCGCGTCCATGGTGGCCACACTATAAGCCCAAATCACACTAGTGTCATTCGTCAGCGATGGCGTGGCGGGCTCGTCGACGCGACTCATGCCATCGTGTCGAGGATGGCCAGGATGTCGTCCTCGGTCGTGGTCGGGTTGACGATCGCGAACCGGGTCACGGTCTCTCCCTCGTGGGTGGTCGGCACGACAAAGGCGAACTCCTCAGCGAGCAGCCGGTCGGACCAGGCTTCGTAGTCCTCGCGGGACCAGCCGACGCGCCGGAACACCATCACGGACAGGTCGCGCTCACGCAATAGCTGGAGCTTCTCACGCCGTCCGATCTCGGCCTCTGCGTACCGGGCGACTTCCAGGGTCCGCTCGACGGCCCTCGAGTATGCGTCGGTGCCGTGCACCGCCAGCGAGAACCACAGAGGCAGCCCCCGGGCCCGACGGGTGAGTCCGACGGCGTAGTCGGTCGGGTTCCAGTCGGGTGCGCCGGTGAGGACCTCGAGGTACCCCGCATGCTGGGTGTGCGCCGACCGGGCCAGGGCGGGCTCGCGGTAGAGCAGGGCACAGGAGTCGAACGGCGCGAACAGCCACTTGTGCGGGTCCACGATGAACGAGTCGGCGCGTTCGACCCCCCGGAACCGGTCCCGGACCGACGGCGCCGCGAGCGCGGCCCCGCCGTACGCCCCGTCGACGTGGAACCAGATCCCCAGCTCCGCGCATACCTCGGCCACCGAGGCGAGGTCGTCGATGATGCCGAAGTTCGTCGTCCCCGCGGTCGCGACCACAGCGAAGAACGTCCGCGGGTCGTTGTCCAGCAGGGTCTTGCGCAGGTTGTCGCCGGTCAGCCGCCAACGGTCGTCGGCCGGGACGGTGACCAGCTCGGCGTCCATGACATCGCACGCGGACTGGATCGACGAGTGCGCGCCGTACGTGGTGGCCACGCGCCAGGGCTGCAGGTCGGATCCGGCTGCGTCGGCACGATGCCGAGCGGTATGCCGCGCGGCAACGAGCGCGGACAGGTTCCCGATCGTGCCGCCGGGGACGAAGGCGCCGCCGGCCTGGGGCGGGAGACCGGCGAGACCGGCGAGCCAGCGCAGGGTCTCGTTCTCCGCGTGGACCGCGCCGGAGCCCTCCAGCCAGGACCCCCCGTAGATCGACGAGGCGCCGACGACGACGTCGAACGCGGCCGCCTCCTGCGTCGGGGCACACGGGATGAACGACAGGTATCGCGGATGGTCCGTGGACAGGCACGACGGCGCGAGCACGTCGGCGAAGACGTCGAGCGCCCGGGCCGTGCCGAGGCCGCGTGGAGTGATGGTCACCCCGGCCTCCTCGAGCAGCTCCGCGTCGTCGAGCGGGCCGTCGAGAGGCACAGGATCGAGGCTGAGCCGGTCCGCCGCATACGCGAGCACGGCGTCGATGTCCGGTCTCGAGAGCGGTTGGTCGAAGCGGTGCACGCGCGGAGTCTAGGCAGCCCAGGCCGCAGGGCTCACAAAGGCCGCCCACATCTCTAAGGTGACGGACATGTCTCGCCCCATCGGCTTCTGGCTGAAGCTCGTCGACCGGCTCATCGACGAGCGGTTCGACCGCACGCTGTCCTTCCACCGCGTCACGCGCCGGCAGTGGCAGCTGCTCAACCTCCTGGACTGTGGGCCGTCCACCCTTCGCCGCCTCGACGCGGCAGTGGCGCCGTTTCTGGCGCTCGGCAAGGGCGAGTCGTCGGCCGACCACCTCTCCGACCTGATCCAGCGCGGTTGGGTCGGTCGCCAGGGCGCCATGTACGCGCTGACTCCGCTCGGCCACGACGAGCTCGGGGCCCTCAGCAGCGTCGTCGCGGCCACGCGCCGGCGGACCGCCGACGGCATCACCGAAGAGGAGTATGCGGCGACGTTGGCAGTCCTCGAGCGCATGGCCCGCAACCTGGGCTGGGACGAGGTCATGGTCGACCAGTGATGTGGTCACACCGGTGCCGAGGTGACGTCGTCGAGGACTTGGCGGATCGTCCGTAGCGCGCTGGCGGTGAAGGACGGGTGGGTCTCGCGGTAGTACGGGACGATGAGGGCGGCCTGAGTCAGGGCGTAGCCTCGGGCCCGTTCCCAGGTGCCGTCGTCGACGTCGAGCACCTCGCGGAACCGCCGTCGGCCGGCCGGACCGAAGACGGTCCAGCCCATGATGACGTCCGCCGCCGGATCGCCGGCGCCGACGTTGCCGAAGTCGATGACCGCGACGAGCCGCCCTGAGCGGACCAGCAGGTTCGGGCGCAGCAGGTCGGTGTGGATCCACGTCGTTCCGCCGGAGAAGGGCGGGGCCTCGAGTGCCCGGTCCCACGCCGCGGTGGCGGCGCCCGCATCGAGCAGGCCCGCCGCATCGGCGATGGCTGACCGCGTCGGTAAATCGAGCTCACGGAGTGGACGCCGCCCCGTGGCCGGCGCGTGATCGACCGGGCCCGACCGCAGCTCGCCGACAAACCTCGCCAGGTCATCGGCGGCCTGTCGTTCGTCGTCGACGAGCAAGTCGTCGTACGGGTCGCCGACTAGCCACCGGTGCACCGACCACGGCAACGGAAACGCGTCGCTCGGTCGCCCGTGGGCGATGGGCTCCGGTATGTGCAGGCTGACCCTGTCGCGGAGCCGCGGCAGCCAGACCCGCTCCCGCTCGAGGTCGCCGGCCGAGGCCGACGTCCGCGGCAGCCGTACCGCGAGGTCGTCGCCGAGCCGGAACATGGCGTTGACCGTTCCCCGCTGCGACAGCGGCCGGACCGGGAGACCGGCCAGCTGCGGGAGCTGCTCCGCG
>Ga0307289_10000675_pt1 | contig 14747 bp, 12 predicted proteins | sample ER_DNA_143_FD_194483 | JGI IMG/M metagenome (GOLD analysis project Ga0307289, IMG submission 194483) | Bulk soil microbial communities from the East River watershed near Crested Butte, Colorado, United States - ER_DNA_143 | ecosystem: Environmental > Terrestrial > Soil > Floodplain | place...
GCGGCCGCAGACGATCGGCTACGCCCTCCTGGATTCACCCGTCGCTCTGGCAGCCTGGATGCTCGACCACGACACGGACGCCTACTACAAGATCTCCAGCGCCTTTGTCGACGGGCAGCCCTCGGGCAATCTCACGCGGGACCACATCCTCGACAACATCACGCTGTACTGGCTGACGAGAACCGGGACCTCCGCGGCTCGGTCCTACTGGGAGAACGGGCAAGCGCAAGCTGCGGCTCTTGCGTCCGGCCAGGCTCCTCCGCCGGTCTCGCTCCCGGTCGGCTTCACCCAGTTCCCCGGCGAGATCTTCCGGGCGCCGCGCAGCTGGGTCGAGCAGGGTTATCCGAACGTCACCTACTTCAACGAGGCGGACAAGGGCGGCCACTTCGCCGCCTGGGAAGAGCCGGAGCTCTTCTCCAAGGAGGTCCGAACAGCCTTCGGATCGCTGCGGTAGCCGGCAAACCCGAGCAAAAAGGGAGGGTCAAGTGAGCTCCGTCGACACAGCTCTTCAACCGGCGGTCGCGCGCGACCAGGCGCGCGCGCTCTTCGGCCAGACGATGGGCCTCGTGGCGGTCACCGCGGGGCTGTTCGCGCTCGGTGCCTACCTCGGCCGGGACCTGTCCTACGGGTGGGGCTTCGCGGCGTTCATCGCGAGCTTCGGGCTCCTGATCGGCCTCAACTTCGCCGCCAGGCGCTCCGAGCAGCTCGCGATTGGCTTGCTCTTCGGCTTCGGCGTCCTAATCGGGCTGGGTACCGCGCCGACGATCGCCTACTACGCCTCCACAAACCCGCAGTCGGTCTGGCAGGCGGGAGGGGCGACCGCGCTCTTCATCGCGGGCTTCGGCGCCGCTGGGTACGCCACGCGCCGCGACCTCTCGGGTGTCGCCCGAGTGTGCTTCTGGGCCCTCCTCGTCCTGATCGTCTTCGGGATCGTGACCATCTTCGTGCGAATCCCTAATGGCGCGCTGATCTACTCGATCGCCGGTCTCGTGATCTTCGCCGGGTTCACGGCGTTCGACTTCCAGCGCCTGAGGCGGACGCAGGACATTCGTGCCGCGCCGCTGATCGCCGCCTCGATCTTCCTCGACGTCCTCAACGTCTTCCTGCTCCTGCTCTCGCTCTTCAATCGGGACTAGCCGGGTGTCTCCTACCCAGACCCAGACGCAGCAGCCGCCGGGAACCGCGGCCAGCAGCTCCTTCGGCGTTCTCCGCCAGGTCGACGGTGACGCCAAGTGAACCGGCTCACCGGCTTCTTCGCCACCGGGGCAGCTGCGCTCCCAGTCGAGGGCGAGCTGCCCCCGCTCGGCGGAGCAACCGGATGGCTCAATTCGTCACCGCTGACACCCGCCGAGCTACGCGGCAACGTCGTCGTGATCAACTTCTGCACCTATACCTGTATCAACTGGCTGCGCCAGCTTCCCTACGTCCGGGCCTGGGCAGAGAGATACAAGGAGCAGAGCTTGGTGACGATCGGCGCCCACACGCCGGAGTTCTCCTTCGAGCAAGACGTCGACAACGTCCGCCGGGCCGTCCAGGAGATGCGCCTCGAGTACCCGATCGCCATCGACAGCGACTACGCGATCTGGCAAGCGTTCGACAACGCCTATTGGCCGGCCCTCTACTTCGTCGATGCCGAGGGTCATATCCGTCACCATCACTTCGGCGAGGGCGCATACGAGGAGTCGGAAATGGTCATTCAACGCCTGCTCACCGAGGCCGGCCAGAGCGGCGTCGGTCATGACCTCGTCTCGGTCAATCCCAGTGGGATCGAAGCCGCCGCCGATTGGGGCAGCCTGAAGTCGCCGGAAAACTACGTCGGCTACGAACGCACCGAGAACTTCGCGTCTCCCGGTGGCGCAGTGCCGAACGAGCCCCAGGCCTACAACGCTCCCGACGAGTTGAGACTCAATCACTGGGCCCTGTCAGGTGACTGGGCGGTGGGGAGAGAGGCGACGCGCCTGAACGAAGCCGACGGCTCGATCGTCTACCGCTTCCACGCACGTGATCTCAATCTCGTCATGGGACCTGCAGCGAAGGGAACCTCCGCACGCTTTCGGGTGCTCGTCGACGCGCAAGCACCGGGAGCGGCACACGGCGGCGACGTCGACGACCAAGGCAACGGCACGGTCACCGACCAGCGGCTCCATCAGTTGATTCGGCAGCCCGGCCCAATCACCGACCGCACGTTCGAGATCACGTTCCTCGACGCCGGTGTCGAGGCCTACGCCTTCACGTTCGGCTAGATCGAATCAGTGCTGCCGGCAGAGCCGGTCGCGGTACGAATCGAGGATTGCGTTCCCCGCCTGCTCGTAGGCCACGTCATCCGGGTTCTTCGGGTTGTAGGGGTGCAGCCCCGGGCCCTCCCAGCTGATGTCGGGCGTGACACCCGGGCCTGGCACGGTCAGCCGGTAGCGCTTTCCGACCCCGGGACCGCGGCGGTGGTGGCGCGGCCAGTTCGGGGGCGCGACATAGCCGCCGCTCGTCGGGTCATGGCGATAGAAGCCGTAGCAGAAGACACCGGTGCCCTTGTGGGTGACGAACGAGTTCTCCCGCCGCCAGCCGCGCCCGTAGGCCGGCGCGTTCAAAGTGTCGAGGTAGAGCAGGCGCCCGAAGCGATCCGTCGGAGCTCCCAGTCGCGTCGTGCCGTAGCCGTACACCGGACGGCCCAGATAGGTGAGCCGCCCGAACACGTGCTGGAAGCGGCCCCCGTAGATCCAGTCCGTGTGCACCTCCAGCTCCGCGATTGGGCCGCTCCAGTGCGAGAGGGTCAGCCAGGGCGTCTTCTGAGCCGGCAGCCAGGGAAGGAACCCGAGATCCGGCAGCGCGACTCGCCAGCTTTGCAGGGCCCAGTAGCTTCCGTCGCCCGCCGTGCAGCTGGCGACGACGTTCGTGAGCACCGGTCCGTCGTAGCGGCGGCATGTGTCTGGGAATGCCTGCCAGAGGCGCCGGTGGTACGTGCCCCAGCCGCCTGAGTAGTCGAGCCGGAACGCGACCTGCTTCCCCCCGCTTGAGGACGGCCGCGCGTTGATCGCGCCCCAGCCGAGCACGCGCCGGAGCCGGCCGCTCGCGCGGTAGGTGATCAGCGCCTGCCCTTTGGCGTTCACCTGGAGGTGGACGTTGCGCGCGTTCCGGTCGACGAGCTGGGATGCTGCTGCCGGGCCGCCGAGCGCGAGTGCCGCGAGGGAGGAGACGGACAGGGCCAACACAGCGAGGGGGATGTTCTTGGAGGGAACCGAGCGGGCCCTGCCCATGTCGTCGTCTCCTTAGCGTTGCAGCGTCGGGAGATAAGAAGCAGGAGCCGCGAAAAACTTGCGGTCGGTCTAGGAGGGCGCCGCCGGATAGCTGATCGTCAGCGCAAACGCCAGAGGCCTGCGGCTGGTCGTGCTGACGACGAGTCGGTACCGCCGCGCACGGACTCGGGCGCGCAGGCTCGCGCGGCCGGCGCCGCGGGCGGAGGCCGCGACGCGTCCGGCCGCCACCAGTCTGAGCCGGATCGTTGGGCGGCCGGTGTGGGCCTTCACCGTCGCTCTGAGCACGCCCGCACCGGTCGCGAGCACGACGCTCGCGGTCCTGCCGCGCGCGATCCTGCCCCTGACGACCTTCGTCCTTCGCGCCCCGGCAGAAGTCCCAGTCCCACTTGCGCCGCCCTGCGGCGGAGCCTGGCTTGGGGCCGGCGTCTCCGTAGGAGCCAGTCCGAGAACAAGAGTGTGCAGAGTGGCGTAGGCGTCGACCCGCCCGCTGGCGACGCCGGGAATCGGGACGGCGCTCGCCTCGATCGCCTGCTCGACCTGCCCGGGCGTGACTCCGGGCACGAGCGAGAACGCGAGCGCGGCGATTCCGCTGACGACCGGAGCGGCCGAGGATGTGCCCAGAAACGAGACGTAGGTGCCGCCGAGCCCGGTCGTCGAGTTCTCGCCGGGGGCCGCGACCCGGGCGCCGGAGTTCGAGAATCCGTAGAGCCGGTCGTTCTGATCGGAGGCCGAGACGCTCAGTACGTTGGGGAGAACGGCCGGGTAGTCGGGCGACGGGCTGCCCTCGTTACCGGCGGCCGCGACGACGAGGACACCGTGCAGCCAGGCGTACTGCGCGGCGCCCGCGAGCGTCAGATCGTCGACCGGCGAGCCCAGGCTCGCGTTGATCACGCGGGCGCCGTGGTCGGTCGCCCAGATGATTCCCTGAGCAAGACCTGACGCAAAGCCGGTCCCGTCGGCGCCGAGCACCTTGACCGGCATCAGCCGGCAGGCCCAGCAGTAGCCCGCGACGCCGATCACGTTGTCCGAGTTTGCAGCGACAACACCGGCGACGGCGGTGCCGTGGCCGTTGTCGTCGCTCGGGTCCTGGTCGTTGTTGACGTAGTCGTAGCCGGCGACGAGCTTGCCGCGCAGGTCGGGCTGCGAAGGATCGACGCCGGTGTCGAGAATCCCTATGACGACCTGGGACGAGCCGGTGCTCAGGTCCCAGGCCTGCTCGGCATGAGTCTTCGTGACCGACCATTGCGTCGGCAGGAGCTCGTCGTTCGGAACCCGCGAGGCGCGGACGATTCCGTCGAGCTCCGCGTACCGGACGCGCGGGTCGGAGCGCAGGAGCGCCATCGCACCATCGGGCTCGTCGCCGTCGAGGCGGAGGACATCGGCCCGCAACGCTCCGATCCGGCCGATCACTTCGGCGCCGAGCTCCCGCTCGAGCGCCGGCGCGCTGCTGTAGCCCGCGGCCGTGTAGCCGACGACGATCCGCGTCCCCGCGGGCGAGGCCGACCCTCCTCCGGGCGAAAACAGCAGGAGAAGCCCGGTGGCAAGGGCTGATCCAAGCGAACGCAACATCGCAAAGCGGGAGGGAGCCGCGAGCCGCCTTTCTTGCGGGCGCCCGCAATCTTTCGGGCAGTCGTGCCCCTACCGAGCGAGATCGCAACTAACGAGGAGGTACTCGAAGCGATGTCGTTCAGCCCAGCAAGAAAAGCCCAGCTCTCCGCCGTGTTCGGCGCGCTCGCAATCGCGCTAGCGCTCGTGCCCGGCGCTCGATCCGGTTCGATCCCGCAGCTGCTCAATCTCGGCCCGATCACCGTCCTCAACGGCACCGCGGTCGTCAGCGGCACCGTCGGAGGCGCCGGCGCCGGCACGCAGCTGACGGTCAACGGCCACGCGCTCAGCGTGGACGCCGCAGGCAACTTCGCCGGCGTGGTCAGCCTCGACGGTGCAAGTGCGCTCGACTTCTCCGTCGGCAACTCCAGCGGCCAGCTGGTGGACTTCCACGTTCCCGTCGCCCTCGCAGGTCCCGGCGGGATCATTCCCGGCTCCGTCCTCGACCCCGTCAAGCAGGCAGGCGCGACGCTGCTCGAGCCTGCGGGCGGGTTCATAGGCGGCCAGCCACTGACGGTCGCGGGCAGCGTCGCCGACAAGGGCCAGCTCGCCGCCCTCGCAGTGAACGGAACCGACGTGATGCGACTGCTTGGACCCGACCAGTCGTTCTCGGTTCCGCTGCCCGGCACGACGAAAGAGATCACGCTCACCGCCACCGACAAGAGCGGAGTCACCGAGACGACGCATTACCAGGTGCTCGCCAGCTCGGGCGGCCTCGCGACCCCGCTCGGCCCGTATGTGACCGCGAGCAGCGCGGTCGGGCTCAAGATCGCGAAGGTCCGGTACGTCGCAACCGGCGTCGCCAAGACGAAGCGGCTGCGAATGATCGTGACCGTCAAGGACAGCCGCGGCCGCTTGGTCAGCGGAGCGAAGATCAAGATTCGCTCGAAGGCGGCCGGCCGGCTGACTCGCCGCGCCCAGATCAAGGCGAGCAGCAAGACCGGGCAGGCGGCCTTCGTCCTGCGGGTCAAGCCGCGCATCCTCGGCAAGCGCCTGGTCATGGTCACCGTGGCGCGGACGCCGACCGCGAAGGCGGCGAAGACGACCTCGATCCGCCTCGCGAAGGCGCGCAGTACCAGGAAGCGCTAGCCCCAGGTCCTCCTCGAACCGGCAGACGCGGATGCCGCACGGGCGGCATCCGCGGCCGGCCCTGCCGAGCGCCGGACTCATGCGAGCGGCCCTGCCCGCCGACAACCAGAGCAAAGCCGCCGAAAGGGTCGGGCGATGCTCGGAAGCTTCAAGCACAAACTCGCGGTCTATTTCCTGCTCCTCGCGGTCGCGCCGCTGACGGCCGCCTTCTGGGGCTTCGGCACGGTCACGAAGCGCGCCGAGGAGCGGCGGGCCGACTCGCGCCTCGAGGCCGAGCTGCGAGCCGTCTTCGCGTCCTACGAACGGCAGGCGAATCGCGTCGAGGCGCTCGCGCAGAACCTGGCCGGGCGCCGCGACGTCCAGCGGGGCTTGCGTCTCGGTAGCTTCGGGCGGCTCGCCGGCGACGTTGCGGTCGTCGGGCCGCACCGCCTCGTGGTCGGGCGCCGGGGGACGATCGAGTCAACCCAGACGGTACGGGTCAAGGCGGGCCGGCGCGTGATCGGATCGATCCTCGCGGTGCTCCCGCTCGACCGCTCGCTGCTGCGCCACCTGCATTCCGAGAGCGGGCTCGCGCCCGGCGACCGGATCGTCTTCGTTCCCCGCTCGAAGCCGGATCGGCCCGCGCCACAGCCGGTCGCTTCCGGCCGGCCCCTGGCGGTCTCTGTGGCCGGGACGCGCTATCGAGCGCTCGCGACCAGGCCGCTGGGCGAACAGCCGGACGTCCAGATCGCGGTGCTCGCGCCGGCGGAGCCGATCGAAGCCGAGGTCGCGGCGACGCGACGGCACCTGCTCTACGTCCTGCTCGGGGCGCTGCTCGTCCTGGCGGCGATCGCCGCCGCCGAGGCGAGGTCGGTCATGCGCTCGGTGCGTGAGCTTGCCAGCACGGCGGATGCGATCGGACGCGGTCGGCTCGATCGCCGCGTGCCCGTCCGCGGCCGCGACGAGTTCGCCGACCTCGCCGGCTCGTTCAACTCGATGGCCGACCAGCTGCGGACTCGGCTGGTCGAGCTGGAGCTGCAGCGAACCCGGCTCCGAGAGTCACTCAGCCGGACCGGCGAACTCCTCACGGCGACGCACGACGTCGACCAGCTCCTGACGCTGATTGCCTCGGCCGCCGTCGAGGCAGCGGATGCAGAGGGAGCCGTTCTGCTCGGCGAGGACGGCGCCGTAGTCGAGGTTGGCACCCTCGCGGACGACGCGAAGACCTTCGAGCTCCCGATCTCCACCAGCGAGTCCCGTTTCGGGATCCTGATCCTGTACGCCGCCGAGCTCGACGAGGACAACCTGCTCGCAACGCGGGCTCTGGTCGCGCAGGGAGCGAATGCGCTCGAGAACGCGAAGCTGCACGAGGCGGCTGCAAGGCAAGCGAGATCCGACGGCTTGACGGGGCTCGCGAACCGGCGGCACTGCGAAGAGCGCCTGCTGGCCGAGGTTGCCCGCAGCGAGCGCTACGAGACGCCGCTCGCGGTCGTCCTCAGCGACATCGACGAGTTCAAGGCCGCCAACGACACCTACGGTCATGCCTTCGGCGATCTCGTCTTGCAGCGGTTCGCGGACGTGCTGCGCGAGACGCTCCGTGACATCGACGTAAGCAGCCGCTGGGGCGGCGAGGAGTTCCTGGTCGTCTTGCCGGGAACGACCCTGGAAGGGGCGGTCGAGGCCGCCGAGCGGATCAGGACGGCGTTCGCGGCGCTCGAGCTCGCGGCGGGAGACGCTACGCCTCGGATGACGGCGAGCTTCGGCGTTGCCAGCTTCGTCGCCGGCGTCGACGCGCTCGAGCTCGTTCGGGCCGCCGACGAGGCCCTCTACGAGGCGAAGCGCCGCGGCAAGAACCGCGTCAGGGCTGCTGTCGAAACCGTTGCAGTCAAGCACTGAGCACGGGTTCCCTCGGATGAGGGAGTTGCCGGGTGACAAACAAATACGGGAACTTCCGCAATAAAAGGTGTTCAAACCTGCTCGAAGGTTGTGAACAGGGCTTCCCCGGTGGGGTGATGCGAGCGGGCCTAGGTTCGGGCTAGCTGCGACTACGTGATGACGACGCCGCGCGTCAGGCACCCCGCAGCAACCGCGACCGTTCCTCGCTCGGAACTGCCGCAGGTCCGCCTGGTCTTGGGGGCAGCAGCCGCTGCCGTCGGGCTCTTCGCCGCGCTCCACTGGATCGTCCTGCCGGGCGACCATCTCTGGCTGGATCAGAAGAACCGCCGCACAGAGTCGGTGGCCGCGCTCGACCCAGCGAAGGCCGCCGGGTCCCGCCGCAACGCGGCCGCCGATCGCGTCGACGGAGCACATCAAGCCGCGCGCGGGCGAGCCGCCCCCGTCAACGCGCGCCGCGGGCAGACACAGAAGACGGCGCCGCGGACGGCCGGCAAGCCGATCGGATCTGCGCCGTCGACCAAGCAGCCCGGCGCACCGGCCGTCGGCGACCCGACCGCAAGTGGAGGCGAGGGTCCGGCAGCGACCGAGACGCACGCCGCCAACCAGGACTCCGGTTCTTCGCCGCCGCCGCCGCTGTCGCCGCCCCCGCCGCCTCCCCCTCCCCCGATCGGCCTGCCCCAGCTGCCGCAGCTGCCCCAGGTTCCCGAGGTTCTTCAGGTTCCGGTCCCGAGCGTCCCGGACGTGCCGAAGCCGCAGGTACCGAGCGTCCCGACCCCACAGCTGCCGACGCTCCCGTGAAACGGGTCGTCAAGAGCAGCGCAAGTTTTTCGCTGCCGCTGCCTCACACCTATGCCGACACACGCATCGAGGAGGCGAGGGTGGGCAAGTCAATCGTTCCAGCGTCAGCAAACCGAGGCACTCCGTCGACCCGTCGTGAGGGGGGTTCCTCGTGAGCGCGGTGCTCCAGGCACCCGTTGCTCGCCCGACCGAGCCTGTCGAGCTGACCGAGTACCTTTACGAGAATTACGGCCAGCGCGTCTTCACGTTCTGCTACAGCCGCCTTCGCAACCGCGAGGAAGCACAGGACGCCGCGCAGACGACCTTCATCTATGTGCTCCGCTCGCTTCAGCGCGGCGTCGTGCCCGAGTTCGAGCTCGCGTGGCTGCTCAAGATCGCGTTCAACGTCTGTCGGGGCACCCGGCGGTCGAGCGGGCGTCTCACCTCCGTCACCCAGGAGGTCGAAGACATCGACGAGCTCGCCGCGCCCCAGGCGGCCGGCTACGAGGGGAGCGAGCGGCTCGAGGCGCTCCGGGACGGGCTCGCGCATCTTCCCGAGCGCCAGCGTCGCGGCATCCTCCTGCGCGAGTGGCAGGGTCTCTCCTACGCGGAGATCGCCGATGAGCTCGATCTGAGCGTCGGAGCCGTCGAGACGCTCCTCTTCCGCGCGCGCCGCAACCTGGCGTCGCGGCTTCAGCACGTTCGCAGCGGCGTCGCTGCGATCAACGTCGTCACTCTGGCGCCGTTCCTCCGCTCGATCGCACGAGGCAGTCTTGGCAAGCTCGGGCTGATCGGTGCGAGCGCGACTGTCGCGCTCGTCCCGGTCGTCGCCATTGAGATCGCTCCTGCACTAGCCGATGGCAAGGCCGCCGTCGCGCTTCGGTCCGCTGCCCCAGGCGAGCCGTCGAGTGCCCCGCATCTCGCGACCACTGCCCGTCACCGCACTGCCGCCGCGGCCGCCTCCCGCGGCGTGCTGCCCGCCGCCCGGCACAGGCAGTTGCCGCAGCGGCCGGCCATCGCGACAGAAGCCGCTGAGTCCACTCTCCTCCCGGGTCCCACCGCCCCCGCCCCGGCTTTGGGCTCCCAGGAGCCGGCCGCGACGACTCCCGAGCCAACGCTCTCACCGCCGCCGCTGAAGGCGCCGCCGTCGGTCCCGGTCGGCGTTCCCGTTCCGAGCCTCCAGCCGCCGACCGGGCTACCGCCGGCAGCTACGGACGCGCTCGACACGCTCACGAACGTGGTCGGCGGCACTACGGAAGCCCTTCCGGTAGGCCTACCGGTGCCAGGCGGCGACAACCGGCAGGGCGACAAGAGCGACTCCCCCGCCGGCAAGTAGCGAAGCCACGACTGCTCGCCGGCGCAGGCGCCGGCCTGCCGCCTCCTGCTTCCCTCGCACCCAGTCGGCGACCGCGAGCCTCGAAAGGTGCTGCAGGTACACGAGCACGTGGATGCCGATCGCCCCGAGCCAGATGATGAAGCTGACTTTGTGGATCGCGAAGACGAGCGAGTTGGGATGCTCGAGCAGCATCAGCGCGACGCCGCTTCCGAACAGGCCGATCGTCGAGGCGACCAGGACGGGTGCAACCAGGATCCGCATCACGAGCTGCGGCGGCCCTTTCTCCCGGAAGATCGCGCTGCCCGTGTAGTAGCGGAAGAACCGGTAGAAGGTGCTTCCCATTTTGAGCGCAACCGGCGGGATCAGGGCGACGCCGATCAGCATGTGGACGGACAGAAACGAGTGGAGCGAGAGGAGCGTCAGCCCCTCGATCGGCAGCAGCACGAGGAGAATGAGTCCGGTCGTCGCGGTCAGGCGGGCGTTTCCGTCGGCGCCGGTGAACGCGGATCGAAGTCTGGCCGCTCGAGCGGGGCGACGGTCGCGAGTGAGGGTGTCCACGCCGGAAGTGGAGCAAGACCAGATGAGAAAACCGTGAAAGCCTTCATCGACCTGCAGGCAGCTGCGGGAGAGGAGACGGCGCTCGTCCAGTTCCTCAACCGTGGCGTCGCGAAACCAACTTTCACCCCGCCACTGCCTTTCGAGCGCCGGGTCGGCAAGGCGCCCACGCTCGTACAGAACGTCGAGACGCTGGCGCAGCGCGCCCTGGTCGCCCGTTTCGGACCGGGGTGGTTCCGCGCGGTCGGGACGGCGGACGAGCCGGGCTCGGCGCTGGTGACGAGCTCCGGCTCCGTGGCGGAGCCCGGCGTCTAGGAGGTCGCGCTCGGAGCTCCTTTGCGAGAGCTCGTCGCCATCGCGGGAGGAGTGACCGAGCACGTCCGCGCCTTCCTCGTCGGCGGCTTCTTCGGCAGCTGGCTCGGCGAGCACGAGGCTGGATCCAGCAGGTGCGTGGCCGCGGAGCGTGCAGCCATCCTGACGGCGCCGCCGGGTTCGCTACGAGCGCGCTCCAGGTGTTCGCGCACGAGGCCGAGCAGCATCCTCGAGGCCGCTGCGAAGCCAAACGCCAAGTTCTGCCAACACCCGCCGTCGCACGATGAAGCGAGTGCGAGTGAATCCGATCGCGCGCGAGGGCCATGGGCTCTGCGCGTAGCTGCTCCCCGAGCGGATCGAGCTCGACGAGTGGGGCTTTCCGATCGTCGATCCCGAGCCCGTTACGGGAGATGCCGCCCGCCACGCTGCCCGAGCCGTCGAGGCCTGCCCGACGCTCGCCGTGCTGCTCGAAGCGGATTCCTAAGCAGCGCGCCTGGCGACATCGAGCCGAGGGGCCACCGCGGGCGTTTCGAGCACCGCGAGCGTCCTCTGCGACTGCATGAGTGCGCACCAGTCGACGGTCTCCAGCCACGTCCGCTCGATCGCGACCCTCCCGTGGTGAACCCGGCTCTCTTCCGCGCGGATCAAGCCCGCGCGCGCGGCAGAATCGACCGCGGCCGCCGCAGCAGCGAGAACCTCAAGCCAGCGGTTCTTCAAGTTGGTCATCAGCTCAAGGAAAGACCTCTGATCGGGAGGCGGCATCCGCAGGAGCGCGGACCGGCGATCGGTGAAATCCCGCAGCAGTCCGCCGCCAATCCGTAGTTCCCCGCGCCTCAGATCGGCGTCTCGCCCGATGCCCTCAGGCGAGCGGCCGGGGACGCTGGGGATGACCCGTCACGAAGGAGCAACCATGATCGAGAAGATCCTGATCGCAACCGATGGCTCGGAATCGGCCCACGAGGCGCTCGAGTTCGGGCTCGACCTCGCCGCCGAGCAAGACGCGAGGGCGTTCGTCGTTCATGTCGCGCCGGCTGTCGATGTCATGCCGTATGCCAACTTCGGCTACGTCGCCCCGTCTGTCCCGCACGAGTTCAACGAGCACGACCGCGAGTCTCTGCAGGAAGCGGCCGAGCTCGCGGCCGAGAATGGCGTCGATGTCGAGACGGCCTTGCTCAAGGGCAGGCCGGCCGACGAGATCGTGACGTATGCAGACACGATTGATGCCGATCTGATCGTGGTCGGCTCACGCGGGCACGGCGCGATCGCGAGCGCCCTGATCGGTAGCGTCTCGCGAGGCGTGCTCCACGAGAGCCGGCGCCCGGTTCTGATCGTCCGCGGCGCCCACGTGGCGGCGGAAGTGGGTGTTCCGGCGTGAGCGGCGGTTCGATAACGGACGATCGGCCGGTCGGCGTCGTCGGACTGCGCTCGGTCGTCAGTGCGCTTCGGCGCGGATTCCCGGGATGGTGACCATGCCCTTGCTCGTCGCCTACGGGAGCAAGCACGGATCGACACAGGAGGTCGCGGAGGCGATCGCCGAACGCCTTGCGAAGAAGGGGTTCGAGGTCGAGCTTCGCCGCGCCGCGGACGTCCCAGATCTGACGCCGTACGACGGCGTCGTTCTCGGAGGCGCGCTGTACTTCGGCCGCTGGCACGACGACGCCGCTCGGTTCCTGGCCAAGCACCGGCGCGAGCTCACGACGAAGCCGCCCGCGGTCTTTGGACTCGGCCCGAGGACTGCCAATGCGCAGGGCCTGGCCGAATCGCGCGCACAGCTCGACAAGGCACTCGCCAAGGTCCCGGAGGTCGAGCCGCGCTCGATCGCCGTGTTCGGCGGAGTCGTCGATCCGACGAAGCTCCGGTTCCCGCTGAGTCGCATGCCGCAAGCGACGCGCGCGACTGGGACGCGATCGACGAGTGGGCCGGCGAGATCGCCACGGCGTTCGAACCCCACGCGCTTACCGGCCGGAAGAGCTGAGGCCATGGCCGCCCGAGAGCACCTCCGGCTCCAAGAAGTCGACGTTCAGGCACTTGATGCGGCCAGGCTCGAGCCGCTGATCGGGCCCGAGCGGATCGCCCGCTACGAGGGGATTGCCGAGGCGACCGAGTCGGCGATGCGAGGCCGGACGGTCCTCAACGTCAACTCGACCGCAGCGGGAGGCGGCGTCGCCGAGATGCTCCAGACACTGCTGGCTTACGGACGCGGCGCGGGGCTCGACATCCGCTGGCTCGTGATCCAAGGCGACGCCGGCTTCTTCGAGATCACGAAGCGCGTTCACAACGGGCTCTACGGCTCTCCTGGCGACGGCGGCGCCCTCGGCGACGCCGAGCGGAGCCACTACGAGCAGACGCTGCGCCGCAATGCCGACGAACTGCTCGCGCTCGTGCGTTTCGACGACGTCGTCCTGATCCACGACCCTCAGCCGGCCGGTCTCGCCACGGCGATGGCGAGCGCCGGCGCAAAGGTCGTCTGGCGCTGTCACGTCGGAGCCGACAAGCCGAACGAATGGACCGAGCGCTCGTGGTCGTTCCTGCGCCCGTACCTCGAGGACGTCGATGCGTTCGTGTTCTCGCGGCACGCCTTCGCTCCCTCCTGGGCCGAAGAGTCGAGGACACATGTGATCCCCCCGTCGATCGACCCCTTCTCGGCCAAGAACGAGCCGATCTCGCAGCGAAACGTCCGCCTGATCCTCGGCTACACGGGCCTGATCGCGGGCAACGGAGAGGTGCCGGCAATCCCCTTCACCCGCCGCGACGGCTCGCCTGGGCGGATCAACCGGCGCGTCGACGTGCTCCAGACCGGGCCGCCGCCTCCTGCCGACGCGCCCCTGGTCGTCCAGGTCTCACGCTGGGACCGGATGAAGGACATGCCCGGGGTGATGAGCGGCTTCGCCGACCATGTCGATTACGGCCTCGGCGCACACCTGCTGCTTGCGGGCCCGGCCGTCACGGGGGTCGCCGACGACCCCGAGGCCGCGGCGGTGCTCGAGGAGTGCATTGAGCTCTGGCGGGCCCTACCGCACGCCGCGCGCAGCCGTGTCCACCTCGCCTGCACGCCGATGGCCGACCCTGACGAGGCGGCCGCGATCGTCAACGCGCTGCAGCGTCATGCTGCCGTCGTCGTGCAGAAGAGCATCGCCGAAGGCTTCGGACTCACCGTGGCGGAGGCGATGTGGAAGTCGCGGCCGATCGTAGCCAGCGCCGTCGGAGGGATCGTCGACCAGATCGCCAGCGGCGCGCATGGGCTTCTCATCACTGACCCCTCCGACCTGCCCTCCTTCGGCAACGCCGTGGAGACGCTTCTTCGCGACCGGACCGAAGCGGCCCGCCTGGGCACGAACGCACGGGCTCGAGCGGGCGCGGAGTTCCTCGGCGACCGCCACCTGGAGCAGTACGGCCGGCTGCTCGCACAGCTCGGCTAGAGGCCGTCATCGCCGCGAGCAAGCTGCCTGAGAACTACGGGAAACCCGCAAGTCGAGCCCGGTGATGCCGCACGAACGTCGCGGAACGCCCCCGATGGCAAGGACGACCGTCGCACCGAGACTGCGAGAAAAGTCGAGGCAGGAAGCAGACCCCGACGCGACGGAAGGAGAATCATGCGGAAGGTATTTGAAATCGGAGGAGTAGTTGCAGCCGCTGTCTTGATCGCGTTCGGCATCGTGGCGATCGTGATGGGCTTCAACGGCCGCTCGACGGTCACAGACAGTCTCAAGCAGGAGCAGATCGTCGGCACGCCCGACATGACGCCGGCGGCCATCAAGGCCGAGGCGAAGGACGCGGGCCTGGCGGTCAACAAGATCAGCTTCCCGACGCTGGCTGTCGCGGGGAAGGCGATCAACAGCGGCCCCCGGGCGCACGCGTTCGCGGGCTACATGCGCATCCACGCGCTCGAGGCGACGCAGGGTCTGCCGTACTCGCAGATCGGTCGCTATCAGGCACTGCCGAATGCT
>Ga0307289_10000680_pt1 | contig 14678 bp, 15 predicted proteins | sample ER_DNA_143_FD_194483 | JGI IMG/M metagenome (GOLD analysis project Ga0307289, IMG submission 194483) | Bulk soil microbial communities from the East River watershed near Crested Butte, Colorado, United States - ER_DNA_143 | ecosystem: Environmental > Terrestrial > Soil > Floodplain | place...
CCGCGCTAGCGTCACTCTCGTGGCCGAACCAAGGAGCCAGTCGGGTGCGGATGTTCACGTTCCACCCCCGCTCGTGTACGCGGCTCCGCTCGCCGTCGCCTGGGCGGTCGACCGACTGGTTCCGTGGCGGATGCCCGGGTCGGGATGGCGGAAGCGCGCGGGCTGGGCGCTGGTCGCCGTCGGCCAGGCCATCGGGACCGCCGGGGCGGCGACGTTCCGTGGGCACGGCACCTCAGTGATCCCTGGACGCCCGGCGGCAGCGTTGGCGACCACCGGGCCCTACATATACACGCGCAACCCGATGTACCTCGGCCTTACGGTGAGCTACCTCGGCGGCAGTCTGCTCCTCGGGACCTGGTGGGCGCGGATCGCCCTCCCGGCGATCGTCGCCTTCGTCGACCGAAACGTCATCCGGCGCGAGGAGACCTACCTGCGAGAGCGGTTCGGCGCGGCCTACGAGGACTACAGCAGCCACACCCGCCGTTGGATCTGACGATCAGTGGCGTATGCGGTTCGCGCGGGTCTCCCGCGCCCGCGCCGCGAGCTGGCCGTCCGGAGGGTAGGTGACCTCTTCGAGGCTGAGGCCATGCGGCGGCATGACGCGCACGCCCGGGTCACGCACGCCGCCGGTCATCACCGCAGCCGGCCAGTCGACGTCGCGACGTCCCTCCCCGACGGGCACCAGGGCGCCGACCAGCGACCGGACCATGGAGTGGCAGAACGCGTCGGCGACGACCGTTCCGGCAAGGACCGCGTCTGCCCCCCGCTCCCAGGCGAGGGCCAGCAGCGTGCGCACCGTGGTCGCGCCCTCACGCTGCTTGCAGAAGGCGGCGAAGTCGTGCAGCCCGACCAGCAGGTTTGCCGCGTCGTTCATCGCCTCGGCGTCGAGATGGCCGCGCACCGACACCGTGTCCCGTCGGCGCAGGGGATCGTGAGTCGCGACGTCGTCAGCGAGCCGGTAGAGGTACCGACGGGACGTCGCCGAGAACCGGGCGTCGAAGCCCGGCGACGCGACGCATACCCGCTTGACGACCACGTCGTCGGCGAGGACGCCGGCCAGTCTGGACCACAGCGCCTCCTCGGGCGACCGCTCGGAGCGACCGGGCAGTTGCCCCCACGCGTCCGCGTCGACGTCGGCGTGGGCCACCTGCCCCCTTGCGTGCACACCGGCGTCGGTGCGCCCCGCGACGGTGAGCCGTACCGGTTCAGGACCGCGCAGGATCGTCGTCAAGGCGGCCGAGAGCTCGGCCTCGACGGTCCGCCGCCCGGGTTGGGCGGCCCATCCGGAGAAGTCGGTCCCGTCGTATCCCAGGTCGAGCCGAACACGCACGACCTCACCCACGGCAGGGAGCCTAGATCAGCCGGGCATGGGCACCGGGACGTCGATGCCGCCCTCATGGGTGACCCGGTCGCGGAACTTGATGATGCTCGGCGCCGGCACGAAGCCGCCCGCTACGAGAGCCTCGCCCTGCCGGAACCGCGAAGCCTGGCTCAGCAGACCCGGCGGCACGAAGCCGAACAGGTCGGCGAGCTCGGACAGGTCGTTCGGCGAGTTCATCCGCATGAGGGTGAGGTTGTCGCACTGGGACACGATCTGCGGGTGCACTTTGGAGGGGCGCTGAGTGGACAGCAACAGCCACAGTCCGAACTTCCGGCCTTCCGCGGCGATCTGGATGATCTGGTCCCGAACCGCTCGCGCCGCGGGCGACTCGAGGTCGGGCGAGCAGAGGTTGTGGGCCTCGTCGACGACGATGAGGATGGGGCGCCGCTCTTCGCGGCGGGCCCAGAGGTCCTCGAGCACCGCAAGGGCGACGGCCAGCTGCTCGTCGTGAGTGGCGAATGAGCCGATGTCGAGGACGGTCGCTGCGGGCCGTTCGGCGATGATCTCGGTGGCGGCGACCCGGTCCTGTGCCCAGAGCGTCCAGTTGAGCAAACCCAGGTTCTCAAGACGCTCGGCGACGATGACCCCGCCCGGATCCTCCGAGCTCCTGACCACGTCGAGCAGTTGCTCGAGCGTGGTACCACGCAGCTGCGGCGCCATCCTCACCAAGAAGTTGTAGCCCTCGTGGTCCACTAACGGGTCGAGTCGGAAGATGGCCGCCTTGGAGCGGATCGACATGTCCAGGAAGCGGATTCGCAGGGCATCGCGTCCCTCCCCCGGTCTCAGCACCCGGATATCGCGGTCGGTCAACGCCTTTCGCTCGTTCGCGTCCGCTCCCGGCCGACTCTCGCCTAGCCGCACGAAGTCTCCGTTGGGGTCGAAGATGACGACTGGCAGCCGCGTGTGCATGAGGATCTGCTCCAGGGCGACACCGAGCGCGAACGTCTTGCCCGACCCGCTTTGCCCGCACCAGAAGGTATGCCGGTTGAGCCGCTTCGGGACATCCCCACCTCGACGTCGGGCGCGGAGACCATCGAACCCAGCCCCAGGACAGCCGCGGAGTCGCGATAGTAATCGGAAAGGTCCCGCGGATCGCTGCGAACGGCCGTCGCCGTGCGGAACGGCCGGCTCGACGTCGCCCCCCGCCAGCCCGGCAGCATCGACCCCGTCGGCACCCCGCCGCCGGTCGCCTGGTCCAGCGTCTCGATCAGCCCGAGATAGCGCGCACCCGAGTCGTCGGCGATCGTCACGAAGTCTCCGACCGCGTACCCGTCGTCTCCGCCGAGGTCCAGCCGGAACATCCGACCGTCGGGCGATGAGGCACCGACCGAGCTCGTGGTTGTCATGCGCAGGCTCCTTCCGAAGGGCCGACTCGGTCGTCGAGCCGCCCGACGCCCGGTGTGCCACCTGACATTGTTCTCAATTGGCGGAAGACCCTGGGTCACCCGGGACGGGTGAGGCAGCCAGGCCGGGGCACTCGTGAAGATGGGCACGCATCGGTCGGCCGGAGGGGCCGAACGAGCGACGACATGGAGGTGCCCTGGTGGCGACCTTGAGCGTGTGGAAGTTCAACGACACCTCGAGCGCGGAGCGCAGTGTCCAAGTTCTGCAGCAGCTGCAGCGGGAAGAGCTGATCAAGGTGTTGGACGCCGCCACGGTGGTTTGGGAGGAGGGCAAGAAGAAGCCCAAGACCAAGCAGCTGAACAACCTCGCCGGGGCCGGCGCTCTCGGTGGCGCGTTCTGGGGCTTGCTCTTCGGCCTGCTGTTCTTCGTCCCGCTGCTCGGCATGGCGGTCGGCGCCGCGACCGGCGCACTGGCCGGTTCGCTGGGCGACGTCGGCATCGACGACACCTTCATCAACAGCGTCCGTAGTCAGGTCACGCCGGGGACGTCGGCGCTGTTCGTGATGACCAGTGACGCCGTCCAGGACAAGGTGTTCGACGCGGTCAAGGGGGCCGGGCTGCACGGCGAGCTGGTCCACACCAACCTCTCGGACGAGCAGGAAGCCAAGCTCCGCGACGCTTTCACCGAGTGACCCACCCCTGAGCAGCGTCGGGCCGGGCGGCTCAGATCAGGCCATGACGCCGCCCCGCGGTCACGGCCTGTCGCCGGGTGCCCACGCTTGTTGAAGAGTGTGCCCGGCCGGGTCTTGATGGGTTGGGGCTGACCGCCCGGGCCCTGGCAATTTCGGCGAGAGTGATCAGCTACCCACGCGGGCTCCCAGGACGCTCACGCGCATCTTTCACGTCCGTCGGACGGGTGTCATCGTGCTGCGTGGGCCGCCCACGGACGTCACCCCGGCCGGGTGAGGCGTGCGATGCCGCGGACGGCGAGTCTTCGTGATGGTTCGGCTGGAGCGCCGTGGCCGGCGCTACCCGGCCGATGAGCCGACGTGACGGGTGTCTCATGCACTGCTTGGCCCGGGCCGCGCATGCCTGACCCGGACCCGCAGGCCCCGTCGACACCGCCCCCGGCGGCGCATGAGGAGGTGCCTCGCCGGACGCGCATCGTTGTCGAGCCACAGTCGCTCTGGCGGCCGGGCCTCGTGGTCATCGGCCTGATCATCCTCTACTCGTTCGGGTCCTTCGTCCTGCACGACGGCGGCTCGGTGCTGTTTCAGATCATCATGGCTTGGCTGGCGAGCATCGCCATGGAGTCCGCCGTCAGCCGACTCGCGCGACATATGCGACGCGGGCTGGCCACCGGCGTGGTCATGCTCGGCATCGTGGTCTTCGCCGTCCTGTTCACGGCGGCGTTCGGAAACCTGCTCGTCACGCAGGCCGTCAACCTGATCCAAGGCATCCCCACGCTGCTGGCTTCGCTGGCGACGTGGGTCAACCAGGCCTTCGGGACGACCTTCGACGCCGAGTCGCTGTTGGAGTCGCTGCAAATCACGCCGCAGACGTTGGCGTCGCTGGGGGTCGACGTGGCCGGCGGCCTCATCGGCGTGATCGTGGCCATTCTCGGCGGCGTGTTCTCGCTGTTCAGCATCGGCCTGTTCATCTTCTACTTCTCCGCCGACGCCCCTCGGCTCCAGCGGTGGGTGGCCCACCTGCTCCCGCCGCACCGCCAGGAGGTATTCATCGTGGTCTGGGGCCTGGCCGTGAAGAAGACCGGCGGCTACGTCGCCGCGCGAGTGGTCCTCGCCGCGATCTGCGGCGGGCTCACGGCGATCTTCCTGCTCATCATCGGGATGCCGTACTGGCTTGCCCTCGGTGTGTGGACCGGGGTCGTCTCCCAGTTCGTCCCGAGTGGGCACCTACATCGCGATCGCGCTGCCGGTCGTCGTCGGGCTGACCAGTTCCGAGCCGGTCGACGGCGTCCTCGCGCTGGCCTTTGCGTTGGTGTACCAGCAGATCGAGAACCTCACGATCGAGCCGAAGATCAGCGCCGACGCCGTCGACATGCACCCGGCGGTGGGGTTCGGGGCGGTCCTGTTCGGCGCCGCGCTGTTCGGGGCGGCGGGAGCACTGGTGGCCGTCCCGATCTCGGCGCTCCTGCTGTCCTTGGTGGACATCTACAGCCGGCAGTACGAGCTGCTGCCTCAGCTGGGCGTCGACCCACGAGCTGACCGCGGCGATGTCGGACCAGGAGGCTCGACGCGTCGAGGACTCGGGGACTTGCTGCACAGGAGGCGACCACGAACTCAAGAACCGTCCATGACGCATCCCGAGGCCTGACGGTGGGCGCCCGTTTGATCGGTGCTCTACGGCACAGTTCTCGACGGGCTGCACATGCATGGGCTGCTCGACCGATTGAAGACCCTCGGGCTCACCCTGGTCGAGATGCGCCGGCTCCCGGAAATGACCACCGCGAGTGTCAGGAGCGCTGCAGCACGCCTCGTACAAAGGCAGCCTGGCCAAGGTGCTGGACCGAGTCCTGCTCGACGCTGACCAGGCGGGCCAGAAGCGTGACGGGCGGATCCCAGTGCCGGTCGACGACCCGGCCGTAGTCGGCGTCCTCGAGTGTCTCGAGGAACGCGACGGTGTGGTCGTTGACGGCCTGGTGGTACTCGCGTAGCAGGTCCACGGGCGCCACGATCCCAGCCACCTGGTCGGACGACATGCCGTACCCGACCTCCCGGTCGCCGACGCCGAGCCCGAACCGGTCTGCGAACCCCTGAGCGGTCCACACCTGTTGGGCGTCGTGACGGCCGAGGGCGCGCTCAACGCTCGTGATCTGCCCGTCCTGCATCCTCGCCGTGTGCCACACCAGCCACGCGATGGTGTTGGCGTCCGGGTCGACCCGCCGGGTCAGGTCGGCGTCCGACAGGCCGTCGAGTGCGGTGTCGACGAGCTCAGGAGTGCGGCCGAACCCCTCGATGAGAACGGCGGTGGCGGTGGCGGTGGTGTCGGCAGGCACACTGCGAACCTAAGCCCCGTCCCGACATCCCGCAGGCCCGGTATGCGGACCGGGTGGTCGCTAACCTGCGGTGCTGGAGGCGGTCGACGGCGCGGGAGCGGGCCCGGTTGACGTCGAGCTGCCGGCTGGAGCGCTGGTCGAGGGAGAGGTCAGCGCCGTGCGCGCGGTCGCGATCGACTCGTTGAGCGCAGTGATCGTGGCGGCATCGACAGTTCCGGTCGGCTTGACGCCCAGCTTCGTCTGGAACGCCTTGAGGGCGTCGGTGAGGGCCGGTGTCCAGGTGCCGTCGACCGGCCCGTCCCAGAACCCCGCGAGCTTGAGCGTCTGTTGAACGGCCGCGGTGGAGACGAGGGCCTGTTGCGCTGCCGCGCCGCCCTTGGCTTGAAGATCCGCCTGCAGCGTGGCTGCGGTGGCCTTGTCCACCGTTCCCGTCACGGGCAGACCGTGGGCCTTCTGCAGCGCCTCCACCGCCTCCACCGTCGCCGGGCCGTAGACGCCGTCGACTGCGGCCTGGTAGTAACCCCCTTCGCTCAGCGACGTCTGCAGGGCCACGGTGTAGTCGTGCACAGCAGCTTGGGCCAGCTCTTGCTGTGACTCGGTGAGGCAGCCCGTGTCGGCGAAGAGCTTCAGCCACGACATCTCCAGGGCGACCGCCGCCGCATTGAACCGCTGCGTGGCCTCCACCAGGGGGGTCTCCGGCGTGATGCCCGCAGGGCCGTCTCGAAGTCGGACTCGGCCTGCCATTCGACTCGACGAACTGCCGACAACACCCCCAGAGCCGTCAGGAGAGCAGCATCGACTGTCGCTCGACCGACCGCCGCGCGCCCGTCACCCATCGATGATGAGTCGGAGTGATGCGTCCAACGGTTAGCGTGACTCCACAAGGCGATTCGGCATCCACGGACTGGAGGTCCTCTGATGGCATTCGACACGTTCGACGTCTTCGTCGGCGTCTACCGCGACCTCGAGTCCGCCGAGGCGGACTACGACTTGGTTCACGAGCTGCATACCAAGGAAGGGCTCATGGACGCCTACGACGCGGCGGTCATCCATCGCCGCGACGACGGCAAGGTCAAGATCACCAAGAAGCACGAGACCCCCACTCGCGTGGGCGGTGTGCTCGGCGGTGGAGCGGGTCTCGCCACCGGCCTCGTCATCGCGCTCTTCCCGTTCGCCGCCATCGGGGGTGGGCTACTGGTCGCTACCACCGCGGGTGGGGCGCTTCTGGGGGCCGTGGCCGGCCATGCCGCCGCGGGGATGAGCCGTCAGGATCTCAAGGAGCTCGGCGAGTCCCTCGACGCGGGTCAGGCCGGCTTGGTCGTCGTCGGGGTGACGGACATGGCGGCGAGGATCGAGCAGGCGATGCGCCGGGCCGAGAAGCTCGAGAAGAAGCAGCTCAAGGCCGACGCCGAAGCCCTGGAGCGCGACGCGAGGGAGGCGACCGGCGAGTAGGGCATCGGCCGTGCCCGACAGCGTCTTCGTGCTGCACACCGGGGGAACGATCGGGATGGTCGACACTCCGGAGGGTCACACTCCTGTGGCTGACGCGTTGGGCCCGTATCTCGACTGGATCGTGGCCAACTCTGGGGGCGAGCTGCCGTCGATCGACTTCCTCGAGCTGGACCCGCCGATCGACTCGGCCAACGCGACGCCAGACGACTGGTGCACGATCGCCCGCACGCTGTACGAGCGCCGGGCCGACCACTCCGGCTTCGTCGTACTGCATGGAACCGACACCATGGCGTACACGTCGTCGGCGCTCTCGTTCCTCCTCCCGGGGTTCGGCAAGCCGGTCGTCGTCACCGGTTCCCAGATCCCGATCACCCGCATCCGCAGCGATGGGCGTCAGAACTTCATCGGGGCGCTCCAGGTCGCGACCCGGCCCGAGCTGCAGGAGGTCATGCTGTTGTTCGGCGAGGTCCTGCTGCGAGGCAACCGTTCGACGAAGATGGACGCCTCCGGCCTCGATGCCTTCGAGTCGCCACGGTTCCCGCCCCTCGCGGACATCGGCATCGACATCGTCGTCCGACGGGAGCTCGTGCTCCGACCCGACGATCTTCCAAGACTGACTGCCGGCCGGCTCGGGCACGTCGCCGCCACGCGGCTGTTTCCGGGGTTCTCGGCGTCCATCCTTGCCAACCTCTGCCGACCACCGTTGCAGGGACTGGTCATCGAGGCCTACGGCGCCGGCAACGGACCCTCCGACGACCACGAGTTCCTGGCCGCGATCGAGGCCGCCACCACCCAGGGGATCGTCGTCGTGGTCGTCACCCAGTGTGTCCGCGGATCCGTGCAGCCCGGGGCGTACGCCACCGGCTCGGCCCTGATCAGTGCCGGGGCTGTACCGGGCTACGACATGACGCCAGAAGCGGCGCTGACCAAGCTCGCGGTACTGCTCGGCCAGGACCTCGACCCGGCGACCGTCGAGGTAATGATGCAGCAGGACATCGCGGGCGAGCTCACCCGTTGACGAGGACGTCGTCGGAGCCGGCCGACGCGAGGAAGGGGCGAACACCGCGTGACTCACATCGTGTCCCAGCGTCCTTCGGTGGTCGTCCGCGGCGCTGGCCGGTACGAAGTGCTGCTCGTGCTGCTGGCGGTGGTCCTCGTCCTCGCACCGTTCGAGAGCACTGTTCTCGAACCGGTGATCATCGCCCTCCTCGGCAGCGTTCTGATCTTCGCGCTGTGGACCTCGGGAGCCGTCACCTCAGTGCTGTGGGGAGCCATCGGCCTCGCCCTGGCGTGCGTGGTGGCCTCCGTGGTGGCGCCGGTCTGGGCGTCGTCCTCCCGGGGCGTCTACACGCTGGTCAGCATCATGCTCAGCGTGAGCGCCATCGCTTCGATCGCGACGCACCTGACGCTGCGAAGAACCGCCACCTCGGCCACCCTGGCCGGCGCCGTCGCCATCTATCTCCTCGTGGGCCTGGTCTTCGCCGACCTGTACATGTGCTTCACCGTGTTCTCCGGAACCGCGTTCTTCACGGAGCCCGGGGACTACGGTTCCGTGTCCTATCTCTACTTCAGCTTCACCACCCTCACCACCGTCGGGTTCGGAGACCTGACCGCCGGCAGCGACGCCGGACGGATGCTCGCGGTCATGGAGGCCCTACTCGGCCAGCTCTACCTCGTCACCGTCGTCGCCTTCATCGTTGCGACCCGTCGGCCGCGCAGCCCCTCGTGACCACCAGTCCGCCCCGGGCTCGACCGCGCTGCAACGGCCATGAGTGACTGGGCGCTGCCCACACTGGCAGTGCTTCTCGTTGCGTACGGTGCCGTGTCGGCCCGACTCCACTCCACCCCGATCACCCAGGCGATGGTGTTCGTCGCACTCGGCCTGCTCATCGGCAACCGGGTCCTGCATGTCGTCGACGGGGATGCCGCCAACCAGTTCCTGCGACACTTGGCCGAGGCCACGCTCACCGTCGTCCTGTTCACCGACGCGGTGCGAATCAACCTCGGCCGACTGAGGCGAGAGGCCAGGCTGCCCATCCGCCTGCTCGGCATCGGGCTGCCACTCACCCTCGTGGTGGGGACGGTGGTCGGGATGGTCCTCCTCCCGGGCCTCACGCTGTGGACGGCGGCCGCCCTGGCCATCATCCTGGCGCCGACCGACGCCGCACTCGGACTTCCGGTGGTCAGCAACCGACGGCTGCCGTCACGGATCCGGCAAGGCCTCAACGTCGAGAGCGGGCTCAACGACGGGGTATGCGTGCCCCTTCTCCTCATCGTCCTGACGATCGCCGAAGCCGAGGAGGGCGTCGGCGCCGTCGAACCACTCAAGGTGGTCATCGAGGAGATCGGCTACGGCGCCGTCGCCGGCATACTCGCCGGGGCACTCGGGGCCTGGGTACTGCGCGTGTGCGCGGGCAGGGGGTGGATGGCCGGGTCCTGGCAGCAGATCAGCGCCGTCGTCACCGCGGCCCTCGCCTATACGGCGGCCACCGCGCTGGGCGGCAGTGGGTTCATCGCCGCGTTCGTGGCGGGCCTGGTTTACAGCCTCGTCGCCGGACCCCGCGCCGGACCCACGACCCAGCTCGCCGAAGAGTCGGGGGAGCTGCTCAACGCGCTGACCTTCATGCTGTTCGGCGCGCTCCTCCTCGGCCCGGCCCTGGGCGAGCTGGACTGGCGGACCGCGCTCTATGCGGTGCTCAGCCTGACCGTCATCCGCATCCTGCCGGTGGCCTTGGCCACGCTGGGAATCGGGATGCGCGCGGTGACCGTCGTCTTCCTCGGGTGGTTCGGCCCGCGTGGCCTGGCCTCGACCGTGTTCGTGCTGCTGCTCGTCGACGGGACCGACCTGCCCGAGCGCTCGCTGCTGCTCACCGTGGTGACGGTCACGGTCGCGCTGTCGGTCCTCGCCCACGGGCTCACCGCGTGGCCCGGCGCAAACCGCTATGCCGACTGGTACTCGTCGCACCGTGACGACCACCCGACCATGGCCGAGAGCGTGGCGGCCTCCGAGCTCCGCACCCGGGCTCACGCCGTCCACGGCATCTATCCCGGAAACCACCGCGACGGCAGCGGAGCAAAAGAGGAGTGATGAGTGATGAGTACCGAGGCACCGGCACTGATCCGGCCCTTGTGGCGAACCAGACGCGCAGCGGCCGTCGCCGGAATTCTCTTCGGGGTACTGCTGCTGAGCGCCATGGTGATGACCCGCCTCGCCCTCGGGGAGGGCAGCCTGCAGCTGCTCCAGTCGGACCCACAGCGCCGCACCCTGATCCGGTGGAGCCTGGGCCTGGTCCCCTTCGCGGGGATCGCCTTCCTGTGGTTCATCGGGGTGATCCGGGAGCAGCTCGGGAGTGTTGAGGACCGGCTCTTCTCCACCGTGTTCCTCGGAAGCGGGCTGCTCTTCCTGGCGATGCTGTTCGTCGGAGCCATCACGTCGTCGAGCCTGTTGGACATGCTCGAGAGGCCGGCCGTCGACAATGTCCTCTGGGAGTTTGGCCAGGACAATGCGCAAGGCCTCTTCGGGCTCTACGCCATGCGGATGGCCGCCGTCTTCACCATCTCGGTGAGCACGGTCGGCCGGCGGGCCGCCGCGATGCCGCGGTGGATCTCATTCCTCGGCTACCTCGTGGCGCTGGGGCTCCTGGTGGCCTCCAACGGGCAGCCGTGGCTCCAGCTGGCCTTCCCCGCCTGGGTGCTGCTCGTGAGCATCGTCATACTCGTCCGATCCTCCCGACCGGCGGTCGCAGACCCCGCGAGGGACATCCCCGAAGGGTGAGCCATACCAAGGGCCCGCTGTGCCAGCGTCGGACGACGCCAAACCAAGGAGGACTGACCATGGGCGACCGCGTCGGGGGCTTGGATGAGCACGGCTGAGGTGATTCGACCGCCCCGACGCGTCGCCCGGCTCCTGCCCATCGTCGGCTGGCTGGGCACGTACGACCGGGGCTGGCTGCGCGGTGATCTGATCGCCGGGGTGACGGTCGCGGCACTCATCGTGCCGAAGAACCTGGGGTATGCCGGTATCGCCGGCATCCCGTTGCAGAACGGTCTCTACGCCGCCGCGGCCGGCGCTATCCTGTACGCCATCTTCGGCACCTGCCGCCAGATCTCGATGGGTCCGAGCTCCGGCCTGGCCGCGGTCGCAGCGAGTGCCGTGGCCACCGCCGGGATCACCGCGCCGGGCGACATCGCCGCGTTCGTGGCGGGAATCACCCTCGTGTCCGGATTGCTCTTCCTGCTCCTGGCCATCCTGCGGATGGGCTGGATCGCGCAGTTCCTCTCTCGGGCCGTGGTGACCGGGTTCCTGTTCGGCGCCGCGATCGACGTCGTCATCGGCGAGCTGCCGAAGCTCACCGGCACGGATACGTCCGGGTCCAACTCGTTCCAGGAGCTCCGCTCCTGGTTCGGGACCCTCGGTGAGACACATGGGGCGACCCGCGTCGTCGGCGTCGTGTCGCTGGTCGGGGTGTTCGGGATACGGGTGGTGGCCCCCCGGATCCCGGGCGCGCTCGCCCTCGTCGTCGGCGGGCTCATCGCCTCCTGGCTGTTCGGCTTCGCCGATCGGGGAGTCGCTCTGGTCGGGGACGTCCCGAGCGGTCTGCCGTCCTTCGGCATCCCGAGCCCGTCGCTCCTGCTGGACAACGCGGGCACCGCCGGCATCGCCGCTGTCGCGCTGATGCTGATCGGCTTCTCGCAGACAGCGGGCGACGCGCGGGCCTTCGCGGCCAAGCACCGCTACCAGATCGACGTCGACCAGGAGTCGGTGGCTCAGTCCGCCGCCAACATCGGGTCGGGGCTCTTCCACGGCATGCCGGTCTCCACCAGCCTCTCGGCCAGCTCGCTCAACGACCACTCCGGCGCCAAGACCGGCCTGGCGTCGATCACCTCCGGTGTCACGGTCCTGCTCACCCTGCTCTTCCTCGCGCCGCTCTTCTCGCAGCTCCCGAAGCCGGTCCTCGGTGCGTTGATCATCGAGGCCGTCTGATGGGCATGATGAACGTCCCCGAGATGCGCAGGATGTACCGGGTCCAGCGGTTCGACTTCTGGGTCGCGGTCGCCGCGATCGTCGGCACCCTGGCGTTCGGCGTGCTCGCCGGCGTGATCATCGGGATCGCGCTCTCACTGCTGTGGCTCGTCGCCGTCGCCACCCATCCGCGGATGCCCATTCTCGGACGGGAGCCCGGAACCCAGGTCTTCCGCGACGTCGTGGAGAACCCGGACGACGAGCAGATCCCGGGCATCGCCGTCGTTCGCCTCGACGGCGGACTCTTCTTCGCGACCGCCGATGCTTTGGCGGACCGGATCCGCACCCTGATCCAGGACGAGAACCCCACCTGCGTAGTGCTCGACTGCGAGGGGATCAACTTCCTCGACTCACAGGGCTCTGCCTCCATCGACGACCTCCTGGTGCTCTGCAGCCAGGCCGACGTGACGCTGCGGCTGGCGCGGGTCAAGCCGGACGTCCGCGCGACGCTGGAGCGGGAAGGCACCGTCGAGCGGCTCCGCACCGAGCACATCCACGGCAACGTCCACCGCGCCGTCGAGGCGCAGCTCGGCGGCTGAGCCTCAGGGAGCGACCGGATGGTCGGTGCGGGCGCGGGCCGGGGCGACCGCGTCTTCCGGAGGCAACGCTGCCAGCCGGCGGTGGCGACGCCGCCGCAGCAGCTTGCCGACCTCGACCACCAGCGGCAGCAACGCGGCGAGGCCCGCGCACTCGAGCCACTGGTTCGCATCGAGGGGCACCGTGCGCAGGATGGCTTGCAGGGTCGGGAGCTGGGTGGCCAGGAAGATCAGCGAGATGGTCACCAGGCCGATGCCGGCAGCCTTGAGGACCGGCAGGACCAGACCGCTCGTGGGGTCGCGTCGGTTCACGACGGCGTTGAAAGCGGTACCCATGCCCATCACCACGAACGTCATGTCATCGAGACGCTTCCGCTGACCGCGCTCGGTTCGTCCGGACCCGCGACCAGCGGGACCAGCGCCGCGCCGAACAGGACGAGCGCGTAGACGACCCACAGGACGACGGCGTTGCGGTTGGTGATGGTCAGAGCGGGATCGCGCGGCGGCCGATGCATCACGTCGGGGTCGCCCGGGTCGACCGCGATGATGATGACGCCGACCGCGGTGGCGAAGAAGAGCAGGTAGAGCACCATCTGGGGTGTCATGGCGACCCCGTCACTGATGTCCAGGATCGTCGCGGCGAGAAAGAGGAACACGAGCGACAGAAGCTGCGTCATCTGATACCGCACGTAGGCGACGACCTTGTCGTAGACCCGTCGACCGATCTCGACGGCGTGCACCAGCGTTCCGAAGTTGTCGTCCGTGAGGACCATGCGAGCAGCCTGTTTGGTGACCTCGCTACCGCTGCCCATCGCCACCCCGATGTCTGCTTGCTTGAGTGCCGCCGCATCGTTCACGGCGTCCCCCGTCATGGCGACGATGAGTCCTTCCTCCTGCATGGCCCTGGCGAGCCTCAGCTTGTCCTCCGGGGTCACCCGGCCGAACACATGCAGGCGCGGGAGCTGCTCCTTGAGCTGGTCGTCGGTAAGCGCCTGGAGCTCGGTTCCACTGATGGCGCCGGGTCCAAGACCCAGCTGCTCGCCGATCGCTCCGGCGGTGATCGCGTGGTCCCCGGTGATCATCCGGACGTCGATGCCGGCGGTCAGCGCGGTCCGCACGGCACCCTTCGCCTCCGTGCGGAGCGGGTCGATGATCCCGGCCATTCCGACGAACGAGAGCTCGTGGGTCAGCGACATCGGGTCGTCCGTCATGGTCGGCAGCTCGTCGTCCGCGATCAGTCGGGCGGCGAACGCGAGAACGCGGAGTCCTTTCTGGCCCATCCGCTCGTTTGCCTCCGTGATGCCGTCACGGGCGTCGGCTATCGGGAGCTGCGAACCGCTCAGCGGCCCACCGGCGTACGCACATCGCGCGAGGACGACGTCCGGTGCGCCTTTGACGAGCTCGATCGTGTGCTCGGTCCCACCCACGGGAACCCGGTGGAACGTCGCCATGAACTTGTAGGCCGAGTCGAACGGGACCTCCGCGAGCCTCGGGTATGCGCGGCGCGTCTCGCCGGCGTCGATGCCCAGCTTCGCCGACAGCACCACGAGGGCCGCCTCGGTCGGGTCGCCGATCACCGACCCGTCGTCGGCCACCACCGTGTCGCTGTCGAGCGCCAGCCCGAGACCAAGTCGGGTGAAGTCCGGCGCCGGCGCCGCGGCTACCGACATGATCGCCCCGGACTTCCGGTAGCCCTCTCCCTCGACCGTGAACCACGAGCCGCTCGCATACAGCGTCGACACCATCATCTCGTTCAGGGTCAGTGTGCCGGTCTTGTCGGTGTTGATCGCGCTGGTCGCTCCGAGCGTCTCGACGTCGGTGAGGTTCTTGACGACCGCCTTCGCGTCGGCCAGCTGCTTGGCGCCGAGCGACAAAAGGCCCGAGACAAAGGCCGGCATTCCGGTCGGGATGGCGGAGATGGCCA
>Ga0307289_10000685_pt1 | contig 14623 bp, 15 predicted proteins | sample ER_DNA_143_FD_194483 | JGI IMG/M metagenome (GOLD analysis project Ga0307289, IMG submission 194483) | Bulk soil microbial communities from the East River watershed near Crested Butte, Colorado, United States - ER_DNA_143 | ecosystem: Environmental > Terrestrial > Soil > Floodplain | place...
CAATCAGCAGCGGCACCGGCATCCTCACGCCGTCGATGCACTTGCGCCAGTTGTCGAAGCCGATCGCGGGATCGTCATTCTTCAAGACATGCCCGCCATGAACGATGACGCCCGCCGCGCCGACCTCGGCTGCCGCGTCCAGATACTGCTGCAGGAATTTCCGGCTCGGGATGCGGATGCGGTTGTTGGTGGTTGCCACATTCAGCACATACGGCGCATGGACGTAGAGCGCGATGCCAGCATCTCTGGCTGCCGCCTTGAGTGCAGCCGCTCCGCCCGCGTACCTGATCTCGGGACCCTTCCATGCCTGCGGGTCGCCGAGGAAGAACTGCGCCAAGGTTGCGCCGCGAGCCGCCGCCTCGGCGATGGGATCAACCTGGTCGCCGTGGCCACCTACCTGCAGTGTCGTCATGATCCTCGACCTTATGTTGTAGGTTCTCGCGGATCAGGAACTGCCGTGATTCGATCACTATTGGGCTGGGTCCACGGCGCAGGATCGACGGCTTACGGGGGCTGCGTCGCGCGTACCTCGACAACACGGCCGGCGCTGTCGAGATCCTTAGCCAATTCCAGGATCGTGGTGGCCACAACCTGCGGGTCGATCAGGCCGCCGCTCTGTTTCTGTTTTTGGGGCGTCATCCGCGTGTACTCGATGACGGCGCGGGGCAGGCCGATCCAGTGCGGTACGACACAGCTCACGCGCACTTCGAAGCGGTCGGCAAAATCGGCCACTGCGGTTGTGAAACGGATCAGGCCCGCTTTCGCCGCGCCGTACTCAGGAGATCCGTAGGGTCCGGACTCGAAGCCGGCGCTAGAGGAGACATTGACCACCGCCCCGCCGCCCCCGAGAAGTGGCAGAGCCAGCTTGGTGGCCAACATAGGCATGCGAAGGTTGAGGTCGAGGCTGCGGCCCCACGCGTCAGTATCTGGAAACTGTGGGCCAGGCAGCCAGCCGCCAGCGTTGTTCACCAGCAGGCGGAGTCGTCCCAGCTCGGCGGCTCGATCGATCATTGCCCGGATCTGATCTGGGTCGGAGGCGTCCGTCTCTACGAAGCTTGCGCCGTCACCCACCCCACTGAGTCGCTCGATCAGGTCGGCTGCTGCCTCTGGGTCGCGGTCGGCGACCAACACGTGCGCGCCATCGGCGGCCAGGGTATGTGCTATCACCTCGCCCAAACCGGCGGCGCCTCCAGTCACCAACGCGATGTTTTCGTGCATGACCCTGGGCTACCAGGCAGCTCTGACAGGACTCTCCGCGGATCAGATGACACCGTGTCGATTTCCGACGCCGGCTCAGGGTGTGATCAGCTGTTGCCGTGGTCTTGACCGGCGCGCCACCAGTCCCGCATCCGGTTTGCCGCTGATCCGCCTGCGGTCCCCGCCGCGGAGCCGATCTTGCTCACCAGTTTGTACAAGGGATCACCCGAGGTAGTGAAGTTCTGCTTGTACGAGTTGGCTGCGGCCTTGGCTTCCTCGCTCATCGGGGCGTCCTTGTCATCGGAGCGGCGCGGATAGTTCCCGGCAAGAATAACGGCGTACTCCGGACCTGCCGCCCACTTCTGCAGCTCTGCCGCCCGCAGTGCCGCCAGTGGGTGACTGCGGCCACTGAGTTGCAAGAGCTTCAGCAGACTGTCGCGTACGTCGCCTCTGGTTTCGTATTCCTCGGCCTGATCCAGAAAGCCGGCCACATCCATATCGTTGGGGTTTCGCGCACCGGCCAAACTTGCGTGGACTCGCAACGCGGCGCTCGGATCCTGAGAGCACAGCAGGCCGGCCCGATCACAGGACAGCTCGGATTTTCGGAACCACTCGTTGAGCCCAAGGATGATCGCGCGGATGCCCCAAGCGCCGATCGGCAGCCACTGTACGGATGCCGCGAGATTGATCAACGACAGCAGCATCGTGCGGTAGACCGCGTGCCCGGAAAGGACATGCCCCACCTCGTGCCCGATGATGAACCGCAGTCCCTCATCATCGGTGAGCTGTAGCATTCCGGTGCTGATCACGATGATCGGTTTGTCCAGGCCGATCGCCATCGCCGACGGGTTCGGATCTTGCTCGATGAACATCTCTGGTACCGGCTGCAGGTCCAGGGTCGCTGCGCACTCGTTCAGCATCTGGTGGATGGTCGGGTATTGCCGTGGCGAGACCCGTGTCGCGCTGGATAGATAGAGCAACCTGATGCTGCGCTCACCGATGGCTGAGGAGAGTGCCTTCAGGACCGAGTCAAAACCAGGAATCGCGCGCAGCGCCACCAGGGCACCACGGTCGGCTGGGTGTTCATACGCCCGCGAGCTGATGTCGGGAAAGCGGATTCGCCCGCGCCGTACTGGCAGGGATTCGGCGGTCATGCCCAGCAGCGTACGTGCGCGCGGGTCATGAGCAGAGTCAGAACATGTTTTGCATCATGCTGGTGAGCAAGCCAGTCAACTGGGCAATGATGCTGAGCCCGATCCAGACAATCCCAATGATGATGCCCGCGAGTGCTTTGCTGTTTTGGAAGCCCGCTCGCCGCGAAATGATGAATGCCACGATGCTCAGCACCAGTCCGATGGTGGACGTGCACGGAATGATCGCCAAGATCAGGCCAACGATGCCGAGGGTATTGCCGGGATCGGCGGCTGCTGGCTGCGGGGTGGCCTGGTAGTTGGCCATGATGTCTCCTCAAATTGACCCGGATTCGAGTTGTCGCGAAGGCGAGCGTATCGCCAGCCCAGCTCGCTACGGGCTCGGTGTACGGGTTTCGACTCCGCTCAGTCCACAATCTCAAAATCGACTGCGGATAGAGTCGCCCGGTGACCGGCGAGCACGTCCTGGCAATCGACCAGCTGCGTTGCACGGTCGCTGCGCTGCAGGATGAACGGGAACGGGAGGCCGCTGTCGCGACCTTCTTCGCCGATTACGCCCTGCCGGTAGTCGAGGGCAATCTCTGCACATTCGCGACACGTGCCGCAGCCGATTCGGTGTACCTGCGTCACCGGATCAACCCATGGCCAGACGATCTTGAGCTGAGCCAGATCCCCGGCACTGACGTTTGGTATCTGACGATCGAGCTCGAGTGGGCAGCGCGAGTGGAGTATCAGTTTGAGATCTCGCGCGATGGCAAGTGGTGGCGATTCAACGATCCTGACAACCCCCGGCTGTCGCGCAGCCCGGTGGGGGACTGCTCGGTGTGTTACGGACCCGGCTATGCCGTCCCCGACTGGGCCACCGTCCACGTGGACACCAAGCGCGGCACACTGACCGAGCTACAGGTACGCAGTCGGACCCAGGCTCGCGACAATCGGATCACCCTGTATCAACCGGCCGGCCTCGATACTTCGGAGCGCTATCCCTTACTCGTGGTCCATGACGGCGGTGACTATCTGGGCTATGCCTCGATGAAGATCATTCTTGACAACCTGATCGACGACGGCAGGCTAGCCAAGATCATCGTTGCGTTTAGCTACCCGGGCGAGCGGCTCACCGAGTATCCGGACGATCCTGATCATGCCGAATGGCTGACCTGTGAGCTGCTGCCGGAGCTGGAGAAGCGGTTTCCGTTGCTGGCAACGCCAGCCGCCCGGTGTCTTATGGGCACCAGCTTCGGCGCTGTTGCAGCGCTGTCGACGGCCGTGCGATTTCCCCGCAGCTACGGATCGCTACTGCTACAGTCCGGATCCTTTCTCTATTCGGATCCCACCGTCCGGCACGGCGAAGGCTCCGACTTCAATCCAGTCGTGCGCTTCATTGATCATTACCGCGCACACCCTGTACGCCCAGCGGATCGCGCGTTTGTCTCCTGCGGTGCATATGAGGATCTGGTCGAGGCTAATCGCGGTATGTTGCCGATCTTCCGGGACATCGGCATGAAGATTAATTACGTAGAGTCACCCGACGGACACTCCTGGGAGTCCTGGCGTGACCACCTCGGTCCTGGTTTGTGCTGGCTCTTCCCTGGAGAGCGAGTCGATGTGCCCTGAGCTTGTCGAAGGGCACGATCAAACGCTGATTGGTCTAGTCGAGCCCCGCCGGATGCGCCTCCGGATGGCGCACCGAATGTGGCGCCACTTTGGTGTGCATGTCTTCGAGCTGCATGCCCTTGGTCTCATCGATGAATCTGGCGACGAAGAAGAACGACAGCACAGCGAACCCGGCGTACAGCCCGTATGCCAGCGCCAAGGAAATGTCCTTCAGGCCTGGGAAGGTCACCGTGATGATCCAGTTGGCCACCCACTGGCCACCGGCCGCAAGCGACAACGCGGCGGCACGCATCCGGTTCGGGAACATTTCGCCGAGGAGCACCCACACGATTGGACCCCACGACATGCCAAAGGCGATGACATAGACGTTCGCCGCAATCAACGCGATCGGCCCTTGCGCGCCTTGCAGATCTGGAGCCCCATTGACCACGTTGGCGGTGCCGAAGATGATCGCCATGGTCGCGAGCGTGACGGCCATGCCGACTGACCCGATGAGCAGCAAAGGCTTCCGGCCGAACCGGTCTACGGTCGCGATAGCGATAAACGTCGTGAGGACGTTGATTGTCGCCGATATCACCGTAGTGACGAAGGCCTGCTGTTCGGTGAACCCGACGGCTTCCCAGAGGACGTTCGAGTAGTAGAAGATCACATTGATGCCGACGAATTGCTGGAAGATCGAGAGCAGCAACCCGGCCCAGACAATTCCGGCGATCTTGCCCTCAGGTGTTTTCAGATCACGCCATGACGGCTCGGTCTCGCGCTCCATCGTTTTCCGGATCCGCTCGATCGTCGCATCGATATTGGCTTGCGTACCGCCCAGCAGCTTGGTGAGGATCACCTTTGCTTCGTCGATCCTGTGCTCGGCAATGAGGAAACGTGGTGACTCCGGAATGGTCAGGGAGAGGACGCCGTAGATGATCGCCGGAATGGCCATCATGAGGAACATCCACCGCCAGGCGGCGAGTCCGAACCAGAACGGTTCGCCCGAACCGCCCGCCCCCAGAGCTAGCAGGAAATCAACCAGGAGTGAAATGAAGATGCCGATGACGATCGCCAGCTGCTGCAGAGAACCGAGCCGGCCCCGGATCTTTGCGGGGGAGATCTCGGCAATGTAGGCCGGAGCGATGACCGAGGCCATGCCGACGCCGAGACCGCCGATGATGCGGAAGATGACGAGAACCCAGAGGTTGGGAGCGAACCCGGTGCCGATCGCGCTGATCAGGAAGAGCACAGCGGCAATTCTCATAACGGTCAACCGCCCGAAATGATCGGCGATCCGGCCGGCGCTCAGGGCTCCGGCCGCCGCGCCGAGCAGGGCTGACGCCACCGCGAAGCCGAGCGATGCGGCATCGGCGTTGAATGCCTTCTGCACAGCCGATACAGCGCCGTTGATGACGGCGCTGTCGTATCCGAAGAGGAAGCCCGCGAGCGCAGCGACTGCGGAGATCCGGACTACACCCTTGCCGGTAGTTTCTTCACCGTAGACCGATTCTTCAGCCGATGCGGAACCACCTTGTCCGACCATTTTCACTCCTCGTGGGCCGTGCGGACAGCGGCCTGGCTGCAGGGGGGCGAGCTCGTCCCGACTGCTCGAGGCTGATGCACCAGAGGTCGTACTCGGTGCCGGGAGCTGACAGGGTTTCTGCAACTGCTCCGCCAGGATTTGAGCACCATTTTGCGCCAACCCACCTGCTTGGTGTCAATGGTCTGGTGGCGAGTGAACATCATCTGAACTCTAGCTAGTCGACTCGCTAGACGAGCGCCGCTGGAAGTCTTAGCGTGATCAGCCCGTTTCTCCGCACAAGGCCACGTGTAAAGCCCACATCGGTCCTTTTCCACCGCATTCGTGGCGTTGTGCGGAAAACGCTGCAGCTGGTCCCGGATCGCAGCCCTATTCGCCGACGGATCCGTCGATCAGCTCCCGTACGACGTCCAGCTGGCCGACGTGGCGCGCATTCTCCTGTAACAAATGGGCGAGGATCCAGCCGAGCGTTGGCGGATCGCTGGAGAACCGGCCACCAAGCCTGGCCCGATCGGTCAGTTGAGCATTGCGCGCGACGGCTTCGGTGCGCGTGGCGATCGCGACCCATCGTGCCGTCAGGTCGGGGACATTGTCGTCCGGTGTAACGAGCCAGCCCTTCCCGTTCGGAGCCTCGTCGCCTCGCGGGTCTGGCATCTGCTCGGCTTCGAAGCCCCACTGCATCCAACGCCGCTCCACGAAGACAAGGTGCTTGAGCAGTCCGACCGGTGACCAGCCGGAGGGCACGATGCTCGCCGTCAGCTGATCGGCTCTCAGACCGTCGAGCTTGGCGAGCACCGTGCCGCGGTAGTAACTCAGCTGCTGCAGCAGGATCTCTTTGGGATCCCCGAGCGATCGGGGAGGTTCGTCGCGAAGCTCAGTCATGGTGCACAAGGCTAAGGGTCGCTATGACGGACCCAGCGAACAGCCGGTCAGAGTGCCGAATCGAATGGATTCGTGCGTGGCGGTGGTGAGCGGGTAGAGTTCAGCGTTGGTCTGGCGACAATTCGCCCGGCCGAAGCATTCGCCCTCCTGCTATGGGGCCGTCTCATAGCCGCTCAGACCAGAGGAGGTGGGGTTCGCGTATGCGTATCTATGAGGTCATGGTCATCTTCGACCCGGACACCGAAGAGCGGACGGTCCAGCCGACGCTCGACAAGCATCTGAAAGTGATCACCAAGGGTGGCGGTACGGTCGACAACGTCGACATCTGGGGCCGTCGGCGACTGGCCTTTGAAATCCGCAAGAAGTCCGAGGGTATCTACGCGGTGATCAACTTGACCGCGGAACCGAGCGACGTCAAGGAGCTGGACCGCCAGTTCACCATCAATGAGTCAATCATGCGGACCAAGGTCATCCGACCCGATCTGCACTGAGATCTTGGGCGAGATTATCCACAGATTCCTCGCGGGTCGGCGCGTACGTCAGTGCTGGCTGGCAGGCTGACAATGTCGCCCGATGAGCCGGACATCAGATCGGCTCCGGCGATAACCGAAAATCACATCGCTCATCACACTGGAGAGTTTCATGGCAGGCGAAACCACCATCACATTGGTCGGCAACCTCACCGCTGACCCCGAGCTGCGCTTCACCCCCTCAGGTGCGGCAGTGGCGAACTTCACCGTCGCGTCCACACCTCGTACGTTCGATCGACAGACCAACGAGTGGCGCGATGGCGACGCGATGTTCCTGAACTGCGCGGTCTGGCGCCAGGCTGCTGAGAACGTGGCTGAGTCACTGCAGAAGGGCATGCGGGTCATCGTTCAGGGCCGGCTCCGGTCGCGTAGCTATGAGACCCGGGACGGCGAGCGACGCACGGTCTTCGAGATCGACGTGGACGAGATCGGCCCGGCGCTGCGTTATGCCACGGCGAAGGTCAGCCGAAATGCGAGCGGCAGCCAAGCCGGCTCACCCCGCCAGTCGGCTGGCAGCCTCGGGGACGACCCGTGGGCCAGCGGACAACCGAGCGCGGCAGGCGCCCGGTCCCAAGGAGGCTCCGATCCGTGGGCAACGCCCCAGAGCGACGAGCCCCCGTTCTGACCTCAGGACTCATCACAGACAGACACCACGGCACATTCCGGCTAACGGCAACAGCCGCGCCGGGCTTTCGGAAAGGAGAGCACCACAATGGCCAACACCCCACCGGCACAGCGCAAGCCCAAGAAGAAGGCAAATCCGCTTCGTGCTGGCCAGAACATCGACTACAAAGACGTCGCCACGCTGCGAAAGTTCATCTCCGAACGGGGCAAGATCCGCGCGCGCCGGGTCACCGGCCTGTCAGTTCAAGAGCAACGTCGGGTCGCCATCGCCATCAAGAACGCCCGTGAGGTGGCGCTCCTGCCGTACGCCTCGACGGCGCGCTGACGTGCTGCGAGCGTCGGAGATCGCGCGAGCAGCTCAGAAAAGAAAGGTGCCGGCATGAAACTCATCTTGACTACTCCCGTCGACAACCTCGGCGCTCCTGGTGACGTGGTCGAGGTCAAGGACGGTTACGGTCGCAACTTCCTCGTTCCGCGAGGCTTCGCTATCCGCTGGACCCGCGGTGCCGCGAAGCAGATCGACGGCATCAAACGCAGCCGCGCAGCGCGGGAGATCCGCGGCCTCGATCATGCTGAAGAAGTGCGCAGCCAGCTGGAAGGCCTGACCATCGACCTACCTGCTCGAGCTGGCGATGCTGGTCGGTTGTTCGGCGCCGTCACTACAGGTGACGTCGCCTCCGCCATCAAGAAGGCCGGTGGGCCAGCGATCGACAAACGTGCGGTGCAGATCTCCAAGCCAATCAAGACCGTCGGGCTGCATACCGTTGGTATCAAGCTGCACGATGCCGTCACGGCTCACGTACGGATTGTCGTCGTCCAGCAAGCCTGAAGGGCTCTGGCTGACTTGACCCGGGGCTGAGACTGGTTATATGCCGATCTGCCCGCTGAGCATGCCGAAGCGCGGTCTAAGACGAGCTCAGACCGCATTCGTGCAGACTCAGACCGCGTCCGTGCAGACAAAAAGGTGTTCCAGATGACCCGGCTGACTCCCGAGGAACTCGAGCGGCGCCGACACGCGCAGCTCGGGCGCACGATTACCGGGGTCTCCGCGCTGCTGCTCATGATCTTGAGCGCGGTGCTGCCGAACATCATGGTGCAAGCCGCGACGGTACTGCCAGGTCGCTCACTTATTCCGGCCAGCCACTTCTTTTTGATCGCTAACCCGAACGCGGAAGCCTTCAGCGGGGCGAAGAGCGTCGCCGATGCGGGTCTGGGCATCAGCATCACTTACCTCGGCTTGGCGTTCCAGCAGGTCGGCCTGCTCACCGGCCTGGCCTCGTTCTGGGTACTGATCGTCGATGATGTCGGCCGCTGGACGCGCCGGGTGGTCATGGTGTCGGGCGTATCACTGCTGCTCGGAGCCTCCACGGTCATCCTCGGCTATCAACTGCTGACCAGCGCGGGGGTACCAACGCTCCTCGGGTACGCCTGGGTGCCGACACTCTTTGCGGGTCTAATCATGGTGATTGGTGGCCGTCTCGCGCGTAAGAGGCTGGTCATGACGTGGTACTGGGAGAGCCCGGAAATCGTTCAGCCGTAGTTGTCCACAGGGATTTCCCCAATGTGGACGAATCACACGCCTGTCATTCGCGCTCCGTTTGTCTGCAATTTACGACGACGCCGAGTGCGTACGTCGCCTCAACTGCCCAAACGTCTGTATACAGAATCGTTAACCTTCGCGTGGCATTCTTGTGAGTTGGGATTCATTCGGACGTCATCAATTGTTTGGGATTGCCAAGTGAGGAGAAAGTTGCGTGCAGGTCGTTGAGGAGCAGGAAGACAAGTTTGAGGTCGACGCTGATTGGGTGTTGCCCCCGATCGCAGATTTGGTGCCAGATGGAGGTCGCTTTGATCAGGACGTGCGCAGGCTGGAGAACACGTATTTCGATACGCCGAGTGCTGGTTTGCGATTGTTCGGAGTGACGCTTCGGCGCCGCGTCGGCGGTTCGGAGACGGGCTGGCAGTTGAAGGTTCCGAACGGCACGGCTCGTACCGAACTGCAGAGTGGCTCCAGAGCGAAGAAGCTCCCCGCCGGGTTGGCCGACAGCGTGACTGGCTTGCGAGCGGGCGAAAGGCTCGATCAAGTGGCAACCATGGTGACGACTCGAACTGCGTACCGGATTCTCGATGCCAATGACCAATTGGTGATGGAGATTGCCGATGATCAGGTGGAGTCCGGCCTGCCCGACGGTGAGTCCATGCTGCACTCATGGCGCGAAATGGAGGTCGAGTTAGGTCCGGCCGGGAAGCAAAAGGATCTGAAAAAGGCACGAAAGCTGCTCGTCGCTGCAGGTGCGACTCCCAGTACCGTGCGGACGAAACTGGGCCGGGCCCTTGGTCCGATCGCCCCGGATGGCGAGGAGTCTGCCATCCACGTAGGCGCGGTGAAGTCGGGCACGCTCGGTGAACTGGTTGCCGCGTATCTGGCGACTCAGTGCGATGTACTCGCCAGCAACGACGTCGGACTGCGCACCGGCGCGCCCGTCGTACACAAGACGCGGGTGGCCGCCCGTAGGCTGCGCAGTACGTTGCGAGTCTTCGGAGACGTATTCGGCGAGCAGCCGGCTCAAGAGCTGAACAACGAACTGGTGTGGTACGCCGAGCTGTTGGGCCAGGTGCGCGACCGTGAGGTTCTCAGCAAGCGACTCGTGCAGCACATTTCCGACCTGCCTCAAGAGCAGCTTCGTGGACCTGTCGAGGCCGAGATCACCAAGACTCTCGCTGCCGAGCGAGACGACGCCATGCAGCGATTGAGCCGAGGAATGCGCAGTCGGCGGTACCAACACCTCCTGAAGCTGCTGCGTAGCTGGAAGAGTGCACCACCGCTGACCAACGCCGCCGATGAGACGGACACGACGGCGGCACAATATGTGAAGAAGGCCAAACAGAAGGCGAACAAGCGACTCCGGAGTGCCGATGGCGACATCGAAGAGCTTCATCGGGCGAGAAAGGCGACGAAGCGGCTGCGCTACGCTGCCGAACTTGTCGAGCCAGCTGACGGCACCATGAAGAGTGTCGCGAAGGAGGCCGAGAACCTGCAAACCCTGCTGGGCGAGCATCAAGACGCAGTGGTCTCTGCACAGTTCCTCACCAATCTCAGCGCTTCTCGCAACGGGGAGTCCGGCGATGGTTTCAGCTACGGGATCTTGATCGCTGACGAGCTGCACCGCGCGGCGGACATTCGTGAGTCATTGAAGAAGTAGCCCCTGAAGAAGTAGCCGCTGAAGAAGTAGCCCCTGGGAAGAAGGCCCTGAAGCGCACTAGGCACCAAGATCAGATAGCGGTCGCGACTCAGTGACGACGAGTATTTGATCACGGAAGGTCTGCGTTACCAGCCGAACAGAGATCCTAGTGAAGGCTTGGCTGATGAAGTCGTCAACACTTGGTTGAGCAAGATCAAACTGCACGACGGGAATCTCACCGCCACGCTGGCCCAGTTCAACGATGTCGGCATTTCCCGACACCCCATGCTCGATTCGATCAATGGCGTAAATCGTCACCGTGGCAGGCCCGTCGACGTTCAGGTCGACGGCCAAGATCGTATAGCGATCCCGATCGATTTGGGCCAGCTCATAGAGGCTGGGTCGGTCCAAGACCGCTTTGGCATCATCGGCCGCGACTGACCCGACGTAGTCGTTGAAGTTGGTCCTCGCTGGACCAAGCACTCGTCCCCCGCGTTCCATGATGGGACGTTTGCACTTCCAGGTGAACGCACGGTGTCCATTAGGTTGCTGCTCGTGCGCGCAGCCTCCGACCGGGTGGCCGGCAGCTAGTCTCTGGTGCTCATGGAGCCGATGAGGTCCAACGCATCGTCGGCGCGCCGGCAGGTCGACGTGTTGCTGGTGTCCGATCTGCGATTTCCCGGTGGCACCTCGCACAGCGTGGCGGAGGAGATCACCGCCCAGGCTCAGGCAGGTTGGTCGACAGGCCTGGTTCACCTGAACGGGCCGCTCCTGTCCAAGGTCAGGGCGGTGAATCCGCGGATCCGCGATCAGCTTCGTCGCGGGGCTGCCACGCTCTTCGTCGGCGACCGGTCGATCCGGGCGAAGGTTGTGGTAGTCCGCCATCCCGGGGTGCTGCAGGCGGCCGCCGAGCAACTTCCCCCGATCGAGACCGAGAACGTAGTCCTGGTGGCGAATGCGCCGCCAATCGACATCGACGGCCACCGGCACTACCGACCCGCCGTGGTAGATCAAATTGTTCGGGACCGGTTTGGTGTTGCTGCGATGTGGGCGCCGATTGGTCCGCTGGTACGCGAGGCCATCGCTTCCGATGTTGCGTCAGGCGGACTGCGGGAACGGGACTGGGTCAACATCATCGATGTCGATGCGTGGCGGGTGCACCGGCCCGGATGGCAGTCGGACCGACCGGTCATCGGTCGGCATAGCCGAGGATCGCCGCAAAAGTGGCCGACCGATTCGAAGGTGATCGAAGCCGTGTATCCGCTCGACGGATCTGCGGCCGTGAAGATCCTCGGTGGTGCTGATCCGGTCCTTGATGTGCTAGGTTATCTGCCGAGCTCATGGCGAGTGATCCCGTTCGGAGCCATGGAACCTCGGGATTTCCTTGCACAGTTGGATTTCTTTGCCTACTACCATCACCCGGCCTGGGTGGAGGCGTTCGGGCGAAACATTTTGGAGGCATTGGCCAGTGGTCTCCCAGCGATCTTGCCTCCGCATTTTCGTCCGCTGTTCGGCGATGCGGCGAGCTATGCCGAGCCGGCCGATGTGCCATCGCTCGTGCGCCGGCTGTACGGCGACCGCGCAGCGTATGAAGATATCGCGGCGCGCGCGGAAAGTGCGGTTCGAGCCAGGTTTGGCTACCAAGCGCACCAGGAGCGGCTTGCTGAGTTGATCGGACGGCCAGAAACTCCCGGACAGCAGCCCAAGCCGACCTCACCGAGACGGGCGGCACCAGGTCGGCCGACGCTGATGCTGATCAGCAGCAATGGCTCTGGCATGGGCCACTTGACCCGACTTCTGGCGTACGCCCGCCGCGCGGAACCAGACCTCGCTCCGCACTTCGTGTCCCTCTCCCAGGCGGTCGGGGTCGTTGCGCAGTTCGGGTATTCGTTCGAGTACGTGCCCTCCGCCCGCGCGACGGGACTTTCGTCACGACGCTGGCACGACTTGTTTGCCGAGCGGGTAGCCGATGCCGTGGCGCGGCACCATCCGGCGGTCGTAGTGTTCGACGGCACATGGCCCTACACAGGCATCCCGCGAGTACGTGACGCGCATCCTGACGCTCGCTGGGTGTGGTCGCGGCGCGGGATGTGGCGCCGCGGCAAGAGTGTCGAGCAGATCGCCAAGGCAGCCTGGTTCGACCTGGTCCTCGCTCCAGGAGAGCTCGCCGCGGCGTACGACCGAGGGCCGACAGCGAAGGCTGACGGCATCCGCCTTGGTCCCGTGACCTTGCTGGACGGCGATGAATTGGATGAGCGGGAGACGGCGCGTCGAGCACTTGGGCTGCCGCCGGACCGACCGCTGGCACTGGTCGCGCTGGGCGCAGGGAACATCAATGACACAAGCCACGAAACCGGAGCCATCATGGCAGCCTTACGTCGGCTGGGTGTCGACATCTGCGTGACACAGACCGAGATCGCTGCATTGGATCGAGGTCAAGCCGGCGTACACGTGGTTCGTGAATTCCCGCTTTCCCGTCGGTTCCGCGCGTTCGACCTCGCGGTCAGCGCATCCGGCTACAACTCGTTCCACGAGCTGCTGCGCTTCGGCATCCCAACCCTGTTCATCCCGAACCAGGACACCGCGCTAGATGACCAGCAGGGCCGTGCCCGGTTCGCCTCCGACCGCGGATTGGCCCACATGCTCGGGCGGGTCAGCGTGGACCGAGCGACGTCGCTCTTGAGTGATCTGCTGCAGCGAGGCCCGGAGATGGTGGCCAAGGTCCCTTCGCTTGACAGCAGCAATGGAGCGACCGATGCCGTCATGCAGTTACGCCAGCTGGCCGCGAGGGCTGGTCGTGGCTAGAGATCCGATTCGAGTCGCCGCACGGTTGACTCGGCGGCTGCCCGGCTATCGATTCCTTCGTCGTCGCGCCGTGCCGCGGATTCGGCAGAGCGCCGCAGCACGAGCGTTGGCCCAGCGCATGTTTCCTCCAACGGAATCTGCTGCCTCAGATCCGCCTGCCGACGTAGCCGCCGGACGACTGCTGGCTGGTCTCGGCATCGAACGATTGCCGGTCATCCTGCTGAACCTGGTGGGATTGGCCGACGATCTCGGTGAACGGGTAGCGATCGGTGAGCTCGTCGATGATGTCATCGACGACGTGGCTCAGCTGCAGCTGCTCGGGGCTGGTTTCCGGCCAGTGTTCCTGCTCGACGTGCCGGCCTTCAATCGGGCACGCAACTATGGCTACGTCGTCGAACTTGTGACACCCCGTACGGCCTGGTCGGGAGAACCGCCCGACTGGTCGGAGTACATCTCTGCACGAGTTGCATCGATGACGACGCTGTACGGAGTTTCGACCGTGATCAGCGTTGGACCTCGCGGACTCGGCGATGTAGACCGAGGGGTGCTGCGCTCATTCGGGTGAGCAGCCGTTCGGGTGAGCCGTGCTTGCAGATGCGCGCTGAGCCCTTCGACAAGCTCAGGACGGCGCTTTGTCGAAGCGTGCCCTCGACAAGCTCAGGGCACATTCTTCGATCGTTCACCTGATCTTCACCGCCAGTGTCTCCGGCGCTTTCCAAGTCGATGCGCCGATTTGGTTCGCTCGTAGCGTCATCGCACGGAAACGACCGCAGCAGCGTGACATGGAGGTCGGGGGCTTATGGACAGCTCGGTTGACGCCGTCATCATCGGCATGGGGTACGTAGGACTGCCTTTGGCGCGGGAAGCCAGCGCAGCTGGACTCAGCGTTATTGGTTTGGACATCAATTCCGAAGTGATCGACGGTCTCAACCATGGTCGATCACATGTCGATGATCTTGCTGATTCCGACGTCGCCGAGATGCTTGATCGCGGCTTCCGCGCTACCACCGATGCCGTACAGCTCAGCCGGGCTCGCACCATCGTGATCTGCGTACCGACGCCCCTCTCCAGCGACGGCGCGCCAGACCTGGGCCCGCTTCGGGCCGCGGTCGGCTC
>Ga0307289_10000689_pt1 | contig 14571 bp, 14 predicted proteins | sample ER_DNA_143_FD_194483 | JGI IMG/M metagenome (GOLD analysis project Ga0307289, IMG submission 194483) | Bulk soil microbial communities from the East River watershed near Crested Butte, Colorado, United States - ER_DNA_143 | ecosystem: Environmental > Terrestrial > Soil > Floodplain | place...
ATCACGGCCTGGACCACGTTCACCGGCACCCCTCAGAGACCAGCCAGGTCGCATAGCAGTGGCGGAGGTCATGGAACGTCGGCCGCTCGACATGACCTGAGCGGCCAAGCGCCGGCAGCCAGACCCGCTGGCGGAAGTTGGCCCGGAGCAGCGGCCCGCCACGGTGGTTGCGGAACATCAGCTCATCCAACTCGGTCGGAGGGCGGCCAGATGCTCGGCCAGGGCCTCGATCAGAAAGTCCGGCAGCGGGACGGTGCGCCGGCTCGCCTTGGACTTCGGATAGCTCTTGAAGGTCACGCGGCCGGCGACCTCCACCGCCACCTCGACCACCTGCAGCTCGCGTCGGAGCAGGTCAACATTGCGGCGCCGCAGGCCGACACATTCACCCCAGCGCAGCCCAGCACCGGCCGCGGTGGCCACCATTGCGCGGTAGCGGCGGGGGAGTGCCGGCAGGACCTGGTCCAGGAGCTGGTCGCGGGTGATCGTCACCCCGGCATCAGCAGTTCGGCGGCGAGGCAGTAGGCGCACGCCATCGCGGGGGTTCGCGCCGAGCTTTCGGCTGCGTACGGCGGTGGCCAGGATCGCCGACAACAACCCATGGCAGGACGCCACCGTCTCCGGAGCCGGCGTGAGAGCCGTTTCACCCAGGCCTGCACGTCCAGGTGCTCGATGCGGCCGATCGGCCACTCGCCCCACATGGGCAGCATATGGCTGTCGAGGCGGGAGCGGTTGGCCGCCGCCGTGGTCAGCTCGACGTCCCGCGCGGCCCACCAGCGGTCGGCCAGCTCGCAGAAGCGGAGCTGCGCGCCGGCCGGGTCCATACACAGCCCACGTGACTTGTCGCCCTCGACCTGGGCCAGGAACGCCCGCGCCTCCCGCTTGGTCTTGAACGTACAGGTCCGCTCCTTGCCCTCCGGCGTCCGATAAGCGGCCCGCCAGTTCCCCGACGGTGCCCGGCGTAGATGCCCCACAGGTCACCCCCTGTCCGAAGCGCTTGCCAAGAACGCATCCAGCTGGACCCCCGAGGCACCACCCAGCGCTTCCCAAGCCGCAGACCGGGAAGGCGACCCTGCCGGAGCAGCTCATAGGTGACGCCCAGGCTCAAGCCCATCACCGCCGCAGTCTCCCGCACCGTGTAGGTCTGTCGCTCACTGTCCGGCAGGTCCGTACTCCCTTCGGTTCGCGTTGTCATCTCGCCTCCATGCCGTACCTGTGGGCGGTCATGCGGCCGCCGTGGTGTTCCTCAGCTCCTCTCTGGCCACCCGGCGCTCTTCCCGTGCCCGGGCGGCGGCCGAGGCGGCCAGCCACGCCTCCCCGGTCGTCTGATAGCCGGAGCCGAGGTATCTCCAGGTCGCCATGACGATCACGGCCTGGTCGTCCTCGGGCCGACCCCAGGCATCCAGGGGAAGGGTGTCGCCACGCCGCCGGCGGATCGCATAAGCGACCCGGGCCCGCCGCAGCGCCCCCAAGGTGGTCGAGTAGCGGCGGCTCTTGGTCGAGAAATGCCCACCGAAGCCAAGCATGTGCGCCCACTTGCCCAGCCGCAGACTCGCCAGCGACGGCCGGGCACCTAAGGCCTGTCCGCCGGCTCCCACGGTGTGCCCCGGCGAGACCTGGCATGGTGGCCCTCTGCGCGGCTCGCCCTGGCGGGCGTGCCCGAACTAGGATTGGCGCCATGAGGCTGTTCAGCCAGGACACCAAGGTGCAGGCGCTCAAGGGCGTCTCCCTCTTCGCGGGCCTCTCCCGCAAGGAGCTCGTCCAGCTGGAGCGGGTCTGCGAAGACCTCGAGGTCCAGCCGGGTAGGGTCCTGTGCAAGGAGGGCGAGATCGGGCGCGAGTTCTTCGTGCTCGTCGACGGCAAGGTCCAGGTCGTCCGGAAGGGCCGGCGGGTCGCGACGCTGACCGGCGGCGACTTCGTGGGTGAGATCGCCCTGGTCACCGAGCTGCCGCGCACGGCGACGGTGACGGCCGAGACCCCCGTACGCCTGTTCGTGCTGACATCCAGGGAGTTCCACGCCGTGCTCGACCGGAACCCGAAGGTCGAGCGCAAGGTGCTGCGGGCGCTTGCCCGGCGGCTGGCCGAGACCTCCAGCGACCCCACGCTGGCCTAGCGGGAATGCTCCCTGTTCCGGGGATCGTGGGTTTCGGCGGCTGCGGTGGGGGCCTTTGGGCGGTGCGGCTGGTGCTGGTGTCGATACGATGGTGCCGGCGGTGGCGGGCGGGCGTCCGGTTCCTGCTCGGCGCGGAGGGGCGGACTGATGACCGCAGAGGAGCACTCGGGAGCCGGTCGTGGCACGTTCCTGCTCGCCGACATCTCCGGCTACACCGCCTTCCTCCAAGCGGTCGCCGCAGCTCACGCCGCCGACATAGCCGCCGGGAGGTTCGTTCCGAAGGCCTATCCCCTGCTGACCAGCCTGCTCGACGGGATTGTGGGACGAATTGCGCCACCGTTCGTCCTGTCCAAGCTGGAGGGGGACGCGGTGTTTGCCTTCGCCGCCGAAGGCGAGCTGGGCGTCCGTGGCCAATCGGTGGTGGACTGCCTGACCGCCTGCTATGGCGCCTATCGCGCTCGTCTGGACGAGGCGCGCATGATCATGGCCTGCACCTGCGATGCCTGTGCATCGATCGCCGGCCTAGAGCTCAAGTTCGTCCTGCATCACGGCGAGTACGTCGTCCAGTCGATCGCCGGCTACCAGGAGCTGCTTGGCCCGGAGGTGACAATCTCGCACCTGCTGTTGAAGAACCACGTTGCCGACCTGGTCGGCCGGTCGGCCTATGCGCTGGTCACCGAGTCGGCGGTGGCCTATCTGGATCTTCCCCTGGAGCACGCGGTCCCGATCACCGAGCAGTACGAGCACTACGCGCCGGTCCAGGCGCACGTCCTGACACTCCACTGACCAGCGCTCAGTCATCTCTGCACAGAATCCCGTTGAGCACCCGCCCGTGGTCGGCTCACTGGCCACCGGGCGGCCGGTCGGCGGCAGCAACGGCTGGATCTGGGCCCAGCCCTGATCGGTGAACTCAGGGCGGCGGACCGTGACCTCCCATCGAGCAGCTGGCAGCCGCCCGAACCTACAACACAGCCGTCAGACAGGCCCAGTAGGGGACGCTTCCATGGTTGTCAAGTGGTGACGAGCCTCTTGATCCGGTCGGCATGGGTGGTCACTCCTGATCCTGGCCGGTTCGTACCAGGCGGCCGGTTAGTGGTTGCATGGAGACATGACCCACTATGAAGGCCTGCTCCTCGACTTCGGCGGTGTCGTCACCACAGACTTCTTCGCCGCCTCGGGCGCCCACTGTGAACGCCGGGGTCCGGGTCGGGGTGATCACCAACTCCTGGGGAACCGCCCCTTATGATCCCTATGCTGCCTACCAGCTCGATCAGCAGTTCGACGCGGTTGTGATCTCCAGCCAGGTAGGACTGCGCAAGCCAGAGCCGGCTGTCTACCGTCGAGCCGCCGACGAGCTGGCCGTTCCCCCTTGGGGGCGAATCATGTTCGTGGATGACATCGTCGCCAACCTCCAGCCAGCTCATGAGTTGGGCATGGCCGTCATCCATCATGTCGATCCAGCCAGAACGGTTCGCGAGTTGGAGCGCCTGCTTGGCCTCTCAGCTCGCCTCCTGCGCCGGCCATGATGGCTGTTAGAAGTTTCTCTACATCCTCAAGGCCGGCCCTGCGGGCGGCAACGACACGACGCCACCGAGGACCAGCCTCACCCCCGGACACCGTTGGTCCATCGCCGACAGCCACGACTCGTGGTCCGTCGCTGAGCTGCTTTGACACCTCGAGGCTGGATCCCAACCCGGCCAGGACATGTGGTGACGAAGTCCGTAACGATCCCGGGACGGTCTGCGCCGATCATGTCGATGGCGAAGGACGCGACCTCGGAGGAGCCGACGTGAGCAGACGGACCGCGGCCCGGCTGGGCTGGTCGCTGTTCGGCCTGTCCGCGCTGCTGCTTGCTGTCGCGTTCGTGCTCAACCTGCGCCGTACTCAGTACGCCGACCTCTCCGTCACGACCGGCGAGCTGCTCGGGCAGCTGGTGTTCGTCCTGTTTGGCTGGTTCGGTGCGCTGATCGTCTCGCGCCGGCCCAGCCACCCGATCGGCTGGCTGCTGTGCGCCTTCGGGCTGGCCAACGGCCTGGCAGCCTTCGCCAGCGAGTACGCCATCTACGGGCTGGTCAGCACTCCCGGCGCCGCGCCCGGGGCCGCAGCGCTGGCCTGGGTCACCAGTTGGCTGTTCGCGGTCAACCTTGCCCTGCTGACCACGCTGCTGCTGCTGTTTCCCAGCGGCCGTCCACCCTCGCCGCGCTGGCGGTGGGTGCTGTGGCTTGCCAGCGTCGGCAACGGCCTCATCGTCATCGGGGCGCTGGCGCTGTGGCCGCTGCGCGGCGCGGCGCTGCTGCAAACCAATGGCCCTGCTGAGCCAGGCAGCGTCCTCGCCGAGCTTGGCAACGTCGGCTTCTTGGCAGCACTGGCGGCCCTGCTGGTGGCTGGTGCCTCGCTGGTCGTGCGCTTTCGCCGCGCCCGTGGCGTGGAGCGCCAGCAGCTCAAGTGGCTGCTGTACGCGGTGGCGATTGCCGTCCTCGGCACTCCCCTCCTGTCCCTGGCGCCGAGCCGCACCCCGGAATTGGTAGTCGACCTCGCCTCTGCCCTGCTGATCGCCCTCATCCCGGTCACGGTGGGCCTGGCCATCCTCAAATACCGCCTGTACGACATTGACCGGCTGATCAACCGCACCCTGGTCTACGGGCTGCTGACCGCCCTGCTGGCCGGCGTCTACGCCCTGGTGGTCCTGGTCCTAGGGCAGCTGTTCGGCGGCCTCGGCACCAACCTGCCGAACTGGGCGGTCGCCGCTGCCACGCTGGCGGTGGCGGCCCTGTTCCGACCAGCCCGCCGCCGCATCCAGCAGGGGGTCGATCGGCGCTTCAACCGGCGGAAGTACGATGCGGCTAAGACGATCGAGGCCTTCAGCGCCCGGCTGCGCGACCAGATCGACCTCGACACCCTCGCAAGCGAGCTGCTGGCGGTCGTCGACCAGACGATGCAGCCGACCCGGGACTCGCTTTGGCTTCGACCCTCCGCATCGGGTTCCTCGAGCACAGCTCGCAGTGAGGCACGGCCAACGACCTGGTCCTACTGAACTCGTCCGCACCTCAGGACGCTGCTAACCAGGCTGCTCAAGTGTCAAAGCAGCTCAGCGACGGACCACAGCTTCGCCCTCACGCTGGGACGGGCCGGCTGCGTCGGGCGAGGAGCTTGCCGAGCTCCCAGAGGACGAGCAGGGCGATGGCGGGTACGAGTGCCCAGGCGAACTGCTTCATGTTGAGTTCGGTCGTTCCTAGGAGGCGGCGGAAGCCGTCCAGCTGGGTGACGAGCACCGCCAGGATGAACTCGCCTAAGGCGGCCCAGTTCATCTGCTTGCTGTTGAACGTGGCCGTGGTCAGCACCGAATCGGTCTCGCTGCGGCATTCGAAGGCTGCCACGATCAGGCACAGCGCAAAGGAGGTGAACGCGATCGACTGACCGACCTGGACGCTGCCGAACTGCGCCTCGCCGAGCTTGATGATCAAGAGCAGGCCGATGGTGATGGCCAGCCCGGTCAGCCCGACCGTGACGAACACCGGCCTGGTCAGCAACGACTGGCCTCGTGGAAGCGGCCGGCGGGACATCAGCCCAGGGGTTTCCTGGTCGAAGCCGAGTGCGAACCCGAACGGGGCGTTGACGACGAAGTGGATCCACAGGACCTGCGGGGACGTGAACGGCTCACCGGCGGCGATGTTGAAGATGCTGGCGCCGAGGAAGGTCAGCACGAAGGCGACCAGCAACACCAGGACGAAACGGATGTACTTCATCAGGTTGTCGAAGAGCTTGCGACCCTGCTCGACCGCGAACACGATCGTGGCGAAGTTGTCGTCGGATAGGATCATCCGGCCGGCGTTCTTGGCCACGTCGGTGCCGCTGCCCATCGCAATCCCGATGTCGGCGGCCTTGATGGCCGGTGCGTCGTTGACGCCGTCGCCGGTCATGGCCACCACGTGGCGCTTTTTCTTCAGCGTGTCGGCCAGCAGCACCTTGTGCTCGGGGGCGACACGGCCGACCACGCCGATGCCGTCGATGCGGGCCAGCCGTTCGGGCTCCGGCAGGGCGGCGAAGTCGGCATCCAGGATGGCCTCGCCGGGGATCTCCAACTGCTTGGCGATCGCCGCCCCGGTGGTGACGTCGTCCCCGGTCACCATGCGGACCCGGATGTGGGCGGCGTGGGCGCTGGCCACCGCGGCCTTGGACTCCTCGCGGGGCGGATCGACCATCCCCACCAGGCTCGTCATCTGCAGGTCGGTGACGTGGGCGAGCAGGTCACCGGCCGGGTCGAAGGTGGCCGGGTCGAGGTCGCGCAGGGCGGCGGCCATCACCCGCCGGCCCTCGCCCTCCATGCGTTCCATGTGGGCCTGGGCCCGCTGGCTCAGGTCGGCGTCCCAGGGGACGACCTTGCCTGCCGCCAGGGCGGTGGCGGCCCGGCCCATCACCGCGGGCGCTGCGCCCTTCACAAAGCAGCGCACCATCGGCCGTCCGGTGGTGTCGGCGGCCGTGTGGAAGGTGGCCATCAACTTGTAGGACGGGTCGAACGGCAACGTGGCCAGCCGGGGCAACTTCTCGCGAGTGGCGTCGATGTCGAGGCCCGCCTTGTGGCCCAAGACGAGCAGGGCGCCCTCGGTGGGGTCGCCGACCACCTTGCCGTCCACCAGCTTGGCGTCGCTGGCGACCACGTACGGCAGGATGGCGTCCTCGATGGTGGCCGAGGTCCCGGCGGCGTGCTGGACCTTCCCGTCCAGGCCGTACCCGGTCCCGGTGATCGTGTAGCGGTCGGTCGGGTCGACCACCTCGACGGCGGTCATCTGGTTCATCGTCAGCGTGCCGGTCTTGTCGGAGTTGATGGCCGAGGTGAACCCCAGCGTCTCGACCGAGGGAAGGTCCTTCACGATCGCGTTGCGCTTGGCCAGATTCAGGCTGCCGAGCGACAAGATCGCCTGGCTGACCGTGGGCAGCGCCTCGGGGATGGCCGCGATGGCCAGCGCGACCGCGCTGATGAACAACGCGTCCCAGGCCTGGCCGCGGCTGCGGCCCAACGCGAACATCACGACCATGGTCAGGCCGGCCGCCGCCGCGATCCAAAGGGTAAGGGTGTTGAGCTCCTTGGTGAGCGGCGACTGCTCCTGGGCCGTGGCCGACAGCATCCCGGAGATCTTCCCGAGCTCGGTGTCGGCGCCGGTGCCGGTGACGATCACGGTGGCGCTGCCGTGGGTGACCGGCGTGTTCATGAACGCCATGTTCGTCTGGTCACCCGGGCCCAGCTGGTCACCGGACAGCGCGGCGGCGTCCTTGGCCGCCGGCGTGCTCTCCCCGGTCAGGGCCGACTCGTCGATCTGCACGGCGCTGGCCGCGACGATGCGGCCGTCTGCCGGGACCTGGTCCCCAGCGGCGATGAGCACGACGTCGCCGGCGACGAGTTGCTCGGCCGGGATCTCGGCCTCTTGGCCGTTCCGCCGCACCCTGGCGGTGGCCTTCATCATCGACTTGAGCGCGTTCATGGCGCTCTCGGCCTTGCCTTCCTGGCGCAAGCCGATGACTGCGTTCAGCAGCGTCAGCACCAGCAGCAGGACCCCGGTGCTCCACTCCTTGATCACCAACGACACGACCGCGGCGCCGACCAGGATGAGCTGCATGTAGCTGCGGTACTGGTCCAGGAACCGCCGCCACCCCGGCTTCGGCTTCTCCTCGGGCAGCGCATTCGGGCCGTTCGCCCTGAGCAACTCTGCCGCCCTTGCCGATGAAAGCCCGCTCGCCGGATCCACGTCCAGCGCCCCGGCCACCTCATCCGGCGAGCGGGCGTACCACCGTTGACTGGCTGTGGCCGGCTGCCCCGAAGTGTCGGCTTGCACCGCCATCTACCTGCCTCCCTCTGGATCGAGCCGCCCGGTCAGCTAGGCGCGTGTCTCATACACCCCTAATCCTCGTCGCGTATGCCGGATGGCCGCTACCGCGCCAGCTACTCTCGACCCGTGATCGTCTCAGGACAGCAGTGCATCCGCAGCCACATCGGTCGGTCCTGGACGGTCTCACATGCAGCGCTTGGTTCGCTACGCCGGTGCATGACAGTCAAGATATGAATGAGTAGTGGGCGGCTCCCTGGGGCGATGCGCTCATCAGCAAACCTCGCTCTCGGCGCTCACCCTGCACCCGAGCGGGGTGAGCCGTCCTCACCCTGAGAGGATGATTGGGATCGGCCGGAGAAGGACGCCGTCCCCAGCGATTGTGTTCCGCCGGCTACGGAGCAGGGAGCAACCAAGGCGTCCCTGAGCTGTGGGTGGAGTGGCTGTCTCGTTCCGTCCGTGTTCCGTCGTTCGACCCGGGACCGGCCACCAGCAAGGCAAGCGATGCAGGCAGCGGTGCAGGCCCCGCCCAGCAGCCCGAGCAGGACGATCACGGCCGGGCCTTGCCAGCCTCGACCCTTCGCGTCCGGCGGCCCAGCCACTCAGCCGCCGGCTCATGCAGCTCCACAGGCGTCACCGCGGTGGCTCGGGTTCGCCGCAGGCTTGTCGGGCGATGTGGAGCCGCCGGGCCTCGACCACCTCCAAGCCATGCGACAGGATTCGGTCCAGCAGGCTGCCGAGCGCGTCCTGGTCCTGCACCGGGCCGTACAGCACCATCTCCGCCGGCTCCACGCTGACCGTCAGGCCCCAGGCCTCGCACTCGAGCGCTACCCAGGACCGAGTCGCTCAGGCGACCAGCAAGGCGGATCTCGTAGCTCCCACCACCAAAGGGCACAACCGACTCCCTCTACCGTGTCGAGGAGGTGGACGGCATTGAGCCAACTGCCCAGATGAGCTCAGGCTTGGATCGGCCTTGCCGTGCCCGGCCCGGCTGGTGGGGTCCCTTCAGGTGTTCAGACAATGGTCCGCGAACCTCAGCTATGCGATGCTTCCCCATGCGGGCTTGAGCCGTCGGCCGCGGGGGCGAGTGCTCGCGCAATGCCCGAACCAGCCTGTCCCCAACCGGTGAAAGGGGTCGTCGGTGGACGTCATCGGTGTGATCATCGCAGGCATCATCATCGGCCTGCTGGGCAAGTTTTTCGCGCCAGGGGACCGCGACAACATTCCGCTCTGGCTGACGGTTGTCTGCGGGATCGGCGGTGTGCTCATCGGCTACTACATTGCCGCAGCGTTGGGTGTTGAGGCGACGCGCGGCATTGACTGGATCCGGTGGATCATCAGCATCATCGTCGCGGCTGTCCTGGTCATGATCGCGGCCTCGGTGACGGGCAGGCGCGGCAGGGCGGTCTAAGAAGCTCTAGCTCTATGACCGCGGCGGTAATCGGGCCTTGCCGCGGAGTCGACTAGCGTCGAGATGGTCGAACGAGCTTCCGTTTGGTGGGGTGCCATCGCCAGGTGTTGTCGGGCGTGATGTGGGTGCCACCGATCCAGCGGTCGATGCCGAGGAGTTCGACTCGGTCGGCTTCTCCGCGCAGCGTGCGTTCTCCGGATGCTGTGAGCCGCAGCTGGAGGCGGGCGAAGAGCTGTCCGTCGCTGAGTGGGGGCGGCGGCGGAAGCGGAGTCCCGCCGTCAGTCTCGACGAGTCTGCTGGTGTCCTGCCCGAGCGCGGAGAGGGTGCGGTAGAACCATGTGTCGCCGAGGAACGGGGCGTCCTCGAGTCGTTGCGCGGCGACGAAGGCGGCGGGAGGTGTGCGGGCGCCGCTGGCGATCACATCGAGTGCGCGCCGCTCCGTTCCTGAGAGGCCGTCCGTTGGCGCCGGCAGTTCCTCGAGCAACCGCTGCAGCGCTGACGCGAGAAACGGTAGGTGCGTGGTCTCCCGCGTCGCCCACTCGGCCAGTGACGTCGGCTCCGGCGCCTGGACAGCGGCCCAGGCGCTCGCCGCCGCCTGCAGCGCGGCCGGTTCCGCCCGGCGCCGTGACGGCCAGAGCGTCTCAAGTTCGCTCGCGGTCAGCTCGCCCAGACCGGCGAAGGACGGCTGGCCGGGAAAGGAGCCGATGACGATCAGTTCGGGCGCGGCCTGCGCGGTGTGGGCGAGCGCGAGCGCGTCGAGGAGTTGCAGTTGATCGTAGAGGTCGTGCTCGAACCAGAGCACCACCTGGAGGTCGTCGCGGAGTGCCTCGAGCAGCTGCTGATCGCGTCGCTCGAGCGATGAGAGGAGTGCCTGCTGGCGGCCCCAGCCGCAGTCGGCGAGGAAGCGGGCGCGTGTTCGTAGTAGCTCCTGCCGCGGCAGTGCTGGCACCGGCCCCTCATGGAGTGCGTCCTGCCAGGGCAGCACGGCGCCGCCGATCGCGGTCTGGCGCAGGGTGTTGCCGGCGCTCTCGCCGTTGGTGACGTGCAGCAGTGGCGGACGCATAGCCGGCTCCTTTCCTTGTCTTGCGAGATAGGCGGCGCCGCAGGTGCAGTGATCGAGCGAGCTGCAGGCGCAGCCGACGACCCGTGCCAGTTCATCCCGCATGCGCCGCAGCGCCGCGACCCGCGCGTCGATGTCGTCGATCTTTGCCGCCGTCCGCACGCGCAACGTCTCCGACGGCGCAGTCGAGCGGCGTGCCGCGCGCAGGTACTCGGCGATCTCTGCCAGCGTGAAGCCGACCGCCTGCGCCTCCTTGATCGCGCGTAGGAACCTAACGGTCTCCTCGTCGTAGCGGCGATGCCCGCTCGGCGCTCGCTGCGGCGCCGGCAACAGCCCCCGCCGCTCGTAGTAGCGCAGCGTCTCGATGTTCACGCCTGCGCGTTCCGCGACCTCGCCGACTCTCACGGCGCCGACTATAGACCCGTACCTAGGTACGGAAATCAAGCGCACGACCGGAGAGGCTGATCAGTCGGCTACCGAGACGTGGCTGGGTGCACCAGGGACGGACCCGCGTCCTGCGCGCGAATGCGTCGGCATCTGTCCTCAAGCTCGTGGAGGGCGTCGATGAGGGCGAAGCCGTGGGAGGTGCCGGACGCGCTGTGGCAGGGGACTGCAAGGGACAACAGCGGTGCCCAGCAGGCGGTTTTGCTCTGGCCTTGACCTCGCGCTGCACGTGCGCGCCATCGAGGCCTCGGCTGTCTACCTGCGGCGTTGTGATGTGGAACCCGGCAGCACCTGGGACTAGGAGCTAGTAGGCACCGGAGGACGTCGAGGTGCTGCGCACATGAAGACGAACTGACCGCCCGTAACGAGGCCGGCTACGAACGCGACCTGGTCGTTGCCCGACTTCGACAGCGCAAAGGCTGGCGTCGGCATGCCAGGTCGCTACCGGCGCGGCTGCGGCGCCGCGCGGCGGGCGAGGCTGGTAGCTCGTCGGCCCTCGGAAGCCGTATACCACCTGCCTGCCGAGGAACTGCGCCACCGCCACGCACCGCTGATCGCCTGGGCGAGGTCGGTGTCCATGACCCGTCCGATGCGGTCGATGTGCTCGTAGATGGCCGCCGGATCGTCCAGGCTGGTCACGGGCAGCTCAGCTAACGAGCCGGCCGGTGGACTGCGCAGCCGGCCCGTGCATCCATGGCGTAGCCGTCCCATTCCAGGTGCCGCTTCAACTCGCCATAGATCGGCGGCGGCAGGTCCGCGTCGGCCAAGACATGCTCATAGGCACGCAGCACCCGGCGCACCTCCTGGGGAGAGGTCCAGTCGACAGTGGTGTAGTAGCGCTCGACCAGGCTGCGCCGCTGCCCGGTCACCGCGGGCGAACCCTGCCCGAGTTGCAGGCCCTCATTCTCGAACAGGTCCTGGATAGCCCCAAGCGGCCAGCCAACCAGGTACTCGCGGAACGCCCGCCGCGTCCTTGGCGAGACCAACTCACGACGCTCAAGGTTCACCTTCCTCGGTGCCGGCATTCTCCCACTGGCCACCTCCGGCTTCGGAGATTGCCGGCGATCTTGCCGGCTCCTTGCCTGTTCGCGGCCCTGACTACGCTGCCAGGATTCTCGCGACCCGCCTCGAAGGGAGGAGGCACGTTATGACCGCTTCTCGTCTCGCGCCCAGTCGCTTGCGCAGGCCCAGCATGCTGTTGGCGGTGTTGGCCCTGCTCACCGTGCTCGGTAGTGTCTTGCCGGCTGCCGCGAGCCCGGCCGCCGATGGCGGCAAACCAATGCCGGCCCGGGTCGCCGTCCCTGATGGGGGCAAGCCCATGCCGTTGGCCGCGCCTGCCGGGGCGAGCGGTGCGGCGTGTCAGATCGTCATCAGTAAGGCCACCTCGTCGTCGCCCTCGTCGGTGCTGTCGTCGCAGTGCGCCAAGCCAGGTGAGCGACTCGCTACGGCGGCCACGAGCACGCTGCTCATGGTCTGGTACTCCGGCTACAACTACGGCGGCCGGTCGACCAAGGTCTATGGGGCTGGTGGGCCTTGTGACAGCAGCGGCTACGGCTTCGCCTGGGTGGGTACCGCCTGGAACGACGCCATCCGGTCCTGGAAGGTGTTCAACAGCTGCAACTACTCGGCTGCCTGGGAGCACATCAACTGGGGCGGGTTCTGCAAGAAGTACTACGGCCAGGTCCCGAACGCCAGTGCCATGGATGCCGAGATCAGCTCCATGTGGGTCTCCAAGGGCAGCTGGGCCTGGACTCTCTGCGGGTAGTCACGCCACTCCGCAACCCCCAACCACGTTGCCACCCACGACTACGGACCCGTTCTCGTGCCTTCATGGGAGGAACCCTCTCGTATGCTGCGCTCACGTCCTCAGCCTCGGGCGCGCAGACTCGCCGCCGTGCTGGTGACGGCGGCGCTCGCCGCCGCCCTCAGTGGCGTCGCCCCCGCCGCAGCCGGTCGCAAGCCCATGCCCTTGGCCCCAAGCCAGCGGTCGGCGGCCGCGGCCAACCGGCAGGTGGCCGCGGCGCTGAAGGCCAACCCCGGGTCCCGGCGGATCACCCTCACCTCGGTGCTGCTGGCGCCCGGTGTGGTGATGACGGTCCCCGGCCCGGTGACGGCCGGGGCCACAATGACCGTCCCCGTCCGCGGCGGCAGACAGGTGACGGTGGCCGCTGCCGACACCAGCTGCGCGTCCGGCTGGCTGTGCATGTGGCAGCACATCTACCGCGCCGGGGCCAAGCTCGCCTTCTACTACTGCAACACCCAGAACCTGGGCAACTACTACATCAGCTCCGGGAACAGCTGGCGTGACGACGTCTCCTCGATCTGGAACCACCAGACCGGTGGGGTGGTCTCCTACTTCTATGACTGGAAGGGACTCGGCTACGTGCGGGTCGGCAGCCTGAGCGCCGGCAACTACCTCCAGGACCTGACCCGCGACCGGGCCGCCGACGGCGGCAACTGGAACGACCGCATCGACCAGGTCTCGGTGTGCTGAGCAGCGCGGCCCGTGGGCGGGGAGGAGCTCCATGCGCGAAGGCGACAGTTCGACAACCAGGCGGTGCGGCGTCCGCCGCGTGACCGTCCTGGGTCTGGTCGGGACGCTGGTAGCGGTCGTGCTCGCCAGCTCGGCGGCCGCGGCTGGCGCGCCCCAGGCCGGGGCGGCCGATCCGCCACCGTACCTGGCCGACGCCTCCGACCCGGCGGTGACGACCCTGGCCGGCGACCTCGGCATCTCCATTCGTGAGGCTCAGCGACGGATCGGCTGGCAGGAGCCGGCCGTCGAGTTGGCCGGGGAGCTGGAGCGGGCGCTGGGCGACCGCTACGGCGACCTCTGGTTCGACCCGGCCGACGGCGGGCGGATCAAGGTCGGGATCGCCGGCGGGGCCAACGCGCTGGCCGCCCGGCTGATCGCCCGCCTGATCGCCCGACGCAAGCTGACCGCGGTCACCGACCTGGTAGCGGTGCGCCACGGCTACACCGAGCTCAAGCAGGCCGCGGCCTGGCTGACCGCCGAGACCGCCAGGGCCAACCCGCGAGCACACAATGGGCTGGTGAAGGGCCTGGCGGTGTGGCGGCTGCCCGACAAGAACGCGGTAGAGCTGGACCTGCCGCGTGGCCAGCGTTTGACCACCACCCAGCAGGCCACGGTCGCCGCGGCCCGGCGGCGCCTCGGCGGCAAGCTCACCCTCGGCACCTGGGCCGGGCAGACACGCGACCTGGCCTGCGCCTTTTTGGCCGGGGAGTTCGACTGCGACCCGCCGCTGCGCGGCGGGGTCATGATGTACCTGCGCAACGCCAGCGGCGGCTACGACTTCCAATGCACCGTCGGGTTCAACGCCAAGAGCACCGTCGACGCCAAGTGGTACGTCATGACCGCCGGCCATTGCGGCGGCCCGGGCCAGACCTTCTACGTCTACCAGCCCCGCGACGCGCACTTCCACGTCCTGGGGCACATGCACAACCGCGTCAGGGCCGGCGACGACGACTTCGGCATCATCACCATCGACAACGTGCCCGGCTGGAACCCCCAGCCATGGGTGTATGTCCACCCCTCGGCCGACACCACCTCCAACCCCAGCTACAACATCACCGGCTCCGCGGGCAGCGCCCAGGGCCTGCGGGTCTGTGTCAGCGGGGCCATCTCGGGAAGCGACTGCGGCAACGTCGAGACTCTGGGCGGGGGCGGCCTGGCCCGGGTCGATCTCTGCGCCAAGCCCGGCGACAG
>Ga0307289_10000690_pt1 | contig 14567 bp, 14 predicted proteins | sample ER_DNA_143_FD_194483 | JGI IMG/M metagenome (GOLD analysis project Ga0307289, IMG submission 194483) | Bulk soil microbial communities from the East River watershed near Crested Butte, Colorado, United States - ER_DNA_143 | ecosystem: Environmental > Terrestrial > Soil > Floodplain | place...
GGCACCGACGAGGGCGAACCGGGGTTTGGTGGTGGTCATGCGTACTCGATTCCTTCGCTCTTGAGCAGTTCGGTGAAGGCCGTGTGCGCTCGGGTGAACAGCTCGGGGCCCGAGAACCCGCCGAGGGCGTGGACGTCTCCGAGGTGCGGCTCCAGCGAGAAGAACCCGTCGAAGCCGTCCTCGCGGAGCGCCCGGATGGTCTCGACCAGCTGACCGTCCCCGTCCCCGGCAACCGTCACCGTCCCGTCGGCCCGGCGCGCGTCCTTGATCTGCATGTACTCGAGGTGGGGGCGCAGGGACGCATACCCCTCGGTGAAGGGGCGGACCCCCACCTGGACGAAGTTCGCGGGGTCCCAGGTGACGCGCAGGTTCGGCGAGCCGACCGACTCGATGATGTCGAGGCAGCGTTCCGGGGTGTCGCCGTAGATGTCCTTCTCGTTCTCGTGCACGAGGACCACGCCGGCGGCCTCGCCGACGTGGGCGAGCGCACGCATACGGCGGAGCACCTCGTCACGATGGTCCTTCGGGTCGTCACCGGATCGGATGAAGAACGAGAAGAGCCGGATATACGGCGCACCAAGGGTTCTCGCGACGTCGGCGGCGTGCCGGGCCCGCTCCAGATGCGGCTCGAACTCCTCGCCGATGTCAATCTTCCCGATCGGCGAGCCGATGCTGGACACCTTGAGACCGTGCCGGTCCAGGATCTCCTGTACCGTCGCGAGCTGGTCGTCGTCGAGGTCGAGGATGTTCACGCCCCAGGCGCTGCGGATCTCGACGTACTTGAGGCCGAGGCCCGCCGCGACGGAGCACTGGGTCTCGAAGTCGGGCGAGATCTCGTCGATGAAGCCGGACAGGGTCCACATCGGCTACTTCACGCTCCCTGCGGTGAGACCGCCGACCAGGTAGCGCTGGAAGACGAAGTAGAGGATGACGACGGGCGCGGCACAGACCAGGGCAGCGGCCATCATCTGGGAGTAGACGGGGATGGCCCCACCCTCCATGCTGGCGCCGAACACCTGCAGGGCCACAGCGGCCGTGTGCGTGTCCGGACGCGTCATCACCGAGGCGAACAGCACATCGTTCCACCCCAGGAGGAAGGCGAAGATCCCGGAGACGACGATCGCCGGACCGCTGAGCGGGAAGATGATCCGGGCGAGGATCTGCACGTTGGAGGCGCCGTCGATGCGCGCCGCCTCCTCCAGCTCCCGAGGCAGCCCCCGCAGGTAGGTGACCATGACCCACGTCGAGAACGGCATCGCGAAGGTCAGGTAGGCGATGAACAGCCCCCACAGGGTGCCGATGATGGCGATCCCGAGCGTGCTGCCAAGGGACGAGAAGAGCACGAACACGGGCAGCAGCATCAGGGTGCCGGGGATGCTCTGAAACCCGAGCAAGCCCCGCAGGATCGTCACCCGGCCCCGAAAGGCGTAGCGGACCAGGACGTAGGCCGTCGGCACCGCCAGCAGGGCGGAGGCGATGGCCACAGCCCCGGCGACGATGAGGCTGTTGACCAGGGCCTTGCTCAGACCCACCGTGGACCAGATCAGCGTGTACGACTGGGCCGAGAAGCTGCTCGGCCAGAACTCACCGGACGCGACTCCGGCGTCGGAGTTGAGAGACGCCAGCACGATATAGGCGACGGGAATGAGGACCATGAGGCACAGCAGCGTCGTGAGCACGGCCAGCAGCGGCGTCGGCATCAGCCGGTGGGCCTCCTCGGAACCTGCCCGGCCCTTTCTGGGACGACCCGTCGCGGCGGCCGCGGTCGGAGTTGCGGTGGTCATCACTTTCCTCCCTCTTCGTGAACATCGAGCCGGACCGCCCGCAGGTAGATGAACAGGGGGATCGCGATGATGATCAGCGAGACGATGGCCATAGCGGCGGACAGGCCGAACCGCAGGCTCTGGAAGCTCGTGACGTAGACGATCATCGGCATCACGTTGACGGACTCCGGGGCGGGCGCCCCGAAGAGGACGAACGGCAGCGTGAAGTTGTTGATGTGGTTGAGCGTGGCGAGCAGGAAGGCCAGCGCCAACGGGCCCTTGAGGTAGGGCAGCACGATGTAGCGCAGCTTCGGCCACCAGCTGGCCCCGTCCAGTGCGGACGCCTCGTGCACCTCGCTGTCCACCGACTGCAGCCCGGACAGGGCCAGCAGGTAGATGAACGGCCAGGCCGCCCAGATCTCGACGAGGATCAACGTCCAGTAGGCGGTCGAGCCGCTCAGCCAGAGCTGGTCGCCGATTCCGGCCTTGTTCAGCAGGATATTGACGATGCCGTCCGGCTGGAGCATGGTCCGCCAGACCGTCGCCACCACGAACGACGGCAGCACGTACGGGATGAGGAAGATCGCGCGGATCAGGGCGCGGCCTTTGTACTTGTTCTGGGTGACGATCGCGGCGGCCACGCCGATGGGCACCGTCACGATCGTGCTGATGATGGCGAACGAGAGGCTGATCCAGATTGCGGCGGGCAGGCCTGCGCTGAGTGACTCGACGTAGTTCGCCAGACCGACGAACGGGGCACTGAGCCACCGGCGCAGGGTGTACTGGTCGAGGTCGGTCAGCGAGATCCAGACCCCGATCAGGAACGGGATGACGATGATGAACGTCATCAGCACCCCGCCCGGGATCAGCATCCACAACGGGCGCTGCCGCTTGGACAGCGGCTTGACCTTCTTGGAGGCCGGTCGGGGCCCGGCCGGGCCGGGGGCGGCGGCCGGCGCCGCCACCCCCTGCCCGGCCTCGGGGGCCGTCGCGCTGCTCATGGCGTTCTATTCCTACTTCGCCCGGTCGACGGCCGACTGGGCCGCCTTCTGGGCCGTGGCGAGCCGGGCCGTCAGGTCGGCGTCGGAGACCGAGCCCTTGGACAGGTCCGGGATCGACTGGACGACGACGTTGGTCAGCGCCACCTGGGTGTCGCCCCACGCGCCGGTGAACGGTGTGGCGACCGACTTGGCCGACGCCTCCGTGAACACGGCGAGCTTGGGATCCGACTTCAGGGCCGCCGCCGACTGGGCGTTGACCGGAAGGTTGCCGAAGATCTTGAAGTACTCGTCCTGGATGGCCGGGTCGGTGAGCATCTTGACGAACTGGAAGGCCAGGTCCTTGTTCTGGCTGTAGTCCGCCACGACCACGTTGTCCCCGGACAGGATGCTGGCCGCGTCCTTGCCGCCCGAAGGGAGGGAGGTCGCACCCGGCGGGACCGTCGGCAGGAGCGCGTACGCGTACTTGTCCTTGATGGCGCTCTTGTCCAGCGTCGGCGCGGACGTGTATGTGGTCATCGGGAAGTAGGCCGCCTTGCCCTGGGAGAACGCTGCGAGCGCCTGCGCGTTCGACCAGCCGATGGACGCCGGGTCGACGGCCTTGTCCCTGGTCAGCCAGCCGAAGTAGGTGTCGTACGCCTTCTTCGTGGTGGGGTCGTCGAGCTTGGCCGTCTTGCCGTCGATGAGCGGGTTCCCGGCTGTGATGGACATGCCCCAGGCGAACTTCCACGGGTCGAAGCCGTCCTTATAGGCGATGGCCAGCCCGAACACGTCACCCTTGGTCAGCGTCTTGGCCTGCTGGCCCAGTTCGTCCCACGTGGTCGCGGGCTTGTCGATACCGGCCGCCTTGAGCAGGTCCTTGTTGTAGGCCATGACGAACGGCCGGCTGTTGAAGGGGATCCCGACCAGGTTGGCGGGGTCCGGGCCCGAGATCCCCAGCGTCGCCGGCACGAACTTCTCCTTGCCGCCGAGGGCCGTCCACTCCTTGTCGGTGAGCTTGACGAAGGCCCCCGTCCCGTACGCCGTCGGGGTGAAGGTGGTGCCGAGGCTGTAGACGTCGGGTCCCTGCCCGGACACCACGGAGGTCTGGATCTTCGTCAGCTCGTCGTTCGCCGACGCGAACGTCTCCCAGGTGACGGTGGCGCCGGTCTGGGCCTTGAACTTCGCCGACGTCGACTCGAACCACGCCTTCTGCTCGGTCGGGTACTGCGAGTTGTTGCCGATGTAGACGTTGAGGGTCTTCCCGGCGCCAGCGTTCGTGTCGCCTCCGGAGCTGGTGCCCCCGCTGCTGCTGCAGGCGGCCAGGGCGACGGCCACCAGGCCGACGCTCCCGAGCGCCGCGACCGAGCGCATCGTCGTGTGAACCATGGTCTGCTCTCCTTTAAGCAATGGCCCTCGCGTGACAGATGACATCCGGCCATCTGCAGGGCGCTACCGGATGGTTCCGCGCGGCCGTGGCGGGCAACAATGAGTTGCCATTTGTTGTCTTGCGTTCTGTAGCCGCGGCGGCGGCGGAGGGAGACTGCCAGGGTGGACAGCATCGACGAGCGCCCGACCTCGCGTGAGGCCGGCTCGTGACGCTCGAGACGACGCTGGCGCGCCTCGCCGCCGTGCTGGCGGGCGTCGACCGGCTCGGTGTCGCGTTCTCCGGTGGCGTCGACTCGTCGGTGTTGCTGGGGTTGTCGTCCCGGGTGCTGGGCCCGGCGAACGTCGTGGCGGTGCTCGGCGTCTCGCCCAGCCTGGCCCGCGATGAGCGGGAGGCGGCTCATGAGGTGGCCGCGCTCCTCGGCGTGCCGGTGGTGGAGGTCGCGACCCACGAGGGTGACGTGGCCGCATACCGGGCGAACGGCCCCGACCGCTGTTACCACTGCAAGGACGAGCTGTTCACGCGGATCTCCGACGAGATCGTCGACCGGCTGCGACTGGACGCGGTTGCTTACGGCGAGAACGCCGACGACGCGGCTCGACCCGACCGTCCGGGCGGTCGCGCTGCGGCCGAGCATGCGGTGCTCCGCCCGCTGGCCGACCTCGGGCTGACCAAAAGGGACGTGCGGGCGCTGGCCCGCGACCTCGGCCTCCCCAACGCCGACAAGCCGGCCGCGCCCTGCCTGGCCTCACGCATACCGCACTTCTCCGAGGTCGATCCGGCCAAGCTGGCCCAGGTCGAGGCGGCCGAGCACGCCGTGCGGGCCCTCGGCTTCGCCGACTGCCGGGTGCGGCACCACGGCGACGTCGCTCGAGTCGAGCTGCTCGAGGACGACCTGCCTCGTGCGGTCGCGCCGGAGATCCGGGAGCGGCTGGCCGCGGCGGTCCGAGCGGCGGGGTTCCGCTTCGTGGCGGTGGACCTGGCGGGGATCCAGTCCGGGGCGTTCACCCTCCCGCTGGTCTCTGTGTCGCATGGCTGAGCTGGAAGGCATTGCCGAGCTGGATTTGGGACGCGCCGAGCGACGCGGGTATCCAGAGGCGGTGTACTGCGCGGGCAAGACGGTCGCGCAGCTGCGCTCGATCGCGGAGGCGCTCCGGGACGACGGCGGCCCCGCGCTCTTCACGCGGTGCGCACCGGAGCATCTCGCCGTGCTGGCCGAGGTCTTTCCCGAAGCCGCGGTCGACGAGGTGGCCGGCCTCGTGGCGTGGCCCGCGACCCCGCCCCCGCCGGAAGGGGGCCGGGTGGTCGTGCTCTGCGCCGGCACGTCCGACCTTGCGGTCGCACGCGAGGCGCTGCTCACGGTGCGGCACCTCGGCCGAGACGCGGAGCTGGTGGTCGACGTGGGGGTGGCCGGGCTGCATCGGGTGTTGGGGCGACTCGACCTCCTGCGCGCAGCACGGGTCGTCGTCGTGGTCGCGGGGATGGACGGCGCGCTGCCGAGCGTCGTTGCCGGCCTGATATCGGCGCCGGTCGTGGCGGTGCCGACGTCGGTGGGGTACGGAGCGGCGTTCGAGGGACTCGCCGCGCTCCTGGCGATGCTCAACGCGTGCGCGCCCGGCGTGGCCGTGGTGAACATCGACAACGGCTATGGAGCGGGGCACCTCGCTGCGCAGATCGCTGCGCCGGCCTAGCGTTTCGGACTTACGGGGGATCGGCGGCCGTCCCGGAGCGCGTATGCGTCGGGCGCAGCCCCGCGGTGACCAAGGCTCCTGCCCTGAGCTTTGCGCGCTCCGTCGCCGCGACCGCGGCGGCCAGGACGTCCTGGATTGGTCGGTCGAGCTCGGCGGCGACCCGAGCGACGTCCTCGAACTCCGGGGTCGCCCGGACCAGCACGCCCGCACGGTGAGCGACCTTGACGGCGACGGGCTGCCCGTCGACGAGCACGTCCGCCCAGCCTCGTTCGAGCGCCCGCCGGTAGACGACCGCCTCCCGCACACCGATGGTGCTGGTCAACCGGAAGATCTCCTCGCGCAGCCCCTCAACGTCGGAGGGGGCGCCCAGGACGGAGAGCGTGTGTGCGGGCCGGCCCTTCTTCATGAGAATCGGGGTCAGCCAGGCATCGGCGGCGCCGGCGTCGAGCAGGGCGGTCAGCACGGTCGGCCACACGCGGGGGTCGAGGTCGTCCACATTGGCCTCGAGGACGGTCATGGGCTGCGCGACCGCGCCCGCTCCCGCAGCGGCCCGGCGGCCGAGAACGACCCGGACCACGTTCGGCCTCTCCGCGGCATCACGGCTCCCGGCTCCCACCCCCGAGCCCGACACCTCGAGCGCTGGCAGGTCGCTCTGGGACGTTGCCAGCGTCGTGACGAGCGCCACGCCGGTGGGTGTCGCGAGCTCGCCCTCGCCTCCCGCCTCCACCGACCAGCCGTCGACCAGCCCGAGCACCGCCGGAACCGGCACGGGGAGCACGCCGTGCGCCGTGCGCACCGTGCCGGAGCCCAGCGCCAGTCTCGTCGCGACGACGTCTTCCACCCCGAGCAGCTGGAGCGCGGCACAGGTTCCGATGACGTCGGCGATCGAGTCCCAGGCGCCTACCTCGTGGAACTCCACCTCGTCGACCGGCTCGCCGTGCGCCGTCGCCTCGACCTCGGCGAGACGCCGGAACACCGCCGACGCGGAGTCGGCTACCGGCCCAGGAAGACCGGCCGCCGCGATGCGGTCGCGGATCTCGCGCCACGGGCGATGTGGGTGGTCCTCGCGGACCGTCGTGACCTCGACCTGCACCGCTCGCAACCCGGCCCGCCGCACCTCGGTCGCCTCCAGTCGGACCGTGTCGGGGAGCACGAGGTCGACGAGAAGCTGTACCGCACCGAGGTCAGCGCCGGCGTCGACGAGGGCGCCGAGGAGCATGTCGCCCGCGACACCGGCGGTGAGGTCGAGCCAGGCGACCCGCTCGCCGCCGACCGCTCGCATACTCGTCACGCTAGTGCGCCCGTCACGACGACGGGCGGCCGGGCGACGTGTCGGCACACCTGGCCGGGCCGGTCCTTCGCGCGCCGCCAGTGGGCGGAAGAACCTCCTGAAGAGCGGGTGACCGAGGTCGCATACCGTCACGGAATGACCTGTATGTCCCCTCGGTTGCCGGGTATGTGAGCGCCGTGCCGCAGACCGTACCGACCCAGACCAAGACCAACCGGCATCGGGTCGTCATCATCGGATCCGGGTTCGGCGGGCTCTTCGCGGCCCGGTCTCTCAAGCGCGCGGACGTTGACATCACGCTCATCGCACGGACCACCAGCCACCTGTTCCAGCCGCTGCTCTACCAGGTGGCGACGGGCATCCTCTCCGAGGGCGAGATCGCCCCGGCGACGCGCGAGATTGTCCGCAACCAGCCCAACATCACGACGATTCTCGGCGATGTGACCGACATCGAAATCGCCGACCGCACCGTGACGTCGGACAGCCTCGGTCGGACTGCGGTCACCCGCTACGACACGCTGATCCTGGCCGCCGGCTCGGGGCAGTCGTACTTCGGCAACGACCAGTTCGCCCGGTATGCGCCGGGCATGAAGGACATCGACGACGCCCTCGAGCTCCGCGGCCTCATCCTCGGTTGCTTCGAGCAGGCCGAGCTGGCCGCGATCCGCGGCGACAAGCAGGAGGTCGCCCGGCTCATGTCCTTCGTCGTCGTCGGCGCCGGCCCGACCGGGGTCGAGATGGCCGGCCAGATCGCCGAGCTGTCGAGGCGGACCCTGAAGTCAGATTTTCGGCACATCGACCCGACGATGACCCAGGTGACCCTCCTCGACGCCGCGCCGCAGGTGCTGCCGAGCTTCGGCGACCGGCTTGGTGAGATCGCCATGCGCCGGCTGACGAAGATGGGCGTGGACGTCCAGCTCGGCGCGAAGGTCGTCGATGTCGATGCCACCGGCATCGAGGTCCAGGACGTCAACGACGGATCGGGCGACGTCCGGCGCATCGAGGCGGTGGCCAAAGTGTGGGCGGCTGGCGTCCAGGCCAGTCCGCTGGGCCGGACCGTCGCCCGACAGGCCGGCGTCGAGACCGACCGCGCCGGACGCGTCAAGGTCAACCCGGATCTCACCCTGCCCCGCCACCCCGAGGTGTTCGTCCTCGGCGACATGATCGCCCTCGACAACCTGCCCGGCGTGGCTCAGGTGGCCATCCAGGGCGGCAAGTTCGCAGCCAGACAGATCAAACGGCGCCTGGCCGGCAAGCCCACCGAGCCGGCGTTCCACTACTTCGACAAGGGCTCCATGGCCACGATCTCGCGGTTCTCCGCGGTAGCCAGTGTGCGCGGTCTCCGGTTCGGCGGGTTCATCGCCTGGATGCTCTGGCTGGTGATCCACCTCTTCTATCTCATCGGGTTCAAGTCCCGGATCACCACGCTGCTGCACTGGTTCATCTCGTTCCTCGGCCGCGGCCGGTCCGAGCGGGCGATCACCGAGCAGCAGGTCTTCGCCCGCGAGGCCATCGAACGCCTCGGCGACGCGCACCAGCCGCATCTGCCGTAAACCGGGCTCCGTCGCATACCGGCTGGTTCGGTGTATGCGGGTTCGCGGCGGCTCGGTGCCGGCGTGGTGCGGTCGCGTATGGTCGGCCCGTGGCTGACATCGCGTACCCGATCGCCGAGCGCACGCTGGCCAACGGCCTGCGCGTGGTGGTCTCGGAGGACCACACGGTCCCGACGGTGACGGTGAACCTCTGGGTCGGTGTCGGGTCGCGGCACGAACCGGCCGGCCGAACCGGCTTCGCGCACCTCTTCGAACACCTGATGTTCCAGGGGTCCCGCAACGTCAAGAGCGGCGAGCACTTCAGCGCCCTCATGGCCGAAGGCGGCCGGCTCAACGCGACCACCTGGTTCGACCGGACGAACTATTTCGAGACCATCCCCAAGGGCGCCCTGGAGCTCGCCCTCTGGCTGGAGGCCGACCGCCACGGCCACCTTCTCGACGCCGTCACCCAGGAGAACCTCGACAACCAGCGCGACGTCGTCAAGGAAGAGAAGCGTCAGCGCTACGACAACGTGCCGTACGGCAATGCGCTCGTCGACGTCTACGCCACCGTCTTCCCCGAGGGCCATCCCTACCATCATCCGACCATCGGCTCCATGGAGGACCTCGACGCCGCCAGCCTCGAGGACGTGCACGCCTTCTTCCGTCACTACTACGGCCCCAACAACACCGTGCTGACGATCGTCGGAGACGTCGAGCCGGACGACGCGTTCGCGAAGGTCGAGAAGTACTTCGGCGCGCTGCCGGCGTCCGCTCAGCCAACCGCGCACGACATCCACCACCTCGACCCGCTCACCGAACCGGTCCGGCTCGAGCGGGTCGAGGAGGTGCCCAACGACCGGCTGCACCTGGCCTGGCGACTGCCGGTCGACAGCGACGAGGACTATCTGGCCTGTTCGCTGGCGTTCGACGTCCTCGGCGGTCTCAGTACGTCCCGCCTCGTGCAGCGGCTGGTCCGCGACGAGCAGGTGGCCACCGCCGTTCACGCGCACACGATGGGGTTCGTCGACGGAGTTTCCCTGGGGCTGCTGATCATCGACGTCGCTGCCGGCACGGATGCCGATGCCATCGAGGACGCAGTTGTCGAGGAGCTCGACCGGCTCATCGCCCAGGGCCCGACCGCTATCGAGATGGAGTCGTCCCTCGCCGAGACCGAGCGGGGATGGCTCAGCTCGCTGGCCAGCCAGGAAGAGCGCGCCGATCTCATCTGCCACTACACGCTCCTCGCCGACGACAGCCACTTCGTCAACACCCTGCTCGACCGGATCGGGGCCATCGGTCGCGACCAGGTCAGGGCGGCGGCCGCGGCGTACCTGCAACCGCGCTCTCGAGCGGTTGTGTCCTACCTGGTCGAGGAGCAGGAGGCGGCCGCGTGAACCCTTCTGCTGTGGTCGAGCCGCCGCGGCCTGACGTCGTGCCACCCGAGCCATACACCTTCCCGGAGGCGCGGCGGCGCACGCTGCCGAACGGCCTCGACGTCGTCGTCTACGACGTGCCGGGCCAGTACGTCCACTCGGTACGCGTCTCGATTCCGCTGCCGCTGTCCCGGGAGCTCCGCGACAAGGAGGGCGTCGCGACGATCATGGCGCGCACCCTCGACGAGGGCACCGCGAACCACTCGTCGAGTGAGTTCGCGCTCCTCCTCGAACGGAAGGGCGTCGCCCTCGGCGCCGGTGCGTCGGAGGCCGGGATCAGCGTCGACGTCGACGTCGCCAAACGACACCTCGAGTATGCGATGGACCTCCTGCGCCAGGCGCTCACCGAGCCGTCCTTCCCGGCGGCCGAGGTGACGCGGCATGTGAAGCAGCGCCTGGCGGAGATCGAGCAGGAGCGCTCAGTCGCCGCGCAGCGTGGGGCGATCGAGCTGATCGCGACCTTCTTCGAGGGGTCGGAGCGGGCCAGCCGGCCGACCGCCGGTTCCCGGGAGACGGTGGCCGCGATCAGCCGGGAGGACGTCGTCGCCTTCCATTCACGTGAGGGCTCGCCCGTCGGGGCGACCGTCGTGCTGGCCGGGGACCTCGACGGGGTCGACGCCTTCGCGGTCGTCGAGGCGGCGCTCGGCGGGTGGACGGCGCCCGACGGCTGGGAGGCTCCGCCCCAGCCGGTGGCGGCGCGGACCGCGGCGAACCGAGCGCGCGTGGTCGTCGTCGACCGTCCTGGTTCGGTCCAGACCGAGCTCGTCGTCGCCACGAACGGGCCGGACCGCCGAGTTGAGGGCGGCTGGTCGCCGTACCCGGTCCTGGGGTTCGTCCTCGGCGGGTCGCCGAACGCCCGGGTGGACGCGGTCCTGCGGGAGGAGAAGGGTTACACCTACGGCATCCGGTCGATCTTCCGCCCGCGCCGCCGTGGAGGGCTGTTCCTCACCAGCGGAAGCGTGCGCGGAGACGTCACCGTGGAGTCTCTCGACATCCTGCTCACCATCCTCGACGGCGCGCGGCAGGGGTTCACCGACGTCGAGACGAAGCAGGGCGTCGACTACATCGCCATGACCGCGGCCAGCCGGTATGCGACGGCCGACGCCATCGCCGACGAGGCCGCGACGCTGGCGTTCGAGGGGTTGACCACGCAGTTCACCACGGAGACGCTGCGCGACCTGGCGGACGTCGACGCCGAACGGCTGGGTGACGCATACGGCCGCTTCGCCGACGGAGAGTGGACTGTCGTCGTCGTGGGGGATGCTGGGGCGCATGTCGACGGCATCCGCGCTCTCCCGCACGCCGCCGCCCGAGACGTCACCGTCGTCAGCGGGTGAGCCCGGCGTGGCCCAGGTCGTCGTCGACTCGCCGATCGGGCCGCTGCTCCTCGTCGCCTCCGAGGGGGCGCTGACTCACGTCTGGTTCGACGGACTGCGTCATGCGTCCGCCGACGAGGCCGACCTGCCGCGGGAAGATGCCGAGGTCCTCGGCGCGGCGACCGTGCAACTGGCGGAGTACTTCGCCGGAGGACGCCGTGCCTTCGACCTGCCACTGCGGGCTCGGGGTACCACCTTCCAAAAGGCGGTGTGGGGCGAGCTGGTCAAGATCCCGTGGGGGACGACGACCACCTACGGCACGATCGCGCGGGCGCTCGGGCTGCCGTTGTCGGCATCGCGCGCGGTGGGCGCGGCTAACGGCGCCAATCCGATCTCCATCATCGTGCCGTGTCACCGGGTCATCGGTGCTGACGGGACGTTGACCGGCTTCGGCGGCGGACTGCCACGCAAGTCGGCGCTGCTGCGGCTCGAGGGGGTCGCGACCGAGCGCGATCAGCTGGTGCTCTTCGAGTAACTCGGTGGAGGTTCTCGCCACCGTGAGACGACTCACTCCCCTCCGATCAGAGCGTGGCCCCCGCCTGGACATCAGTGCTCAACGCGCTGCGATGCGGGAAGCGGTGCACCTCCTGTGGCCAGCCGACGGCGACCGCGATCCTGCCGGCCCAATACCGTGCCTGGTCGTCGTCGGCCACATCGACAACCGCGAACCCGCCGAGGTGCTCCTTGGTTTCGGCGAACGGACCGTCGGTGAACAGGGGCGAGCCGCCACTCGGGTCGACGCTGCACACAACGGTCGACGCATCCAGACCGCCGTCACTGAAGACAAAGGCCCCGGCGACGGTCATCTCTTGGATCACGGCTCTGCCGGCTACGCCCCTCTCGCGGATCTCCTCCAGCGTGAGGTCGGGCACCCACTCGTCGTTGAATGCGATCAGGTACAGCGCCATGTCACCGTTCCTCTGCTCACCGGCAGCCCGGATAGCTGCCCCTCACCTTCTCCACGAACGCATCCGCGTCGATAGGACACCCCGGCCGAGGGAAAGTTTCAAGCCGTTCCGGATCGACCTTGTCGATCCCTTGCCATGTCTGCTCCACGCGGCCTGCCGGCGCGGCGGCAAGCCGGTCTGCCGAGACCCCTCTGATGACACTCACTGCGGCCTACCCCTGCGCCGAACTCAATCCAGGCAGAACTCGTTGCCCTCGGGATCCTGCATGACGATGCAGACGTCGTCGATGCCGTCGCCCTCCAACCGCTGCACCCGGCGTGCCCCGAGGGCGACCAGGCGGGTGCATTCTGCCTCGAGCGCGTCTGTGCGTCCCTCCGGCGGCACGTCTGCGGCGGCCCGCAAGTCGAGGTGAACGCGGTTCTTCGCCGTCTTCGGCTCGGGCACCTTCTGGAAGAACAACCGCGGCCCCGCGCCGTCGGGATCGACGAGCGCCGCTCGGTCGTTGCGGTGGTCGGCCGGAATCCCCCAGGCATCGAGCGCGGCGTCCCACGAATCGAAGCCGCGCGGGGGTGGTGCCTGGACGTAATGCACCGCCTCGGCCCAAAAGGCCGCGTGCCCGGCCGGGTCTGCACTGTCGAACGTCACCTGAAACGTGGTTGCCATGCACCGATCTTGGCGTAGACGACAGACAGCGGTGTGTTGACGTCGTCCACACCACTGAGGTGCCGACAAGTCAGGTCGATATGTCGTCATTCCGACGCGCGGAGATCGCGATGGCTTGTTGCCCGTGTAGCGGTGGCTGCGGGCCGGCGCGTAGGTTCGGAGGCGGAGCGACGTCTTTGAGAACGTCATCGGTCTGGGTCGAAGCCGGCGTCGCGAAAGGGGCACCGGAGCGCTGCGCGGCGATGTTCGCCTTCGTCGATGTGGAGGGCGAGAGGTTCAGCCCAGCGCCGGCGATCACCGTCGAAAGGGAGTGCGAGGGACATGGAGAAGCGGACGCTTGGCAGCGCGGGGCTCGAGGTCTCGGCGCTCGGGCTCGGCTGCATGGGGATCAGCCAGTCGTTCGGTCCGTCCCCGGACCGGGCAACGATGGTCGACTTCTTGCGCGCGGCCGTTGAGCATGGGGTGACGTTCTTCGACACGGCCGAGGTATACGGGCCCTACCACAACGAGGAGGTCGTCGGTGAGGCGCTCGCGCCGCTGCGGGACCAGGTCGTCATCGCGACCAAGTTCGGCTTCTCCCTCGACGAAGGCGACCGCAAGCTCGACAGCCGGCCCGAGCACATCCGCGAGGCGCTCGAGGGCTCGCTGCGTCGGCTGCGCACCGACCACGTCGACCTGCTGTATCAGCACCGGGTCGATCCCGACGTGCCGATCGAGGAGGTGGCCGGGACGGTGAAGGATCTGATGGACGAGGGCAAGGTCCACCACTTCGGCCTCTCCGAGGCCGGCGTCGACATCATTCGGCGCGCCCACGCGGCCCAGCCAGTGACCGCTCTCCAAAGCGAGTACTCACTCTTCTGGCGGGAGCCGGAAGGCGCCATCCTGGACACCCTTGACGAACTGGGGATCGGCTTCGTCCCTTTCAGCCCACTGGGCCGTGGCTTCCTCACCGGGACCGTCGACGCCACCACCACGTTCTCCGACGGCGACATCAGGGCCACCCTCCCACGGTTCACGCTCGAGGCCCGCAAGGCCAACCTCGAACTGGTGGAGCGAATCCGGACCGTGGCCGAACGTCAGGGCGCGACGCCCGGACAAGTCGCACTGGCATGGCTGCTGGCGCAGAAACCGTTCATCGTTCCCATCCCCGGCACCCGCCGCCTGACCCGCCTCGAGGAGAACATCGGCGCAGCCGACCTGGCGTTGACCGACGAAGACCTCGCCGAGCTCGAGCAGGCCTCAACCGAAGTCAAGATCATGGGCGAGCGCTATCCCGAAGCGATGCAACAGATGGTCAACCGCTAATTGCCCCGAGGGGATCGCTTGAGGAAGAGGTCCGCCAACGTCCGGCACGCAGGACGCTGAAGGGTCTACTCGAACGACGCCTTGAGCGCGTCAACCGTGGCCGTTCGTTCCCTCAATCGCGATCCTCCGAAGAATCGGCGTCGCCAGGCGGTACATGCGGTAAGTGTGCATCGTCGCGTGATGGCGTAGGAGCGTCGTACCGTCATCCGCGCTCTCCAGCGAATAGCTGGGCCAGCCCTCG
>Ga0307289_10000696_pt1 | contig 14488 bp, 14 predicted proteins | sample ER_DNA_143_FD_194483 | JGI IMG/M metagenome (GOLD analysis project Ga0307289, IMG submission 194483) | Bulk soil microbial communities from the East River watershed near Crested Butte, Colorado, United States - ER_DNA_143 | ecosystem: Environmental > Terrestrial > Soil > Floodplain | place...
GGCGCTGCTGGTCTCCAATCACGCCGGCACCTTGCCACTCGACGGAATGATCTTGCACACCATGGTCTTTGACGAGATCGGCCGACATGTCCGGATGCTGGGTGCGGATCTGATCTTCAAGACGCCGTACGCACATGATCTTGCACGCAAGACCGGCACCACACTGGCGTGTCAGGAGGACGCCGAACGCTTGCTCGCAGCCAACCAACTCGTGGCCGTGTTCCCCGAGGGTTTCAAGGGACTCGGGAAGCCGTATGCCGATCGCTACAAGCTGCAGCGGTTTGGTCGAGGTGGGTTTGTCTCGGCCGCCATTCGTGCTCAGGTGCCGATCATTCCGACCGCCATCGTCGGGTCGGAGGAAATCTATCCGCTGATCTCCAAGGCACCGGCCCTGTCCCGGGCGCTCGGTGTGCCGTACTTCCCGATCACGCCGCTGTTCCCATGGTTTGGGATGCTCGGCATGATCCCGCTGCCGAGCAAATGGATCATTCAATTCGGCGAGGCGATCACGACCGACGAGCTGGGACCTGGCGCGGCCGATGACCCCATGATCGTTTTCAACATCACCGACCAAGTGCGCGAGACCATCCAACAGACTCTGTACCGGCTGCTGATGCAGCGCCGCGGCGTCTTCTTCTGAGCTGCCAACCCTGGCGCAACTACTCTGTGCCAGGTGTTCTGGGCCTTGGCGGTGATCTTGCTCGCGTTTGCCGCCTTCACCGTCATCGTGGTCAGGCTGCGTCGGCCGGTACGTGCCACTGACCACGCGCACGATGATGCTGGCGCAGGCAATCCTGCTCGCCGCATCGACCTAGAACAGCTCAGGGGCTTTGTGTACGTCGGCGCCGGTGCGCTGGCACTCCTTGCCATTGCCGTGATCGCGATGGGCCTGTTCGCTAACCGCAGCGGGCGCGCTGAGGGGTTGGCTGTGCTCGGGTTGTTTGGCTACGCCGCCTATCTCGTTGCGGCGACCGTTGTGCTCTATGTCATGAGCCGCAAGAGCTGAAGGCTGTCTAGTGGCCCCTCAAGATGCGGCGAACCGCAACCCCGGTGGCAACCGCGCCAGCCGTAGCGCCAGCAGCGCCCGCACCGAGCAGTCCCAGCCGCGCCGCCCGACGGCCGCTGCGGTAGTCGTGGATCTGCCAATCCTGCTCCTCAGCATGCGCCAGTAGCCTGCCGTCAGGGTTGATCGCGCATGGATGCCCGATCAGCGACAACATGGGCAGGTCGTTGTACGAGTCGGAGTACGCGAAGCAGTGAGCAAGATCAAATCCATGTTCCCGCGCTAATGCTCGAATGGCTTCAGCCTTGGCAGGCCCATGCAACAGCTGGCCCTTGAGACGCCCGTTATAGACCCCGTCGATGTGCTCGGCAGTTGTACCCAGGGCACCGGTCAATCCCATCCGCGCCGCGACGACCCCGGCAACCTCTACCGGCGCGGCCGTCACCAGCCACACCTGTTGACCGACATCGAGATGCAGCTGCGCGAGCGCCCTGGTGCCCGGCCAGATACGGCTCGCGATCGACTCCTCGTAGACCTCGTTCGCGATTTCGGTCAGCTCGGTAACCGTGTGCCCTTCGATCAAGCCCAAGGTCACGCTACGGACATCCTCGATGTGGCCCGCTTTCTCCCGTCCGATCATCCGAAAATAGGCCTGTATCCATAGGCCCTTCAGAATCACCCGGGTTGGGAAGAAGCCGCGCCGATACATACCCTTGGCGAACTGAAACAGTGAGGCGCCCTGGATGACGGTGTTGTCGAGATCAAAGAACGCGGCTGCCGTTGGATCGGAATGGATCAGCGGCTCATGAACTTCAGCACTGGCCTGGAGATCCTCCGGCGTTTCCCGCAGCGGCCCGGCTGCCGCCAGCGGATCGTCCTGGTCAACCGGGACGGCCGACGCGTCGCTGCCCGGCAGCTGCTCGACGTCGGCGAGAGCCGCGTACGGCCTCTCCTCCGACTCGCTCATCGCGCTCTCCGGTCCGTTCACGTCATCACCATATGTCTGCCTTCGCCGTCTGTCGTGCCAGACTCGGGGGCGTGAACGAGCTGGTCAGTCGGGTCCAGTTGAGCGACACCAAACAGCTGGAGACCAACCTCGCTGATCTTGTCAGGCGACACGCGACGACCCAGCCGGAGAGCGTCGCCATGGTTCAGCCGAAACCAGTACGCCGCACAGTGACCTGGGCCGAGCTCGACCGCCGGGTCGATGCCGTCGCCGCCGGATTGTCCGCTCATGGACTCGTCGCGGGCCATCGGATCGCCCTCATAGGTCCGAACTGCATCGAATTCGTCATTGCCTACCTCGCCACGCTGCGCGCAGGCTACGTCGCTGTCCCGATCAATCCGGAGTCCACGGCCACAGAGCTGCGCTCGATGATCGATGACTGTGGCGCCCGGGTGCTTTTCACCGCAGTTGCCCAACAGGCGCTGGAAGAGGGCGTACACCAGATTGTCCTCACGGCTGACGGGCTCGATGAGCTCGCCGACGTTGCAGCCCAGCCGGTGAGCTCGCCGAGGGATCCCGAAGCACTTGCGGTGCTGCTCTACACGGCCGGCACATCCGGCGAACCAAAGGCAGCCATGCTCAGTCACCGTGCGTTGCTGAGTCATCTGCACAACCTAAGCTCCTTTGAGATCATGGAGTCCGATGACGTCCTGCTGGCCCTGGTTCCGCTGTTCCATGTCTTCGGGCTCAACGCAGTGCTAGGCAGCGCTCTCATGTCCGGTGCTCGATTGGTGATCATGGACGGATTCGATGGCTTCGCCGACGTGGTAGCCGAAGAGAAGATCACGAACTTACCGGTGGCACCTGCTGTGCTGACCCGAGTTCTTTCCGACGACCGCGCCATTGCCAGCGTGAGGACGGTCACCAGGGTGGTGTCCGGTGCTGCGCCACTCTCAGTTGATCTTCGAGAGCAATTCACCGCGCGCACCGGGCGCAGAGTCGAACAGGGATACGGACTGACCGAGGCAGCCCCAGGTGTCTCCGCCACCCTCGGCGGCGAGCTGCTCGGGCGCGGTCACGTCGGACGTCCACTGCCCGGCGTGGAGATCAAGATCGGGGACGGGACCGAGCCGATCGAGCCGGGGGAGATCTGGATCCGCGGCGACAACTTGTTCTCTGGCTACTGGCCTGACGGCCGCGGCGGCCCGGGTGAGGATGGTTGGTTCCCGACCGGAGATGTCGGCTACTTGCTCGACGGTGAACTCTTTTTGGTCGACCGATCGCGCGAATTGATCATTGTCGACGGTTTCAACGTCTATCCCGCTGAAGTCGAGGCAGCGATCTCTGAGCTGTTGGGGGTTGAATCTGTTGCGGTGGTAGGTCGGCCAGATTGGCGTAGCGGAGAACAGGTCGTCGCATTTGTCAGCGGAGCAGGCCTGAGCACGGCGGTGATCAATGAGCACTGCGCCAACCGGCTCGCCAAGTTCAAGCGCCCGCGTCACATCCAGATAGTCGATGAACTGCCCAGGGGAATCACCGGAAAAGTGCGGAAAGGTGTCTTGCGGGACATGTCCTGAACGCCGCCATGGTGCGCCCCTGCCTGACGGTCATTGCCTCCCTGTACGTGGACAGCCATCCGTTCTAAAGTCTGGAAAATGAGGCTAACTCCGGCCGAAATCCGGGCGGTGGTTGCGCTCGCGGTCGGCATGTTCTGCGTGCAAGTCGACTTCTTCGCGCTCAATCTGGCGCTCCCACGGATGGCGGTCGACCTCAACCAGACGACCACCAACATGCAATGGGTGATCAGCGCCTACATGATCGCCGTAGGCGCTGCCATGATTCCGGGCGGTCGGCTTGGCGACCTGCGCGGTCACCGCCCGATCGTCGTGGCCGGCCTGGCTGTCTTCGGCGGGGCGTCACTGGTCTGTGGCCTGTCCTCCTCGTACGGCTTGCTGATCGGATTTCGGGCTTTGCAAGGCCTGGGTGCCGCGGCGCTGTTCACCGTCAGTGTGGCGGCGATCAGCAACGCCGTGGCCAAGGATCACCGCGCCGTGGCCATCGGTGCGCTCTTCGGAATCGCAAATATTGGAACGGCACTCGGCCCGTTCATCGGCGGACTCTTGACCGAGCAGCTCAGTTGGCGCTGGGTGTTCTTTCTCAACGTCCCGCTCAGTGCGGTTGCCATCTTCTGCTGTCTGCGATGGTTGCCCTCGATGTCACCCGCGGGGGCGACTGTGCGGATCGATTGGCTGGGCTTGATCCTGGTCAGCTCCGGTATCGTCGCGGTGGCGTACGCGGTTGACCGTGCCGGTGAATGGGGCTGGGGCTCGCCGAAGCTGATCGGATTGCTGGCCCTCTCCGTTGTGCTGTTCGTGATCTTCACCGTCGTCGAACGTCGGGTGCGTGATCCGTTGATCGACTTAACCCTGTTCCGCAATCGGGCCTTCGTCTTGATCACCGTCGGCGGCACGATGGCCAACATCGTCTACACAGTGACTGTGCTGTGCACGACGATCTATCTGCAGGACGGTCGCGGACTCAGCCCCACCGTTGCCGGTGTGGTATTCCTGGCCCCGTCCGTAGCCGTCGCCCTGTCTGGTCCGTTGGCCGGCCGACTCGCTGGCTGGCAGCCGGTGTCCGTGCTCATTCCGGCGACCATGTTGTTTGGCGGCGCCAGCCTGCTGGCCACCTCGGCAGTGGATGCTTGGGGTGCCTATGTGCCGCTGCTCGGCCTGACCGGCTTCGCCCTTGGCCTTGGCTGGACGCTACCGAGTATTGGAAGCCAAACAGTCGTAGATCCGTCTCGGGCCGGCGAGGCTGCTGGAGTCAACCTCACGGTCATGGTGACGATCGCCGGTGTCGCCGTCGCATTGGCAGGAACACTGATCGAGCTTGGAGGTGCGGGCACGGCCGACATCGCCGCCGCTACCCAGGGGGTGGTCCGGCTCGTCTCGCTGCTGTCCTTGATCGGGGGCGCCGTTCTATTGGCCATCAGCCTGATCGGCCGCCGTACCCGCCAGGCGTCTGAGATCGCGTCACCCGCGTCGTGAACGCCCACGTCGGGAAAGATAGACACGTGATCGACTTCACCGAGCAAGCGGAGCGAGTCGTTGTTCTCACTCGGCAGGGCTGCCATCTGTGTGACGAGGCGATCGCTCAGGTGGCGGCAGTCTGCGCCGAAACCGGGCAGGCGTACGGGGTAGTTGATGTCGACAGCGACCCGGAACTGCAGCGGCGCTATACCGATCAGGTGCCCGTAACCTTCGTCGACGGCGCGCAGCATGATTTCTGGCGGGTGGACCCGGTACGCCTGAGGGCCGCGTTGATGCGGGGCCACTGAGCGCGATGTTGTTCACCGCCGCATCGCTGCGCGGCCTGGCTGAGGGTCGGGTGAGCGCCACCTATCGACGCTGGGAGGTCGTCCGGCCCACGGTCGGGTCCCGATTCACCACGTCCGCCGGCGTCGTTGAGATCACCTCGATTACGCCGGCCGGCGAGGAGCAGTTGACCGAGAGCGACGCTGCCGCAGCTGGCTTCGACTCGGTCGCGGCGCTACTGAAGTGGTGTAGCGGAAAAGGTCGCGGCGATCTCTATCGGATTGGCATCGTCCTGGCTGGACCCGATCCACGAGTCGCCTTGCGCAGCGCCGACTCGCTTCATCCTGACGATGTCGCGGCGCTGAATACCAAGCTCGACCGGATGGATCGTGCCGCCGACCAGCCGTGGACGCGCAGCACTTTGCGGCAGATCCAGCGGCTGCCTGGTGTGGTATCGACCGAGCTGGCTGCCGAGGCCGGCCAGGAGCGGGCCGCGTACAAGATCCGGGTGCGCCGCCTCAAGTCGCTCGGGCTCACTGAGTCGCTCGAGCGCGGCTACCGGCTCTCGCCGCGCGGTCAGGCTTATGTCGCCGCACTTGACTCTTCGCGCTGAGACCAGGTGCAGAGATGTAGCTCTACACGCACTTCTGCCGCTCCACACGCGTTGCAACGTGTGCATCGCCGCGGGAACGCACGTGCACGTGCGTTCCCAGCAGCGAGACTGAGTCGGGTTGAAACGATCAGCTGCGAGTGTCGGAAATCGCGCGCCCGCCGTGCTGAGGAGAAGAAGCGGAGGCGTCGTTTCCTCTGTTTGATTGCTCGCTGCCGCTCGCTGCGGACCGCGCCGGGAAGCCGCCTACTTTGTCGTCGCTCGACGACGAGAAGCATGTCGCCTCGCTCCTCCGCAGCACGGCGGCGCGCGATCCGGTGCGAGCGACGATGAAGTAGGCGGAACAATGCGCGCGATGCACGAGCAGCTCCAACAAATTGTGCACATGTTCACAAACGCCCTAGAGTGGCGATGTTTGGACCAGATCCGAGCGCCGATTCAGGAGTTGCGTGTCGCAGAGCTTCCCGACCGACCCTCCGCCGCGCGCGGCGGCAACGCAGCATTGGCGAGCCGTACCCACTCTGAAGGGAATCCCGGACGCCACTGTTGCGCGACTGCCCGTTTACCTTCGCGCACTTAACCAGCTGGCGGAGCAGCGGATCGACACTATTAGCAGCGGTGCGCTCGCCGAGGCGGCCGGGGTGAACTCTGCCCAGCTCCGCAAGGATCTCTCCTACCTTGGCTCTTACGGCACCCGCGGGGTCGGCTACGACGTCGCCTACCTGCGATTCCAGATCGGCCGCGTCGTCGGCTCGGCCCACGACTGGCCCGTGATCATCGTCGGCTTGGGCAATCTCGGTACGGCGCTGGCTAACTACTCCGGCTTTTACTCGCACGGGTTTCGCGTCGTCGGCTTGATCGACACCTCTCCCGATCTGGTGGGCAAGGGCATTCACGGTCTCGCCATCGCCGACCTCAGCGAGCTCGAAGACGTGGTGGCAAAGACTGGCGCCGTGATCGCAGTGATTGCGACGCCCGCAGATGCCGCCCAGTCTGTCGCCGACCGTCTCGTCTACCTCGGGGTCACCAGCATCCTGAACTTTGCACCGACGGTCCTCGTGGTGCCGGAGGGCGTCAACGTACGCAAGGTCGACCTCGGCCAGGAACTGCAGATCCTCGCCTACCACGAGCAGCGCAAGAGCGACGACAGCCAGATCCTGGCCAAGAGTAGGAGGACCAGCTAGTGAGCATCCTGGTGGTCAGCGTCTCGCACAAGTCGACATCGGTCTCTCATCTGGCCGAGCTGGCGCTGGATGCTCCCGCATCGGCCAAGCTCGCGGAGCAGCTCATCGGCTCCGAACACATCGACGAGGCAGTGGTCTTGTCCACCTGCAACCGCACCGAGTTGTATGCATCGGTTGCCCGTTTCCACGGCGCTTTGGACGATGCGACACAGGCTCTTGCTGACATAGCCGGTCTGAGGCCAGGTGAGCTGCGGTCATTGTGTGCGGTCTTCTTCGACGAGGGTGCGGTCGCCCACACATTCTCGGTTGCCGCCGGGCTGGAGTCGCTCGTGATCGGAGAGAGCCAGATTCTCGGACAGGTCAGGGGCGCACTGACCCTCAGCCAGGCTCATGAGACCGTCGGCACTGTCCTCAATTCCTTGTTCCAGCAAGCGATCAGAGTCGGCAAGCGGGTCCACACGGAAACCGGAATCGGCGCGGCTGGCCGTTCGCTCATCACTGCTGCGTACCGGCTCCTCACTGACGAGTTGGGTGCACTGCAGGGGCGTCGGGTGCTCGTCGTGGGCGCCGGTGCGATGGCTGGACTAGCGGCACGAACAGCGGCAGCCGACGGCGCATCGGTGACCTGCGCCAACCGCACGCTGGCACACGCTGAGCGATTGGCTGACGCTGTCGGCGGAACAGCGGTGCCGCTTTCAGATCTGCCACAGGCCTTGGCCGTCACCGATCTCCTCGTCACCTGCACCGGGGCGCGGACGCTTACCATCGGCGCAGCCGACCTGGCCGGTACGCCGGTGCGCGGAGTCGTCGATCTTGCACTTCCCGCTGACGTCGCACCCGAGGTGGTGGAACACGGTATTTCCCTGGTGAACCTTGATCGTCTCGTCACCGACCAGCCAGATGTTGCTAGTGCCCAAGAAATCGAGGACGCCCGCGACCTCGTTCGGGAAGAGGTGGCCCACTTCCTCGGCTTGCGCCGCGCGGCCCACGTCGCCCCGACCGTGGTCGCCTTGCGTTCCATGGCCTCCGACGTGGTGGCCGGCGAACTGCGTCGCCTCGAGGCCAGGCTGCCTCAGCTTGATGATCATGAACGCGAACAAATCCAACGCAGCATGCGACGCATTGTCGACAAGCTGCTGCACACACCGACGGTGCGCGTCCAGGAGCTGTCCTCGGAGCCGGATGCGGTCGATTACGCGGCTGCCTTGCGGGTGCTCTTCGCCCTCGACCCGCAGGCCGTCGCGGCAGTCATGACACCCGAGGTCGGGCCTTAGTCATGTTCAGCTGGCCCCAATGAAAACAGTCCCTCGCACCCGACCGGTCCGGCTCGGCGCGCGTCGGTCATCGCTGGCCCGCGCCCAGGCGGACCAGATCGCCACCGCCCTGGCGACCGGCGGCATAGAGTCCAGCTTCGTTGGCATTACGACTACCGGCGATGTTGATCAGCGGCATCTCACCGAGATCGGCGGTTCCGGCGTCTTTGTCAGCGCCGTACGCGATGCTCTGCGACGCGGCGAAATCGATGTCGCGGTGCACTCGCTGAAGGACTTGCCGACCGCGCCCGCGGAGGATCTGGAGATCATCGCGATTCCGACGCGCGAAGACAGCCGTGATGTGCTCGTGGGTTGCCGGCTCGATGATTTGGCCGATGGCATGCGGATCGGGACCGGCGCGCCACGACGCGAGATGCAGATCTTGGATTGGGCGGTCGGCCGGAATCTCAAGCTGGACGTCGTACCGATTCGGGGCAACGTCGAGACCCGGATCGAGCGAGCGCGAGAAGGCATGGTCGACGCGGTGATCTTGGCGGCCGCCGGGTTGCGCCGGCTCGGCGTACTGGGTGAGCCGGCGGCAACTACCGGCGACCTCGTCGTCAAGCAGCTTCCAGCACAGATTCTTGATCATCAGGTGATGCTTCCAGCACCTGGACAAGGGGCCCTTGCGCTAGAAATTCATCGTTCTCTCAGCATTGAGTTTCGTCACCATTTGGTAGATCTCGACAACCTCGTTGCCCATGCAGAATCCCTTGTAGAGCGGGCTTTTCTGGCCACACTAGAGGCTGGTTGTATGGCACCGGTGGGGGCCCATGCTGTGGTCAAAGCGATCCGTGGTACAAGTCTCGATTTGACTCTGACCGCCGTAATTGGGAGAACGTTACTGAGCAACTTGTCAGAACCAACCAAAGCAGGCCCAGCGGTACGGCTGGAGGTGCACGGATCAACGAAGGATCCGCAGCAGTTTGGGGCCAACCATGCTGGTGAAGTGCTGGCGAAGTTGCGGGAGCGAAACGTCTGAACAACCTAGGCTCGACCGCCTGCGAGGCGGCCGGACTGACACAACAGAACGCGAGGAATCAGTGAGCACATCCTCGGCTCGTAGGCCCCGGACCTCCCCCTCAGCTACTCCAACCGCACCTATCGCCAAAGGTCGAGTGATCTTCGTCGGCACCGGCCCTGGTGATCCTGATCTGTTGACCCTCGGCGCTATTGCCGCACTCGCCGATGCTAATTCGGTCATCCTCGACAATGATCGACAACGCGAGATCCTCGAGCACCCGGCGATCACGCTTTCCGAGGATGCCGACGTGATCGCGATCGGCCTGACCGAGGCGCGCAAGCCGTTGAGTCCATCGGCCCGGGCCAAGATCGTGCTCAAGCAAGCCTCCACAGGTAGCCGAGTAGTACGTCTCGTGACGGGCGATCCGTTCTTGGACAACGCCGTCGCCGACGAGGCCGCGGCGTGCGTACGCGGTGGTATCGACTTCGAGGTGGTGCCAGGAGTCTCGAGCCTGACGGCCGTGCCCGAGTACGCCGGCATCGACTTGATCCATGCTGGAGGCGTGCAGTTCGCCTCCGTCACCGACGGCAAGTTCAGCAAGAGCGGAACGGCCCAATGGGGATCAGCCGCAACGATCGTGGTCAGCACCGTGGTGTCGATGGTGAGCGGTCTGGTCGAGGCGGCCAAAGCTGCTGGCCGACCAGGAGATGATCATGTTGTCGTCACACTGCATGGCGGCAGTACCGAACAGATCACACTCAGCACAAATCTCGATGGACTGGCTGCCGCTGTGCGGTCGGTACGAGCGCCGGCCTCCGATCCCGTGCACGTGATCATTGGAGCTGCTGCCGAGCAGCGTCACGAGCTGAGCTGGTATGAGACAAAGCCGCTGTTCGGCTGGCGGGTGCTGGTGCCTCGTACCAAGGACCAGGCCGCGCCTATGGTCGCCCGGCTGCGGACCTATGGAGCGCACAGCGAAGAGGTGCCGACCATCTCGGTTGAACCGCCACGCAGTCCATTGCAGATGGACAAGGCAATCAGAGGGTTGGTCGAAGGCCGCTACGAGTGGGTTGCCTTCACCTCGGTCAATGCCGTCCGGGCCGTACGGGAAAAGTTCGAAGAGTACGGGCTGGACGCTCGGGCCTTCTCTGGTCTGAAGGTGGCGGCCGTCGGCGAGGTGACCGCGCATTCCCTGCAGGCTTGGGGAATCGAGCCCGACCTGGTGCCAGAGGGCGAGCAGTCGGCCGCTGGTCTGGCCGTTGAGTTCCCGCCGTACGACGAAGTTCTCGATCCGATCAACCGGGTTTTCCTACCGCGAGCCGACATTGCCACTGAAACGCTGGCCGAGGGCCTGAGGCGCGCGGGCTGGGAGGTCGAGGACGTGACCGCCTATCGGACCGTTCGGGCGACACCGCCCCCGGCGCCGGTTCGTGAAGCGATCAAGACGGGCAAATTCGACGCCGTGGTCTTCACGTCTTCATCGACGGTGCGCAACCTGGTCGGCATCGCCGGGAAGCCGCATGCGTCGACGATCATCGCGGCCATCGGGCCGGCGACGGCGCGAACCTGTGAGGAGCATGGGCTGCGGGTGGACGTCATCGCCGCCAAGCCATCGGTGGTGGATCTGGCCGATGCCTTGGCGAGCTTCGCCGCACAGCGCCGTGACGCGTTCCTGGAGGCCGGCGAGCCGGTCCTCAAGCCGTCGCAGCGCCGCCCTGGCACCAGGCGTCGAGTCTGATTGCTTCGGAATCAATGCGCCCCAAGCCTGTCGAAGGAATGCGCCCTGAGCCTGTCGAAGGGCAGCATCCCGGGCTTCGACAAACTCAGCCCGCAGGTGCCATCAGCCAGCGGCCTAGACGGCTACGGACCGCTGGGGCCATGCGCGGGATGGTTGCCGAGACCAGCCTCGAGCCGCGCCAATTGATCTTGCCCATGTTCGTTGCAGAGGGCCTGCGGGAGCCGCGCCCCATCAGTTCCATGCCTGGGGTGGTGCAACACACCCTGGACACGCTCCGGAAGGCGGCGGTCGAGGCCGCCGACGCGGGTCTAGCGGGCGTCATGCTCTTCGGCGTGCCTGAGCACAAGGATGCCCGCGGCTCCGGAGCACTCGATCCGAACGGTATCTTGACCGCCGCCATTCGGGCGGCGCGTCAGGAAGTCCGCGACGACTGCCTCGTGATGTCTGACGTGTGTCTGGATGAGTTCACCGATCACGGACACTGTGGTGTCCTTACTCCGTCGGGGACAATCGACAACGACGCGACGATTGAGATCTACGCGCAGATGGCCGTACTGCATGCCGAGGCCGGCAGCCACATGGTCGGGCCCAGCGGCATGATGGACGGCCAGGTCGGCGTCATCCGTGAGGCGTTGGATGCGTCAGGCGCGGCGGATGTGGCGATCCTGGCCTACTCGGCGAAATACGCCTCGGCGTTCTACGGCCCATTCCGTGAGGCGGTTGGCTCCTCGCTGAAGGGCAATCGCAGGACCTACCAGGAGGATCCGGCCAACGTGCGAGAGGCGCTCCGGGAAGTCGCGCTCGATGTTGAGCAGGGTGCTGACATCGTGATGGTCAAGCCTGCCCTCGGCTACCTGGATGTGGTACGCGCGGTGCGCGAGGCCGTCAACCTGCCGGTTGCGGCCTACAACGTGTCGGGGGAGTACGCGATGGTGGAGGCGGCTGCGGCCAACGGCTGGATTGATAGAGACGCAGTGATCAACGAGGCTCTGACCTCGATTCGACGCGCAGGTGCCGATGTGATCTTGAGCTACTGGGCCATGGAGTGGGCGACGCGGCTCAGGGTCCAATGACCGTCCGATCAGCGTCCAGCACAGTAAACAGCGAGGCCGCCTTCGAGCGGGCCCAGGCCGTAACCCCCGGCGGTGTCAACTCACCGGTCCGGGCATTCAAGTCAGTCGGCGGTACGCCGCGGTTCATCGCCCGGGCCAGCGGCGCGTACCTCTACGACATCGACGGCAATGAGCTGGTGGACCTGGTGTGCTCGTGGGGGCCGATGCTGCTCGGTCACGCCCATCCGGAGGTCATCGGCGCCGTGGCCGAGGCGGCGCAGCGCGGAACTTCGTACGGTGCACCGACCATCGCCGAAGTTGATCTTGCTGCCGAGATCATCGATCGAATGCCCGTTGAGCAGGTCCGCCTGGTGAACTCAGGTACCGAGGCGACCATGTCCGTGCTGCGCCTCGCGCGCGGCATCACGGGCAGAAACAAGATCATCAAGTTTGCCGGCTGCTATCACGGCCATGTTGACGCCCTCCTGGCCGCTGCCGGATCGGGAGTCGCGACTCTCGCGATACCCGGCACACCCGGCGTGACCGAGGCAACGATTGCCGACACTGTGGTGCTGGGCTACAACGACCGAGCCGCCGTACGGGAGGCATTCGACAGCTTCGGCGAGGACATTGCAGCCGTGATCACCGAGGCTGCCCCCGGCAACATGGGCGTCATCCCGCCTGGCACAGAGGACGGCATCGGCTTCAACGCCTTCCTGGCAGCCATCGCCCGCGCCAACGGTGCTCTATTCATCTCCGATGAGGTGATGACGGGCTTTCGGGTGAGTCGCTCGGGGCAGTTCGGGCTTGATGGCGTACGGCCCGATCTGATGACCTTTGGAAAGGTGATGGGTGGCGGCTTTCCTGCGGCAGCATTCGGCGGCAACGCGAATCTGATGCAGCACCTGGCTCCGGTAGGGGGCGTCTATCAGGCCGGCACCCTCTCCGGAAACCCCATTGCCACCGCGGCCGGCCTGGCCACGCTCCGGCTGGCAACCGCCGAGATCTATGAACAGATCGACCGCACGGCGGCGTCGCTGCGGGCCGAGATCGGTACCGCCTTGCACGCGGCCGGAGTCCCGTACGTCATTCAAAATGCGGGGAACTTGTTCAGCGTTTTCTTCGTGACGGAGGACGTGACAGCCGTGCCGGACTACGCTACCGCCGGGCGGCAGTCCACCGGCGCGTATGCGGCGTTCTTTCACTCGATGCTCGGGTCCGGTGTTTACTTGCCGCCGAGCGGGTACGAAGCTTGGTTTCTTTCCGCGGCGCACGATGATAGAGCGATGAGTCGAATCGTCGAAGCGCTACCGGCTGCGGCGGCAGCCGCGGCAAGCGCCTCGGGATAGCGAACGAGGAGGCCGGGATGGGTCAGAGCCGGACGATTGTGCATCTCGTGCGACACGGTGAGGTGCACAACCCGGCCGGGCTGCTGTACGGCCGGCTGCCCGACTATCACCTCTCCGAGCGCGGCAGGGCGATGGCTGAGCGGGTTGCCGACTATTTCCGGCACCGGGACGTGGTGCATATCCGGAGTTCGCCGCTGGAACGCGCACAAGAAACGGCGGAGCCTATTGCCGAAGCGCTTGGTCTACCGGTCGTCATCGACGCTCGGGTCATCGAGGCGGCGAACCATTTCGAGGGACTTCGGCTCTCCTTTGATGGCGCGCTACGTAATCCGAGGAACTGGCTGTACTTTCGCAATCCCTCGCGGCCGAGCTGGGGCGAGCCTTATACCGACATCCTGGCCAGAATGCGCCCCGCAATGAGAGATGCGGCTGGTGCCGCAGCCGGCCATGAGGCGGTGATTGTGACCCACCAGCTTCCGATCTGGATCGCGCGTAGCGATGCGGAGGGGCGGCGGATGGCTCATGACCCGCGCAAGCGCCAGTGCACCTTGGGAAGCGTGACCTCGTTCAGCTACATCGACGCACATGTCACCTCCGTCAGCTACGCCGAACCGGCTGCCGAGCTGCTCAGGCCGCACCAGACCAAGAAGTTTGTCGCAGGGGCCTGATGCTGCGGCGTACCGCAATGCTCTGTTTGATTTGCTCGCTTCGCTCGCTGCGGATCGCGCTGGGAGGCCGCCTACTTCGTCGTCGCTCGCCGACGAAAAGCGTGTCGACTCGCTTCTCCTCAGCACGGCGGCGCGCGATCCGTGCTTATTGCCTCGCTCGCCAAGCTCGCTCGGCGCGGCTCGCGCGTGCAGCGATCCCGTGTTTCATTTGCTCGCTCCGCTCGCTGCGGATCGCGCTGGGAGGCCGCCTACTTCGTCGTCGCTCGCCGACGAAAAGCGTGTCGTCTCGCTTCTCCTCAGCACGGCGGCGCGCGATCCGCGTTGCTGCTGGTCTGGCTGCCACC
>Ga0307289_10000698_pt1 | contig 14473 bp, 10 predicted proteins | sample ER_DNA_143_FD_194483 | JGI IMG/M metagenome (GOLD analysis project Ga0307289, IMG submission 194483) | Bulk soil microbial communities from the East River watershed near Crested Butte, Colorado, United States - ER_DNA_143 | ecosystem: Environmental > Terrestrial > Soil > Floodplain | place...
CCATCAAGTCCGACGACGTCCCCGGCCGGGTCAAGGTCTACGAGGCGATCGTCAAGGGCGAGAACATCCCCGACTCCGGCATCCCCGAGTCCTTCAAGGTCCTCCTCAAGGAGATGCAGTCGCTGTGTCTCAACGTCGAGGTCCTCTCCACCGATGGCCAGACCATCGAGATGAAGGAGGCTGACGAGGACGTGTTCCGCGCGGCGGAGGAGCTCGGCATCGACCTGTCCCGGCGGGAGCCGAGCTCGGTCGAGGAAGTCTGACGACAACGGCGGGTATGCGCGAAGGCGACTTCGCGCATACCCCCCACCACTGCTTGTAGAGACTCACGAGAGTTAACGAGAGAAGGAACCACGTGCTCGACGTCAACTTCTTTGACGAGCTGCGTATCGGCCTGGCCACCGCTGACGACATCCGCCAGTGGAGCCACGGCGAGGTGAAGAAGCCGGAGACCATCAACTACCGCACCCTCAAGCCGGAGAAGGAGGGGCTGTTCTGCGAGCGCATCTTCGGCCCCACCCGCGACTGGGAGTGCAACTGCGGGAAGTACAAGCGGGTGCGCTTCAAGGGCATCATCTGCGAGCGCTGCGGCGTCGAGGTGACCCGCGCCAAGGTCCGTCGTGAGCGGATGGGGCACATCGAACTGGCCGCTCCAGTTACCCACATCTGGTACTTCAAGGGTGTCCCGAGCCGGCTCGGGTACCTGCTCGACCTGGCCCCGAAGGACCTCGAGAAGGTCATCTACTTCGCGGCCTACATGATCACGTCGGTCGACGAGGAGCAGCGTCACCAGGACCTGCCCTCGCTCGAGGCGCAGATCCAGGTCGAGAAGAAGGAGATCGAGAACCGCCGGGACGCCGACATCGACGCCCGCGCGAAGATCCTAGAGAAGGACGTCGCCGAGCTCGAGGCGGAGGGCGCCAAGGCCGACGCCAAGCGCAAGGTCCGCGAGTCGGCCGAGCGGGAGATGAACAACATCCGCAAGCGGACCGACCAGCAGGTCGAGCGGCTCGAGCAGGTCTGGGACCGGTTCAAGAACCTCAAGGTCCAGGACCTCGAGGGCGACGAGGTGCTCTACCGCGAGATGCGCGACCGGTTCGGCCTCTACTTCGAGGGCGGCATGGGCGCGGCCGCGATCCAGAAGCGGCTCGAGACCTTCGACCTCGAGGGCGAGATCGCCGAGCTCCGCGAGATCATCGCCACCGGCCGCGGCCAGAAGAAGACCCGTGCCCTCAAGCGGCTCAAGGTCGTCACGGCGTTCACGACGACGACCAACAGCCCGACCGGCATGGTCCTCGACTGCGTCCCGGTCATCCCGCCGGACCTGCGCCCGATGGTGCAGCTCGACGGTGGCCGGTTCGCCACGTCCGACCTCAACGACCTCTACCGCCGCGTCATCAACCGGAACAACCGTCTCAAGCGGCTCCTGGACCTCGGCGCGCCGGAGATCATCGTCAACAACGAGAAGCGGATGCTCCAGGAGGCCGTCGACTCGCTGTTCGACAACGGCCGCCGTGGGCGCCCCGTGACGGGTCCGGGCAACCGGCCGCTCAAGTCGCTGTCCGACATGCTCAAGGGCAAGCAGGGCCGGTTCCGCCAGAACCTGCTCGGCAAGCGCGTCGACTACTCCGGCCGTTCCGTGATCGTCGTCGGCCCGCAGCTGAAGCTGCACCAGTGCGGCCTGCCCAAGCAGATGGCGCTCGAGCTGTTCAAGCCGTTCGTCATGAAGCGGTTGGTCGACCTCGACCACGCGCAGAACATCAAGTCCGCCAAGCGGATGGTCGAGCGCGCGCGTCCGGTCGTGTGGGACGTCCTCGAGGAGGTCATCACCGAGCACCCGGTCCTGCTGAACCGGGCGCCCACGCTGCACCGCCTCGGCATCCAGGCCTTCGAGCCGCAGCTGGTCGAGGGCAAGGCCATCCAGATCCACCCGCTCGTCTGCACGGCGTTCAACGCCGACTTCGACGGTGACCAGATGGCCGTCCACGTGCCGCTGTCGGCCGAGGCGCAGGCCGAGGCCCGCATCCTCATGCTGTCGAGCAACAACATCCTCAAGCCGGCCGACGGCCGCCCCGTGACCATGCCCACTCAGGACATGATCATCGGCCTGTTCCACCTCACCTCCGAGGTGGACGACGGTCCGGGTGCTGGTCGCGCCTTCGCGACGCCGGCCGAGGCGCGGATGGCGTTCGACGCGCACGAGATCGAGCTCGGCTCGCGGATCAAGGTCCGGCTCACCGACGTCGTGCCGCCGGTCGGCTACGAAAGTCAGGGCCTGCTGCCCGAGGGCGTCGAGGCGAACGCCGAGGGCATCGTCTCCTCGCTGCTCCTCGACACGACGCTCGGCCGGGTCATGTTCAACGAGGCGCTGCCGGTCAACTACCCGTTCGTCGAGGAGGTCGTCGACAAGAAGCGTCTGTCGACGATCGTCAACGACCTCGCCGAGCGCTACACCAAGGTCGAGGTCGCGGCGTCGCTCGACGCGCTCAAGGATGCCGGCTTCTACTGGGCCACCCGGTCCGGTGCGACGGTCGCCATCTCCGACGTCGTCACGCCGCCGCGGAAGGCGGCGATCCTCGAGGAGTACGAGTCGCGGGCCAGCAAGGTCCAGAAGCTCTACGACCGGGGTGCGATGACCGACAACGAGCGCCGCGAGGACCTCATCGAGATCTGGAACGAGGCCACCAACAAGGTCGCGGAGGAGATGCGGGCCAACATCCCGGCCTCCAACACGATCTTCAAGATGGTCAACTCGGGGGCTCGAGGCAACTGGATGCAGCTGCGCCAGATCGCCGGTATGCGTGGCCTGGTGTCGAACCCGAAGGGCGAGATCATCCCGCGACCGATCCGCGCGAACTTCCGCGAGGGCCTGTCGGTGCTGGAGTTCTTCATCTCGACCCACGGTTCCCGCAAGGGGCTCGCGGACACCGCGCTGCGGACTGCAGACTCGGGCTACCTCACCCGTCGGCTCGTCGACGTCTCCCAGGACGTCATCATCCGCGAGCACGACTGCGGCACCGAGCGCGGCCTGACCATGCCCATCGCCGACTCGCGCGCCGGCCAGCGCGTGCCGCACGAGGACGTCGAGACCAGCGTGTATGCGCGTACCCTCGCGCAGGACGTCACGGACTCCGACGGCACGGTGCTGGCCAACGCGGGTATCGACCTCGGTGACGTCGTCATCGACGCGCTGTTCGCGGCGGGCATCGACCAGGTCAAGGTCCGGTCGGTCCTCACCTGCGAGAGCAAGGTCGGGACGTGCGCAATGTGCTACGGCCGTTCCCTGGCGACCGGCAAGCTCGTCGACATCGGCGAGGCGGTGGGCATCATTGCGGCACAGTCGATCGGTGAGCCCGGCACCCAGCTGACGATGCGGACGTTCCACACCGGTGGTGTGGCCGGTGACGACATCACGCAGGGTCTGCCGCGGGTCGTCGAGCTCTTCGAGGCGCGTACCCCCAAGGGTGTCGCCCCGATCGCGGAGACGACCGGGCGGGTCCGGGTCGAGGACACCGACAAGACCCGTCGGATCGTCCTCGTGCCCGACGACGGCAGCGACGAGCACTCCTACCCGGTGAGCAAGCGGTCCCGCCTGCTCGTCCAGGACGGTGACGCCGTCGAGGTCGGCACCCAGCTGATCCAGGGCGCCATCGACCCGAAGCAGGTGCTGCGAATCCTCGGCCCGCGCGCGGTGCAGACGCACCTGGTCGACGAGGTCCAGCACGTGTACCGGCAGCAGGGTGTGTCGATCCACGACAAGCACATCGAGGTCATCGTCCGGCAGATGCTGCGCCGGGTGACGGTCATCGAGGCCGGGGACGCGAACCTCATCCCGGGCGACCTCGCGGAGCGGACTCGCTTCGCGGCCGAGAACGACCGGGTGTCCCGCGAGGGTGGCAAGACCGCATCCGGTCGGCCGGAGCTCATGGGCATCACCAAGGCCTCGCTCGCGACCGAGTCGTGGCTGTCGGCTGCGTCCTTCCAGGAGACGACCCGGGTGCTCACCCAGGCCGCCATGGAGGCCAAGTCCGATCCGCTGCTCGGACTCAAGGAGAACGTCATCCTCGGAAAGCTCATCCCGGCCGGGACGGGTCTGCCCCGCTACCGCGACATCACGGTGGAGCCGACCGAGGAGGCGAAGGCCGCGATGTACGCGCTGCCCAACTACGACGCGTACGACTACAGCACCTTCGGTGCCGGGCCGGGCGAGCCGGTCCGGTTGGACGACGTGAGCCTCGGCTTCGCCGACAGCTGACCGAGCCGTCCCGCAGACAGGGCGGGTATGCGTGGGGGAGACCCCTCGCATACCCGCCCTTCCGCTGTCCCGGCGATCCGGGTCGGGCCAGGACTGCCCCCACGCTGGCGACGCTCGACAAGGGTCACGACCCGCTCTCGGGCAGCGGACGTTGCCAGACCCAGACCAGCAGCATGACCTGAGCGATAATCACCGTGGTGGCGAGCGGTACGTGGACGGCGAGGGTTTGAGAAAAGCCCACGTCGAGCTGGATCAGGGTGGCGAAGGACATAAGCAGGCCGGCGAAGAGCGTCCACGCCGGGCCGCCTCCGAGCCGCCAGACCAGCACCAGGGCAACGAGCAGCACCAGGGTCCCCAGGGCGAGCAGCAGTCCCTGGGCCGAGTGCAGCGGCATTGCCTCGATGCGTCCCACGACGACGCCACCGGCGAGTACGGCCTGGCTGAAGGCGTTCAGCGTGGCGAGGGCCGTGACGACGCGCAGCAGCTGCCACGGCCAGCGGCGGCCGCTGTATGACGTCGCTACACGTGCGATCTCGTCGACGGTGGTCATGTGAACGAGAGTCGCAGCGCGGTCACGGCACGGGTATCGGTGACCTCACCGGGTCGTCCCTGAGCGGACCCCGACCTCGCCCAGGACCCGGACCCAGGTGACCCCGAGCAGCACGGCTCCCGTGACCGACAGGACGAGCCAGGGGTACCAGCCGAGCGGCGGCGACCACTGCGCGGCAGGTACGAACCAGACCGGACCCTCGTCGGGTCTCAGCCCGATCGCATACCGCATGGCGTTGAGGTAGAGCCCGGCGACGACGACGAGCGGCAGCGCGATGGCGCCGGCGCGCACGGCGATCCCGAGGACCCGTGGTCGCAGCCGCTCTGCCAGGACGACACCCGACCAGATCGGGACCACGGCGAGGATCGGTAGCACGTGGCGCCCCTGCAGACCCGCGCCGATCGGGGAGAACACCCGGGCGTAGGTGACGTAGCTGACCACAAGGGCGATGAGGAGCATCGCGATCAGCACGGTCCGGTCGCGGCGGTCGCCAAGGACCAGCGCGGTGACGACCAACGCGAGCGCCGCGGCGAACCAGACAAGGTTGACCGCGGACGGAGGCCGAACGTCCAGCCAGCCGAACCGGCCGATGCTCTCCTGGAGGAGTTGGGTCAACTGCGCGAGGAAGCCCCGGAGGCTGTCCGGCGACACCCAGGGACCGAGCAGGGCGGGGTGGTCGTACCGCAGCTCCCAGCCACCGACGGCCAGAGCCGCCAGCCCCGGAGCGGCGACGGCCGCCCACGTGACCGGCCGGCCCGCGCGCAGCCCCGACCACACCGTCCGCCACCCGCCGAGGAGGAGCAGCAGTCCGGTGAGAACCGCGAGGGTGACCAGGCCCAGCTGCCGGCTCAGCACCAGGGCGGTCCCGCAGACGAGGACGGTGGCCTGCGAGCTGGCGTAGGTCAGGGCCTCGGGCCGTCGGCCGTGGACAGCGACGACGGCCGCCATGCCGGTTGCGCCGAGGATCTCCAGGGCGCTCGTGTTGAGGATGCCGAAGCAGAACACCGCCATCGGCGTGAGCAGGACGGCCAGGCCGAGCAGGCTGCGGGAGCCGAGCCAGCGCACGAGGTGCCAGCAGGCCAGCCAGAGGAGCACGGTCGACGCGGCGAGAACGACCAGCCGGCCGAGCCGGGTGGCGCTGACCGGATCGCTGCCGAGGTTGGCAGCCGCGCCGGCCACGGGGTAGAGGAAGGGCGGGTATGCGCCGACGTTGGTGCGCGCCGCGACATCACCGTCGGTGGTGCTCGGGAGTGACGGCTGGCAGGCCGCCGTGGCCTCTGCCCGAAAGGCGAAGCACCGGTAGCCCGTCGGGTCGAGGCGGACGGGGATCTCGACGACGCGACTGATCGACGCGTTGCGAACCTCGCCGAGATCGCTCGAGTCGGCGGCCGGCGGGCCGGGAGTGCCGATGTCGAACCGGGTCATGCCGAGGGCCTTGACGAGGTGGGCGTCCTCGTCGGGCCCGGCCATCGCCGGATTGGCCAGCGCCCAGACCAGTCCGAGCAGGACGTAGGGCAGCACGAACACGGCCACGACCCGGCGGGCGGCGGCCGCCGTGAGGAGTGGGCCGGAGGTGGCGCGCTCCTCGTCGAGCGGGCGCGCACGACCGGTCACGCCGGCCAGCATCCCATCCGGCCTTCGACGGCGACCGACGGCGACCAGAGCCGGGGTCCCCGCGAAGTATCGGAGCGGAGCGGAGAACTTCGTGGGGTGACTTAGGCTGACCGCCGTGAGCGACCCTGCGGCCGAGCCGTCGTCCGACGTTCCCCCGACGATCCTCCTCACCGAGGTGCCTCTGAAGGCGCTGGACGTCACCCGGATCACCGGGCTCCACGAGGGCGACGAACCCGCATACCGGGTCCTCGTCCCGGCCGACACGAAGCGCAACATGCTCGTCGCCGTCCTCAACCACCTCAGCCTCTTCGAGATGCGGGAGGCGCTGGAGGCGCTAAAGCCGGTGAACCGCAACGCCGCGCACACCGACGCCGAGCAGACGCTGGCCGAGAGCCTGCGGGTCCTGGAGGAGGCCGGCGTCCGGGCGACCGGCCAGATCACCGACGACGACCCGCTGCCGACTCTCGAGGCGGAGGTCGCGCGGATCCAAGCCGGTGAGGTCGTCATCGTCACCGAGCCGCACGCCGTGCAGGACACGTTCCACACCGACTGGGCCAGCGAGGCGCGGGACCGGCTCGGCGTGCCGGTCCTGCACGTCTACAGCGGCGACTGGCGCCTCGGCTGACCCGGCCTTCTCCCGCTTCCAGGCTCACCTTGTTGTCGATCCGGCGGCCTCGGAAACCTTGAAAGTGACAACAACGGGAGTCTGGAAGCACGGGGATAAGCGATTTGGCCGGCTCCCGCGGCAGCCAGTAGACTCGGAGGCTGTGTCTGGACCCGTCCAGGCACCCGAGCCAGCACGACGTATGACGCCGGCTCACCTCTCTCGCCGGGCAGTCCACGTGTGGCCGGGGCGGACGCGGGTCCGTGCCGAGCATGGGGAAAGTGCAGGGGAGAGCGCCCGAACCGACACACCCGACTGCGGGGGTCGGGGAGGGCCAATAACAAGGAGCCCCGAACCCGGAACCGCCCGGGCGGGACAAGACCACAGACGACGTACGGAGAACAGGTTGCCCACGATCAACCAGCTGGTCCGCAAGGGTCGCCAGGACAAGGTCGGCAAGACCAAGACGCCGGCCCTGAAGGGCTCGCCCCAGCGGCGCGGTGTGTGCACGCGCGTGTACACGACCACCCCCAAGAAGCCGAACTCGGCGCTGCGCAAGGTCGCCCGCGTCAAGCTGACCTCGGGCATCGAGGTCACGGCGTACATCCCTGGCGTCGGCCACAACCTCCAGGAGCACTCGATCGTGCTCGTGCGCGGTGGCCGCGTGAAGGACCTCCCGGGGGTCCGCTACAAGATCATCCGCGGTTCGCTCGACGCCCAGGGCGTCCGCAACCGCAAGCAGGCCCGCTCCCGCTACGGCGCCAAGAAGGAGAAGAGCTGATGCCGCGCAAGGGCCCGGCCCCGAAGCGCCCGCTGGTCGTCGACCCGGTGCACAACAGCCCGTTGGTCACCCAGCTGGTCAACAAGATCCTCCTCGACGGCAAGAAGTCCGTCGCCGAGTCCATCGTCTACGGCGCCCTCGAGGGCGCCCGGCAGAAGACCGGCACCGACCCGGTCGCCACCCTGAAGCGCGCGCTGGACAACATCAAGCCCGCCATCGAGGTCAAGTCCCGCCGCGTCGGCGGTGCCACCTACCAGGTCCCCGTCGAGGTCAAGCCCAACCGGTCCACCACCCTGGCCCTGCGGTGGCTGGTCGGCTACTCGAGGCAGCGTCGCGAGAAGACGATGACCGAGCGGCTCATGAACGAGATCCTCGACGCGAGCAACGGTCTCGGCGCCGCGGTCAAGCGCCGCGAGGACACCCACAAGATGGCCGAGTCCAACAAGGCCTTCGCGCACTACCGCTGGTGACCTGACCTGCAGGTATGCCCGTGAACGCGGGCATACAAGCGGGCCTCCCAGCGTTGGACTACCCGGCGGTAACCAGACCGCGGGAGACTTCACGCCTACGTACCCTGAGAGAGCAACGAGTGGCACTCGACGTCCTGACGGACCTCAAGAAGGTCCGCAACATCGGCATCATGGCGCACATCGACGCCGGCAAGACGACGACGACGGAGCGCATCCTCTTCTACACCGGCATCAACTACAAGATCGGTGAGGTCCACGACGGCGCCGCCACGATGGACTGGATGGAGCAGGAGCAGGAGCGCGGCATCACCATCACCTCGGCGGCGACGACGACCTTCTGGAAGAACCACCAGATCAACCTCATCGACACCCCCGGCCACGTCGACTTCACCGTCGAGGTGGAGCGCAACCTGCGCGTCCTCGACGGCGCGGTCGCCGTCTTCGACGGCAAGGAGGGGGTCGAGCCGCAGTCGGAGACGGTGTGGCGCCAGGCCGACAAGTACACCGTCCCGCGCATCTGCTTCGTCAACAAGATGGACAAGCTCGGTGCCGACTTCTACTTCACCGTGCAGACCATCGTCGACCGCCTCGGCGCAGAGCCGCTGGTCGTCCAGCTGCCCATCGGCGCCGAGTCCAGCTTCATCGGCGTCGTCGACCTATTGACCATGCAGGCGCTGGTCTGGCGCGGCGAGACCAACCTCGGCGAGGACTACGAGGTCGAGGAGATCCCGGCCGACCTCCTGGACAAGGCCGAGGAGTACCGCCACCACCTCGTGGAGCGGGTCGCCGAGAGTGACGACACGCTCATGGAGAAGTACCTCGAGGGCGAGGAGCTCAGCATCGACGAGCTCAAGGCGGGCATCCGCGCGCTCACCATCGCCGGCGAGGTCAACCCGGTGCTCTGCGGAACCGCGTTCAAGAACAAGGGCGTCCAGCCCATGCTCGACGCGGTCCTCGACTACCTCCCGTCCCCGCTCGACGTGCCCCCGACCGAGGGGCACCGTCCGGGCAAGCAGGAGGACATCGTCGTACGCCCGGCCGACCGCGAGGCGCCGTTCTCGGCGCTCGCCTTCAAGATCGCCTCGCACCCGTTCTTCGGCAAGCTCACCTACGTACGGGTCTACTCCGGCCACGTCGCTGGCGGATCACAGGTCGTCAACTCGACCAAGGGCAAGAAGGAGCGCATCGGCAAGCTGTTCCAGATGCACTCCAACAAGGAGAACCCGGTCGACGCGGCGTCTGCTGGCCACATCTACGCGGTGATCGGCCTCAAGGACACGACGACCGGCGACACGCTCTGCGACCCGCAGGACCAGGTGGTCCTCGAGTCGATGACGTTCCCCGACCCGGTCATCAACGTCGCGATCGAGCCGAAGACCAAGGGCGACCAGGAGAAGCTCGGCACGGCGATCCAGAAGCTCGCCGAGGAGGACCCGACCTTCCAGGTCGAGCTCGACCAGGAGACCGGCCAGACCATCATCAAGGGGATGGGCGAGCTCCACCTCGACATCCTCGTCGACCGCATGAAGCGGGAGTTCAAGGTCGAGGCCAACGTCGGCAAGCCGCAGGTGGCCTACCGCGAGACCATCCGTCGTCCCGTGGAGAAGCTCGAGTACACCCACAAGAAGCAGACGGGTGGCTCGGGGCAGTACGCCAAGGTGCAGGTGACGATCGAGCCGCTCGACACGTCCGATGGCGAGCTCTACGAGTTCGAGAACAAGGTCACCGGTGGCCGGATCCCGCGGGAGTACATCCCGTCGGTCGACCACGGGATCCAGGACGCCATGCAGTACGGCGTGCTCGCGGGCTACCCGCTCGTGGGTCTCAAGGCCACCCTGCTCGACGGCGCGTACCATGACGTCGACTCGTCCGAGATGGCCTTCAAGATCGCCGGTTCCATGGTGCTCAAGGAGGCGGTCCGCAAGGCCGACCCCATCCTGCTCGAGCCGGTCATGGCCGTCGAGGTGCGCACGCCCGAGGACTACATGGGCGACGTCATCGGCGACCTCAACAGCCGCCGCGGCCACATCCAGGCCATGGAGGACATCAGCGGCGCCAAGGTCGTCCGCAGCCTGGTCCCACTGTCGGAGATGTTCGGCTACGTCGGCGACCTGCGGTCCAAGACCCAGGGCCGGGCCAACTACTCGATGCAGTTCGACTCCTACGCCGAGGTTCCCAAGAACGTCGCCGAGGAGATCATCAAGAAGACCCGGGGCGAGTGACGAGAACCCGCGGACTGCTCGCATACCTCGAGTTCCCGTAGGCTGTCCCACCGAAAACCCAGACCAACCCAAGCACGCCACGTCCCAGCCATAGGTCGTCCGGCGTAGTACAGAGAGAGTCCCAAGGAGGACCACAGTGGCGAAGGCAAAGTTCGAGCGGACCAAGCCGCACGTCAACATCGGCACGATCGGTCACATCGACCACGGCAAGACGACGCTGACGGCTGCCATCTCGAAGGTCCTGCACGACAAGTTCCCGACGCTGAACCCGGTGTTCGCGTTCGACGACATCGACAAGGCGCCCGAGGAGAAGCAGCGCGGCATCACGATCTCGATCGCCCACATCGAGTACCAGACCGAGCAGCGCCACTACGCGCACGTCGACTGCCCCGGGCACGCCGACTACGTCAAGAACATGATCACCGGCGCGGCCCAGATGGACGGCGCGATCCTCGTCGTCGCGGCCACCGACGGCCCGATGCCGCAGACCCGTGAGCACGTGCTTCTGGCCCGCCAGGTCGGCGTCCCCTATATCGTCGTGGCGCTCAACAAGACCGACATGGTCGACGACGAGGAGATCCTCGAGCTCGTCGAGCTGGAGGTCCGCGAGCTGCTCTCGTCCTACGAGTTCCCGGGCGACGACCTGCCGGTCGTGCGTGTCTCGGCGCTCAAGGCTCTCGAGGGCGACGAGGAGTGGAGCAAGAGCGTCCTGGAGCTCATGGACGCCGTCGACACGGCGATCCCGCTGCCGGAGCGCGACGTCGACAAGCCCTTCCTCATGCCCGTCGAGGACGTGTTCACCATCACCGGGCGCGGCACCGTCGTGACCGGCCGGATCGAGCGCGGCGTCCTCAAGGTCAACGAGGAGGTCGAGATCGTCGGCATCCACACCGGTCCGCCGGCCAAGACCACGGTCACCGGGGTCGAGATGTTCCGCAAGCTGCTCGACGAGGGGCGTGCGGGCGAGAACGTCGGTCTGCTCCTTCGTGGCACCAAGCGCGAGGACGTCGAGCGCGGCCAGGTCGTGGCGAAGCCGGGGTCGATCACCCCGCACACGCAGTTCGAGGGCAACGTCTACATCCTGTCCAAGGACGAGGGTGGCCGGCACACGCCGTTCTACGACAACTACCGGCCGCAGTTCTACTTCCGCACCACCGACGTGACCGGGGTCGTCAAGCTCCCCGAGGGCACCGAGATGGTCATGCCGGGCGACACCACCGAGATGTCGGTCGAGCTCATCCAGCCGATCGCCATGGAGGAGGGTCTCCGGTTCGCGATCCGCGAGGGCGGCCGCACCGTCGGCGCCGGCCGGGTCACCAAGATCACCAAGTGACCCGACTGCTCTGAGCAGCGCGAAGGGCCCCGAGGCAACCGTCTCGGGGCCCTTCGTCATCCGGGCAACCACGAGGCCGCCGTATCCTCCGGTCGTGCAGCAGGAGATCCGGTTCACCTCGGGGACCGGCGCCCGCGTGGCGTGGGCCGTCGCCGGAACCGGGCCAACCCTCGTCGTCGGCGGCTGGTGGTGCAGCCACATCGAGCTGGACTGGCAGGACCCGGCGTTCCGCTCGTTCGCCGAGCGGCTGGCCGGCACGTTCCGGGTGGTCCGGTACGACCGTCCGGGAACCGGCCTCTCCGACCGCGACGTACCGCCACCGGCCGGGCTCGACGACGAGGTCGATGTCCTCGACGCCGTCGTCCGGGCGGCCACCGCCGCGACGGGGGAGTCCAGCGTCCTCCTGCTCGGCTGTCGTCGGGCAGCTGCGTCGCGGTCCGGTATGCGGCGACCCACCACGAGCGGGTCCGCCGGCTGGTGCTCCACGGCGGCTACGGGGACGGCCGCGACCTCGCCTCCGAGGCGGCCCGCGACTCGCTGACCCGGCTGGTCGCGTCACACTGGGGACTCGGGTCGCGGGTCCTCGCCGACCTGTTCCTGCCCGGTGCCGGGCCGGACGAGCGCGACGGCTTCGCGCGGTACCAACGGCTCAGCGCCAGCTCCCAGGCCGCCGCGGCGTCGCTCGCCTCGGTCTACGCCATGGACGTCCGCGCCGACCTGCCGACGCTCACCGCGCCCACCGAGGTGCTCCACCGCCGCGACGACCGGACCATCCCGGCGACGCTGGGGCGGGACGTCGCCGCCCGCATCCCCGGCGCCACCTTCGTACCCCTGGACGGTTTCGACCACCTGCCGTGGCGCGGTGACGGGGCGGCGGTCGTGCGCGCGGTGTCCCGGTTCCTCGTCGAGCCGGACCAGGCGGCGAGCGCGCCGACCGCGAGCTCTCCGGTGACCTCGCCTCCCTCTCGGAGCGCGAGGTGGAGGTGCTTCGGCTCGTAGCATCCGGGCTGACCGATGACGACATCGCCGAACGCCTCGTCGTCAGCCCGCACACCGTGCACCGCCACGTCGCCAACATCCGCGGCAAGCTGGGGCTCGCCTCCCGGGCAGCCGCGGTCGCCGCAGCCGCCCGCGCGGGCCTGGTCTGAGGCCCGCTGGCCCGAGCGGGCCATTCGGGTCGCTGGCCGTTCCGCGCGATGCGGCCGGCCTCCGCCGGCGGGTGGACTGGACGGCATGACCACCGCCGCTCGCTCGACCACTCCGCACACCGAGACCCGTTGGGGCGTGATCGCGGCCCATCTCTACGACGGCTTCCTCGCCTTCGGCGAGCTCCGCGGCATGGCCGCGCGCCGCGCCGCGCTACTGGACGAGGCCCGCGGCACCGTCCTCGAGATCGGGGCCGGCACGGGGAGGAACCTCGCCGCATACCCCTCGGTCGACCGGCTGGTCCTCGCCGAACCCGCCCCGACGATGCGCGAGATCCTCGACCAGCGAGTCGCCCGGGACGGGCGCGACGCGAGGGTCATCGACGCCGGCGCGGAGTCGCTGCCACTCGCCACCGGCAGTGTCGACACCATTGTCTCGACGCTGGTCCTCTGCACCGTGCCCGACGCAGACGCGGCGCTGGCGGAGGTGTCCGGGTGCTGCGTCCCGGCGGCCGGCTCCTCTTCCTCGAGCACGTCCACGCGCCGGCCGGTACGGCTCTCCGTCGTTGGCAGGACCGGTTCGTCGAGCCGTGGGCGGCGTTCGCCGTGGGCTGCCGCTGCGACCGCGACATCCTCGGCGCGATCCGCCGTCACCTCACCGTCCAGGAGGTCCGAAGCGACCGCTGGCTGGGGATGCCCGCGGTGGTCCGCCCCCTCGTCATGGGGATGGCCACGCGCGAGCCACGCTGACTCCCTCGCCCGGTCCGCCACCCGCCGCTCGGCTCGACTGCCAGTCGAGCGGCTCGGCTCACGATGTATCGGTAGTCAAGGTGCTCGACTCCCAGCCAAGCCGGGTGGCCGGGCGAGCCGAACGGCTCCGGGCGGCCGCCCTACAGTGGCGCGCATGGCCCTTCCCGACACCGACGCCGCCGTCCAGGGCCTGATCGACTTCGTCGACGCGTCGCCCTCGCCGTTTCACGTGGTCCGCACCGCGGTCGGACTTCTGCAGCCGGCCGGTTTCACCGAGGTGGCCGAGACCGACCGCTTCCCGTCGGAGCCGGGCCGCTACTACGTCGTCCGCGGCGGCTCCCTGGTCGCGTGGTCCACCGCGAGCCGCCCCAGCCCCGTCCAGTCGTTCCGGATCGTCGGCGCCCACACCGACAGCCCCAACCTGCGCATCAAGCCGAACCCGGACCACGCCCGCGCCGGCTGGCAGCTGCTGGGCGTCGAGCCGTACGGCGGCCCGCTCCTCCACACCTGGATGGACCGCGACCTGGGCCTCTCGGGCCGCGTCGCCGTCCGCGGGCCCCACGGCGCCGAAGCGCGGCTGTTCCGGACGGACGAACCGCTGCTCCGGGTCCCCAGCCTGGCCATTCACCTCAGTGAGACGCCCAAGACGACGCTGACCCTCAACCCGCAGCAGCACCTTGCGCCGATCTGGGGGATGGGTGCCGACCCGGGCAACTTCCCCGCCTGGCTGGCCGACCAGGTCGCCACCG
>Ga0307289_10000700_pt1 | contig 14445 bp, 12 predicted proteins | sample ER_DNA_143_FD_194483 | JGI IMG/M metagenome (GOLD analysis project Ga0307289, IMG submission 194483) | Bulk soil microbial communities from the East River watershed near Crested Butte, Colorado, United States - ER_DNA_143 | ecosystem: Environmental > Terrestrial > Soil > Floodplain | place...
CGATCTCTGCGTCCAGTCGGAGTCGCCACGCGCCCGCACTCACGCGCCACAGGAGCGCAAAGAGCGTCAGGACGGCGCACGCCAGGAACAGCGGCCCGATCAGATAGTCGATGCGGGCGTACTGGTTGAGGCCCCGCGCGAGCGAGGTGTCGACCGCCACAGGATGAGCGCGCCAGCCGTTGACGCCCACGCCGTTGGCCCGGCACGCGCTTGGGCTCGAGACTGGGAAGCCCCAGTTCGCGACGCACGGCTCCCGCTCGCGCTGCCGCTGGCCAGGATAGAAGGCATGGGCTGTCCCGCCCGCGACCGCTTTGGCGTAGTCGAGCGGCTGGTGGGCGATCGCCTTCTGGGCGAAGCCGAGGAGCACCGAGTCCGGCAGCGTCCGGACCGGGGCGTTCCGGTCGCCCCACAGGTACCGCTCCGGGCCGGGTCGGTCGGCGAGCGGCCGGTTGTCGCAGAGCAAGCGCTGCTGGGCGGTCAGCTCACCGAGGCGCTGGCACTGCGCGAACGGTGCGACGCGCGCGTAGAGGTGCTTCCCTCGCCACGTCGTGAACGCGTACACCCCGTGCGTCTGATGCATCCAGGCGAGGTAGCCCCCAAGCGGGATGGCGAACGCGACGAGAAGCGCGCCGAGGCGCAGGAAGCCCGCCCGGCGGCAGACGAGGTACACGACCATGGGGACGATCATCACGAGGGCGAAGAGCTGCATGAAACCCGCCGTTGCGGCCAAGAGGCCGGCAACCGCGCACGCGCCGACAGCGGGAAGGGATCGCGGCCACACGAGCACGAGCAGCGCGGCCGCGACGAGCCCGATGAAGACCGGCTCGGGAAGAAGGTGGTGCTCGACGTTGGCCAGCAGCGGCGAGAGGCACAGCGGCACGATCGCGAGCGTGGCCAGCCACCTGGCCACGCCGCGATGCAGGAGGAAGGCATAGAGGAATCCGGCAAGCACGAGCACGAGCGCGTGCTGCACCGCGACGATCTCGCGGTGGCCGAGCCCGTGGCCGGTCAGCCAGAGAAAGCCCGAGTAACCCCAGGGGTGAGCCTCAGCCGGGCGGACGGACTCGGCGGCGTCGAGGTAGCCGGCGGAGGTCGGAACCCAGAAGAACGGCTGGTAGGCGAAGAGGACGACCCCCCGCAGCGCGGCGCCGGCGGTCAAGACGACGGCCGCCATCCAGTTCTGCGCGACGCCGTGCGTGATGCGGCCCGGCATGCTCGTGGGAGCCGCGCTGGGCTCGGCCGGGGCGGCCTCGGTAACACCCCGGTCGCGCCACCAGGTCCGGACGAGCGCCCTGCCGTAGCGTAGGCCGTAGAGGACGTTGTGCCCCTTCTTGCTCTTCCCGGCCGTGCGCTTGTGCATGACGACCGGAAGCTCGGCGATGCGATAGCCGTTGCAGATCGCGCCGACGAGGAGCTCGGAGGCCTGGTACTGCGGCTGGTCCTGCCTCACCCTCTCGGTGACCTCGGCGCGGAAGACGCGAACGCCGCTCGAGGTGTCGGTGACGCCCACGCCGGTCAGAAGCCGGACGACGAAGGCGAAGAAGCGAACCCCCGCCTGCCGGACCGAATCGTCGTTCTCCGTGCGCCCGAGCACCCGCGACCCGAGCACGAAGTCGGCCTCGTCCGCGAGGATCGGCTCGAGCAGGCGGGCGACGTCGGCCGGATCCCACTGGCCGTCGGCGTCGAGGGTGACGATGTACTGGGCGCCGTGCTCGCGGGCAATCCGGTAACCGAGCTGGAGGGCGGTTCCCTGCCCCGAGTTCTGGTCGAGCGTGGCGACGTACACGCCCGCGTTGCGCGCGACCTGCGCGGTGTCGTCCGCGCTTCCGTCGTCGACGACGAGGGTGTCGACGCCGAGGCCGCAGGCCTCCCGTGGCAGGTCGTCGAGGACGCCTTCGATCGCGTCCTCCTCGTTGAAGGCGGGGATAATGACCACGACCGGAGCGAAGCTAAGGACCGGGTGGCTTTCTGCGAAGGCGCGGACCGCACGCTCGGACGGATTCGCGGGAGCGTCGGCGGCCGGCTTGCTCTCGGACTCTGTGATCGTGTCTCGCGAGGTTGTCACGTCCTTGTCATCCCCGATGCTCTCACCTTCCGTAACACCTCTTCCTGCCTCGTCCGCCGCATCCTCTCACAAGGCCCTCACGGGATTGACCTCGCGGCATCAGGGATCAGCGACGGTTCTTCTTGCCGCCGCTGCGTCCAGCTGCCCGATAGGCGGCTCTCCGCCAGCGCAGCGGGAGCCTGTCCCGGAAGCCCCTCGGAACCTTTCTGGCAACCCGGTAGAACGTGCCGCGGCGACGTACCGGCGTGCGCGACGCGGTCGCGATCGAGGACTGGGCGATCGCCTCGGCCTCCTCGTAGAGCTCGATGTAGGCGGCGCGCGCGGAGTCGAGCTGCTCGAGAACGGCCTTCGTCTCCGCCGTGTCTTCGGCCAGTTGCGTCAAGAGAGCCCAGGTGTTGTCGACCTGCTCTCGGAGCGCCTCCGGGATGTCGAAGTCCTCCCAGGTGGCGCGTGAGCGGCTGAGGCCACGATCGACGAAGTCGTGGACGCGGACGATCGCCGCCGCCGGCGCGTCCTGGATCACCCGCAGGTCGAGCTGGTCGCCCAGGCGCGCGACCGAGCTCGTCCAGTCGTCGAGAAGATCCTCGTAGCGGACGAACACCCGAGGGGCTTCCCTCGTGGCGCGCTCCGTGAAGAGCGCCTGGTTGAGCCAGCCCGCGGTCCGGCTGACGTCGCCCTGCCAGCGTCCGTACGACCGCTGCTTGCTGTCGACCACCGCAGCCGGGTGACGGAGAACCGTCGCCGTGCGCGGGGCAACGTCGAGCGCCTCCGCGCAGCGCCGCCACAGCGGCAGGAACCACGACAGGCGCGGGTCCTTGATGATCAAGTGGTCGGCCTCCTTGAACTGCGCCTCGAGCCATTTGCGCAGGTCGTCGCCGATCCGGTCGTCGAGCGTGTGCTCGGCCATGTACGACCAGGCGGTCGGACGCGCGTCCGAGACCTGCACCGCCGCCTGCTTCAGGAGGCGCGTGTGGAAGTCGACGACCCATTGCGACTCCGCGAAGCCGCGCGGATTCGTCTCGTCCGCGGGCACTTCGGGCCTGGGGACGTAGAAGCCGAGGCGCTGCAGGATCCCGGTGAAGAGGCTCGTCCCGCTTCTGCCGGAACCGGCGACGAGGACGAGCGAGCGCTTCGACCCGGCGCGGTTACCCGCCTCCGCCGGCCCGGTCGCTTCGTCTGCTTGCAGAGTGGAACTGGTCGCCATTGCCGTCTCAAGAGACCCGCACCTCGACCGATTCAGGACGGCTCAGGTGCGTAAGTCGGGCGATACTCTAGCCGGAGCCTGGAGCGCGCCGCATAGACTGAACGCCCGAGAGAGAACGCGGAGCCTCCTTTGACCGAACGCCTCGAAGACCCCTCGGCTGACGCCGCCGAGCCCGAGTTCCCGGCCGAGCCCGGCACACCGTTCGCACGCCACGTCGAGCTGCGCACGGTTGTCCTGCCGGACCTCAAGATCGTCTTCCTCCCGATTCCGAAGGGAGGTTGCACGTCGATTCTCTGGCTCCTGTCCGGGCTCGCCGAGATTCCTCCCGAGACGTTCCTGCACTCCACCCTGCCCGAGGTATCACCGTCGCTGACCGTCCACGACATGAGCCTCTGGGGCGAAGGGCGCCGCCTCGCCGACTACGAGGATGACGAGCGCAGGCGCATCCTCGAGGAGGACGGTTGGTTTCGCTTCGCCGTCGTCCGGCATCCGGGAACGCGGCTCTGGTCGGCATGGCAGTCCAAGATCCTGCTCCGGGAGCCTCGCTTCGTCGCGCTCTTCGGCGGAGAGCCGTGGTTTCCCCGTCTGCCCGAGGAGCCGATGGACGTGGTGGAGGACTTCCGCCGCTTCGTCGCCGCTCTGCCGAGCGGCGAAGTCGAGGACGTCCACTGGGCCGTCCAGCACGACCTCGCGAAGCAGCTCCTGCTGAACCACGTCGGCCAGGTCGAACGGCTGGACGAGACGCTGGCGCTCCTCGGCGAGCACCTCCGGCGGGACGTCGGCCCCGCGACCCGGCGCGAGAATCGAACCGCGCTTCCGACGCCGCCCTTCGCCTACGACGAAGCGGCGCGCGCGATCCTCCTCGACCGCTACGAGGACGACTTCGAGCACTTCGGCTACACGGTGGAGCCAGCCTCGACCGACCCCAAGGCGATGAAGGAGTGGAACGAGCGGGTCGCTCCCCTGCTCCCAGTCCTGCAGGACACGATCGAGAAGCACGCCCGAATCGGCCAGCTCCAACAGGTCGCGAGCCGAGTCCAGAACCTTGAGAAGCGCCTCGAGAAGACGTCGTCGAAGCAGGTCGGCCACGCCAGCTCCCAGATCATCACCAACGTCGAGAACCACACCGACTTCAACGTCGTCTGGGGTTGGTCGGAAGGGAGGACGGCTCCGGGGTTCACGGCGGTCGTCCGCGCGAAGAACGAGGCCGCGACGCTCCCCTGGGTGCTGCCTCCCCTGCTGCAGGCGGTCGAGCGGGTGGTGCTCGTGGACAACGGCTCGTCGGACGGGACCGCAGAGGTCGCCCGCCGCGTCGCTCTCGACTGTAGCGCCCCTGACCGGCTCGACGTCCACTCCTATCCCTTCTCGATCGCGCGCTGCGGCGAGGAGCACCTCGGGACGCCGCCCGAGTCCGTGCACAGCCTCGTCTACTTCTACAACTGGTCATTCGCGCACGTCCGCACCGGCTACGTGCTCAAGTGGGATGCCGACATGGTGCTCACCGACGCCGCCGTTCAGGTGCTCCGCGATCTCGCGTGGCAGCTCGAGGCCGACCAGGTCGTCGTGAAGATCCCGCGTTACCCGCTCTACGTCGTCGACGACCGGCGCGCGTTCCTCGACCTCGGGATGTCCAACTGCGAGCCGTGGGCGTGGCCGAACCGCCCCGGCTACAGCTTCGTTAAGGCGATGGAGTGGGAGCAGCCGCTCTGGCCCCCGAACCTGGCGGCGATCGTGCTCCCCGACTGGTCGTGCATCGAGCTCAAGCGTCTCGACGCGAACGAGTTCGACCACTGGTCGAACACGGACTTCGGGGGGAGCGCGCGAACGCAGCGCAAGCGTCGCGAGTGGGAAGTGTTCAGCTCCCTCGCGAACGGAGGCGAGGCCCCGGCGGACGTCATGCCCGTCGAGGCGCCGGACGGCGCGCACGTGATCGAGCACGTGCGTACCACGGTCCTCCCGGAGATGGCCGGCAGGCGCGGCGATCTCGGCGAGCGGCTCATACGCCAGTTGACGGCCTGAGACGGTGACGCACGAGGCCCTGGCACACGCCGCAGCGGTGGTGGGGTCCTTCGGAGCCTGTGGGCTCCTGCTGGCGCGAGAGCGGCTGCTCTTCCTGAGCGGCCTCGTCCTGCTCGTCGCCGCCGAGGCGGGACTCGCCTATGCCCTGGTTCCAGATGCGCCCGGCCTCCTTACGAGCTCGGCGTCGAGGATTGGCGCGCTGCTCGTCGCCGCGCTCGCCGTCCTCGTGCTCGTCGCGGTCTTCATTCGGGTTCCGGCCGCGGCCCCAGTCGCCCTGCTCGTCGTCGCGCCCTTCCGTGTCACGGTGGGCCTCGGGAATCAGGACGCGTTTCTGCTCGCGCCGCTGTACGCGGTCCTGATAGCGGCGGCAGTCGCGCTCGCCTACGCTGTCGTGCAGGACCGGAAAGTACCGCCCGTGCCTCTCCTCCTCGCCGCGCCGGCGGCCGCACTCGTAGGGCTCGCGGGGCTATCGCTCCTCTGGGCGAAGGACCAGCGGGCCGGGACGATCGAGCTCGTCTTCTTCTTCTTCCCGTTCGCCGTCCTCCTGACGGTCGTCGCCCGAACTCGGATCAGCGACTGGAGCTGGCGGGCGCTCGCGACCGCGTTGGTCGCGGTGACGTCGCTCTTCGCGGCCATCGGCGTCTACCAGGCGTGGTCGCACACGGAGCTTCTCGCCAAGCAGGACGTCCAGCTCGCGAACGCCTACTCGGCTTTCTTCCGCGTGACGTCCGTGTTCCAGGATCCGAGCGTCTACGGACGTCACCTCGTGCTCGGGATGATCGTCCTCCTCACCGTGCTCTGGCTGGCGCTTGTCCGACCCGCGGTCGCGCTTCCCGTCCTCGCGCTCCTCGGCATCGGCCTGTACTTCTCGTACTCGCAGACGAGCTTCGTTGCGCTCTTCGCCGGCGTCGTCGTCGTCGCCCTCGTCGCCGGCGACCGTCTTACTCGCCGGATCGTCCTCGTCGTCTCGGCGGCGCTCGTGCTCGCCGGCGGAGGCGTCGTGCTGGCCGAGGGCGGCGGCGATTCGACCCGTCAGGTGACCAGTGACCGAGTTCCGCTCGTCCAGGTCACGTGGCCGGTGTATGCCCAACACCCGGTCGTCGGCGTCGGGATCGGATCGCAGCCGCTCATGAGCCGGCGCGAGGAAGACGCCCGCAAGCAGAAGAGCAAGAATGTCTCCCACACCACGCCGCTCACCATCGCCGCCGAGCTCGGCACGATTGGGCTTCTGGTCTATCTCGCGTTCCTCGCAACTCTCGGACGAGCCATCCTGGCCGTGTGGCGGCGCCACCAGGCCCTCGGACTCGCGCTGGCGGGGTCGCTGACAGCGCTCGTCGTCCAGTCGCTCTTCTACGGCGGCTTCTTCGAAGACCCGTTCGTCTGGGGGATCGCCGGCCTCGCTGCCGCGGCGCTCTCCTACCTCCCGGCAGGCCGACGCGAGGCCACGCCGGCCTAAGACGACGCGACGAGAACGGGTACGGGCACGGAGCGGTTCCCAGAGCGATCCACGGCGACGAGCACGACCTCGGTCGCCGCCACCCCGGCGGGCGCCCACTCGAGGGTCCCCTTGCCGGACTCCGGCCCATTGCGCGCGACGGTCCTCCCATTCAACCGCAGAAGAACATGCGCGCTCTCGTTCGTTCGGTAGCGCACCTCGACCCGGTCGGCGGTGCGTACGGCTTGGATCAGCTCCGCCCGCGGCGGGACGGTGTCGACGACGATCGTCTTCGGAATGAGGATCGTCCGCCGGTCGTGCTCGAGGCGGATCTTCAGCCGGTATCTCCCATCGGGGACGACCTGGCCGTCGTCGTCGCGGCCGTTCCAGTCGAAGGCCGCTCGGCCGGCCGGCAGCTCTCTGCCCTCCACGAGGGTGGCGACGTGGCCGCCGTCGGCGTCCACGACCGAGGCATCCAGCCGCTCGGGCCGCCTGAGGAGGAGCGACAGCTGGGCAGTCCGCCGTGCGCAGCCGCACGTGGGCGAAAGGTGTCGGTCGAACTCCGGCTTCGCAACGGGCGACGCCACCAGCTTGAGCTTCTCGGACCGTGCGAACGCCGCGGCGCTGCCGATCAGCAGCACCACGGCGAGGACCATGAGGGCCGTTCGTCCCACTCAGGGACGATGCTAGCCCTAGCTGCCCTGGACGGCGGCGGCTTGCGCCGGGCGAAGCCCGGCTCCGCCCCCGACTGACGCCGCTCACGGCAGGAAGCTGCACTCGCAGTCCCTCGCCGTACCAGTCGTACTGTCTCGGGCCTGCTCGCTGGCCTCCTTTGCGAGCGCCGGCCCAGGGCGGCTAGCTGTTTCTGTAGGCCTCGATGAGGACCTGCGCGACTTCCGGGCGCGAGAACTCGGCAGGCGGCAGCTCTCCCTGCGAGAGCAGCTCGCGCACCTTGGTCCCTGACAGGAAGACGTGATCGTCTCCGGAATGCGGGCACGTCTTCGGCGTCGCCATCTGGCCGCAGACCTTGCACCAGAACGAGTGCTCGAAGAACATCGGCTCGATGTCGAGCTCGTGCGGCTCGAGCTCGTCGAAAATGAGCTGCGCGTCGTAGGTGCCGTAGTAGTCGCCGACACCCGCGTGGTCGCGCCCGACGATGAAGTGCGAGCAGCCGTAGTTCTTCCGGCAGATCGCATGCCAGATCGCCTCTCGCGGGCCGGCGTAGCGCATCGCGGCCGGGAAGGCAGAGACGACGACGCGGTCGCGCGGGTAGTACCCGTCGATCAGCACCTCGTACGCCTTGACCCGGGTCGCGGCGGGCACGTCGTCCGACTTCGTCTCGCCGACGAGCGGATGGATCAGCAGCCCGTCCACGGTCTCGAGCGCGCACTTGGTCAGGTACTCGTGCGCACGGTGAATCGGGTTGCGGGTCTGGAACCCGACGACCCGCTTCCACCCGCGCTCGGCGAAGAGCGCGCGGGTGTCGCGCGGGTCCTTGTGCAGCTCGGGGAAGGACGGCTCCGAGCGCTGGAAGACGGTCACGGGGCCGGCGACGTAGCTGTCCGGCTGGCTGTAAAGGCGCGCGACGCCCGGATGGGCGTCGTCCGTCGTGCGGAAGCAGCGCTCGGCCTCGCGCTCCTTGTCGTAGCCGTAGACCTCCTCGACGTCGAGGACGGCCAGTGCCCGGCCGCTCTCGTCGGCGAGCGCGATCCGGTCTCCGCTCGGCTCGTTCTCGACGGCCAGGCAGACGGGAAGCGCCCAGGGGAGGCCGCCCGCGAGGCGCATGTCCTCCACGACGGGCTCGTAGTCGGCCGACGCCATGAAGCCGGTCAGGGGCGAGAGCGCCCCCGAGGCCAGCATGTCGAGGTCGGCCAGCTCACGCGGAGAGAGCGTGACGGTCTCGAGGGACTCGACGTCGTCCGGCCGCTCGCCGGTCCGTTCGACGAGCTCGCCGCCGTGCGGCTTGATGAGCTGGTCCGCAGTGACGGTGCTCACGCGTTCACCCCGGCCGGGACGAGGCCCAGCTCTTCGAGCTTCGTGATGACCAGCCGTGCGCTCTCCTCGGGGGAATGCTCCTCGGTGTCGATCGCGAGCTCGGGGGACTCCGGCTCCTCGTACGGATCGTCGACGCCGGTGAACCCCTTGATCTCGCCCGCGAACGCCTTCTCGTACAGGCCCTTCACGTCGCGGCGGGCGCACTCCTCGACCGATGCGCGCACGAAGACCTCGACGAACGGGCCCGACTCCTCGACCATCTCGCGCGCCTTGCGCCTCGTCTCCTCGTAGGGAGATATGGCCGCGCAGATGACCGCGCCGCCCTGGCGGACGAGCCGCGACGCAACCCAGCCGATGCGCTCGATGTTGGTGTCCCGGTCCTCCTTCGAGAACCCGAGGCCCTTGGAGAGGTGCATCCGCACCGTGTCGCCGTCGAGGTACTCGACGATGGCGCCGCGCTGATCGAGCTCCGGCCCGACGAGGTGAGCGATGGTCGTCTTGCCCGAGCCGGAGAGGCCGGTGAACCAGAGCGCGAAGCCACCACCGCGCGTCCGTCCCGACTCAGGGTGCTCGTGGCCGTAGATGTGTTCCGTCATGCGTTCCTTTCCTCGAGATGAATACCGCATTCAAGTTTGTCGGATCCCGCCCAGCGGCCGGCCCGCTCCTCCTCGTCCGGGCTGGTCGGCCGGGTGCACGGGATGCAGCCGATCGAGCGGTAGCCCGCGTCGTGGAGGGGGTTGTACGGAATGTCGTTCGCCATGATGTACTCCCAGACGTCTTCCTCGCTCCAGTCAGCGAGCGGCTGGATCTTCCAGACGCCGTACCGCTCGGAGCGCTCGACCTTACGCGCGCCCGCCCGTGAGGGCGATTGGTCGCGCCGGATGCCGGAGACCCAGGCATCGTAAGGGCGCAGCACGTTGATGAGCGGCTCGACCTTGCGGATGTGACAGCAGCGGTCGGGGTTGGTCTCCCAGAGATTGGGCCCCTCGCGCTTGTGCTGCTCGGCCACCGTGAGCACCTCCGGCTGGATCAGTGAGAGGCCGTATCGCTCGACGAGGCGCTCGCGCGTCTCGTAGGTCTCCTTGAAGAAGAGGTGCGTGTCGAGCTCGACGATCTCCACCTCGAGCGCGAGCTCGGAGACCATGTGCACGAGCACCGACGACTGCTTCTGCCACGAGCAGCTGAGGCAGAGACGTTCGCCGAACTCCTCGTACGCCCAGAGAAGGACGTCCTCGGCGGACAGGGCTTCGATCGCGGCGTCAGTCCGTGACAGCTGCATGCTCACCGAGCAGAACCTCCTTGAGCGTGTCGGAGCGAAGGCCGACACGAAGCGTCTCGAGCGGGATGACCTCCTCGGGCGGGATGTTGCCGAGGTTCACGTCCGGCCCGAACTTCTGGACGAACCACGCCTGCGAGTGCGTCGTCGGAGCCTCGAAGATGATGTCGCTCAGCTCGATCTCATGGACGATCTCGTCGATCAGGCCGGTGCGCATGTCGCCCGTTGAGCGAAAGATGCCGGCCGTACCACCTTCCCGGCCCTCCGTGATCACCTTCCATGCTCCGGCGTCGAGGTCCTCTTTCAGCCACTGCACCCACTGGTAGGGCGCAAAGACGACGTCCGAGTCCTTGGATCCGACCTCCGACATGACGACGAAGTCCTGCGCGAGCTCAGCGATCAGCTCGAGCTTCCGCTCGCGCGGCAGCTCGATCGTGCCGTCCGAGATCTCGATATGCGAGAGCCGGTTGTCGGCGAGCCACCGCCTGAACTCGTCGAGCTTGCCGCGCACGACCGCCGCCTCGAACAGCGTCCCACCGCACACGACCGGCGTGTCGAAGGAGCGATAGAGGGCGATCTTCTTCTCGAGGTTGCGCGTTACGTACGACGTGCCCCAGCCGAGCTTGACGATGTCCACGTAGTCGCCAGCGGTGTCGAAGAGCCCCTCGATGTCGCGCAGGTTGAGGCCTTTGTCGATCACGTGGGTGAGGCCGAGCGCGCGCGGCTTCGGTGAGCGTGAGGGCAAGTCCAGGAAGCCGTTGGTGCCGGGTTCAGTCATGCTCGTCTCCTTCGGGCGCGCGAAAGCCAAGCACTGCGAGGACGCAGGGCGTAGGTTTGCCGCCGCGCGAAGGTCACGAGACATGGCTGGGCACGGTGCCTAGAGCCGGGCATACAAGTCCTCCAATCGCTTCTTCGCCGCCTCCTGGACGTCGTGGAAGAGCGACGTCCCGTGAGCGTCGATGCCGACGGTCAGCGGGCCGAAATCCTTGACCCGGAACTTCCAGAGGCACTCGGGCATGAGATCCTCCCACGCCACTTCCTCGATTTCCTCGATCTGGGTGGTCTCGAGGGCGGCCGCGCCGCCGACGATCGCGAAGTAGACCATGCCGTGCTTGCGCATCGGCTCGATCGCCTCGTCGGGGAGCCCGCCCTTGCCGCAGATCGCGCGCACCCCGTAGTCGCGGCCGAGCGGCTCCGTGAACCGCACCATGCGCGCGCTCGTCGTCGTGCCGATCGAGACGGGCTCGTACTCACCTGGGCCGAGCTTGCGGACACCGGGCGCCGTGTGCAGGAGGAAAGCGCCGCGCAGGTCCATGGGGGGCTCGACCCCCTGGTCGAAGATGCGGATCTGCGTCCGGTCGCGGATGCCGAGGATGTGGCCGTCCACGAGGACGGAGTCGCCCGCGCGAAGCGAGCGGATCGCCTCCTCGTCGGCGGGAAAGGTGAGGCGGTGCTCCGTCACGCTTCCCTGTCGTAGTCGACGGTTCCGTCCACCGCGATGTGGGCTGTGGCTCGGCGGGCCGCCCAGCACTGGTAGTTGACGGCGACCGGGTTCAGGGTCATGTGCGTGTCCGCGTGCTCGACGTGGCACTGGAGAACGGTGACGTCGCCGCCGAGGCCCATCGGCCCGATGCCGGTCTCGTTCAGGAGCTCGTAGAGCTCGTCCTCGAGCTTGGCGACCTCGGGATCGGCGTTCCGGGTGGCGACCGGGCGGGCGATCGCCTCCTTCGCGAGATGCATCGCGTAGTCGGCGGAGCCGCCGATCCCGACGCCGACGATCCCGGGCGGGCACGGCTTGCCGCCCGCGCCGACGATCGAGTCGAGGACGAAGCGCTTGATGCCGGCGACACCGTCGGCCGGGACGCACATCTTCAGGAAGCTCATGTTCTCGGAGCCCGACCCCTTTGGCACGCACTTGACGTCGAGCCCGTCCCAGTCGGGAACGAAGTCCCAGTGGACGATCGGCACACGGTAACCGACGTTCTGGCCGGTATTCTCCCGCGTCAGTGTGTGCACGGTGTTCGAGCGCAGCGGGTGCTCGATCGTGGCGCGCTCGGTCCCGTCGTAGAGCGCCTCGTAGATCCGCGCCGGGTGCAGCGGGAAGTGCTCGCCGACGCGGCAGTAGTAGACGGCGATGCCGGTGTCCTGGCAGACGAGCGTCTTCTGGTCGTCGGCGATGTCGACGTTGCGGATGATCGTGTCGAGCACGCGCTGCCCGGGCGTCGAGGTCTCGCGCCTTCGGGCCTCGCGAATCGCATCGCGGAGGTCCTGGGGGATGTCCTTGAGGGCCCAGACGTAGAGATACGCGGCTGCGTCCTCGACGGCCTTCTGCACGTCGGTCGCCACGGTGCTCATGCCGCCACCTTCTCGGCCGCGGCGCGGCCGGCGCGCCGCCCGAAGACGCAGCACTCGAGGAGCGAGTTGCCCATCATCCGGTTGCGCCCGTGGGTGCCGCCCGCGATCTCCCCGCAGGCGAAGAGGCCCTCAACCGTCGTCTCGCCATGCTCGTCGATGACGAGCCCGCCGTTCTGGTAGTGGAGGACGGGGTAGGTGAGGATCGGCTCGCCGAGGGGGTCGATCCCTCCGGCGCGGTAGCGGCGAAGCATGTAGGGAAGCGACACCTCGGCGTCGGCATCGGCAATCCTGGTCGTGTCCAGCCAGACCGCGGGCCGGCCGGCGGGCGTCTCGACGCCGTTCCCCTTCTCGACCTCGTCCACGATCGCCTGCGACACCTCGTCGCGAGGACCGAGGGAATCCGTGAACTCCTCCCGGTCGGCGTTCAAGAGGACTGCGCCGTAGGCGCGCGTCGTCTCTGGAATCGAGTAGCCCTGCATGTTCTCGGGCCAGGCCCCGCCGTTCGGGTGGTACTGGAGCGCGTCGAGGTCCCGAGCCTCCGCGCCGAGGGCAAGCGCCATCTGCGTCACCTCGCCCGTCGCGCCCGGGTGGTTCGTCGAGAGCTCACCGCGCTCCTCGGCCTCGCGGTAGCAGCGGCCGCCCGCGGCGAGGATCACGGCGCCCGCTTCGATGACGTGCTCGCCGCAACGGGCGCGCCACGCGGATCCCCCCGTCGCGTCCAGCTCGACGAGCGGGGAGTGCGGGAACGTCTCGACGGTCGAGCTCTCGATCGCCTTCCGCAGGGCCTTCGTGATCGCGTGCCCGGTACGGTCGCCGACCTGGAGAAGGCGCTTGCGACTCGCTCCGCCGCAGCGGGCGATTCGATAGCCGCCGTTCTCACGGGTGAACTCGACGCCGACCTCCTCGAGCCAGTGGATCGTTCCCGGTGCCTCTGCGGTGAGGATCTCGACGAGCCGCATGTCGGCCGTCTCGTGGGAGCTCTTCCAGACGTCGGCGGCGTGCGCCTCCGGCGAATCGTCCTCGCCGACGGCGGCCTGGATCCCGCCCTGAGCCTTGGCCGAGTTGCAGGACTGGAGCGCGCCCTTGGTCGCCAGGGCCACGCGCGCGCCGGCCCGTTCGGCGGCGACCGCCGATGCCAGGCCGGAAGCCCCGCTGCCGATCACGAGCACGTCGAACTGGAGCGCGTCCGCCACGGGTCGGAATATACCACCGTTTCGCTAATGGCAAGCATTTTGACTTCTTATTCAACCAGGGAGTGCCAAAGGCCGATAAACCGCTCGTGGGCCGTCTCTTCACCTATATCTTCATGCTGGCCGCGCTGGCCGTCGGCGGCTATCTCGTGTTCAGGGCGGCACAGGACACCGGGCCGACATCGGCCGCCCAGCAGCAGGCCGAGGACGCCGCCAACCAGGTGAGCGCTTCGATCAATCTGCAGCAGGCCACCCCGGCCATGGAGGAATGGTTCGCCAGCACCGGCACGTACGTCGGCGCACAGGCGCAGCTACCGCCTGCGTTCCGCGTCACCCTCGTCCGCGCCGACCGGTTCTCCTATTGCCTCCAGGCCGGCACCGGCGCAAACGTGCAGCACATGAACGGCCCGAACGAGAACGCCCCGATCGCCGGCCCCTGCTAGCGCTCGAGCGCCGCGCTCGGCGTCTCGAGCAGACCGCTGCGCTCGGTGTCGCGCATGCCCGGGATGTAGAGGCAGCCGACTGTCGCGATGCAGGCGATGACGCCTGCGCCCGCGAGCGTCGCCTCCACCCCGACCCATGCCGCGACCGGCCCCGTGAGGGCGAACGAGATGGGGACGAGCGAGGTCGACACGAGCCAGTCGAGGCTCGTGACGCGCCCGAGCAAGCGGGTCGGGACGAGCGTCTGGATCAGCGTTCCCCACACGACGAGCCCGGACGCGAAAAGTGCCTGCTGGACGAAGGAGGCTGCGAGCGCCTGCCAGAGCACCGTCGCGAACGCGAGCCCGGCGATACCCAAGCAGCCGATCGCCCAGGCGATGTACATGAACGTCATGTGCCGACGCGGTAGACCGCGCTGCGCCATCACCACCGCGGCGACGATCGCGCCGACCCCGCCCGCGGCGA
>Ga0307289_10000701_pt1 | contig 14440 bp, 16 predicted proteins | sample ER_DNA_143_FD_194483 | JGI IMG/M metagenome (GOLD analysis project Ga0307289, IMG submission 194483) | Bulk soil microbial communities from the East River watershed near Crested Butte, Colorado, United States - ER_DNA_143 | ecosystem: Environmental > Terrestrial > Soil > Floodplain | place...
AGACCGTGCGACGCTTGCCGCCCTGCTTGACCATCCGGGCCCTGAGCCGCCGACCGCAGGCGCCACAGAACGAGACGCCGACCAGGAGGTGCTGCGGCTGCCTGCCGGCCAGGGTCGTCCGCCGCGCCGGGTCGGTGAGGATCTGCCGGCACGCCTCCCACTTGGACGGGTCGACGATCGCGGCGGCCGGCTCCCAGCCGGAGGGGGTGTAGACGGTGCCGTGGTGGTGGCGCTTGCCGATGATCCTCGGGCTACACAGCATGCGGCGCAGCGAGGTGTTCACCCACTGCTCGCCCAGCGCGGTCCGGATCCCGCGCCGGTTCCAGTCGCCCACGATCCCGCGCAGGCTGTCGCCGGCGAGCACGCGGTCGACGGCTTCGCGGATGAGGGCCTGCTCGTCCAGGGCGCGCCCGAGCGGCACCTGCTGGGTGCCCGAGCCGGTGAACCCGAACGCCCGCTTGCCGCCGTTGTTGAGCTCGCCGGCCTCGGCCTGCTCCAGCTTCGCGCGCCTGGTCCGCTTGACGATCTTGGCGAGCTCGCGCTGGGCGGCGGCGACCTCCCCGTAGAACTTGGCGACGTCCTCTTGGTCGGACAGGTCGTACTCGAAGCTCGGCAGCACGAGCTTGGTGAGGCCGGCGTCCTGGCAGGTCTTGACGAAATCCGCCGCCGCCAGCACGTCACGCGCCGAGCGGTCCTCCATCCACAAAACGATCGCGTCGAATTGCTTTTCCTCGATCGAATTGAGGAGCGAATTCCATTCCTGGCGGGCGCGTTTCGCATACGGGCTGGCGGACGCGGTCTCCTTGAATACCGCCGGGTCGGCGTCGCCCAGCTCGGCGGCGATCCGGCGGCCGTCCTGCTCCTGGCGTTCGACGCTGCGGCCGCCGCTCCGGCTCAACCGGCAGTAGATCGCACACCTGACCATCGGCGCTCCCCTCTCGTGTGTCGCGAGAGGAGTCTACGCCACCGTTTGCGCAGGTACAAGACTTACGTTGACCGGCGCGAACGACCACTGCTTGAAGCGCTTGCCGCAGTTGACGGTGGGGGCGAAGAAGGCGGTCAGGGCCGGCAGGTGGGCGAGCTGGCCGCCGACCCACCAGCGCCCGACCTCCGAGAGCCGGCCCGGGGTGGTGTCGTCCTGCCCGGGCCCGTACTCGGCGTTGGCGGTGATGACGTCGACCCCGACCGCCGGCATCGAGCGCAGGATCCTACGGATGAACGCGTCGTCGAAGTTGTTGCGCAGGGTCGCGAAGATCTGGATGCCGTCGAACGGCGGCCGCCGGTCGGCCGCGCCGACCAGGTACAGCTCGTACTCGTAGCAGGCCCTGTGCAGGTAGCCCTCGTCGGCGAGGGCGTCGCAGACCCGCTGCATGGCCAGCCGCGGCGCGGCGGGCACGGGCGCGCCGTCGAAGAAGTGCGGGGTGCACAGCAGCCGGGCGGTGCTCTCGGCCCACGGCAGCACCGCGTAGCTGTCGGGGTCGGGAAAGAGCAGGGAGTCGGGGAAGCCGCGCGTCTCCAGGTAGGGCGTGCCGGGCGCGACGCCGCCCTGGGCGTCGAAGCCGAGCTGGCCGAGCAGGAAGTTCAGGCCGTCACGGGCGAAGGCGGCGGCGTGCCGGGCGGGCACGGTCTTGGAGCGGGAGATGCCGTGCAGGTCGCTCTGTTCGAAGCGGACGAACTCGATCCCGTCGGCGGCGACCCTGGACAGGACCTCGTCGAGCTCCATCCGGCCGCCGCCCTCCCTTGGGTCCGCTCAATTCCGGGCGCCAAAGCAATAGCACGCGAACCGCCACCCGTACAGGGCTCAGTGGCCGGGGGTGGCCCCGGGAGGGCCGAGGACGACGTCGCCGAGCTCGGCGAACCCGGCCGGGGAGCTGACGAGCAGGGCATGGGTGCCGTGACCGACCCGGGGATCACGTACACCCGCTCCCTCGTGGCGGTGGTCGGGTGGCGCATCGTCGCTGCCTCCTCTGGATACCCCAAAACGACCAGATCGTGCGTGGCGTCACGCGACCGGCTTGCGCCCCCACACGGCCGTCATCATCCAGCACTGCGTCCAGTAGTCCGGGTCGTCCAGCAAGCCGGAGGCAGCGTCGAGCGTTGCCGCATCGAGCCGTCCACTCTCGAGCACACGATCGCGCACCTCGGCGAAGAACAGCTTGAAATACAGCGCCCCGCGATCCCGGCCACGGATGTTCTGCACGTCGGTCTTGGCCTGGGGTCGCCCCAGACCGAGCTTGCTGACCATGCTCGGCAGCGCCCGGCCGATGCGCCAGTCGACACCGTTGTCGTGGCCCCACTCGATCAGGGCCTTCCAGGTGGTGGCCCAGGCCGAGGGCTCGGTGGTCGGCGCGAGGTGGAAGTCGGGCTCCTGGACCAACAGCCACCCGCCCGGCTTGACGGCAGCGGCCATCCGCGCGAGCACCGCCGGAGCGTGCTCGGCGATCTGGTGCAGCAAGGCGCGGCAGGTCACCAGGTCATAAGGGTCCGCCGGCAGTTCGCCGGTGCGCACATCCAACTGCCGCACCGTGAGGTTCTGCGCGGGGATCAGTTCGAGGAGCACCGTGTTGATGTCGACGGCGGTCACGCTCCCCGAGGGGCCGACCGCGGAACAGAGCCACTCCGCGATGCTGCCGTTGCCGCCGCCGAGCTCCAGGCACCGCCAACCCTGGCCAACCCCGACTCCGGCAAGGTACCCCCGCGTCCAGGGGTCGAGGATCTTGGACATCAGGTCGAGCCGCTGGTACTCCAACGTCGCGGCGTCATCGAGGATGTACGGTCGCATCGGCTCCATGGCATCTCTCAAACCCGCTGGTCGTTCCAGGGTAGCCGACCGCCGGGTGTCGCGCCGTTCAGGCGCCGGGCCGTCGCGGGCATGATCCTGCCGCCGCATCTGCAGCGGCTGGCGGACGGTGTGCGGAGAAGACTGGACGAGCTCGACCAACTGGATCGGACCAGGGGACCCAGCCCCTGGTCACAGTCACCGGCCCGGAGCCTTGGAGCTGTGGGTCGCCGTTGACGCGCGGGCTGGGCGTGCCCTGGTGGCGTAGTCGCCGAGGCCCCGCTCGAGCAGCGCGAACGCGCGGTGGCCGAGCCGGCGGACGTCGGCGGCGAGCCGGGCAGGCTGCTGGTCGGCCAGGACCCGCCGGCGGGTGTAGTCGACCATCGCGCGCTGGACGCCGACGAGGGCGTTGGCGGCGGCCTGGGGTCGCAGGTCGTCGGCCCGGGCGCCGGTCTCGGCGGCCAGCAGGGCGGCGAGGGTGTCGGCGGTGCGGGCCATCGCCTGCTGCTCGCGGGCCAGCAGCGACGGGCTGTCGGCGATCAGGCGGTGGATCGTCCGCAGTCGCTCCAGGGCCTGGGCATCACCGGCCTCGACCTCGGCGAGCAGCCCACCGGAGCTCAGCAGGTGGCGGCGGAAGGCCGCCAGCACCGACTCGCCGGCCGCCCGGGTGGCGACGGCTTCCATCAGCTGGGCCTCGAAGACCTCGAGCCGCTCGTAGAACAGGTCCTCTTTGGTCGGGAAGTAGTTGAACACGGTCGCCACCGCGACCTCGGCCTGGCGGGCGACCTCGGCGACCGTCACCCGGTCGAAGCCCCGATCGGCGAACAGCCGCCAGGCGGTCTGGGCGATCAGCTGGCGCGTCTGCTCCTTCTTGCGTTCGCGCAGGCCCATGTCAGGTACCATAGCACGAAACTTGGCTTTGCTCTATCTTTAGAGTAAATACAGGAAACGGCAGAGGAGCGAGTCATGAGGATCCGCGTCCAGATGATCCACAACCTCGCCACCCCCATGGCCATCCTGCTGCCCCTGGCCCTGCTCAGCGCCCTGGCCGCGGCCACCATCAGCGCCACCATCGCGGCCCCACCCAACCAGCCGCCGACCGACGCCGCCGACCCTCCAGACCGAGCGGTCACCGACGGCCGGTCGGCATGACCACGGCACGCCGCAGATGGATCTCGCGATGGGCGCGGCGATCGGCGTCACCTTCGACCACGGCACCGTCAGCCTCGGCCCCGGGGCGACGGTCATCCTGCCCCCACCCCTGGCGCAATGGTTCGACGTGATCGTCCACCGCCAGGAACTCACCCCCGCACAGCCGGCGTGATCCCTCGCTGGCTCCGGCTGAGCCGCAGGTGGCGCAGGGCCACCCTGGTCGCCCACATCGTTGCCGCCGGCGCCTGGATCGGCATCGACGTGATCGTGGCCGTCCTGGTGCTCAGCGGACGGTTCAGCGGCGACCTGGCGGTGCGGAGCCTTGCCTACCAGGCGCTGGCGAGCTTCGTGGTCTGGCCCATGCTCACCGCGGGGTTGGTGTCCCTGGTCACCGGGCTGCTCCTGGGGATGGGGACGACCTGGGGACTGCTGCGGTACTGGTGGGTCGCGGTCAAGCTCGCGCTGAACCTGGTGCTGTGCACGCTGATCGTCCTGGTGCTGCGGCCGGGGATGGACGAGGTGGCCGCCTACGGGCAGGATCTGCTCACCGGCAGCCCGGACCCCGGGACCGTCTCCACCCTGTTCTTCCCGCCCGCGGTGTCCCTGACCACGCTCACCGTGGCCACCACGCTCGCCGTCTTCAAGCCGTGGGGTCGGATCCGGCCTGGGCGCCCAGACGGCGACCGGCCATGACCGGTACCCTGCGCGATCTCGACCAGCGGCTCGACAAGGAGCATCCCATGGACGACGAGGACGGCTACTTCGGCGGGCAGGCGGCGGCACGGTACGACGAGTCGTCCGCCGACATGTTCGAGCCGGGCGCCGTGGACCCGGTGGTCGAGGTGCTGGCGAGGCTCGCCGGTGGTGGCCGGGCCCTGGAGCTGGGCATCGGCACCGGGCGGATCGCGCTGCCGCTGGCACGCCGCGGCGTCCCGGTTCACGGCATCGACCTGTCGCGGGCGATGGTCGCCCGGCTGCAGGCCAAGCCGGGCAGCGAGGCGATCGGCGTGACCATCGGCGACTTCGCCACGACGAGGGTGGACGGGACGTTCTCCCTCGCCTACCTGGTCTTCAACACGATCATGAACCTGACGACGCAGGAGGCGCAGGTGGCCTGCTTCCGCAACGCCGCCGCGCACCTGGAGCCGGGCGGCTGCTTCGTCATCGAGATGAGGGTCCCCGAGCTGCGCAGGCTCCCGGCCGGGCAGGATGTCCTGCCGTGGCACGTGAGCCCGGAACGGTGGGTGCTCTACTCCTACGACGTCGCCACCCAGACGATGCGCGGGCACTACATGGAGGTCGCGGACGGCCGCGGCGAGTACACCACGATCCCGTTCCGGTATGTGTGGCCGGCCGAGCTCGACCTGATGGCGCAGCTCGCCGGGCTCCGGCTGCGCGAGCGGTGGGGCGGGTGGACGGGCGAAGCCTTCACCAGCGAGAGCCCCCAGCACGTCTCGATCTGGGAGAAGCCCGCCCGCCGTCCTTGAGCTACAGCTCCTTCACGTACCGGTGCGACGGCACGGGGATGGGGCCGTGGTCACCCGCCGCGGCGTAGTCGAACGGGCCGGCGTCGACGTAGACCTGCTCGACCTCGCCGCCGACGACCATGGTGAAGCCCGCGACCTGACCGCCGATCACCGCGACGGTCGTGTCACCGATCCGCTGTGCGGCCCGGATCCGGAAGAAGTCCGCCCGCCGGGCGGCGGTCAGCTCCGCGGGCACGTGCCCCAGGTGCCCGTCCCGCCAGCCGAGATGCCAGATCGCGGCGATCGCCGGCGCGTCCTCCGGCAGCGCCGACGGAGCTGGACATCAGGAGCCGACATCCTGGTTCCTCCCTGCCTACGGGTGCAGCGGTCAACCCTACCCGCTCGTGCCGGGCGTGCCTCCGTCTAGCTGGAGGGTTGGCGGCGCTTCGATCTCAGCCGGTGATGTGGATCCGTTGCAGCCGGCCGGAGACCACCAGGTCCCGCAGGCCGGTCTCTGGCTGCTGAAGGGTGAACCGGATCCCCCCGCCCGGGCGTCCGAACCAGGGAGGCGTGATCGCCGCCCGGACCCGGACCGCGGCCGTGGTCAGGAACTTGTGCACATCGTTCTCGGGGCGCAGCGCGGTCGGCGGGAGAGACCGGAACTCGAAGGGCGTATTGATCGGATAGGTATGCACCCCGTCGAGGGCCCCGATCCTGTCAACCGGAAGCTGCGGCGGGAGGTCGATCACCAAGCCGGGCGGACCTGCCGCCCGGAGGTCATTCAGCAGGTTGCCGTAGTGCCCGGCGACCCTGCCGACCAGGGTGTCCAGCTCCTGTCGCCCCATGGCCCGGACCGGCGGCAGCGGCCGGGACACGTACCCGAGGACCGCTTGCTCGATCTGGGGCTCCGACTCCGCGGCGAGCAGCCGGAAGGCTTGCCCGTAGTCCACCGTCTCCAGGACGAAGCTGGCACCGTCGGCGCGTACCCACAGCGCCCCTTCCAGCGGTGCCACGGCCGAGTCCTCGTCCGGCAGCTGGATGTCGAACGGCGTGAGGCCCAACCCGTTCAGCGCAGCCCGAAGTCCGTCAAGCATCCTGCCACGCTATCGACCTCGTCAGGGCCTGAGCAAACTGGGGCCGTCTGTGACCGTAGGTGGCACATCGTGCAGCAGCGTTCGTAGCGGCCGGAATCGCCCGGGCGGCGCCGAGTTACACGAGGCCAGGTCGATCAGGGGTCTGTGCGGTGGGGTTCGTCGTGCCAGATCCACCACTCGTACGGCGCAGTCTGGGGGTAGCCCTCGGGAGAGTCCTCCCACTCCTCTTGGCGCCCGAGCGCGGTCATGTCGAGGTAGCTCCAGGTGCTCCCGAGCGCCTCGTCGCCGCGTGCGTTGATGAAGTAGGTGCGGAACACCCTGTCACCGTCGCGGATGAACGCATTCGTGCCGTGCCACTCGTCGACGCCGAAGTCGGTGTCGAAGTCGTCGGTGAGCGTGTACCACGGCATCTCCCAGCCCATCCGCACCTTCACGCGCTCGATGTCCGCCTGCGGCGCCCGCGAGACGAACACGAGCGTGGTGTCGCGGGCGTTCAGATGGGCGAGGTGGGCGACCTGGTCGGCCACCATGGAGCAGCCGATGCAGGCATGCTCGGGCCAGCCGGACACGCCGGGCTCCAAGAACGCGCGGTAGACGATCAGCTGACGGCGGCCTTCGAAGAGGTCGAGCAGGCTCGCCTTGCCCTTGGGCCCCTCGAACTCGTACTCCTTCTCCACGGCCAGCCACGGCATCCGCCGACGCTCGGCGGCCAGCGCGTCACGTGCGTGCGTCAACTCCTTCTCCTTGACGAGCAGTTGCTGGCGCGCAGCCTCCCACTCCTCCGCCGACACGATCGGGGGGGTGTTCATTGGTGGACCTCCTTCCGGTCAAAGCCGGCTCGTCCGTCTCGGGCCTTGGCAGCATCCGTAGACAACCCCTGCACCACGGGCGTGGGACGCAGCTTGTCGACCGACCGCACGTACTACCGATCGAGCATCAGCCGTCCTCGTCGTGGTGGGGTGGGTATCCGTGGTCGTGGGGGCCCTCACGGGGCTCCTCGGCTGGCTGTCAACAGCCAGGCTGACCGTAGTTCCCACAGCAACCGGATCGGGTGCGCACCTTTCTCCAGCTGTTTGCCAGCGCGAGCCGGGCCCTGGTGGGAAACGGCGCGTCGTAGGTACCGAAGTTGTTGAAGAAGGCCTTTCCGCCTGACCGTGCCATCGTGATCGCCACCCTTCTCAACTCGAGTTCCGATTGGCGATGAACCACAGGGCAGTGTATTCGGCCTGTCGGGTCCGCACCGTCCGCGCCGAGTGCCTGGACTGGCTCCTGATCGTAGGACGAACCCACTTGGAGCAGGTCCTGCGGGTCGATGTCGAGCACTACAACCAGCATCGTCCGCATCGATCGCTCGGGCTTGAGGCACCGGACAGACCTGCTGGGCTGGCGGTTGTCGGCGAGGATCAACCGGGCGAGGTTGGTCGACGCGATCCGCTCGGCGGTCTGCTCCACGAATACCGGCCAGCTGCATGAACGCCTCTGCGCATCCCACAGGCAATCAAGCGTAAGCGTCCGACCAGCGTGACGTTGACGTAAATCGGGGGAAGTGCGATGCTTGGGCCATTCCGTGCGGGCGCCCAGCGACCGGGCCGCGAGGGGGAGGGCCGATGGCGGACGAGCTGACGGTCAAGGTGGAGCCGTTCGGGCCCGACCAGCGGGCCATCGACCGCATCGAGCGTGACCTCCGGCGGCAGCCCGCCGCCCGCGAGCTGATCGGCGGCGACAATCGGCGACTGCTCTCGGTCGAGCCGCTGGAGCCGGCCCGCCGCAGCGTCCGGCCGCGCCCCTGGGACCGCTACCGGGCCACCTGGTACGACTACGGCGAGAACCGGGCCATCATCGTCGAGGGACGGCTGGGCGAGCCGGGCCGGGTCACGACCACCGAGACGGCGGCCCAGCCGGTGCCTTCGCCCGAAGAGTTCGAGGCGGCCGTGGCCGTGGTCGCCCAGGACGCCGAGCTTGGCCCGGCCCTGCGGGACGGCAAGCTCCAGCCGTATCGGGCGATGCCGCCGCTGGTGGACGAGGAGTTGCCCGACGGGCGGGTCGAGCGCACCCTGACCGTCGGCCTGCTCCCCGCCGACGGCGCGGACGACGCCAGGCACGAGATCGTGGGCGTGAACATGATCCGCCGTCAGGTCGAGCGCTACGCCGACGGCGCCCCGGCGACTGCCCGGGCCGTCGAGCAGCTCTGCGGCCCGCCGCCCAGCGCCAACCAGTCGACCACGCGCCGCGGGGTGCCAGGGCAGGCCAAGATCACCGTACTCAAGGGATCGACCAAGCTGTGGTCGCTCGTCGCCGTGCGGCCGTCGGCATCCTCGGGTGCCGACGGCTCCGGGGTCGAGCTGCGCAGCGTGTACTACCGCGGCAAGCCGGTGATGCACCAGGCACATGTCCCGGTCCTGAACGTCCGCTACCACAACGACCAGTGCGGCCCCTACCGGGACTGGCAGTGGGAGGAGGACATGTTCCGGGCGCGGGGCAGTCGGCCGGTGCCCGGCTTCATGCTGTGCTCGGAGCCGGCCAGGACGATCCTGGACACCGGTTCGGACTTCGGCACCTTCCGGGGGGTGGCGGTCTACGTCGACGGCCAGGAGGTCGTCCTGGTCAGCGAGATGCAGGCTGGCTGGTACCGCTACATCAGCGAGTGGCGGCTGCATGCCGACGGGACCCTGCGGCCCCGCTTCGGCTTCGACGCCACCGCCAACTCCTGCGTCTGCGCCCGCCATTTCCATCACGTCTACTGGCGGTTCGACTTCACCGTGCAGACGTCCAGCAACAACCTGATCTTCGAGCACAACGACCCGCCGCTGCAGCCGGGCACCAACGTCTGGCAGGCGCAGCCCTTCGAGATCAGGCGCCTGCGCGACCCGGCGCACAAGCGCCGCTGGCGGGTACAGCACGCCGACAGCGGCCGCGGCTACACGATCATCCCCGGGGCCAACGACGGCACGGCCAAGGGGGACCCGTACGCCAAAGGGGACGTGTGGCTGCTGCGCTACCGCGGCGGGCAGATCGACGACTACCCGCTGGCCGGCGGCACCGAGATCCAGATCGACAGGTACCTGAACAGGGAGTCCATCCACAGGCAGGACGTGGTTGTCTGGTACGGGGCCCATTTCACCCACGACGCCAGCCACGAGGGCGCCGCGGCCGGGCATGACCACATCGTCGGCCCCGACCTCGTGCCGCACGACTGGTAGGTCAGTCGGTCGAGGTGGTGCCATTCGCGGCGATGGCCACAGCCGGCTTGGTCAGTAGGTGGCTTGCGGCTGGTCGTCGGGCTTGATGATGGTGTGACGTGTCTCACATGCTCATCGTCCGATCCTTCGCCCCCGAACCCGAGGTCATGGAGTGGGATGTGAGCCAATACCTTGCCGGCGCACCGCTCCGCCCCAGCGAGATCGCCTTCCAGCTGATGACGAGCGCGTAGCCGTCTCCGGCTCGCAGCGCTCGGGATACGCGGCCGTTGTCGGCGGCGCGTCGGCTGGAGGGAAGCCGGTCGCCAGGGCGTCACCTGCCGTCTTGGCCGTTGTGGTAGATCTTTGACCACAGACACGGTCGTGGCCGGAGGGCGTCGTGGCGCGTGCCAGGGAGGCGCTGCGGCGAGGAGGCCCACGGCCGGCCTGGGCGAGCGTCGGACCGAGCGCACCGACCTACGGAGGTGGAGATGCACTTCGAGATCCTGCGGTTCTCGGACCTCGCGCCCGCATTCGCGCACTCCTGGGACCGGCTCGCCGCCGGGCGTGGACTGCACGCCGACCTCTACAGCAGCCACGCCTGGCTGGCCGCCTGGGTGCGGGCGATGAGCGCGGAGGTGGCCGATGCCCTACGCATCCCGGCCGTCCTCGGTCCCGACCAGCCGGTCGCCCTGCTCCCGCTGGTCGCGCGGTCCCCTCGCCGGTGGGAATGGGCAGGAAAAGGTGGCTCCAGGATGCGGTACCGACCGGTGCTGGCGGCCGAGCAGCCGCCGGCCGAGGTGCTGGGCCTGCTGGTCGAGGGCATCGCCCGGGCCGGCGTCGACGACCTGGCGCTGCACCGGCTCCCGGCCCGGGACCTGGCCACCGAGGGGCTGGTGGCCGCGCTGCGCCAGGCCGGCTTCCACACCTCCGTGCGCCGGACGTCCAGTGACTGCCTGGTCGTGGTCGAGAGCGGCTGGGACGAGCACCGCCGCCGCCTCGCTGGGTATGAACATCAGGTCAAGCGGCTGGTCAAGCGGCTGGTTCCGCTGTGGGAGGTGACCGTCGACGAGTACGGCCCGGCCACGGGCGCCTCGCTGCTCGACGGCTACGAGGCCTATGCCGCCATCTACGACCGCAGCTGGAAACGGCCCATGCCGGCGCCGATGCATACCCTGGAGCGGGAGCTCGTCCGCGGCACGGCCTCGCTGGGCTGGCCGAGGGTGTACGTGCTCCGGCTCGACGGCCAACCGGCGGCGGCGGAGGTCTGGTTCCGTCTCGGGCAGGTCGCGACCTCCCTCGGGACGGCCTACGACAAGCGCATGGCCGCGCTCGGCCCGGGGTCGATCATCGCCTGGTGGGCCCAGGAACGCCTGTTCGCTGAGGCCGTTCCCGGCCTGATCGACCACTTGCCCGGCTACGGCCCCCAAAAGGACCAGCTGGGCCCCGACCGGTCACCCGTCGTGGAGGTGGAGGCGGCCCGCCGGACGGTCGTATCCGGGGTCACCTTCCCGGTGCGACGACAGGTCCGCTACGTCACGCCCCGCGTGGCAGGGCGGGTCCGGCGCCGGGTCCGGCGGCTCGGGCGCCTGGCAGCGGCCACCCGTAGGCGCCGGACCGGGCCGGCCCGGACCGTGGAGATCGCGCCCGGCCCGCGTCCCCTCCCGGCCGAGCCGCTGGGCCTCGACCAGTCGATGCGACGGTTCCTGGCCGTTGCCGGAGGCCACCCGAACTTCACCGCGATGGCCAGAGGCTGGCAGCAGGCGGACACCTGGTGGCGGGTCGGCGCCGAACCGGTCGCCCTGGTCCGCCTGGGCAGCACCGGAGATCGGCGGGTCGTCCGTGAGGTAGTGCTCCTCCGGGACGACTTCGCCCCGTTAACGGAGGTCCTTGCCGGGCTAGGCGCCACCATCGGGGCGTCCCTGGCCGCCGACCTCCCGTCCGAGCAGAGCCACGGCGGAAGCCACACGAACCGGCCGCCGATCACGGTGCAGCGAGCCGTGCTCGACTGGCCACGGCAGGGGTTGGGCAGTCAGCCTGAGCCAGCGGCGCCCCGAGCTGGCCAGCACGCCGGTAGAACCCGGCCATCTGGGCCACCACCTGGTCGGTCGTGAAGCGCGGCTGCAGCCGCTACCCCGCAACCAGCAGGCTGCTCGTCATGGCCACCTGCGTCTGGCACAACTTGCAACTCGGCCAGCCCCGCCGCGGACCCTGATCGCCCAGGACACACCAGACCGCATCAATCCTCTACATGTACCGACGGAGCTGGCTGGTCGGGTCCTCTTCCGCCCGATGCCGCCAGGGAGGCGAGGAATGGCGACGGCGGTGCCGGCTGGCTGTCCGTGGGATGTGCGAATCACACGCCGAGGATGGGGAACAGGTCCTCAAGCGAGGTGATCGAGGCACGGCAGGAGGCGGATCGGCTGCGCGGGTGATGGTGGACGGCTCGACCTCGATCACCCCTTGGCACCTCAGGAGCTGCTCGACGCTCGGCCTCGTTCCGCATCCGCGGCAGACCGGCGTAGCGGATGAGGATGATCCCGGCCGACATCGGGGCCCAGTAGCGGCGGAACCGCTTGCGGGACTCCGGATCGGTGGCCACCGCGCGGGTGCGGGTGACCAGCAGGGACTGGTTCGGTCCGAGTGGTTCGACCCCCAGGGTCCAGGCGATCTTGACGTACCCGGGCTGGTTGAACCCGGCGAACTCCTCTGGTGGCAGGGGCTGGAAGGTCACCTGCTCGTGCCAGGGCTGGGTGTAGGCCCCGATCACCAGCTCCCGGTCGGGCACCTCGGCCAGCACGCCCCACCCCAGGCCCAGCGTCTCTGCGACGATGCCCCTGGACCCCTCGGGCCGGAACGGCTCGCCCCGCAGCAGCGCCGGGATCGCCCGCAGCCAGAAGATGGCTCCGGCGATCGGGCCGCCCTGGAGGTCGGTCTCCTTGGCCGCCGCCAAGGTGATGGCCGTCGGCGCACCCACCTTGATCTGGTGGTACTCATCCACCTCCGGGTTCGCCAGGAACCGGTCCAGCAGCTCGTCGGGTGGGTGGCGCCTGGGGTCGACATGGCCATACCGGGCCCAGGCCAGCGCCGACCAGGCACCGAAGCTCAGCACGCCGACCCCGGCCGCGGCGGCGCCGTACCGCAGGAGTCGAGCCGGGTTCATGACGCCGCCGTCTCCTGGCCCTGGATCCGGTGGCGGGCCGCGAGCCGTTCGGCGCGCTGCTTGACCCCCCGCAGCAGCTTGCGTTGCATCACGACGTCGCCGTTGGCGGCCACCAGCTCATACAGCATCTTCGGGGTCCAGGGGTGCCTGGTGACCCGGAGCCGCTGAATCAGCCGGGTGCGGCCATCGACGGGCTCCAGCAGCCACTCCCAGCTGTACTCGCCCTTCACGTCCCACCACAGCATCCGCCGGTCCGGTTCCAGCTCCTTGACCCGGACCCCGATGTCCTTGCCGGCCACCATGGGGATGAGGTCGCCGACCTGCAGCTGCTGGAGCTCGGCGATGATCTCGGTCGCGCTGGGCATCCCCGCGTTGTCCAGACGGTCGTAGCTGTACCAGCCGGCTCGACCGCTGCCGATCTGCACCAGCCACGGCCACACATCCTGCGGGGGGGCGTCGATGGTGATCGCTCTGGTGGCGACGTAGTCGGCCCTGGCGACCACCTCGTCGCCCGGCAGCGGCCGGGCCGCTTCCTCCTCCGTCGCCCCCCAACGCATCGCCCGCGGCCGGACGAGCTTGGCGTACACGGCCAAGAGGCCGGCTCCTGCGGCCGCTGTCCCCAGCGCGATCCGGGCCGTGCGGTTCATGTCGGCCTGCTGGTCCTTCTCCTCGACCAAATTGGCATCGCAAGCCTACGGCGCGGAGATGCAGGACGGCCGGGGCAGAAGGGCCCTACCCCCATAGGGCATCCGGCAGGTTGCGTTGGCCGTCCGGGTTCACGTGAGCTCGACGCTGTCCCTCAGGTCCACCAGCTCGCCCCGATGGTCATTGCCCACCTCCCTCGGGGAACGGTCAGGGCGGTAGTGGCCGTCGACAGGCCGCTCGCCTACCTTGGTCCACCGTCGCCGACCGGCGGGACTACAGGTGGGTCGTCACGCCCAGCGACGTTGAGATGACGGGGCAAGCCGCGGGGGAGCCAGCGGTTGCCCGATCCGCCGCTGTACGTTGGGCACGACGCCATGCCGTTCATGGCCCTGCACCGGAAGGACGGAGAGGCCGATGACCGAGGTACAGGACAGCGGGGAGCTCAAGAACACCCAGGTGCACAACCTCGCCGCCGCTGTCACCCAACTGCTCGACCGGGCCGCGGCAGCGCCCGCCGGTCGGGCGGCGTTGACCCTCGTCCCCGGCGCGGGCGCCCCGCTCAAGCAGACGCTGCTGGCATTCCGGGGAGGCGTGCAGCTGGCCGAACACGACGCTCCTGGGGCAGCGACACTCCAGGTCCTGCACGGCCGGGTGCGGCTGGTAACCAGCCAAGCAAGCTGGGAGCTGGGTCAGAGCGACCACATTCAGATACCGCCCAGCCGACACCGGCTGGAGAGCTTGGAGGACGCCGCCGTCCTCTTGACCGTGGCCACGACACAATCCAGTTGAGAGAAACGCCAGGCGATCTGTCCGGTTCGGGATCAGAAACTCATCAGCGTCTCTGTGTGTCATCCCTGAAGGAGCGGGGACGGTCAATCCCTACGAAGAAGACCGTCTCAGTGTTGTGTGCCGCTCTCTCTGTACAGGCGGGCAGCCGTCAACCCGCTGACGGGGTCAGGGTGGAG
>Ga0307289_10000704_pt1 | contig 14424 bp, 9 predicted proteins | sample ER_DNA_143_FD_194483 | JGI IMG/M metagenome (GOLD analysis project Ga0307289, IMG submission 194483) | Bulk soil microbial communities from the East River watershed near Crested Butte, Colorado, United States - ER_DNA_143 | ecosystem: Environmental > Terrestrial > Soil > Floodplain | place: USA...
GGACCGGAAGTCGCGGCATAGCGGCAGCCTAGGAAACCCGGTGACCCACACCCCACCCGGTCCTCAGTCGAGGGCGTCGGCCGGCGTCTTGGGGTGCGGCGCGCTGGTGTCGCTGAGGTTACGGACCTGCCGGCTGACCGAGTCGGTCGCGCGGACGACCTGCTCGGCGAGCATCCGCCGTTCGGCCCAGGTGCGTTCACGGTCGCGGAGGGCGTGCTCGATCCGGTTCAGCTCCTCATCGCTGACGTCGAACCGGTATGCCGCGGCCACCATCCGCGTCAGGCTCGCCCGGTAGTCGTGGCCGCGGGCGACGAACACGCCGGGTTTGAAGTCGATCGCGTTGACGATGTCCACGAGGATCACGAGCATCGTCGTGTACGGCATCCAGATCGCCGACTCCGGGACGCCCGGCGGCTTCGGGCCCTGGGTGGGGATCCAGCTCGGCCGCATGACGGCGAGGCGCGGCGTGAACTTGGTGATCGGGTCCTCAGGGTTTTCGAGGAGGACGACCCGCGTTGGCGACGTGCGTCCGGCCGCGGCGGCCTGCCACTGCTCGTAGCTCGCTACCTGGACGACCTCGCCCTTCGGATCCTCTTCCTGGGGATGGATCCGCCACTCCCGCTTCCACTCGCTGCCGGCCGGCGTGCCGAGGAACAGCGCGGCGTCCATCCCGGCTCGCTCGAACCCGGCCACGCCCTCGTGGAGGAAGCAGCTCTGCAGGGTCTGCGCGCCGAGCGACTCACCGAACCCGACGAGCCGGGGGCGCTTGTCCTCCGGCAGGGCCCGGATCCGCCACGTGAGGGCGTTGAGCAGCGCCTGGTTCTGCTCCCGGGCGATGCGGACCCGGTCGAGGGAGAGGTACGACGGCCGCAACGAGTACTGCAGGCCGACCGTCGCGCAGTCGCCTCGGGTGAGGTACTCGAGCGTCTCGATGGCCACATAGTTGATGTAGCCGGTCCCGGTCGGGGAGAAGAAGCAGATCACCGACCGCTCGAACGCCCCGAGCCGCTCCATCTCCTCCATCACCGACGTGACGCGCCCGTGGACGGTCTCGTCGGTCTCCAGCCCCGAATAGCAACGGATCGGGTCCTTGACGGCCTCGATCGGTGTTCCCGTGACCTCGGCGATCTGCTCCCGGGGAAGGGACATCGCCACGAACCTGACGCCTTCGCGGCCCAGGGTCTGCCAGTCGACTTTGGAGTTCGGGCCGCCACTGACGTAGTGCGAAGTGGGCGCGCTGGTGTAGGCCTTGTCGATGGCCGACCCGCCGGCCTCGGCCTGCCGGTAGAGGTACTCCCAACCGATCCCGACGACGGTGATGACCCCGCCGAGGACGAGCGAGCGGCCCGCCAGGGTCGCGTAGGGACCACTCCCCGGGATGTACCGGTCGATGAGGCGCGCGACGTACCGCGACGCGGCCAGCTCGAGGTCGCCCGCGACGTTGAGGACGACCGACACGGCGAGGCCCAGGGCAATCGAGACGGGTACCGACGTGACGCCGATCGCTTCGTGGCTCTGATCCGGTCGCAGCCACTCGCCGGTGAGTGGGTCCTGCGACGAGGCCGCGCGGGCCTTCACGACCGCGTCCGGACGATGGAACCGCCGGATCAGTACGCTGGCGATGCCCGTGCCGATGAGGAACCCGGTCATCGGCATGACGACCCGGATCACCGGGTAGCGCTGGCCGTAGCGCTCGTCGGTCACCTCCGCCGCCGTCACGGCCAGGGTGGCGAACCCGATCCGCATGCTGCGGATCGTGACGGTCCGGGCCATGCGGCGCTGGAAGGACTCCCCGCCGCGCTCACGTAGTGCGGCGTACCCCACGAGGCCTGCCGCGGTGGTTCCCACGGCGACGGCCGCCTCGACGGCCCGCACGGCCCGTGGGGTCTCGTGGCCGGTCCAGGCGCAGATAAGCCGTGCGGCCAGTCGGTGCCGGGCCTGGGCGTTCATGACCAGACCGTGCTGCAGCGTCGCTGCGACGCCGGTGAGGGCCACCTGCTCGCGCAACCCCCGCGGCATCAGCCCGGGCATGAAGGACGCGCCGGCGGTGACGGTGGAGTACAGCGCGGCCGCCCGGCTGGCCGCACTGTCGCCGATGAGGATCTGGCCGAGCGCGGCTACGGGGCGGGTGAGCGGCCTCATGCTCCCGATCATGGCGTACACCGGGCGCACCGGGCCGGAAAGTGGGGTATGCGCGGTGTCGCCACCACGCATACCTCACCGTCGCGTTCGGCTTCGACTGCCGGCTCGAGCTACTCGGTGGGGGCCATCCGGCCCGCGCCGGCCAGCATGCCGCCGCCCGCGCCGGGCGCCGCGAGCGCCGCGGCCTCCTCGTCGAGATCGTTGGCCGCCCCGCTGAACTGGGCCGCATACAGCCTCGCGTAGGCGCCGTCGCGCACGAGCAGCTCGGCGTGGGAACCCTGTTCGACGATGCGACCGTCCTCCATGACGAGGATGACGTCGGCGTCGCGGATCGTCGACAGGCGGTGCGCGATGACGAAGCTGGTGCGGTCACTGCGGAGCGCCGCCATCGCATGCTGGACGAGCTGCTCGGTCCGGGTGTCGACCGACGACGTGGCCTCGTCGAGGATGAGCAGTTCCGGCGCGGCGAGGAAGGCCCGCGCGATGGTGAGCAGCTGCTTCTCACCGGCCGAGATGTTGCCGGCCTCCGAGTCGAGCATCGTGTCGTAGCCGTCGGGCAGCGAGTGGACGAACCGGTCCACGAAGGTGGCCCGGGCCGCTTCGAGGATCTCCTCCTCGGTGGCGTCCGGCCGCGAGTAGGCGATGTTGTCGCGGATCGTGCCCTGGAAGAGCCAGGTGTCCTGGAGCACCATGCCGATCCGTGACCGCAGGTCGTGCCGCGACATGTCGGTGATGTCGACGCCGTCGAGGGTGATCCGGCCGGAGTTCAGCTCGTAGAACCGCATGATGAGGTTCACCAGCGTGGTCTTGCCGGCGCCGGTGGGACCGACGATGGCCACGGTGTGGCCCGGCTCCACGCTCAGGTCGAGGTTCTCGATGAGGGGCTTGTCCGGCGTGTACGAGAAGGTGACGTCCTCGAAAGCCACCCGTCCGCGGGAGACGCCGACCTGAGCCGGCGCGGCCGGGTCGCGCTCCTGCTCGCCGGCGTCGAGCACCTCGAAGACGCGCTCCGCCGAGGCGACACCGGACTGCAGCAGGTTCGCCATGGACGCCACCTGGGTGAGCGGCTGGGTGAACTGGCGCGAGTACTGGATGAACGCCTGCACGTCACCCAGGCTCATCGTCCCCGACGCCACCCGCAGTCCGCCGACGACGGCGATGACCACGTAGTTGAGGTTTCCGATGAACATCATCGCCGGCATGATGATGCCGCTGATGAACTGCGCACCGAAGGCTGCGGAGTAGAGCTCGCCGTTCTTACGGTCGAACGTCTCCTGCGCCTCGCGCTGCCGCCCGAACACCTTGACCAGGCCGTGCCCGGTGAAGGTCTCCTCGATGATGCCGTTGAGCTGGCCGGTGCTCTTCCACTGCTCGACGAAGAGCTTCTGAGACCGCTTGGCGATCACGGTGGTGATCCACATCGAGATGGGGATCGTCACCAGGGCGATCAGCGCCAGGGACCACGAGATCGAGAACATGAGCGCGACCACCGCGATGACGGTGAGCAGCGAGGTGAGCAGCTGGCTCAGCGTCTGGCTCAGGCTCTGCTGGATGTTGTCGACGTCATTGGTGACGCGGCTCAGCAGCTCGCCGCGCGGCTGTCCGTCGAAGTACGGAAGCGGCAGCCGGTTGAGCTTGGCCTCGACGTCGGCCCGCAGGGTGTTGATGGTGCGAGTGACGACGCCGGCCAGGATCCAGCCGGACCACCACTGGAGCAGCGCGCCGACGAGATAGAGCGCCATGACGAAGAGCAGGATCTGAGCCAGGGCGGTGAAGTCGATGCCCTGGCCCGGGACGAGCGTCATCCCGGAGATGAGGTCGGCCTGCTGGTTCTGCCCTTGGGCACGCAGCTGGTCGACGACCTGCTGCTGGGTGACGCCGGCCGGAATCTGCTTGCTGAAGAACCCCTCGAAGATGATGTCCGTCGCGTGGCCGAGGATCTTCGGGCCGACCGCGGTGAGGATGACACTGGCGACCGCGAGGACGACGACGAGGGCCACGAGGACCCGTTCTGGGCGGAGCCGCGCCATGAGCCGCTTGGCCGACGGCCCGAAGTCGTGCGACTTCTCGCCCGGCATGGCCATCCCCATGGGGCCCCGGCCCCCGAAGCCACCGGCCCGGCTGGGACCGCGCCGGGCCTCGGCCGCCTTCTCCTCGGCGGACTTCACGCCTTCTTCGCTCACGCCGCCACCTCCGCACTGCGCTGGGACTCGACGATCTCCTGGTACGTCTCGCAGGAGGCGAGCAGCTCGTCGTGGCGGCCCTGACCGACGACGAGCCCGTCCTCCAGCACGACGATGTGGTCGGCGTCGATGATGGTGGACACCCGCTGGGCGACGACGATCACCGTCGCCTCCCGGGTGACCGGTCGGAGAGCGGCGCGCAGCCGAGCATCGGTCGTGAGGTCGAGCGCCGAGAAAGCGTCGTCGAAGAGATAGACCTCGGGTCTGCGCACCAGGGCACGGGCGATGGCCAGGCGTTGGCGCTGGCCGCCCGAGACGTTGGTACCGCCTTGGGCGATCGGCGACTCGAGCTGGTCGGGCATCCGCTCGACGAAGTCGCTCGCCTGCGCGACCCGAAGCGCCTCCCACAGCTCATCGTCGGTCGCGTCCGGGTTGCCGTAGCGAAGGTTGCTCGCCACGGTGCCGGTGAAGAGATACGGCCGTTGCGGGACGAGCCCGATGCGAGACCACAACGTGTCGAGGTCCACGTCGCGGACGTCCACCCCGCCGATGGTCAGCCGGCCGCCGGTGATGTCGAAGAGCCGCGGCACCAGGTTGACCAGGGTGGTCTTGCCGGCCCCGGTGGACCCGATGACGGCGGTGGTCTTCCCCGGCTCGGCGCGGAACGTCACGTCCTGGAGCACCGGCGCCTCGGCGCCGGGGTAGTGGAAGTCCACGTGGTCGAAGACGACCTCGGAGCCGGGGCGGATGTCCGTGACGGCAGCGTCGGGCTCGGCCACCGAGGACTCGGTCTGGAGCACCTCACCGATTCGCTCGGCGGAGACCGAGGCCCTTGGGATCATCATCGCCATGAAGGTCGCCATCATCACCGAGATGAGGATCTGGATGAGGTAGGCCATGAACGCGGTCAGGGAGCCGACCTGCATGGCGCCGCTCTCGACCCGGGCCGCCCCGAACCACAGCACGCCGACGGTCGAGGCGTTCAGGATGATCATGACGATGGGAAAGATCAGCGCCTGAAGTCGCCCGACGCTCAGGGCCGTGCCGGTGAGCGTGGCGTTGGCCTCGCCGAACCGGTTCGTCTCGAAGTCCTCACGCACGAAGGCGCGAACGACGCGGATGCCCGTGATCTGCTCTCGCATGATCCGGTTCACGCTGTCGATCGAGGTCTGCATGAGGCGGAACTGCGGGATCATCTTGCGGATCACCAGTCCGACCGCCACGGCGAGCAGCGGGATCGCGACGGCGACCAGCCAGGACAGTCCGACGTCCTGGTTCAGCGCCATGATGATGCCGCCGACCATGTTGATGGGGGCCGAGACCATGATCGCCAGAGCCATGAACACGACCATCTGCACCTGGGTCACGTCGTTGGTGTTGCGCGAGATCAGTGTCGGCGCACCGAACTTCGACACTTCCTGCGCCGAGAAGTCGCCGACCCGGTGGAAGATCGACGCCCGCAGGTCACGGCCCATCCCCATCGAGGTCCGCGACGCGTAGTAGACGGCCGCGATGGTGGCGACGACCTGGACCACGCTGACGCCGAGCATCCAGGCACCGGTACGGATGATGTAGCCGGTGTCGCCCTTGGCGACGCCGCTGTCGATGATGTCGGCGTTCAGAGTGGGCAGGTAGAGAGCCGCGATGGCGCCAATGAGCTGCAGGACCAGGATCGCGACGAGCTCGCCCTTGTAAGGGACGAGATGGTTGCGGACGAGACGGACGAGCATCAGCAGGCCTTCCTGGTCACGCCGTCGAGCACGACGGCGACGATGGTCCGGGGCGGGAGGATCTGGCCCTCGGCGATGTCGGGGTGACTGGCCGAGAAGGTGAAGAGCCGCAGGTACTTGACCAGCTCGGCGGGCGTGCACGTCAGTACGTCGGCGTCCGGCTCGACGAAGGCGAGGAGCCGGTTGCGGCGGTCTCCCCACGCGGTATCGAGACTCGGGTCCTGCTCGGCCACGGGGAGATGGCCGGTGTCAGGGCGGCAGCCGCGGTGCTCCTCGACATCGGCCGGCGGGGCCGTCAGACCGAGGGCGCTCATGACGCCGAAGATCTCGGTGAAACGCGCCTGGAGGATCGCGACGAGGGCGACCAGGCGCTCCCGGAGCGGCAGCTCCGGGTCGATCTCCTGCATCTGCACCGCGATCGGAGCAGGGCAGAAGGTCTCCCCCACGACCGCCTCGACCAGCCGTTCCTTGGTGTCGAACGCGCGGAAGACGGTCCCCTCCGCGATGCCGGCCTCCTCGGCGATCTCCCTCGTCGTCGGCATCGTGCCGTTCGCCGCGATGAGCCGCAGCGCCGCCCGCACGATCGACACCCGCCGTTCCGGCGGCGACAGGGCCGAGGCTCGTGGGCTCATGCCCGCAGCATAAGTGAGTGAGTACTCACTCACAAGCGGTTTCGGCATCACTCGCACTCCCCGGCCACGCGCTCCACCCTCGACTCTCACGCGGGGTCAGGGTCAAGTGACGTCCGTCATCGATGCCGAGCAGCCCGTTCGCTTTCGGCGAAGGCGGTTGCCGCAGCGGCCCGTCCGGCGCCGGCCTCGGCCCAGAACGCATACGTGCCGCTGTCCCGCAGCTCCTCCGCCGCGCCGGCCAGCCCGCCCATCGCGGCCCAGTAGAACCCCGACCCGGTCGACACGCGGGCCACGCCGAGCTCCGCGAGCCGCCGGACGGGTGGCGTGTCGGCCATCGCCAGCACGTTCACCGGCTGCGACACCGCGTCGACGATGCGGCGGATGCCGTCGATGCTGTTGATGCCCGGCGCGTAGAGGACGTCGGCCCCGGCTTGCTCGTATGCCTGAAGCCGGGTGATGGTGTCGTCGAGGTCCTCCGGCTCGCGCCGGCCGTGGATGTGGCCGTCCGCCCGAGCGGTGAGGACGATCCGGCGAGCGCCGCTATGAGCCGCCTCGACGGCCGCGGCGACCCGCTCGGCTGCCTCACCCGTCGCGTACGACGCGCGCTCGGTCGGATTCCAGTCCTCGACGGAGCATCCGGCCAGCCCCGACTCGGCAGCGAGTCGGATGGTCTCGGCCACCTCGGCCGGGTCGTCGCCGAACCCGTTCTCCAGGTCCGCCGAGACCGGGATCTCGACTGCACTGACGAGAGCGGCGGCGTGGGCCAGCGCCTCATCGCGAGTGACGTTGCCGTCGGTGCGCCCGTGGGTACCCGCGAACCCGGCGCTGGTCGTTGCGAGGGCCCGGAAACCCATCGCGGCGAGCAGCCGGGCAGACCCAGCGTCCCAAGGGTTCGGCATGAGGAGAGGCGTCCCGGGGACATGGAGGGCGAGGAAGTCGGTCGCGCGGTCGGTCATCAGAACCCCGCCGGCCCGAACTCCGGAAAGCGCAGCCGCTCTTGCGACCCGACGCCCATGAGGCTCCGGGTAAGCGTCTCCTGGTCGGAGAGCAGCGCGTCGAGCGCCGCCGCGAGGTGGTCGTCGGCCGGTTCCGTTCCCGCGGCGGCAGCCAGCAGCACCGCCCGCCGGACCAGCTCCTTGGCGAACGATGCCGTCGTGCCCTCGCTCCGCACTGCCGCGTCGCCCACCGCCTCGTCGGAGAAGAGCGCACCCGCATACAAGCGCAGCAGTGCGCGGCGGCCCGGTTCGTCGGGAAGCGGAATCTCGGCGGCGAGGTCGACCCGACCCGGCCGCTGGCTGAGCGCCCGTTCGAGGTTCTCCACCCGGTTCGTCGTGAGCAAGAAGGCGACGTCGGCGTCGGCGTCGATGCCGTCGAGCGCGTCGAGGACTTCGAAGAGCAAGGGCTTGGCCATCGGCCCGAACGAGCGGTCCTCGGCGATGAGGTCGCAGTCCTCGAGCACCACGAGAGCGGGTTGGTGGGCCCGCGCGATCTTGGCCGCGTCGTGGATGAACTGCAGCGACCCACCGGCCAGCAGGACGACGGTCGTGTCGCGGCCCTGACTGAGCAAGTAGCGCATCGTATGCGTCTTCCCGGTACCCGGCGGGCCGAAGAGGAGCACGCCTCGCTTGAGGTGCTGGCCGTAGGCGGCGAGGACCTCCCGGTGTGCCGCGATGCCGAGCACGTGCTCGCTGACCCGCTCGAGGAGCCCGTCCGGCAGCACGACGTCGTTCCGCGTGAGCGTCGGACGCTCAACGAAGCCGATCCCGGCCAGACCCGGACCGTAGGGGTCCTGGGAGAAGGTGACGACCTGGCCGCGCAGGACACTGTGGTCGACCATCAGTTCACGCACCTCGGCCACCAGCGCCCTGCTCACCTCGGCGTCGGCCGCCAGCACGTCGATGCTCCCTGCCGGCCGCATCGCCTGGGCCGTCGGCGCCATCTGGCGTACCGCGACGGGCTCGCCTCGGTAGCGGAACAGGCGCAGGCCCACGGCGACGACGTTGCGATGGTCGTCGGGGCCGGGCCCGGTCGCCCTCTGTACGTACTCGACCTGGCCGAGGGCGCCGGCGATACCCATCTGCGCGTGCTGGATCTGGTCGCCGAACGTCATGTGGTGCCGCATCTCGCCGCCGCCGAGTCCGAGAAGCTGCGCGTCCGGGTCGCGCCCGGCCAGCTCCTCGACGGCGATGTCGGCATCGACGGTGCGGTGCCCCGGTACCTCCTCGGTGGTGACCGGCAGCCCGGCCGGGCGGACGCCCAGGTGCGTCTCGAGGACGTCGAGAAGACTCGGCCCGGCATCGTCCGGCTCCAGGCCACGCATGAGCAGGTTCGCCACCCGGCGCAGCTCTCGCAGCGTCCGGCGCATCTCCTGGTCCGTGGTGAGCGTCGAGTCGTCTGCGGAAGCGGTCATCCTCGGACCGTATCGGGGCTGGCTGGCCTCAGATCAGCAGCCCGTCCGCCACCAGCGCGCTCAGCAGTGGGGTCGCGGTCTGGACCACCTCCGCCTCGGGCCGGTCGAGCAGCGTCGCGATGGCTCCCAGCGCCTGGCGAGCCGTGAGGCTGCCGTCGCAGACACCGACGAGGGCGGCGCCGACCGTGTCGAGCCGGACCACGCGGCCGAGACCTCCGCCCTGCCGCAGCTGGATCACCTCGGGATCCGGCGCGCCGGGCCGGACGTGCCACTCCTCGATGACGTCCGCGGCGCAGGTCCAGGCGACGTCGAGAAGGGCGTCGTCGTCGTGCTCGGCCAGCCAGGTACGCGCTCGCAGGCCGGCGTCAACGGCGGGGCCCATGGCGGCGGCCACCGGTCCTCGATGGTCGGTCAGGTCGGTCCACACCTCCCGCAGGCGGGCCGGGCGCTGGAGAGCGACCACCCCGAAGCAGATCCGCTCGACACCGCGGCCGGCGAAGTCGGCCAGCCACGCGGCATACAGGTCGTCGTAACCCGGCGCGCCACTGCGCGACCCGGCGTCCCCGGCCCACAGCTCGGCGTACTCGGCCGGGTCCTGCTCGTCACGCTGCACGACCCAGGCGTCGATGCCGGCGCCGTCCAGCCACGAACCCCAGACGTCGCACCAGGTCTGGCCGGCGGGCACCTCCCAGTTGCCGATCAGGAGGGCGACCCCGCCCGGCTCCAGGTGGTCACCAAGAGCGCGGACCAGACGCTGGACGACGGCGTCGCCGACCAGGCCGGCGTCGCGGTACTCGTACCTGACGACCCCAGGGCGCCGCGGCGTGATGACGAAGGGCGGGTTGCTGACGACGAGGCCGAAGCGCTCGCGGGCGACCGGTTCGAGGAGGCTTCCGAACCGCAGCTCGACCTCGGCAGCGTTCAGGGTCGTCGTGAACTGCGCGAAGGCGAGCGCCCGCTCGGAGACGTCGGTCGCGACGACCTGGTCGCAATGGGTTGCCAGATGCAGGGCCTGGACGCCACAACCCGTGCCGAGGTCGAGCGCGCGGCGGACCGCGCGGCGCGGCGTCCACTGCGCGACGGTCGTCGAGGCCGGCCCGACGCCGATGACGTGGTCCGTGGGGAGTGGACCGCCGCGGGCGATCTCCGACTGGTCGGCGACGATCCACCAGTCGTGCGCCTCGTCGCCGTAGGGACGCAGGTCGCACGCGGCACGCACCTCACCCCCGCTCGCTTCGACCAGCCCCAGCGCGGCCGCACCGGCGGTCGCCAGCGACGGGAGAGCGCGGTCGAGGTCGACGTCGGACACGGGCATACCGAGACCGAAGCATCGCACCAGCACGGCGGCGGGGTCGCGGTTGTTCCGGGTGGTCAGGTCGGCGGGGAGCGCCTGTTCCCGGTGGAGCGCCGCATCGGCGACCGGGCCGAGGACCGCACGAACGCCGTCGACGGTGTATGCCGCGTGCTCGAGGTCCGCGCGAAGGACGGGGAGCAGAGCGCGGTCGGAGCGCGGCGGCGGAGGCATCCGCCACACCGTATGCCGCCCGTCTCATGCAAAGGGGGAGCCCACCGTCCGGATACCGGACGGTGGGGCTCGCATTCGCAAAAGGAGCGCGGGTCAGACCCGGCTCTGCTCCTCGTCGGCCTGGGCCTGAGCCCGGGCGAGGGCGGCCTCGTCCTCCGCGCCGGTGACCAGCGCCTCCCCCTCCGGGGTGGCCGCCAGCTCGTCGTCGTCCAGCGGTTCCGCCTCGTCGAGGTCTTCGTCGCCGCCGACCGCGAGGTCGCGCGACTTGGACACCGCGACCGCGGCGATGATGATGATCAGCGCGACCGCGGCGATGCCATACCGCACCAGCGGGTTGGCCGTGTTGCCGAGTGTCAGGATCACGATGGCCGGCGCGATGAGCACCGACACGAGGTTCATTACCTTGATGAGCGGGTTGATCGCCGGGCCGGCGGTGTCCTTGAACGGGTCGCCGACGGTGTCGCCGATGACGGTGGCCGCGTGGGCGTCGGAGCCCTTGCCGCCGTAATGACCGTCCTCGACGATCTTCTTCGCGTTGTCCCAGGAGCCGCCGCTGTTGGCGAGGAAGACGGCCATGAGGCAGCCGGTGCCGATAGCACCTGCGAGGAAGCCGGCCAGGGCGCCGACGCCGAGGCCGAAGCCGATGACGACCGGGGTGAGGGCGGCCAGCAGGCCCGGGGTGGCGAGCTCGCGGAGCGAGTCGCGGGTGCAGATGTCGACGACCCGGGCGTACTCGGGCTTCTCCGTGTAGTCCATGATCCCGGGGTGCTCGCGGAACTGGCGACGCACCTCGAAGACGATGGCGCCGGCGGCCCGGGTGACGGCGTTGATCGCGAGCCCGGAGAAGAGGAACACCACGGCGGCACCGAGGAGCAGTCCGACGAGCGTGCTCGGCGTGACGATCTGGGTGTTGAACATGTTCTGCACGAACTGGCTCGGCGCCTCGGTGATCTGGTTGGTGTTTAGCAGCTGCTGCACCTGGGTGCTCCAGGCGTCGGTGAACGAGCCGAACAGCGCGGTCGCGGCCAGCACGGCCGTCGCGATGGCGATGCCCTTGGTGATCGCCTTGGTGGTGTTGCCGACGGCGTCGAGGTCGGTGAGGATCTGCGCGCCCTCGGCGTCGATGTCGCCGGACATCTCGGCGATGCCCTGGGCGTTGTCGGAGACCGGGCCGAAGGTGTCCATGGCGACGATGACGCCGACCGTGGTGAGCAGGCCGGTACCGGCGACCGCCACGAAGAACAGGGCCAGCGAGACCGAGCCGCCACCGAGCAGGAACGCGCCGTAGACCGCCGCGCCGATGATGACCGCGGTGTAGACCGCCGACTCGAAGCCGACCCCGATGCCGGCGAGGATCACCGTGGCGGCACCGGTACGCGAGGTGCGGGCCACGTCACGAGTCGGCCGCTTGTCGGTGCCGGTGAAGTGGCCGGTCAGCCAGAGGATAATGGCGGCCAGGACGATGCCGAGGATGACGGCGACGCTGGCGCGGATGTGCAGGCCGTCGACCGCCGGGTCGGTGATCGCCCCGTTGGCGTCGGTCTTGGCCGCGACGACGTTGGGCAGGTAGAGGAACACAGCTGCTACGGACAGGACCGCCGAGATCACCGCCGAGATGTAGAAGCCCTGGTTGATGGCCGAGAGGGCGTTCTGGCCCGGCTTCACCCGGGTGATGAAGACCCCGATGATCGCGGTGATGGCGCCGATCGCGGGGATGATCAGCGGGAAGACCAGGCCTTCCGAACCGGGGGCAAGGGCGACTGAGCCGAGGATGAGCGCGGCGACGAGGGTCACCGCATACGACTCGAAGAGGTCGGCGGCCATGCCGGCGCAGTCGCCGACGTTGTCACCGACGTTGTCGGCGATGGTGGCGGCGTTGCGCGGGTCGTCCTCGGGTATGCCCGCCTCAACCTTGCCGACGAGGTCCGCGCCGACGTCGGCAGCCTTGGTAAAGATGCCACCACCGACCCGCATGAACATGGCGAGCAGCGCAGCGCCGAAGCCGAAGCCCTCGAGGACCTTCGGGGCGTCGCCCCGGTAGACGAGCACGACGATGGCGGCGCCGAGCAGACCGAGCCCGACCGTCGCCATCCCGACCGTGCCACCGGTCCGAAACGCGATCCGCATCCCGTAGTCACGCTCGCCGTCGCGGGCGGCGGACGCGACCCGCACGTTGGCCTTGACCGCGAGGGACATGCCCAGGTAACCGATGAGGGCGGAGAAGATCGCCCCGACCACGAAGAAGATCGACCGGCCCAGCTTGACGCTCATCGTGTCGGCTGGGAGGAGGAACAGCAGTCCGAAGACGAGGACGACGAAGATGCTGAGCGTGCGAAACTGGCGGTTGAGATAGGCCTGCGCGCCCTCTTCGACCGCAGCGCCGATGGTCTGCATGTTCTCGGTGCCGGGATCGGCGGCGAGCACCTGGCGCCGGAAGAACAGGCCGAACACCAGGGCGATCACGGCGATGGCAAGCACCGCGTAGACGAGGACCAGGTTGTTGCCTGCCAGCTCCAACGAGGACTCCGCGGCGGGGGCAAGGTTGGGCATACTGCACTTCCTCCTTGAGGACGCTCACTCACCCTTGAGTGGACGGACCCGTCTTTAGCCCCCAGAAGTGAGCACAGCAGGAACGCGCGGGTGATTCGCCGGGAAACCCTACCTGGAGGTAGGTGCTGGCCCTAATCAAACCAGAGTGCGAGCGTCGTCGCCCAGGCGGGCTGCTGGCTGTGCGCTCGGCCTAACCGGCGGCGATGGCCTCCCCCACGGTGGGGTAGATGGCGAAGACCTTGTCGAGGCCGGTGATGACGAAAACCTTTAGCACCCGGTCGTGGGCGCACACGAGTCGCATCGAGCCGTCGTTGAGCCGAATCTGCTTCAGCCGGCCGACGAGGACGCCGAGTCCGGTGGAGTCCATGAAGGACACACCGGAGAGGTCGACCACCAGGTCGTACCGGCCGGCGTCGATCTCCGCGTCGAGCTGTTCCCGCAGTTGCGGCGCGGTGTAGACGTCGATCTCCCCGACGACCTGCACCACCGTGCGGCCGTCGACCACCGAGGTTCCGATGTCGAGGTCCAAGGGGTCCTACCTGTTCGTACCGGCTGCGCGACCCGACCGACGGCGCATGCCCTCGCCAGGCGCGCGACATGCCGCCCCGGTCGACGCCCGAACCCTACTCTCCGGGCATCGGGCGGACGTACCGTATCGGCGATGTCCAATGCTGTTCCACCCCCCGGTTCGGGATCGCCCGCGAGCGCCTCGGCGGCCGCCTCCGCTGGCGTGTCCCGAGGCACTCCTGGCTCTGGTCGCCCCTCGCCTGAGGCGCTGCTGAGCAGTCTGGCCCGGGACGAGCGGCGCGAACGGCTCACGCACGTGCACCGGGTGCCGGCTCGGGCAGCATCGCCCGCGCCGTGGCCGGAGTGGGTGACGCCCAGCCTGTATGCGGCGCTGACCCAAGCGGGGCTGTCCAGCTTGTGGAGCCACCAGCTCGAGGCGGCCGAGACCGCGCATGCTGGAACGCACGTCGTCCTGTCGACCGGAACTGCGTCGGGCAAGTCGTTGGGGTTCCTGCTGCCAGCCCTCTCGGACGTCGTCGACGGCTCGACGGCTCCGAACGGGCGGGGCGCGACCGCGCTTTACGTGGCTCCCACCAAGGCCCTGGCCCACGACCAGCTTGACCGGCTCCACCGGCTGGCCCTTCCGGGACTTCGTGCCGCCGCGTACGACGGCGACACCTCCCCCGAGGACCGCCGGTGGGTGCGCGAGCACGCCAACTACGTCCTGACCAACCCCGACCTCCTC
>Ga0307289_10000706_pt1 | contig 14413 bp, 10 predicted proteins | sample ER_DNA_143_FD_194483 | JGI IMG/M metagenome (GOLD analysis project Ga0307289, IMG submission 194483) | Bulk soil microbial communities from the East River watershed near Crested Butte, Colorado, United States - ER_DNA_143 | ecosystem: Environmental > Terrestrial > Soil > Floodplain | place...
CGGTGGTCGCCGTATCCGCGCCCTTGCGCTCCGCTCGCTCGACCGCCTGCTCGAGCGCCGCCCGTGCCTCGCGAGGGTCGCCTGCCGCGATCGCCACGTCGGCTCGGTCCCAGCACAGCAGCCACCGGAGCAGGAACTCGTCGGTGGTCTCCGCCAGTTGGACCGCTTCCCGGATCAAGCGGACGGCATCGTCGATGCGGCCCTCCCTCGTCAACAGCTTCGCCTCGACGGAGCGCCACGAGTACTGGTTGATCGCGTCGTCGCTCGCCGACATCTCGCGACACTCGGCGGCGTACGCACGCGCCTCGTCGAAACGCCCGAGCAAGTAACAGGACACCGCCAGGTAGACGGCCTGGGTCGAGCCGTGGGCACGGTCACCGTACGATACGAGTTGGTCGTAGCCGCGTTGTGCCCACACCTCGGCCGCCCCGTGATCACCGGCGAGCGTCTCCAAGCGCCACGACGCCTCGTAGACACCGCTCGGCACCCGGCCCAGCAGCTCTCGGGTCACGTCGAGCTCCTCGTCGCGGAGCCGCCGCGCCTCATCGAAGTTCCCGCGGAGGGCGTGCACCGCGCTCGTCAGATCGATGGACATCAGACGCAGCGATGGGTACACGGTGGCACGCGCCTGCAGGTCCTCGACGTCCTCGAGGATCTGGTCCGCGGAAGCCGGACCCAGGGCTCCCCCGATCGCTCCCGTCATAAGGGCGATCCGCTCGAAGGTTCCGTCGCCGGCGGCGTGGGCGTGGGGAACGGCGCGAGCACAATCCCGCCTCGCTTCCTCGAAGCGGCACGCGTTCCAGTGGATCTGTGAACGACACACGTACGCGATCGCCAACCCCTGATCGTCGGCCCACGCCTCCAGCTGCGGCAACACCCGATCGAGCAGCTCGGCGATCGCGTCCGAGCCGCCCTCGGGCGCCACGAGCCATCGCCCGAAGGTCGCGCCGAGCGAGGCATGGGCGATGGCTCGCTCGTCGCCGGTCGTCTCGGCGAGCGCGAGCGCTTCGTCGAAGGTCTCGGCCATCTCCGTCGCGCGGTCCGCGTCGCCCAGGATCCAACCGAGCGCCATGAGATCCCACGCCCGCTGTGGATCGTCGGGAGCGCGGAGCGCGGCGGCTCGGCGGGACTGGTTCTCGGTCGCGGCCGTGTCACTGCGGGCGATCGCCCGCGACGCCGCTGCCGACAGCCGCTCGGCCGCGCGCGCGGCGAGGTGGTGCGATCGCTCGTCGTCGGGACCGAGCTCGCCCCGGTACCGGTATGCCTGCTCGAGGTGGAACCCGACGAACTCGTCGGGGTCGGCCATGCCCGGGCGGGCCGCGAGCCAGTCCGCGAGGCGCTCATGCAGCACGGCGCGTTCCTCTTTGGGGAGCATCTGGTACGCGGCGTCCGCGAGCAGCCCGTGGTGGAACCGGAAGGCCTCTTCACCGACCAGGTCAGACGCGGCGGGACGCACGAGGTCGCGGCGGACCAGCTGTTGGACCAACCGGCCGGTGTCGCTCCGCTCGCTTTCGGGACCGAGCTCGCGGATCGCCCCCAGGTAGAAGACCTGTCCGACCACCGCGGCGCGCCCGAGCAGCGCGCGCTCCGCGTCATCCAGCCGATCCAGACGCGCGGCCAGCAGCGCCTGGATCGTGGGCGGGACCGAGACCCGTTCGAGATCGGTCGCCGCGACCCAACGATCGCCCTCTCGACGGATCACGCCGTCGTCCACCAACATCGCCACCGTCTCCTCGGCGAACAGCGGGTTGCCCTCGGCGGCCTCGACGATCCGCGCGCGCGCGGAACCGTCGACGCCGCCGACCAGGTTGTCGACGAGCCGTTCGGCCTCCTGGGGCGACAGCGGCTCCAGCGCGACCGTGGTCGCGTGGAGCTTCCCGCCGCCCCAGTCCGACCGAGCGTCCAGGAGATCCGGCCTCGCCATGCAGATCACCAGGATCGGCGCGTCCCGGCTCCAGTCGGTGACCTGATCCACGAGGTCGAGCAGGCTCGGCTCGGCCCACTGCAGGTCGTCCAGCACGACGACCAACGGTCGGCTGCGGGACAGGCCCTCCAGGAACCTGCGGACGGCCCATCCGACTTCCTCGGCGGGGAGCGCCAACCCTGTCTGGCCGCCGACGAGCTGCGCGACGCGGGTCGCGACCTCCGACGCCGACGGGTCATCCGGGAGGAGGGAGACGATCGAGCCCGCGACGTCGCCGGGGTCGGCTCCGACGACGTCGCGCACGATCTCGACCAGCGGCCAGAAGGTGATGCCCTCGCCGTAGGAGAGGCATCGCCCGCGGACGATGGTCGCCCGCTCGGCGAGCGACCCGAGTCCCTCCTGGACGAGCCGGGACTTCCCTACGCCCGGAGGACCGAGGATCGTGAACAGATGGCAGACGCGATCAGCGACGACGTCCTCGAACGCCTGGAGGAGTTGCGCGAGCGGGCGCTGGCGGCCGACGAGCGGCGAGTCCAAGCGTCGCGCGATGCCCGCGGCCCCCGCGTGGACGGCGAGGAGCCGATGGGCCGTGACCGGTTCGGACTTGCCTTTCAGCTCGAGGGGTGCCACGGCTTCGGTGACGACGGCGTCGCGCACCAGTCGGAGCGTCGCGTCGGCGATCAGGACCTCCCCGGGCGTAGCGGCCTGCTCCAGGCGCGCCGCCACGTTCACCGCGTCGCCCGTTACCAGCGCCTGGCGGGCGCTGCTCTCGCCGGCGACGACCTCGCCCGTGTTGACGCCGATACGACAGACGAGCGTCGCGCCATGGTCGCGCTCGAGCTCCTTGTTGAGGAGACGGAGTGCCGCGCGCATGTCGCCCGAGGCGCGAACGGCGCGGAGGGCGTCGTCCTCGAAGGTGGTCGGGATGCCGAAGACCGCCATCACGGCATCGCCGATGAACTTCTCCACGGTGCCGCCGTGGCGTTCGATCGCTTCGGTCATCGCCGCGAAGTACCGGGACATCACACGCCGGACCGCCTCCGGGTCCAGCCGGTCCCCGAGCGCCGTCGAACCCGTGACGTCGCAGAAGATCACCGTGACGGTCTTCCTGACCTCCCCGGCAACGGTCGGTGCGGACTCGGGGAGCGGACTGCCGCAGGCGTTGCAGAACCTGGCTCCGTCGGGGTTCTCGGCACCGCAGTTCGGGCAAACAGCCATCGCCGGCCAAGTGTAGAAGCCTAGAACAGGCCGATGGTCCTGCCCCCCGCGTCGATGTCCACGCCCGTGAAGTTCGGGGTTCGGCCCAGCCCCGGCATCCGCTGCATCTCGCCGCACAGCGCGACCACGAACCCGGCGCCGGCGGCGGGGACGACACTTCGCACTGGGAGCCGATAGCCACGCGGCCGGTTCAGCCACGTGGGCTCGTGGCTGAGCGACAGGTGCGTCTTGGCCATGCAGACGGGGACCGTGCCGAAGCCCAGACGGTCCATCCGCGCCAGATCCGTCTCGGCTTGGGGGAGGTAGTCGACGCCGTCGGCGCCGTACAACGTGGTCGCGATCGCATCGATCTGTTCCCGGAGCGTCGCGCCATCCGGCGTGAGCTGGTGGAACGAGCTGGGACGTTCGCACGCGGCGATCACAGCCTCGGCGAGGTCGACGGCGCCCTTGCCGCCTTCGGCGAAACCACGGTTCACCACCACCGTCTCGGCGCCGGCCCCGGTCGCGAGCTCGCTGATCAGCTCGACCTCGGCGTCCGTGTCGCTGGGAAAGTTGTTGATCGACACGACGCACGGCAGTCCGTACTGCCGGATGATGCCGACGTGGGCCTCGAGGTTGTCGACGCCCCGCCGCAGCGCATCGAGGTCCTCCGAGCCCAGGTCATCGAACGGCATGCCGCCGTGGGACTTCGTCGCGCGGACCGTCGTCACCAATACGCCGGCCGACGGGGCGAACCCCCCCAGGCGGCACACGATGTCGCAGAACTTCTGGAAACCGAGGTCGCTCCCGAACCCGGCCTCGGTCACGACGTAGTCCGCGAGCTTGAGCGCGATCCGATCCTCGATGACGGAGTTGTTCGCGTGGGCGATGTTTCCGAAGGGCCCCGCGTGGATGAACACCGGCTGATGCTCGAGGGTCTGCACGAGGTTGGGTTCGATCGCGTCGCGCATCACCACGGTCATCGCGCCGGCCACGCGGAGCTGGTCGGCGATCACGGGCTCGCCGTCGTACGTGGACGCGACGACCACGCGACCCAGGCGCGCGCGGAGGTCCTGCAGATCCGACGCGAGCGCGAGGATCGCCATGATCTCCGATGCCGCGGTGATCACGAACTCGTTCTCCCGAGGGATCCCGTGGGCCTTCCCACCGAGCCCGACGACCGTACGTCGGAGCTCGCGGTCGTTCACGTCGATCGTCCGCGGCCACGTGATGGCCTGAGGGTCGATCCCGAGCGGGTTGCCGTGGAAGATCGAAGCGTCGATCGCCGCGGCCAGGAGGTTGTGGGCCGCGGTGACCGCGTGGAAGTCCCCGTTGAAGTGCAGGTTGATGTCCTCCATCGGCACGACCTGGGCGTAGCCGCCACCGGTCCCACCGCCCTTGATCCCGAACACGGGGCCCATCGACGGTTCGCGGAGGGCCAGCGCGACCTTCTTCCCCAGGACGCCCAGGCCCTGCGTGAGCGAGATCGACGTCGTCGTCTTGCCTTCCCCGGCCTTGGTCGGGGTGATCGCGGTCGTGATCACGAGCTTGCCGTCGGCACCATCGCGGAGACGATCCAGGATCGAGAGCGCGACCTTCGCCCGGTAGGTCCCGTACGGACGCAGCTCCTCCGGCAGGATGCCCGCCGCCGCGGCTACATCGAGGATCGGCTCCAGCGATGCTGCTTGGGCGATCTCGAGCCCTGACTTCATGGCGACGCACTCCTTCTCCGGTGATCTCCGGACGATAGCGCAGCGGCGTCATGGTCCGGTACGAGGAGCGATACTGGACAGATGGCCGTCTCCGAACCGCTGCGGAAGAACGTCACACCGGTGCGGGTGATCGCGCTCGGGGGCGGAACCCGCAGCGAACGGGCGGACGCGCTCGCCACCGAGGAGCCGATGGAGATCCGGGCACACGGACCCGGCCAGGAGGCGGTGCGGGTCGCGGTGACGATGCGGACGCCCGGCGGAGACTTCGAGCTCGCTGTGGGCTTCCTCTTCACCGAAGGCTTGATCCGGCCCGGCGACGTCCGGCAGGTGGCGTACTGCGACGACGTCGACACGGAGGAGCAGCGGTACAACGTGATCACCGTCGCACTCGCGGAGCGATTCGACGAGACCGTCCTACATCGGAACTTCTTCGCGACGTCGTCCTGCGGCGTGTGCGGCAAGGCGGCCCTCGAAGACGTGGAGGTGCGATGCGCGCCCATCCCGCTGGGGTTCACGGTTCCGGTGGGGACGATCGTCGAGCTCCCGGACCGGCTTCGATCCGCGCAACGCGTGTTCGATCGGACGGGCGGGCTGCACGCCGCAGGGCTGTTCTCGGGCGACGGCGAGCTCGTGAGCGTCCGCGAAGATGTGGGGCGTCACAACGCGATCGACAAGGTGATCGGTGAGCAGCTCCTGGCCGGTGCCGTCCCGCTCTCCGAGCGCATCGTGCAGGTGTCAGGGCGGGTCTCGTTCGAGATCGTGCAGAAGGCGGCCGTGGCGGGCATCCCCATCGTGAGCGCGGTCGGCGCGCCCTCGTCGCTCGCCGTCGACGCTGCCGAGCGGCTCGGCGTCACGGTGATCGGGTTCGTCCGCGACGGCCGGTGCAACGTCTACACGCACGCCGGGCGCGTGACCTGAGATCGCCGTGCCCGTTCGCTGCCCATGGGCCTCGACGAACGATCCCGAGTACCTGGCGTACCACGACGAGGAGTGGGGTGTGCCCGTCCACGACGAGGCCCGTCTGTTCGAGATGCTCAGCCTCGAAGGTGCGCAGGCCGGTCTCTCCTGGTCGACGATCCTGCACAAGCGCGAGGGATACCGCCGGGCGTTCGCTTCGTTCGATCCGGCGAAGGTCGCTCGATTCACGCCCGCCCGCGTGGAGCGATTGCTGAAGGATCCGTCCATCGTGCGGAACCGCCTGAAGGTCGAGTCTGTGGTTCGCAACGCAGGGGCGATCCGCGCTCTGGGTGCCGATGGTCCGCTCGACACGTTCCTGTGGTCGTTCGTCGACGGGAGGCCCACGGTCAACCGGTGGAAGGGGATCGGCGACATCCCGGCCGAGACGCCGGCGTCTCGAGCCATGTCGAAGGAGCTGAAGCGGCGAGGGTTCGCCTTCGTTGGACCGACCGTGTGCTACGCGTTCATGCAAGGGTGCGGTCTGGTCAACGACCACGTAGCGTCGTGCTTCCGCTGGAAGGAGTTGAGCGGGAAACGCTGACTCACGGACTCGTGGTAGTGCTTCGTTCGGCGAGCTTATCCACGAGGTGGAAGGCCGCCTCGGGCGGTCGCAACGAGGGCGGTCGAGTAGAACATCGGAGGGCAGCTCGGGCCGTTCGGTTGCATCCTCGACAGGTCGACGTTCGCTTTTCTGGCATAGATCACTTCCCTCGACCCGCTCTCGATCGAGAGTCCGACGAGCACGGGTCCCGAGTCGTGGATCGACGGGTCGTCGAGGAAGACGGCGTCGAGTTGCCGACCGTCTCGTTTCGACGTTGAGTTACAGGCCGCCCAAACGCATGGGTGGACGCTAACCGGCCCGCGCACATCGGCGAGGATCCCGACGCACGTCGATAGTGATCGTCGGGCGCGCGCCGATCGCGGTGCATGTTTTGCACTCCTCGACCACAACCCATCATGACGCTCAGGCCGATGACACTGATGAGCTGAACGATGCGAGAGGCGGACATGCGAGGCACGCTTTTGCAACACAGGCGGGGCGGCCGGTTACGTAGACGCAGCCCCCCAACATGACGACGTTCTCCGTCGCGACCACGCTCGTCCTATGTGGGTGAAGCCGTCGCGGAGTTGTCGTGATCGCGTCCCACGTAGCATGGGCGAATCGATCTGCCGCTCCATTCTTAGTCGGCAACCGCCCCCTTTGACCGAGATCTGGAGGATCCGATCGAGATCCACGGCACCGACCTCATCGCCACCATCGCCATCGCGTTGGGCGCGGCGTTCGTCGCCGGCTACCTCGCCCGGCTGGTCGGGCTGCCCTCCATCGTCGGATACCTGCTCGCGGGCGTCGCCGTGGGTCCGTTCACACCCGGGCTGGTCGCAGATCCCCATGAGGCTCAACAGCTGGCGGAGATCGGGGTTGCCCTGCTCATGTTCGGGGTGGGACTGCATTTCAGCATCAAGGATCTGATCGGCGTTCATCGCGTAGCCGTGCCGGGTGCGGTTGTGCAGATCGCGATCGCGACTGCGCTGGGAACAGCCGCGGGATCGTGGTTCGGCTGGAGCTTTCGCTCATCGCTGGTCCTCGGACTGGCGATCTCCGTTGCCAGTACGGTGGTCTTGCTGCGCGCGCTTCGACACCGAGGCGCGACAGACTCCGAACCGGGGAAAGTGGCCATCGGCTGGCTCATCTTCGAGGATCTGTTCACCGTCGTTGCGCTCGTGCTCCTGCCGGTGATCGCGTCTGCAACGGACACCCAGCACGCGGGCACGACATCGCTCGTTGGGACGGGGCTGATGATCGGCGCGGCGCTCGGCAAGGCCGTCCTGCTTGCCGCGTTGATGCTGGTGGTGGGCTCTCGCGTGCTCCCCTGGGTCCTCACGCGAGTCGAGGGGGAGGGCTCACGCGAGCTGTTCACGCTTGCCGTCTTGGCGGCGGCTATCGGTATCGCGTTCGCGAGTGCTCAGATCTTCGATGTGTCGCTCGCCCTGGGAGCCTTCCTCGCGGGAGCTGTCATCAGCGAATCGCGGATACGCGACCGAGCAGCCGCCGACATCCTGCCCCTCACGGACGTGTTCACCGTGCTCTTCTTCGTTTCCGTGGGGATGTTGCTCGATCCGGCGATCATCGCGAGCCATCCCAAGGAGATCCTCGCGGTGCTCGCGATCGTGGTCCTGGGGAAGTCGCTCGCCGCTTTCGTCATCGTGGTTGCGCTCCGACGATCACGCGACGTGGGACGAACTGTCGCGGCCGGGCTGGCGCAGATCGGCGAGTTTTCATTCATCGTGGCCACAGCCGCACAAGGGCTCGGCATGCTTCCAGATGAGGGCTTCCAGGTGATCGTGGCGGTAGCACTCCTTTCGATCACGGTGAACCCAGCCCTCTTCGCGCTTACCCCTGACGCTCAGACACGCTCAAGGGAGTCAGCGGTGCGTTCTTGACTCGTCTCGAGGCGTGCGACTCGAACGGCCAGCCAGGGTGCCTCCGCTTAGACGGGAAGCCTCTCGAGCAACTCGTCCAAGAACTCGATCGCCCTCATCGCGTCTGCCGGACTCGGCTCGCTGTCGAGCGACGCGATGAGATGTTGCCGGGCGCTGACCACGGGTACCCGTCGTCCACCACAGCTCTCGAGCAACTCGGACACGGCTTGCTCTCGGTCCGTCTCTGTGCGAGCGAGCTCCAGCGCGCGTTCTCTCACGATATCTCCGGTAGTCATGAGGTCCTCCCTCTATGAGACCTGGATCGACTAACGCCCATCGGGCGGTGTTCAAGCGTTGATCGACGAAGGCGGGCCACGACCGGCGAGGCCCAGCGCGATCGGCCCGGCCGAGAGGATCGAGGGAGAGGAGCGCACGCTCCTCGGCACCGAGAAGGGCGCCATGCCGGGAACGCTCACCGTCGTGATCCAGAGGGCTCGCTGGCCTTCGCTCAGCCTCGGGCTGAACGAACGGAGCGGTCGGTCAGAGGCCGTGCCGAGCACCGATGGGAACGACTCGATCGCTGAGGCGACCGGCGGCAACGAGCGGCCGACGGGATGCTCGGCGCTCGATCGAGGCGCCGCTACCCAACCGAAGAGTGCGAGCGCCAACACGAGGGCGGCTCGCCAAGGCGGCCCGTCGGGGCGGATCACGCTTCGAGCGTAGGCGTGTTGGTTGTCCTCTGCAAAATGCGACTGGGCACGCGTTCGACCCTGCCGTCGCTGGCGCGAAGTACAGCGGTGATCCGAGATCTCGAGCGGAAGGTCCCCGTTCCCACCCTCACCGTTCTGGTTCTGGTCAGCGCCATGGTGGTGCTCGGTTGGTCCGTGCTCCGTGCGCCTGTGCGCGCTGCTGGGCTTGTGCGTCATTTGGGGATTCGAACCCCGCTCGGCCGGCCCCTCGGCCGATCCGCCTGACAGGGCAACCTCGGCGCTCGCCCCGTCCCCAGGAACGGCTACCTGCTTCCGCTTGACCTCCTCATCCGACGATGTCGGCTTCCCAGTTCTTCGCCTGGATCTTCGCGTCAAGCTCACGGCGCTCTCGAGCGAGATCGTCCGCGGCTCGGTGCAGCTGCGCAACGTCGAGCGGCGTGACGAAACGAACCTCCGACTTGCTGTATCGGTCTTGACGGAACGAGGCGTGCTGCGCCGCCTCGCTCAAGATCGCGTGACGGAGCCCGAGCACGTCGCGGTGTGCGAGGGCCTCGGTCATCGTGAGTCCGGGCTCGATCTCGGTGGCGACGTTCGTCCGGTTGATCCCGCGGATCAGGCCCTCGAGCTCGGACGCCATACGCTCGGCGTCGGCGAGCAGCGCGTTCGGATCTTCCGGAGGAGCTTCTCCCTCTTGGTGTCGCGCGGAGGCTGCGATCCTCTGGCGGATCTGCAAGAGCCGCTTCTGGAGATCGGCCCGCAACTGCAACGCCTCGGCAAGCTTCAAAGGTGGCCCTCTCGGGGAGCGGACCGATCGATGATGGATGCTGCGCGAGGCGATGTCTACCCGCGCGTGACCGCGACGGATCGCTCGGCCATACGGGCGGACCAAGCCGACTGCCGTTCGTCGTCGGCGGCGTCCTAGAATCGAACCTCGCCGGATGGTCCGGCGGGCGAGGAGATGGCGTCGATGGCGACGGCACCGGTCCGGCTCACCGAGCCGATGGTCCGCGAGAACGGCGAGCTCCGCACCGCCACCTGGGACGAGGCCCTCGATCGGGCCGCCGAGGGGCTGCGGCGAGCCATGCAGCGGAACCCCGGTTGGGGAGCGGGCCTGTTCTCGTGCTCGAAGGCGACCAACGAGATGAACTTCGTCGCACAGAAGTTCGCTCGTCAGGTCCTGGGCACGAACAACATCGACAGCTGTAACCGCACCTGACACGCTCCAAGCGTGGTCGGTCTGGCCACGGTCTTCGGTGCCGGTGGCGGTACCAGCTCATATGAGGAGGTCGAGAACTGCGACCTCATCGTGCTGTGGGGCTCGAACGCCCGCGCGGCACACCCCATCTTCTTCCACCACGTCCTGCGGGCGCTTGAGCGGGGGGCGAAGCTGATCGTGGTCGACCCTCGGCGGACCGAGTCCGCAGCGTTCGGGGACCTGTGGCTGGGGATCGACGTCGGCACGGACATCGCGCTGTCGAACACGATCGCGCGGGAGATCATCGCGAGCGACCTGCAGGATCACGCGTTCGTCGCCAACGCCACCGAGAACTTCGAGGAGTACGTGGAGAGCGTGGCGGACTGGACGCTCGAGCGCGGCGAGGAGGTCACGGGCGTTCCCGCGGAGGTGATCCGAGAGGTCGCGCACACGTTTGCGCAGGCCGACCGAGCCCAGATCTGCTGGACCCTCGGGATCACCGAGCACCACAACGCGGTGGACAACGTGCTGGCCCTGATCAACCTCGGGCTCCTCACCGGTCACGTCGGCAAGTACGGGAGCGGCCTCAACCCGCTGCGCGGCCAGAACAACGTCCAGGGTGGCGGTGACATGGGCGCGATCCCGAACAAGCTCCCGGGCTTCCAGGACATCGTGGAGGACCCGGACGCGCGCGGGCGGCTCGAAGCCGCCTGGGGCCGTCCGATCATGCCGCAGTACGGCTGGCACCTCACGAACATGTTCCACGCGATGGATCGCGGTGAGCTCACCGCGGTGTACTGCATCGGCGAGAACCCCGTGAGCTCGGAGGCCGACGCGACGCACGCGACGCCGCTCCTCGAGAACCTCGACACCTTGATCGTGCAGGACATCGTGATGACGAAGACCGCCGAGATCGCCGACGTGGTCCTGCCGGCCTCGAACGCCGCGTTCGAATCCGAGGGGACGGTCACGAACTCCGAACGGCGCGTCCAGCGTGTTCGCAAGGCGCTCGACCCGCCCGGAGAGGCGAAGGACGACATCTGGATCATCGCGGAGCTCGCGCGCAGGTTGGGCTACGACTGGGGCGAGCTCACGTCGTTCGATGCCTGGGAGGAGCTCCGGTCGCTCTCGCCGATGCACACGAACATGTCGTGGGCGCTGATCGAGGAGCGGGGCGGCGTGCAGTGGCCGTGCAACGACGAGTTCCCGGACGGGGCGCAGTTCCTGCACGCGCGACTCTGGGCCTTCGACGATCCGGAGCGGCAAGGGCGGAAGGCACCCTTGAGCGTCGTCGTCGACGATCCGCCGGTCGATCTGCTGACCGACGAGTACCCGATCCGGCTGACGACCGGCAGGCGGCTGGACTCGTTCAACACCGGGGTCCAGACGGCCGGCTACACCTCGCCGCTCCGACGACAGGAATCCATCGAGCTCTCGGCGGCGGACGCGGACGCGCTCGGCGTCGTCGAGGGGGAGCGGGTCCGCGTGTCCTCGCGTCGCGGCGAGGTCGAGGCGCCGGTGTACATCTCTTCGGCGCTCCGGGCGGGTCTCGCGTTCATGACGCTGCACTTCCCGGACGAGGTCGAGACGAACCGGCTCACGATCGAAGCGGCGGATCCGAAATCCGGCACCGCGGAGTTCAAGGCCACGGCGATCCGGATCGACAAGATGCATGCGGACGTGCCCTGATGGACCTCCATCTGATGACGGCGCGGCCGACGGACCAGGAACGTCGTGCGGTCGATGCGCTGCTGGGACCCGCGGTCCCGGTCGACGACCGGGTGGTTCGCGGCGGTCACGAGACCGAGGGTGACCGGACGTTGTTGCTCCCGGCCTTGCACACTCTCCATGCCGCTGAGGGCTGGATCAGCGAAGGCGGCCTCAACTACATCTGCGAACGCCTCACGGTGCCGCCGGCCGAGGCGTACGGCGTGGCGACGTTCTACGCGATGTTCAGCGTGCAACCCCGCCCGAAGACCCTGGTGCATGTCTGCGACGACCTCGCCTGCCGGATCCAGGGCGGGAAGGAGCTCCTCGCCGAGCTCGAGGCGCAGGGCGCTGACGGCGACTGGACCTGGGCGACGAGCCCCTGCCTCGGGATGTGCGAGCAGGCGCCGGCGATCCTCGCGCAGCGCGCCGGCCGCCCGGACGTGGCGCTCGGCGAGGCGACCCTGGGGACCGTCCGGGCGGCGGTCGCGCCGGACTCGACGGTCACGTGTGCGGGGGCCGTCACCGCGCCGCAGGCGTGGGACCCCGCCGTCCGCTCGGGGCTCCGGCTGCTCCGACGGGTCGGCGAGGTCGATCCGTCGTCGATCGACGCCTATCGCGCGGCGGGCGGCTACGCGGCGTTGCGGCGCGCGATCGAGCTCGGCTCCGAGGGGACGATCCGGGAGATCACCGACGCGAAGCTCCTCGGCCGCGGCGGGGCGGCGTTCCCCACCGGCGTCAAGTGGAAGGCGGTCGCCGAGCAGTCGGTGCGCCCGCACTTCGTGATCTGCAACGCCGACGAATCCGAACCTGGCACGTTCAAGGACCGCCTCGTGATGGAGCTCGATCCGTTCGCCGTGGTCGAGGCGCTCACGATCGCCGGCTACGCCACAGGCGCGGAACGGGGCTACCTCTACGTGCGCGGTGAGTACCCGCTCGCCACGGAACGGCTCGAGGGAGCGATCGCGGAGGCGCGGCTCCACGGCTACCTCGGGGACGACGTGATGGAACACGGGTTCCGGTTCGACGTCGAGCTGCGGCGCGGCGCCGGCGCGTACATCTGCGGGGAGGAGACCGCGCTGTTCAACTCGATCGAGGGCAAGCGAGGCGAACCGCGGAACAAGCCGCCGTTCCCCGTCACGAGCGGCGTGTTCGGCAAGCCGACGGCGATCAACAACGTGGAGACGCTGATCAACGTGCTCCCGATACTCGAGCTCGGCGCGGAGGCGTACTCCTCGGTCGGCACGGAGGATTCGACCGGGACGCGGCTGTTCTGCCTGTCCGGCCACGTCGAGCGTCCGGGGGTGTACGAGCACCCGCACGGGGTGACGCTCGGAGACGCGATCGCGGCGGCGGAGGGCGTCCGCGGCGGCAAGCCCCTGCGAGCGGTGCTGCTCGGTGGGGCCGCGGGCGGCTTCGTGGGGTCCGACCGGCTGGACGCGCGGCTGACGTTCGAGGACGCGCGGGCGGGCGGGTACACGCTCGGCTCGGGCGTGATCATGGTCTTCGACGCGGACACCGACCTGGTCGACCTGGTCCTGCGGATCGCCCGGTTCTTCCGTGACGAATCGTGCGGGCAGTGCGTGCCCTGTCGCGTCGGGACCGTGCGACAGGAAGAGGCGTTGCTCCGTCTGGTCTCCGGACGCACGCTGGGGACGCGGACGGACGAGCTCGCGCTGCTGGAAGATGTCGCCGACGTGATGCGCGACGCTTCGATCTGCGGCCTGGGACAGACGGCGGCCGGTGCGGTGCGTTCGGCGATCTCGACGTTCGGCCTGTTCGACGGGGACGGCGGATGAGCGCGGTTCCCGTCTCTCCGCCGCGAAGGTTGCTGGATGCGGAGGTCGACGGGGTCCCCGTCCGCGTCCCCGAGGGTTCGACGATCCTCGACGCGTGCCGCGCGGAGGGGATCGACACCCCCACGATGTGCTACGCGGACAACCTGACGCCGATCAACGCGTGCCGGGTCTGCGTGGTCGAGGTGGAGGGAGCTCGCACGCTCGTCCCCGCGTGCTCGCGTGCGGTGGAGGCCGGGATGAAGATCCGGACCGACACCGACCGCGTTCGGCACTCCCGCAGGCTCGTGATGGAGTTCCTAGGGTCGAGCGTCGACACCTCGCTCGCATCGTCGGACTGGCACCGCTGGCAGGACGAGTACGCGGCCGACCCGGATCGGTTCGGCGCTCGGACGGGGCCGATGGAGGGCGGCGAGCGCGACGGGCGGTGGGCCGGGCATCATCACGAGCCGCCGGATCCGGCCCTCGCCGAGACGGTCATGCAGCCCGTCAAGGTTGACAACGAGCTCTACGTCCGAGATTACGGCCGGTGCGTCCTTTGCTACAAGTGCGTCGAGGCGTGCGGGACCGACGCCCAGCACACGTTCGCGATCGCGGTCGCGGGTCGTGGCTTCGACGCACGGATCTCGACCGAGTACGCGGTCCCGCTGGATGCGTCGGCGTGCGTGTACTGCGGCAACTGCATCGGGGTGTGTCCGACCGGTGCGCTGATGTTCACGAGCGAACACGACATGCGTGCCGCCGGCACGTGGGACGAGGATCGACAGACCGTCACGAACACGATCTGCCCCTAC
>Ga0307289_10000707_pt1 | contig 14389 bp, 17 predicted proteins | sample ER_DNA_143_FD_194483 | JGI IMG/M metagenome (GOLD analysis project Ga0307289, IMG submission 194483) | Bulk soil microbial communities from the East River watershed near Crested Butte, Colorado, United States - ER_DNA_143 | ecosystem: Environmental > Terrestrial > Soil > Floodplain | place...
AACGCACCGGCCGCGTGATGGGCGTGTACTACGCGGCGTTCAACATCGGCTTCATCGCGGGTGGGCCGCTCGGCGGTCTGGTGGCCCGCTGGTTCGGGCTCGCGAGCCCGCTGTACGTCTACGCGGGCGCGTGTCTGGTCGCGGCCGTCATGTTCTGGAAGACCCTCCACGACCCGGAGCGACACGAGTCGGAGACCCGTCGCGGTGGGATCCGGCGCCTGCCCTGGAACCGGCCCTTCATCACGGTGCTGGTCGTGAACGGCGTCTACCTGTGGATCATCGGCGCGGTCTTCCAGACGCTGGTCCCGCTGTTCGGGACGAGCAGCTACATCGGCCTGAGCATCACGGGCGTCGGGTTCGCGCTCGGCGTCGCGACCGCCACCGAGCTCGTCGCGCTCTATCCGGCGGGCCGGGCGAGCGACCGACGCGGCCGGCGTGCGGTGCTGATCCCGGCGTTCGCCGGACTCGCGCTCACGACGGCCCTGCTGGGGCAGGTGTCGACGGCCCTCGGGTTCATCGTGGTGCTCGGTGCGCTCGGCGTTGCAAGCGCCTATTCGGGCGTCCCTCCCGCGCCGATGCTCTCGGACGTCGCGCCCGAGGAGCTCAAGGGGACGGCGGTCGGCGTGTTCAGGTTCGTGGGCGACCTCGGGTTCGTCCTCGGTCCGTTGATCGCGGGTTGGTCCGCAGGCTCGTTCGGCTTCGGGACGGCGTTCATCGTCACGGCGATACCGGCGTTGGTCGCGGTCGGGCTCGTGGTGTCGATCAAGGAGACGATGAAGAGCCGCGGACCGTAAGTTGCCGCGTGCCCGACTCGCCCCTATCGTGAAGCGCACATGGCGACCTACGAGTACATCTGCCTCGCGTGCGAGCACCCGTTCGAAGAGCGCCGACCGATGAGCTCGAGCCCGGTCGACACCGCGCTTGCATGTCCCTCGTGCGGGAGCGACCGTGTGCGCCGGCGGTTCTCCTTCTCCGCCTCTACCGGGAGCGCGAGCAGCGAACGCTCAGGGCCGGTAGCCGGTGGCTGTTGCGGCGGTGGCTGCGGCTGCGGCAACTGACTCATCCGAACCAATCTTTCAGGGGCGGACTCGCCTCGAGGACCGAGAGATCCCCGGCGAGGATGCTCCGCGCGGCGTCCGCCATGGCGTTGACCGCGATCCACGTGAGGCCGCCACCGACGCTGACCCGTCGCGCTCCCGCGTCGATGATCTCGTCCATCGACATACCTCGGAGCGCGAGCACGTTGACCGGCTTCGACACCGCTTCGCACACCCGCCGGATCTCGTCGCCGGTGCGAAGCCCGGGCGCGAACAGGACGTCCGCGCCGGCGGTCTCGAACGCCTGGAGCCGCGCGATCGTGTCGTCCAGATCGGGGTTGCCCCGGATGTGGTTCTCCGCTCTCGCCGTGAGCGTGAACGGGAAGTCGAGGCCGTGTGCCGTCTCGGCGGCCGCGGCGATCCGATCCGCGGCATGGGCGAGCTCGTAGATCCCCTGGCTCGGATCGTTGTCTTCGATCGAGGCGCCGACGGCGCCGGCCGCCGCGACGCGCTCGATCGCCAAGGCCGCGCGATCCGGTTCGCGACCGTACCCGTGCTCGAGGTCGATCGAGACGGGCAGACCGATCGCTCGGTCCAGCTCCTCGGCATGGTGAACGACCTGATCCAGCGTGACGTCGCCATCGAGACGCCCCTGTGTGAAGGCGAACCCGGAGCTGGTGCTGGCCACCGCCTTGAACCCGAGCGCCTCCAGGACGCGAGCCGAGCCGGCGTCCCACGGGTTCGGGATCACGAACGGCTCCCCGGCGTGGAGCGCCCGGAAGGCTTCGCCTTTGCGTTGCGAATCATGCATGGTTGACCTCGATCACGACCTTCCCGCGTTTGCCGGAAGACATGACTCGTTCGAAGGCGCCCCGCGCGTCCTTCAGCGGGAACACCGAGTCGATGGCCGGTCGAAGGATCCCATCGTTCGCGAGCTTCGCGAGCTCGACGAGCTGTTGCCGGTCCGGCTCGACCACGAAGTAAGTCGTGTCGACGCGCTCGGCGATCTCCGGCGGCGGTTCCTCGGCAACCGCTACCAGCCGGCCTCCTTCACGCAGCACGTCGGCCGACCGGGCGAGCGCGTGGCCACCCACCGTGTCGAACACGAGGTCGACGGGCTCGATGCTTCCAACGAAAGGCGCCGTTGGATCGAGCACCTGCTCGGCCCCGAACTCGCGCGCGAGCTCGGTGGCGCCGGCCGATGCGGTGCCGACCACGTGTGCCCCTCGCCACGTGGCCAGCTGCGTCGCCAAGTGACCCACACCGCCGGTGGCACCGAGGATGAGGACGCGCTGGTTCGGTTGCAGCTCTCCGCGTACGAAGAGGCCTTGCCACGCCGTCAGCCCGGCGAGCGGGAACGCCGCGCTCTCGACGTGGCTCAGGCCGTGAGGCTTCGGAGCGAGGAACGCGGCCGGCACGACCGCGTCCTCGGCGGCGACGCCATCGCGATCGAAGGGCGTAAGGGCGAACACCTCGTCCCCGATGGCGAGGTCCCCGACGTCGCCGGCGACTTCGTCGACGACCCCGGAGAGCTCGTACGACACGATCGCCGGTAAGCGGTCGGTGGGCCAGTCGAGCTCGTCGCGGGTAATGGCGGCCGCGTGCACGCGCACGAGCGCCTCGCCGGGGCCAGGTTCCGGAACCTCGATCTCGTCGACGGACAGCGTGTCGATACCACCCGGCGGATGCAAGCGAACCGCGCGCATCATCGTCTGCGGCCTATCTCAAAGCTGAACACGGCAGGAGCCTAGCCAAGAAGTGTCGGTCTGCAGGTCGGGATTGGATCTGCCCGCAACCCGATACCCGATAGAGGCGCCAGCGATCAGGGACACCCTCCAGCTCGTGTTCACCAACGTCTTGGAACGTTAATCCGGAGCCCGCGACCAGGTCCTTCACCGTCTGCGAGATCAACACTTCGGACGGACCCGCGAGCGCGTCGCGTATCCAGCGTCGCGCAGCGCCATCAGCTCTTCATCCCGTTGCCCTACCGTCAGGAGCGGCCTTCAGCCTGCAGTCGCCCGATCGTTCGGACGCAAAGCTCCAAGTACTGAGCATGAACGGGAGCGTAGGACCAGGACTGCCTGTGCGCTAACCGGCTGTCAAGAGCGCCGCCGCCACGCCCGCAGGGTCTGGTGTCGGTGGATGCCTGACGGCCGTGGCGACATTCGCTGTGCCTGAGGTACGCATCAGGCGCGATCACGACAGGGAGCCTGCATACGCAGGGCCACTTAACGACTCGAGCAACGCGCCCGATGACCTCAGAAGACCTGGGCAAGGAGGAGGTGTCGGCTTGAACGACACAGCAGATCACGCGTCAACCGTACGGAGCAGTGCCCGAAACGAGGAGCTTCTTTCAAGGTTCGAAAGGGTCACCCTTTGGCCCATGATGGGCCTCGCGATCCTTTCCCTCGTCACACTCGTGGGTTGGACCTTGGACCTGTCAGCCTCTATGAAGACGAGCCTGGAAACGTTCGATTGGCTCATCTGGGCCATCTTCACCGTCGAGCTCCTGATCAGGCTGTATCTTGCTCCTCGCCGCCTAAGGTTCCTCTGGAAGAACCCGATCGACGTTGCAGTGGTCCTCGTCCCAACCCTCCAAGGACTGAGGGCGTTGCGTATCGCCAGGTTCGCTCGCATCTTCAGGCTGGCCCGAGTTGGGGAGATGGGGAAGAGAGCCGCGAAGGAAGAGCGGGGCTTACTCAATCCATCTAGTGCGATGTTCTCCGTGCTCATCACGGTGTTCGTCGTCAGCCTTGCGGCTTTGATGGCATGGAGCGTCGAACGTGATGTTGCGGGTTCGACGATCAAGACGATTCCTGATGCGTTTTGGTGGGCAATCACGACGATCACGAGCGTGGGCTATGGGGACAAGATCCCGGTATCTCCCGAAGGAAAGGCAGTTGCCGTCGTGCTGATGTTCATGGGTGTGGCGCTGTTCGGTGCCATCGCGGCGACGCTCGCAACGGTCTTCCTCAGGTCAGATCCCAGCAAGAACGACGCCTTGCTGGAACACATCGCACGGCTCGAAGCCAAGATCGATCAACTTGTGGATGGTAGGGCCGCTGGGAGCTAGAAAAAGGTCTTCGGCGCGAGTCACACTCGAGCCTTAGCTATCGACTCACGACGTACCGGAACCCGGACCAGCCGAAGGCCATCGAATCCGGCGTCACGCTGATGACTTTGGCCCCGTGCGAGGCGAGGTACCGCCGGACCTCCTCCTCTGGTTGCCCCCACATGTCCATGCGGGGGCCATGTCCGAGGCTGGTCACCTCCCGACGCACGCGCCGGTACGGGACGAGGACGAACGATGGGGTGATGGTCTTGATGCGTTGCTTGAGTCGCGGCCAGCCACCCTTCGGGTCGGGAGTGGGGAGCGGCGCGCTCGGAAGTTGGAAGACGAAGATCCCTCCCGGCGCCAGCACGCGCACGAGTTCGGCCAGGTTCCTACGCTGGTCCCTCGGCTGCATGTGCTGGAGCACGATGTTCGAGTAGATGAAGTCGAAACTCCCGTCGTCGAACCTCGCGAGATCCGTCCGGTCGTTCAGGTAGTAGTGGCACGTTCCGGGGTGACGGTTGTAGCGGTTCGCCGCTTCGATCATCGATGGCGCGATGTCGACGCCCCAAACATCATTGAACCGGGCGGCGAGGGCCTGGGTGAGCCGGCCGACCCCACAACCGAAATCGAGCGCGCGATCCAGTTTGACGGTCACAGGAAGCGACCCGACGAAGCCCATCACCTCTTCGATCTCTTGTTCGCCGGTCAGGAAGAACTCGTCGGCCTCCCATTTCCCGCCGCGCTTGTCGGCGTTCGTGAGATTCGCCCAGAGGGGATCGGTCTTCCCGAGCGCATCCCAATGCCGCCGAAGGCGCTTGATGTTCACTCAGCCGTCGCCCGGCCACGGCAGCTCGAGCGCGTCGAGCATGTAGTCCAGATCGCCCGGCGAGTGTCCGCATTCGGTCAGGTAGCGGGCGACCTCGCTGCGGTGCTGCGTCCCGTGGCTCACGATGTGCGCGACGACCACCCATCGCGGTCTCATGAAATCCGGGCGGGTTCCCCACGGCTCGTTCAGCGCCGCATCGTCGAGGGACTCCACGAAGCTCCGCAGCCGGACGTCCTCTTCGAGGCAGAAGGCGTGGATCTCCGGGAGGTCGTCGAGCACGAACCCGTGGTCCCACACGTAGGTGTCTCCGACGTCGTTCCCGACGCAGAACTGGCGCCAGCTCCAGTCCACGTCGACGAGGTGCCGGAGTGTCTGGAAGGCGCTGCCGTGGTCGAGAACGCCGGGCCTCCGCAGCTCCTCGTCCGACAGGCCGGCGGTCGTCGTCAGGACCTTGTCGTTGGCCCACGCGTGGTATCGAACGAAGGCGAGCAGGCTCTCGGCATCCATCCGCCCATCCTAGAACCGGCCGAGATCAGTTCGCCGGGAACTTCGGACCCGCGCAGTCCGTGCGCAGAGGAAGCGGATCCGGTGGTCGCCGCGGCTGCGAGAAGTCGAACGCCGACAGCATCGGCGTCGCTTGATGATCGCGGTCGGTGAGGAACGGGCGGAGGTTCCAGTTGTCCTCGATGAAGCGGAGCACGCTCGAGAACTCCCCCTCCTCCTGGCTGACCTTCCCATCGATCGCGTACGGGCTGATCACCAGGAGGGGAACGCGGAAGCCGAACCCCATCCGGTCGATGTCCGGCGGCGGAACGTGGTCGTAGAACCCGCCGTAGTCGTCCCACGTGATGAAGATCGCCGTGTCCTTCCACATCTTCGACCGCATGATCGCGTCGACGACCTGGGTGGTCCAGTTCTCGCCGTGGCAGAGCGAGTAGTCGGGGTGATCGGACAGCTCGAAGCGCGGCGTGACCCACGTCACCGGCGGGAGCTTGTTGGCGCCGATGTCGCCGAGCAACGAGTCGACCGGGCGGATGTACTTCGCCCAGCGCGCCGGATCGTTCCGGTAGCGGTCGATCGCGGAGTACGCAGACCAGATGTAGCCGCGCTGTCGCTCGGTGGCGGCGTAGTACGCCCACGGGACGTGCGCTCTGTTGAGCACGTCTCCCTCGGTCGGGAAGTTGAAGCACGCGCGGACGAGCGCGACGTTCCCCTCCTTGTCGTACCTCTCGACCTTCTGCTCGGGTGGCGCGTCGCAACCGAACGTGTTCGACATCGACTGGGGCGGACGACGCGGGTTATCGCGTGCCTCGCTCGATTGCGCCGCGATCGTGTAGAGGTGGTTCGGGAACGACGGGCCCCACGCCGAGGAGAAGAAGCCGTCGAAGAGGACGTTCCGTTGCGCCCAATGCCAGTAGTTCGGTATCTGGCTCCGATGGAGCTGCGAGTAGGCCCACTTGCCGGTCAGCGGTTGGTCGAATCCGTCCATCTTCCCGTTGTCCCACGCTTGGATCGCGCACCGATAACAGTGGGGGATGTCGCTGGGAAGACGTCCGTCCGTCCCACGGATGAGGGGGCGCTTCGTGCCCATGTCCATCCCGACCGTGACCCCGTTCGCGCCTGGGAACGTCCCGAACAGGTTGTCGAAGGTTCGATTCTCCTTGACGACGAACACGACGTGCTTGATGGGCGTCCGGGTTGTGAACGCGTTGGCGTTCACGATGCGCGGCCGGACCGGCACGACCGTCGGGGTGGCCGAGATGTTCGGGTGCTCGAACGATGTGTCGGAGGCTCGGGCCGTGCAGGCCGATAGGGCGGTGAACGCAATGGCCATGCATGCGGACCGCCGGTGCACCAGCGGCCTTACCGTGGCGCGGTATAGGTCGGCCGACTGAGGCAGGTGATCCAACCGACCAGATCAGGGCCAGGGTGATCGTCGATCGGCGCCATGCGCACCAGCCCCAGCGTGACCCTCTGTCCGGCGGAGAGCGGCACCAAGCACTCTCGCCCATCTGCTGATGCAACGTCATATCCGCCGATGAAGGCGCCAGTGTGTTCGTCATTCAGCCCGATAGCCGCCGCTTCTCCGTTGACGGCCGTCGTGATTCCCTCGATGACCTCAGGTTGCACGCGCGCCTCTCTGCCGCAGCCGGTCAACGTCAGTGCGAGCAGCAACGGCAGAGAGACCGTGAGATGGCGCATCGCACTGATTATGCTCCGGCGAGGTCCTGTGCGGAAACGCCTATCCTCCCTCGAGGTCAAGGAGATGGTCTGATCGCCTGGCAGATGTCTTCTGACCGCCCTTACACCACATCGGATGACCGCCCAAGGCGAACGTTCGCGTCCGCGCCTCACCACGACCATGCCCGTCAGTAGACCGCAGACGGCAAGACGGCTTAGGGTGCGATCTGCACGGACTCGCTCATGAGGGGGGCACATGCCCAGCGCGTTCGAGACTCTGTCCAACGTCCCGCTCTTCGTGAACCTGTCCGCTCGACAACAGCGGCGAGTCGCACGCAACACGACCGAAAGCAGATACGAAGCTGGTGACGTCATCGTCCGCGAAGGCGGACATACCGAAACCCTCTTCGTCATATTGGAAGGGGCCGCAAAGGTCGACCGCAAAGGCCGCACCATCGCGCGGCTTGGCCCGGGCGAATTCTTCGGCGAGATCTCGCTGATCGACGGACGCCCACGGGTCGCAACCGTTGTGGCCGATTCGCCGGTGCGCTGTTTGGTCCTGGAGCACGATGGTTTGCGGAAGCTCCTGCTGGATGACCCGCAGATGGCGTGGAGTCTGCTCCAGACACTCGCCAGCCGGCTGAGGAACACCGTCTAGGTGAGGGTACTGGGTGAAGCACGCGAGCGATACCGTGGCAACCATGGGCGCATGGAAGATCCGCCCCGCTCGGCCCGGTGATGGCGCCGGCCTCGCATCCCTCCACTCGGCCGGAGGCGAGGACTACGCGGCACTCGATCCGATCAGGTTCCGGGTGCCTGATGAAGACGGTCTCGCCGAATGGTTGGACCGTGATCTCGCGGCCTCGGGTAGTTCCTGGATCTGCTTCGTGGCCGAAGAGGAGGGACGGATCGTCGGAGAGGTGGAGGCCAGGTTGCTGCAGCCGATGGAATCGGCTCGATATCAGGTGATCGCGGCACTCGGCCAGGTGCGTGGCGAGGTGAACTCGCTCGGCGTGCTCAAGTCGCATCGTCGCCGGGGGATCGGCCGCGCGTTGATGCAGCAGGCAGAGCGATGGCTCGCGGACCGGGGCGCTATGGTGATCGAGCTCGATACGCTCGCGACCAGCCCTGAGAGCGTGCCCTTTTACGAGGCCATCGGATACGAACCTCGTTCCATCATCTTCGAACGGAAGCTCTGAGTATCTGGCGAACGTGAGGCGATCGAAAGGACGGGACGGATGAGGAAGCTGCTGGTGAACACGTTCTTGACGCTTGACGGAGTCATGCAGGCTCCTGGTGGACCGGGAGAAGACGACAGCGGCGGCTTCGCGTTCGGTGGCTGGTCCGTGAACTATTGGGACGACTTGATGGGTGAGGCGATGGGCGAAGCGATGAGCGCTCCGTTCGACCTCCTCCTCGGACGCAGGACCTATGACATCTTCTCCGCATACTGGCCGCACGCCACGGACAACCCGGGCGCCAAGCCGTTGAACGACGCCACCAAGTACGTCGCGTCGCGGAGTCATCGCGAGTTGGAGTGGGGCCCCTCGGTCCTGATCGAGGGCGACGCGGCCGAAGGCATCGCGGCGCTCAAGAAGGAGGATGGACCGGAGCTGCAGGTCCACGGCAGCGCGAACCTGCTCCAGACGCTCCTGCGTCACAACCTCGTCGACGAGTTCCGCCTCTGGGTCTTCCCGGTCGTCATCGGGTCGGGCAAACGCCTCTTCGCGGACGGAACGATCCCTGCCGGGCTGAAGCTCGTCGACAGCAAGGTCTCCACCACGGGCGTCGTGATCGGCACATACGAGCCGGCGGGCGAGATCGTCGCAGGATCGTTCGCCCTGGACTGACCACACCGATCGGTCGCCACATCACTCAAGCACGGCTCTGGCCTTGCCGAATCGCCGCATACGCCTCAGAGAGGGATCACCGAGGAGAGCCGATGAAGAAGCGAACCGCGCTTGGCGTGGTGACAGCGGTCGCGTTGCTGCCCGGCTGCTCCTCACCATCCGTCTCCACCCAGATGGGACTGCACGCGCAGATGGAGTCCGGGCCCGCCATCAACTCGACTAACGGTCGATATCGAGCCGGCACGGCGGACATCGCGCTGACCAAGATCGTGTCCCTGCCCGACGACCAACTGGGGTTCCGGTTCGTCATCTCGGCTCCGTCGCTGCGTGGCGGATGCTGTTCGTTCTTCCCGCGAGTGGCTCTCGTCGGACAGACCGACGTCCCATCGAGTGATGGAACCTACGAGATCGATCTCGCCGAAGATCCAACGTCCGTCGCGAGCGACGGCACGATCGACCTGCGCCTCTTCGGCGGCAATCCAGAGCATGCGCTCGGAACGTTCCGATTGGACCTGCCGGCGCTCGGCGTGAGTCGCTAGCGCCAGACGCCCGGGACACGTACCCGGGCTAGTGAATGGGCTCGAGCACGAACACCGGGATCTGCCGCTCGGTCTTCGTCTGGTACGTCGCGTAGTCGGGCCATGCCTCGACCGCCCGATCCCACCAGACGGTCTTCTCGTCGCCGGTGGCCTCACGTGCCATGTAGTCGCGCTTGGTTCCGCGGTCCTGCAGCTCCACGTGCGGGTTCTTCTTCAGGTTGTGGTACCAGACGGGATGCTTCGGGGCGCCGCCCTGCGACGCGACCACTGCATAGACGCCGTCGTGTTCCACGCGCATCAGGGGGGTCTTGCGGATCTTCCCAGTCTTGGCACCGACCGAAGTCACCACGATGATCGGACGGCCCCGGAGGTCGCCACCCTCTTCGCCCTTCGTCGCCTCGAAGAGCTCGGTCTGCTTGCGAGACCACGACGACGAGCTTGGCTCGTACTCACCTTCGAGCGGCACGACCCGATGTTCTCATAGCGGCGGACCGATACCGCTACCAGATGCCCGGGATGAGACGCGGCGTGTGAGCGGCATAGGCGTCGTAGTCCGCTCCGAGGGCCCTCCGGAGCGTTCGCTCTTCGTACTGGATCCTGATCAGCACCCCGATGAGAGGAACGAGGACGAGCGCGAGGACGGCTGCAGCGCTTCCCAGCGCGATCCCGAGACCGAGCAACCCCACCAACCCACCCGCATAACTCGGATGACGCACCCATCGATACGGTCCCGCCGTCACCACTCGGTGTCCGGGTTGGATCGTGACGTCATAGGTGAAGAAGCGGCCAAGAGTCACGATCGCCCACGTCCGCAAGACCACGCCTGCAGAGGCGACCCCGAGCCCCACACCGATGCTCGGCCAGCCGCCCCCGAACATCCAGAAGCGATGTCCCATAGCGCGGACCGCCAAGACGAAGCCGCCGAAGAGCGAGATGGCAACGACGAGCCGCGTCGGATCGAACCTGCGACCGACTCGTTGGCGCAGTATCGGGATCTGGGAGATGAGTTCGATCGCCACCCAAAGCCCGATGAAGCCGACGAATACATCGCGGGCGGCCGCGGTGTCGATGACGAGGGGGTTCAACCTGCTCCGCCGGCCTCGAGCTCTTGCCCCCACCGTTCGCAGTCGGATCGGAGTGTGCAGGGGAACGCCGCCACGAACGGAGTCTAGGACGAGCTAGGATCGCACTTCGTGTTCAGCGTTGAGCAGCGGGATGCTCTCCTCGAGCGCGTTCTCGGGCTCGGGCGGGAGGATGAGCGCGTCATCGCCGGAGCCTCCGTTGGCTCACTCGCCGTTGACGGCGGCGATCGCTTCTCCGACGTGGACCTCACCTTCGGCATCGCCGACCTTGTTCAGGTCGCTGACGTGCTCGACGACTGGACGCGCTCGCTGATCGACGAGCTCGAAGCGGTGCCACTCGTCGATCTGCGACGCGGGCCGACCACCTACCGGGTCTTCTTGCTCCGAGACACGCTGCAGCTCGACCTCTCGATGACGCCGGCCTCCCAGTTCCGCCCCGCCGGGCCGCGATTCCGGCTCGTGTTCGGCGAGACAGCTAGCGATGATGCCGAGGCTCCCCCGCAACCCGTCGTGGGAGACCTCTTCATCTCGACGCCAGCGGTCGCAGGGGACATCTTCGGGTGGGGCGTGATCTACGCGCTGCACTCGCGAGCGTGCATCGAACGCGGGCGAGGATGGCAGGCCGAGCACTACGTCGGCGCCGTGCGCGACCACGCGCTCGCGCTTGCGTGCCTCCGCGAAGGGGTGACCGCCGTGCAGGCGCGCGGCTACGACGATCTCTCCACTGAGACGCTGGCTCGATACGAGGATGCCCATATCGGCTCGCTCGAACCTGCGACGCTCCGGGCCGCTCTAGCCGCGTCCGTGCTCGCCCTCACGAGCGAGGGCGCCGAGGCGCACCTCCCGCACGCTGACGTCGTAGCGGACCGACTCGCCGAGCTTCGCTGACGAGCGCCAGCTCACACGCTTCACACCTTCTACCATGGAGGTCGCCGCGATGGGCATGGCGCGATGCAGGTGTCGTGGGCACGTGACCAACTATCCAGGCAGCGATGCCAGGCTACGTGCGCGGCGTGGGGATCGTGACACGCAGGGAGGCAGCAAAATGTCCAGCCCACACTTGTACGACACCATCGGAGCCGCGTACACCGTGACGCGGCGCACCGAACCGCGGATCGCCGCGCAGGTCTGGGCTGCGCTCGGCGAAGCGCGGACCATATTGAATGTCGGGGCTGGCACCGGCTCCTACGAGCCACCCGACCGTGACGTCACCGCGGTGGAACCATCGGCGCTCATGCGTGCGCAGCGTCCCGCGGGTGCAGCGCCGTGCGTGGCTGCTGTCGCGGAGAGCCTTCCCTTCGAGGACCAGTCCTTCGACGCCGCCATGGCTTTTGCGACCGTCCATCACTGGCAGGACCCGATCGCCGGCCTGCGCGAGATGCGGCGCGTCGCTCGCCGCGTGGTGGTGTTCACGCACGACACCAGTGACACCGGATGGCGTCGCCGGTTCTGGCTTACTCGCGACTACCTGCCCGAGGTCGCGGACCTCCTCGTCGGCCGTCCTTCGCTGATCGAGCAGGCCCGCGCGATCGGAGCCCACATCGAGCGGGTGCTCATCCCGTGGGACTGCGCAGATGGCTTCTTCGAGGCCTACTGGCGCCGGCCCGAGGCATACCTGGACGAGAATGTCCGTCGCGGAATATCGGTGTGGGCCAGAGTCGGGCCGGACGCCGAGCAGCGGGCAGTGCGCAGCCTCCGCGACGACCTTGTCTCAGGCCGGTGGGCCGAACGCAACCGCGACCTCGTCGCTCTCGATGCAGCGGAGCTTGGCCTTCGCCTGCTCGTGACCTAAACCCCGCCGCAAACCGGGTACAAGTTGATGGGAGGGATCGCAGAGCGCCGCCTGTCGCGCCCAGGTGCAGCCAAGACCCGATCCGGCCTCAGATCGGCGGCAAGAGGCTCAAGCCGGGTCGCGCGGCCTCTTCATGATCGAACTCCGGGCGAGGAATCCCTTGACTTTGCGGCGCAAACGGCTGTAACTTTGCACTGCAAAGTCCCGGTAAGGAGGTCGCCATGAACGGCCCGCACGACATCCCTTCCACCCCTCCGGTCGGCGGTGACGACGACCGCTTCGACCCCAGCGATGCCGCTGACCTGCTCGTCAGCGCGCGCCGCAAGGCGCGCCGGGGTTTCGAGCAACGCACGCCGCTGGGCTTCCTGTTCGCGGCCGTAGTGGTGGGCGCGGCCTATGGCGCGCTTTGGCTCTCCGTACGCGACCAGGACCCCTACGTCGGGCCGAGCCTCGCTGTGATCGGCTGGGTCTACGGCATCGTGGTGGTCTCGGTGGCGGTGAGCGCGACGGCGTACCGCCGCGCCACCCATGGCGTCCGTGGGCCGTCCCGCCGCGAGGACGCCATCCGCGGGCTTACGATCGGCGTGCCGTGGATCGCGGTCTACGTCTTCGACGGCGCGCTCAAGGCCAACGGCTTCGGCCCCGCCATCGTGTACGGCGTGTTCGACGCCGCCGCGCCGTGGCTCGTCGTCCGCGCGGCGTTCGCCGCACTCGCCGCCGGTCGCGAGCAGTGGGGAGAAATGGCCCAAGGACTCACGGTGCTCGTGATCGGGACCGCCGCTGCGTTCTTCGGGCCGGCCGGGAGTTGGGGTGTGCTCGGCGTAGCCGGGTTCGTCGGCCTCCTCGTCCTCGGCGTCTCCCAGTACATCCACCTCCGCCGCATATGAGCGACGAGACGCTCGACCCGTTGATCCACGCACCGGCGCGTCTGCGGATCGTCGTCTCGCTGGCAGCGCTGCGCGAGGGAGACTCCGTGTCCTTCCCGCGCCTACAGCGGATGCTCGACCTCACGCCGGGCAACCTGATCTCCCACCTCCGCAAGCTCGAGGACGCCGACTACTTGGTCACCGAGAAGAGCGACGCAGGTCCTTCCGCCGGCACCTCGATCGCGCTCACACGCGCCGGACGCCAGGCTCTCGACGACTACACCGCCGCCTTGCGCGGCATCCTCGACGGCGTCTGACCGTGCGTCATCTCGTGCGGCAATCGAACATGCCGGCAAGGGACGGGGTCCAGCGAGCCGCACCGGAGCCCGCGTGTCTCGGGACACACGAGCACGTCGCGCCGGAGCGCCGGAGCGCCGGCCCCTTCCTATCCAACGGATGCTGCGGATCGGGCGCGCGGTTGAGCGAGACGCCGATCGAGCGCACACTCCACCGATGGTGCGTCGGCGCCTTCGTCGAAGCTCTGGAGTCGGCCCTCGCCACTCGCGAGCCCGGTGTATGAGCGAGGAGCTGTCGTCGGCCGAACGATCGAGGGCTAACCAGCGCCAGCGCAGGCAGTACGCGAGGCAAGCGCCGAAGTACGACAAGGAGTCGGATTCCGCCGAACGCTGGCTCTACGGCAGGGATCATCGGGCGTGGGCGTGCTCATGGGCGACCGGAGTCACGCTCGAGGTCGCTATCGGTACCGGCCTGAACCTGGCGAACTATCCACCCACTGTGCGCTTAACCGGGATCGACCTCACGCCAGAGATGCTGGTGCTCGCACGGGATCGCGCCGCAGACCTAGGCATGCCGGTCACGCTGTGCGAAGGAGACGCGCAGGAGCTCCCGTTCCCAGACGGCATGTTCGATACGGTGCTCTCCACCTACTCCATGTGCAGCGTGCCCGACGAAGGTCGAGCGGTTCTGGAGATGAAGCGTGTGCTCAAGAGCGGCGGACGGCTGATCCTGGTCGACCACGTTCGCAGCAGTGTCGCTCCGATCTACTGGATCCAGCGATTGATGGAACTCGCGCCGTCCCGAGGCGAGCGCGAGCTTACCCGCCGCCCGATCACGCACGTGCGGGCCGCCGGTTTCCTGGTC
>Ga0307289_10000708_pt1 | contig 14386 bp, 11 predicted proteins | sample ER_DNA_143_FD_194483 | JGI IMG/M metagenome (GOLD analysis project Ga0307289, IMG submission 194483) | Bulk soil microbial communities from the East River watershed near Crested Butte, Colorado, United States - ER_DNA_143 | ecosystem: Environmental > Terrestrial > Soil > Floodplain | place...
CCTCGTTGGGCTTGACGACGATCCGGTCCTCCAGCGGCTTGAGCTTGAAGTCCGCCATCCTCGACTACCTCCTCCTTCGGTCTTCCCTGCCGTCCGGTCCGGGGTCGTTAGCACTCCCCGACCTTGAGTGCTAACAGGATAGCCAGGCGAGTGCCAACCGGCAACGCGGTCAAGGAGATGGGATGAACCGTCTGTGGATCTACGAGTACGTCACGCTGAGGACGGGTGCGAAGGTTCCGTTGAAGGATTCGGCCGTTCGCACGCCCGTTCCGGTGAAGATGAAGACCATCGCGTTGCCGGAGCCCCAGCCTGCCCGGTTCACGAGCTCTTGGATGACGCTGGTGAGATCCGGGGTCTGTTGATCGGAGCCGTGTGCTCCGACGGTTGCCCACGGCGCCGGGACCCACGCGACGTCGGCTGCCGTTCGTGGACGGGCGGAGATGTTGTTCGTGGTCTTGGCAAACGTGGCGGGGTTGTCGGCGGCCTGCCCCTCGATCGTGAGGGAGGCAGCCCCGATCGTCTTCGTGTTGCACTGGAACTGGATGGAGGCGCTCTGGATGGTCGCGCCCTTCGGGATCGAAAGCCCCGCGAACCGGAGCCCCACGGTCTGGTTCACACCAGCGCGATTCACGATCTTGAGGACCGGGTTCGCCAGCGCGACGGTTCCAGCCGATTCTTCGGCGTCATCCGCGCTTGCCGCGATGGGCACCGCAAGGGTGGTCACCCCTTCGGGCAGCACCGTCACCGTGACGTCGTCCGATGCCTGAAGCGCGCTGTCGTCCCCGGTCAGCCTGAGGACGTAGGTCCCGGCGGCATCGAACGATACGGTCGTCGTCGGGGAGCTGGCGTCGGTGAACGTCGCGGTACCGGGACCGCTCACCTGCGACCAGGTGTCCGTGACGGTGGCCGGCGGGTTCGGGAGCCCGTCATCCGTCACGGAGCCCTGCATCGTCGCCTGAGCAGGCAGCTTGATGGACTGATCGGGACCGGCGTTCACGACCGGCGCGTGGTTGCCGACGCTGCCGCAATCCATCGACCCGTCGTGGAGGTCGTTCCCGTTCACGTCCTGCCACTGCCAGCTGATGCCCGTCGCCGTGTTCCCGTTGCGTGCACCGTTGAGCGTCAGATCCAGCAATCCAGCCGTCTTCCCCTTCGACCATTCGATCCGGGCGCCGGGCGGCACGTTCGTGATACCCGTGAGCCCGTGGCCACCCGACCCTGCGACGAGCTGGACCATGTGGGCTGAGGGCCCGGCGGTGAAGTTCCGATCGAGCGGCTTGTACTGCTCCATGTTGTGCTGGTGTCCGTTCAGGACCAGGTCGACGCCGTTGTCGGCGAGGAGCTTCCACATGTCGCTCTCGTTGGACGCGATCGTCGTGTTGCTCGTGACGGCGGGCTCGTGGTACATCGCGACGACGCATGCGGGGGCACTGGGGTCGGTCAGAACGCTCTTCGCGAACTGATACTCGGGCTTCGTCGCGGTCATGTTCTGGCTCGAGTTCAGATCGAGGAAGAGCACCCCACCCCACGTCCACGATGTATAGACGGGATGACCGTGCCAATAGTCCATCCACGCCGGGATGTTGACCTTCTCGTGGTTCCCCAGCGTCGGCTGCGTGGTATCCGCCACCGCGCCCCAGAGCGTTCCCTGTCCGGGTCCGGGATGATCGATGTTCGACACCCCGTAGTGGTTCAGGTTCTCCGTGAACGTTCCCGTCTCGTAGATGTCACCGAGGAACAGGAACAACGGCGGATCGACCGCGGCGATCTGGTTGGCCAACTCGTTCGACACCGGCTCGTTCGACGGCCCATCACCGGTCGCGAGGATGTGCGGGTCGTTCGGATCGGTCCACGGTGCAGGGAGGTAGCTCGTCCAGTCGTTCGGGTTGTGCTGGAAGTCCGTCGCGTTCCCGTTGCTCAACGTGACGGAGATCATGACTGCCGCCGAACCGATCGAGCCTGCCTGCACGGACAAGGTGCCCGAGCCGTCGAGGTACTTCTGGGTGGGCCACACGAACGAATAGTTGGTCGGTGGCGTCGGTGAGGGCGCGAAGATCTGCATGAGCTGCACGGCGGCTCCCCCCGACGGGACCCACGTCGCGAACACGAGGCCGCTGTTGGGCGCGTTCGTAACGGTGACGGCCTGCTCACCGGTCAGGATGCTCGCCGCCGTGACGCAGAGGGTGTGGCCGTTGGAGGTCCCGCAGTTGGTGCTGGCCTCGGCGTTCGCCGGGATCAGGACGGTTACGGCGACGAGCGCCGAGAAGACGACGAGGGAGGCCAGACGTTTCCGCGACGATCCGATCACGAACCGTTTCCCCCCGTTCGGACCCGTCCGGTTCTTGATGGCTTCACGTCGATCCCCCCCATGTCTGTGTCTCGACGACCGCTCGAGGTTGCGGGCGCACACCAAGAAAGCCTGGCTGCCCCGGTCACCGAGAGGCTACGCGGCACGCGGGGGGTGCGACATCGCGCACCTGGTGTAGCCGACGTACGCAATCGCGAACGTCGGCGCCCCGGCCGCCGGCAGATCTCGGACGGAAGGCACTCGTGTTGCGTCGCGCGTGGCGCGGGGAGGAGGCTGCTCTAGGCTTCGAGCGAACTCGCGCGTGCCGAAGGACGTCGGCGAAGGAGAGGTAGGGAACGGCATGGAGGGAGAGCTGGAAGACGGTGCCGTTCCCGCCACCGAGCGGAAGTTCCTCGCGAGCTTCGATATCGAGGACTGGTTCCACGCCGAGAACGTCCGGGGCAGCCTCCCCACGCACGATTGGGATCAGCTCGAGTCGAGGCTCGAGCCCAACGTTCACGAGCTCCTCGATATCCTCGCCGCTGCTCAGGCGCGATCGACCTTCTTCGTGCTGGGCTGGGTCGCCGATCGCTTCCCGGGGGTCGTCCAGCGGATCGTTGACGAGGGACACGAGGTCGCGAGCCACACCTATCTCCACCGCAACCTCAACCAGCTCCCGCCCGCTGAGGTCAGGGAGGAGCTCCGTCGGTCGAAAGACCGGCTCGAACAGGTCGCCGGGTCGGAGGTTCGGGGCGTCCGCGCGCCCAACTTCTCGATCAGCGACGTCGTCCTCGATCTGATCGCCGAAGCCGGCTACCGGTACGACTCGAGCTACTTCGGGTTCGAACAGCACGATCGGTACGGGAAGCTTTCGGCGGCGATCCCGCCGGGTGAACCCGTGACCGAGGTCCGGCCCGGCCTGTTGGAGATCCAGATGACCCGCGTCGCGATCGCAACCGCGCAGGTGCCCTGGGCGGGCGGGGCGTACTTCCGCCTGATCCCGTATCCGGTGTTCCGATGGGGTGTCGCGAGGCACCTCCGCTCGAACCCGTGGTTCACGTTCTACTTCCATCCGTGGGAGCTGGATCCGGATGAGGTCCCCCCGTCGGGGATGCCGAGAACGCTCCGCTTCCGCGCGTATACGGGCCGCCGCCGGACGCGACGCGATCTTCGTCGGATCCTCGTGGAGTTCGGGTCGTCTCGGATCGACGAGGCACTACGCGGCCTCGGCTATCTGCGGTCGGGCGGAGCGGAGACGGCCTAGCCGCCGTCGCCGCGGAGCAACACGCCGACGGTCCGAACGATGATCACGAGGTCCCGCCAGACGGACCAATTCTCGATGTAGTAGTTGTCCAGGCGGGCTCGCTCCGGAACCGCGTCCATGCCGCGGGACCGACCGTGGATCTGCGCCCATCCGGTGATCCCGCCGAGCACGCGGTGGCGGTCGTCGTAGCGCGACACGGTGGCCGCGAACTGATCGGTGTAGTGCGGCCGCTCCGGTCGAGGACCGACGATCGACATCTCCCCGCGAAGCACGTTGAACAGCTGCGGCAGCTCATCGATGCTGGTCATCCGGAGGATGCGACCGACGCGCGTCACGCGGTCGTCCTCGCCCGCGAACCACGCCGTATCGGAGTCGTCGTTCACGTACATCGTCCGGAACTTGACGATCTCGAAGAGCTGGCCGTTGAGACCGACCCGCTTCTGTCGGAACAGGATGGGTCCCGGACTCGACATCCGAACGGCGAGAGCGGCGATCGCGAGGAGCGGAGCCGTGAGCAGGAGCAGGAGCGAGGCTCCGGCCAGGTCGAAGGCGCGCTTCTCGAGCCGGGCGGCGGAACGCAGGGCCGGCCGCCGGAGGTGGAACAGGGGGATGCCGCACACATCATCCACGGCTGCACCCTGGGGGATCCCGCTCAACTCGAAGAAGCGGGGAACCACGTGGATCTCGGCCGGCGTCCGTTCGCTGGCGCGAAGGACGGTGGCGATATCCTTATCGTTCGTACCACCGAAGGCGACGAGCACGCGGCTCACATCGTGCTCGTGCACGACATGATCGAGTTCTGCGCAATCCCCGAGGAAGGGGAGGATCGCCGACCCGTCCCTCCTTCGTCCCAAGAATCCAACCGGTCGGAGCCCGAATTCCTGATGCTCCAGGAGGGTCCTCGCGAGGCCCAACGCAAGGTCGCCTTCCCCGACGATCAGGGTGCGCTCAGATGCGACGCCCCGCGCCTTCGCCGCTCGCCCCAGGGCGTACGCGACCGCCCGTCCGACGATCACCGCGATCGCGCAGAGCGGCGCGATCCGCGTCAGGTTGCCCAGGTGGGCTTGGAGGTCGATCCACGGAAGCCTGCTCACCGCCCCGACCGACACGAGGACCAGCAGAGAGAGCGCGACGCGACCCAACAACCAGGCGGCGTCATCGCCGAGACGGGGGTTGATCCGGAAGATGCGAGAGGAGTCGCTATTGAGGATCAGGAAGGTGAGGACGGCGAACACGATCCCGATCGGACGGAATCCGATGAGGGAGATGGGGCCGAACCCGACGAACAAACACACGCTTCCGAGCGCGGCCGCGTCGGCGAGGGGCAGGAGACTCGAAAGGGGAGGACGGAACCGAAGGGCGCGTGGTGGCTCGAAAACCACTTCGAGGGGTTCGCGAACAGCCATCGGTCACGCACCGCCGCATGCCGCAACAGACATGGTTCCGGTGATCGTGTTCTCCATGCGCCCTCCAGCAGCTAGGAGAATGAGTCTGGCTGTCCGGTCCCTTCCAGCGCATGCGCGTTTCGCCGTAAGAAACGTACCGATTGGATGCGAGCCGTCGGTTTTTGATCGCCGGCGCGACGTGACGCAGACCCGCGCTGGTGCGCCTGCGTGCCCGCCTCACGCATCTGGTGTAGCGGGGCTACGTTCACCGGCGGCGATCCGCGCGGATCGGTTCCGCGCCGAACGCGGGCAGGTCAGGCCTGGACCGGGAACCGTAGCCCAGGTACGGCGTTCATCAGATGGCCGCCGGGGTTGCGCCCACGTACCGTTTCACCGCAAGGACGAACGGAACGCGAGGCTCGGGGAGCGCAACATGACGGAGCGATCGGAACGCGCATGGGACCACGGTCGATGACGTCTGCCCTCCCCCCGATCGCACCGCCACGCTTGATCGAAGTTGCCGGCGTGGCAGGTGCCGGCAAGTCGACGCTCACTCGATCGATCTGCGAGCGCCCCGGGTTCTACGTGGGCGGTTTCATCCACGCGCGGCGCCCATCCGATCTCCTCCAGATCCTCATCGGCTCCCCACGATCGCTGCCGATCCTCGTGAGCGGTGGCTGGAGCGCCCCCCGGATGAGCTGGGCGGAGTTCAAACTCATGATGTATGTGACGCGGTGGCGATCCGTTTTCCGTCGAGATCGGGACCGTCGCGACGGCATCACGGTGCTCGACCAGGGACCGTTCTATGCCCTCGTTCGCCTGAAGGCCGAGGGCAAGCCGTTCACGACCACGCGGGCGTTCGCGCGGTGGTGGAACGACATGCTCCGGCTGTGGGCGCGCGAGCTCGACGTGATCATCTGGCTGGACGCACCGGACGAGGTCCTGCGGGATCGGATCAACGGACGAGCCCAACACCACCGGCAGAAAGGCCGGCTAGCCGATGAGGCGCACGGATTCCTCGCTCGCTATCGCCTCGCCTTCGAGGGTGCGCTCCGCACGATGGAGGCTCTCGGGACCCCAGAGGTGCTCAGGTACGACACGGAGCGCACGTCCGCCGCGCAGCTGACGAGCACCATCCAGCCGATCCTGATCGCTCATGCTCGAGCCTGACGCCCGACCCTCGGCGACGGCCAACCGAGGCGAGCACCCTGCTTCGATGCTTCGGGTCCTGCACGTGATCCTCATGCTCGGCGAGACGAACAGCCAGTACAACGAGCAGTGCCTCCCGTTGATCGGGCAGCGCGATCTCTCGATCTGTACGTACTTCGTGCCACGTCTGACCCCTCCACCGGAGATCGCGCTGTACGCCGGCGATGGAACCCTTCGAGGGTTCTTCCGCGGATTGAACCGGGCATTGAGCGCCGGAACGTACGACGTCATCCATGTTCATGCACCACAGACCGGGGTCTTCGTTCCGCTCGGCGTGCTGGCACGACGCCACCCATGGCGACTCCTTCGCTCGCTCGTCTACACCGTGCACGATTCCTTCTACGACTACCGGCCGCGGGATCAGGCGATGATGCTCATGCCCCTGGCCGTCTTCGACCGGGTGGTGTTCTGCAGCCGTTCGGCGTACGAGAGCTTGCCCCGGGCGCTGCGATGGCTCGTGGGACGTCGCTGGCGCCTCGTCCAGAACGGAGCGGACACCGATCGGGTCGACCGGGCCATCGCGGCGGCGCCCCGCGTCAGAACGGACGGACGCTTCACGGTGATCTCCGTCGGTCGCTTGGAATCGGTGAAGGACCCGCTCGCGCTGCTCGAGGCGTTCGCGCGCGCCTTCGGCCAAGACGGAGACGCCCGGCTGGTCCTCATCGGCGCGGGGAAGCTCGAGGAGACGTTGCAGGCCCGCACCGACCATCTCGGTCTCCGTGACCACGTCGACCTCACCGGCCTCATCCCCCGGGACGACGTCTTCGTGTCGTACGCCGAGGCGGACGTCTTCGTCTCCACATCGCGTGGTGAGGGACTGCCGGTGGCCGTGTTGGAGGCGATGGCGGCGGGCTGCCCGGTGATCCTCTCCGACATCCCGCCCCATCGAGAGGTCGCCGAGGATGCCGAGTTCATCCCGCTCGTCGCCCCCGGCGACCTCGAGGGCTTCGCACGGGAGATCCGGCGATACGAGGAGATGCCGCCGGAGGAACGTCGCGCGATCGGGCGCAGGTGCAGGGCTCACGTGTTGGAGCGGTTCACGCTCCCGATCATGCACGCGACCACCGAGGTCGTGTATCGAGGGTCCGGTCGTCGCGTCCGGGCGGGACGGACACCATGATCGTCGAGTTCATCGGTTGCAGCGGCGCCGGCAAGACCACCCTGGCGGCTGAGATCGAACGGATCGGGGGGCCTCGCCCGACGATCTCCGGCACCGGGCTCATCGTGGACCACCCCGGCGTGCGGTGGATCAGCGATCCGACCGCCGTCAACCTCGTGGCCGACGTGATCTCCTTCCCGCCGTTCCTCCGTGCCCTCGGCCGCCAGAAGGACTTCGTCACGTTCGCCTTCGATCGATTGCAGCGGCACGCTCCATCCCCCTTCGCGAGATACAACTACATGCTCAATGTCGTTCGGAAGCTCGGCGTCAACGAGATGGCACGACGTGCGGCGTCGCGGAAGACCGTCCTGATCGACGAAGGCGTGGTGCTGTCCGCCTACCAACTCTTCGTGTACTGCGATGCGCCGTTCGGCCATGCCGATCTCGAGCGGTTCGCTCGGTTGGTGCCGTTGCCGGATCGGATCGTCTACGTGCGAGCGCCGATCGACCTCTTGGTCGATCGCGCGATGACGAGGCTCGATCGACGCCGAGAGCTCGCCGGGCGAACCCTGGACGAGCTCCGGCGGTCCCTGGAGCGGGCGATCGAGCTCTTCGACGGGTTGGCGATGACGGAACCGATCCGCGAGCGGCTCCTCACCGTGGACATCGGCGATGGTTCCGCGCGGACGCGTGATGCAGCCGTTCGAAAGGTCGCGCGCTTCGTGAGCCCGCCGGTCCGCTCCCCCGCAGAGAAGGGGTCCGACGATCCCGAACGGCCCGCCAACGGCGAACCGGCCGGAACGAGGGCGCGGATCGGCTTGATCGCGTTCGTCGGTTCGGAAGCGAGCGGCAAGTCGACGATCCTCAACGAGGTGGGGAGCTGGCTCGGCCGCGATCATGTGGTTCGCCGGATCCACGCGGGCAAGCCACCGAGCACGGCCCTCACCTACGTCCCTCACGTGCTCCTTCCGGCCCTCCGACGCTTGTTCCCGGAGCAGCGCTCGCTCCGGGTCGAGGCGCGGTTCGACGCGGATCCGCGAACGCGGCGCCGGTACTCGCTGCTGTTCGCGCTGCGCTCGGTGATGCTGGCCTACGAACGGCGAGCGATCATCACCCGGACGGTCGCTCGATCACCGAACGGAACCGTCGTCCTGAGCGACCGGTATCCGTCTCGCACCGGAGGGAACCCGGATGGACCGCAGCTCGGGCATCTCCCGCTCCCTCCGAGCCGCATCTCCGTTCGTCGCGTCCTGGCAGCGCTCGAAGATCGCTTGTACCGGGACATCCCGACGCCGGACCTCGTCTTCCATCTCACGGCCCCGCTCGACGTGACGCTCGCTCGCAACGCCGCTCGCGCGAAGAACGAGCCGGAGGAATACGTGCGCTTCCGCCACGCGATCTCCGCCGATCTCCGGTTCGATGGGACGATCGTGCATCGGATCGACACCGACAGGGAGCTCCGCGACGTCCTGGACGAGATCGAGCACGCCATCGACGAGGCGTCCGCGGGTGCGGAGGCAGGCGCGTGGCGCGGCTCCGGATGAGCGCCGGGTCGTCAACGTGCGCAGGCTCGAGGAACGACCGGGAAGGGGATCCGGCGCCATGACGCTTCCGAACTTCATCGTCATCGGCGCGGCGAAGGCTGGGACGACCGCGCTCCACTGGTACCTCGCCGAACACCCGCAGGTGTTCATGACGCCGGTCAAGGAGACGAACTACTTCGCCTTCGGCCTGGACGACGAAGGTCGGCTCCTCTACGGCGATCCGGAACTCCATCGTTTCCCGATCCGGTCCTTGGAGGAGTACGAGCGCTCGTTCGACGGCGCCGGGGGGGCGGTCGCGGTCGGCGAGGCCTCCCCCATCTATCTGGAAGCTCCGCGAGCCGCCGCCCGGATCGCCGAAGTGATCCCCGGCGCTCGCATCCTGTGCGGCATCCGTGAACCGGTCGACCGCGCGTACTCCGATCATCTGATGTACCTGCGATCGCGGGGGCGGCGCCTCGACCCCGCGCGGGACCTGACGCCGTCCGCCGCGTGGGCAGCTCCGGACTCCCATTGGATGCAGATCAGCCGGTACTACGAACCGCTCCGACGGTACTTCGACGCCTTCCCGCGTCAGCAGATCCACGTGTTCCTGTTCGACGACCTCAAGAAGGATCAGGCCGGCGTGGTTCGCGACCTGTATCGCTTCCTGGGTGTGGACCCCGGATTCGCGCCGGACTTCGCGACCCCCCACAACATCGGCGGGATGCCGTCGAGCATGCTGGTCGAGAAGGTCCTCACGAGCGGACGGCTCAAGGAGGCGCTCGAGCCGTGGGTGCCGAAGCGCGCGGCGGACCTGGCAAGACGGGTCCGCACGCGGAACATGCGCCGGCCGCCGCCCCTTCCTCCTGAACTCCGGGCGGTGCTGCTGGAGAACTTCCGCGACGACATCGACAAGACCGCCGGTTTGATCGGGCGGGATCTGAGCGCATGGCTGCGGTCGGGATGACCCGATCCCCCGACTCAGCCCACGAGCGCCTCGACGACCCCGCGCGTTGCCCTGCGCCGGTAGAGCTGCATGGCCGGCTTCAACAACCAGCGCTGCTTGATGCCGTACATCGCCAGGTTCCGACGGTTGAAGCCGCTCCGTCCTCCCTCGCGCAGGGCTCCGACCGACTCCGGCAGTGAGGGCCCATACTCCTGTTGCTGGGCCGGGAACACCTCGCGCTTGACGTGCTCGTAGAGCTCGAGGTCCGCTCGATTCGCTTCGAGGAGCATCCCCCGCGTGCGTTCGTCCGCCAGGAGGTCCTTCGCGATGTGCGAGCTCTTCGCGACGTTGACGGGCGCGTAGCGGATGTCCAGATCGGGTGCGCGAAGGGCCTGCAAGAGGAACAACGATTCGTCGAACGCCTCCGTGAGGCCGACGAACATGTTCTTCCGGCCGATCACGGCGATCGCGTCGTTGGCGTCGGGCGTCCCACCGATCCGCTGCGTCTGGGCGTTGCGAGCCCAGTCCTTCTGGATCCATTCCTCGAACGACAGATCGCTCCGCTTGCGATGGTCCAGGCGGTACTGGAAGCGCGACGCGCAGAGCGCGATCGGCTCGCGGAGGAACGTCACGTATCGGAGGTCGGTGCCCGCTTCCTCCAGGTCGATGTGTCCGCTGATGCGATGTCCGGCGATGCTCGCGAGCCGCGGGTAGAGACGGCGGACGCGCTGCAGATCGCTCGTCGAGAAGGGCGGGTCCGTCCACGGCCCGTGCCACGGCTCGACATCGCAATGACGTGTGCCGTACGAGCTCCGGAGGATGTAGCGCAGCGTCGTACCGGCGGTCTTGTTGATATGGATGAACACGAGCACGCGTCGCCCGCCGCTCATGGCCAGTCGAACCCGAGGTGATGACTCGCGGATCCCGCGACCCGGGCGATCGTCTCGAGGTCGCCCTCGCTCAGCGTCTCCCGCCATGTGCGATCCTCGCGGATCTCGGAGACCGCGCTGAGCCGCATCGAGTTCCCGATCACGTGCTGCTCGGTCGTCTGCAGGTAGCCGGACAACGGGACGGGATCGATCCCGATGAACCGTGCCACCCGGTCGAGGGTTCCTTGGGGCTCGGCACACAGCTCCTCGTAGTGGAGCGGCATCCACGCGTCGGCGGGGAACGCGCGTCGGAGGCGGTCGGCCTCCGCGTTGGCGTGCCTCCATCGGCGGGCGGCCCTGGTCACGTCGACGCCGGTGTGCTTCATGATGCTCGCCGAATTCCCGCGTGGATCACGAACGAGATGGATGACCTTCACGTCGAGGCGGGGCGACCCGGCGAGGTACCGAGGGCGCTGGTGGTCGCGAGCGGTATCCACGAACACCGGCTTGTTCGTTTCGTCGAGGACGGCTCTGGCCAAGCTCCAACTCGCCAGCCTCGCCTCGGCCACCCGTCTGCGCACGAGGCCGGTCCTGCCGATCGTCGCGTCGCGGACGGCGTTCAACGCCACGTTGCCGAGCGAACTCACGACGATCCCGTTGAGCCAGCGACGGTTCGAGATCCGCACGTGGGTGTTCCAGTAGTCCTTCTTGAACACCGTAACGGGATGTCCCTGCTCCATGGTCCGGTCCGCCACGCGATGCCAGAAACCGCATCCCAGGAACCGGGTGCCACACGAGCACACGTAGGTGTCGAGGTCGACCTTGGCGGTGAGCCCGGTCGCGGCTCCGATCGACGCGCACGACGGATGGTTCGCCAGGAGCATCCCCAGGAGGGTGGACCCTGTGTAGGGACTTCCCGGCATGCTGACGTATCGGACCGGCGTCCTCGTCGACTGGGCCGGACCCGTCATGCGCCACCGTCCTTATCGGCGATGAGGTCGTTGTTCGCGGGCGTCCGCGCCATCGACCGGGGACGGTCGCGTGATGGAGCCGGATGGGTGCTCCGTCGCACGAGGTCGGACCACAGCTGCAGGTTCCCGCCCATCGTGCTCGCGAGGTCGAAGGAGGCGCTGCGCGCCCTCGCCGCGCGCCCGAGCTCCCGTCTCCTCGCGGGGTCGCGAAGGAGCGAGTCGATCCCCGCTGCCAGAGCCGTGGGATCCTCGGGCGGCACGATCACGGCGGCGTCTCCCGCCGCCTCTGCGCCGGAGACGTCGGTCGCCACGATGGCTGCCCCGGACGACATCGCCTCGAGGAGGGCGAGCGACATCCCCTCCCAACGGGACGGGGCGATGACGATGTCCGCGGCACGGTACTCCGGGGCGGTGTCATCGACGGGTCCGCGCCACTCGATCCGATCCATCACGCCCAGCGACGTGGCGATCCGTTCGAGCCGGATGCGCTCCCCATGGCTGCTCTCTCCCCCGACGAATCGCAGCCGCGCCGTCCGATCGGCCACCAGCGCCAGGGCGCGGACCGCGACATCCTGACCCTTCTGCTCGCTCAGCCGTCCGACACAGACGATCAGCTGCGATCCGTCGACCCGTTCGGCGCGCGGCCCATCCGGCGAGAATCGAGCGCGATCCACCCCGTTCGGCAGCAGCAGCACGGGGGCATCGGCCCCGAGCACGATCCGCCCTTCGGCGGCCTCCCGCTCCGACACGGCGACGATCGCATCACAGCGACCGGCGAGGGCGCGCTCGATCCACCGGTAGAGACCCGACCACCGGCCTCCAACGAGCCATGACCAGTAGTGGGGCGTCATCACGACGACCGGACGGTCGCGGCGCCCGATGGAGTGGGCGGCGACGCGGCCGAGCGCGGACGCCTTCGACGAGTGCAGATGCACCACATCGCGTCCACGCGCGAGCCCGCGGAGCGTGAGGACGTCGAGCGGATCCCGGATGGACGGACTGCGTGCCATGTCGAGGGCGCGGTGGCGAGCCCCAGCGGCCTCGACCCAAGCCTGCAGTGGGCCTCTGGCCGATCCAGGGCTCACGACGGTGACGGCGTGTCCCGCGGCGACCGCGGTCTGCGTCAACTGGTGGACGTAGATCGCGACCCCGTAGTCGACCGATTGCGACACGATCAGGACGTCGAGCGGTCCTTCCGCGGACGATCGCCGAGCTCGGTCCCCTCGGTCCTCTCCCACACCCATCCGCGCTCAGCCTCTCCAGCTGCTCAGATCGATGCCCAACGATCCTTCCAACGCCTCGAACTCGTCCAGGTACCGCTGGCTCAGTTCCTTCTTCAGCTGATCGTCGAGCTTGGGGACTCGATCCCCGCTGGTCATGAGGCGGCGCATGCCCAATCGTCCACCGAGGTCCACGATGGATTCCAGATGCCGCCGTCGAAGTCGCCGGCCGCTCTTGACGGCCACGCTGGAGATCGAGCGGAACCTCGGCACACTGCTGGCGTTCACCCGCTGGATCGACGCCGGGAAGCCCTCCTCCGTCACGCCGAGGAAGGAAGCGAGATCGGCGCGCACCGCGCTTCCTTCGGAGACCGCCTCCTCGAAGACGAGCGGGAGGAGCTGGCCTCGGGGGAACCGCTGGAGGTACCTCGTGAGGTACGCGCTGTAGAACCCCATCTCGAGTGCTCTCGGCCTGGTTCGGATGAACTCCTCGAACGATCCTCGGAAGTTGCGCCGCTGGAGGATGAACCCGTACTGGGAGTACGCCCGATCGACGGGATGCCTGAGCATGACGAGGAGCTTCGCCGACGGAAGCATCTTCCAGATCCGATCGGGGCAGACGGGGTCGTACAGGTACTGGGGCGAGATCTCTCCGATCGCCCGGTACCTGGCCGCCTCGTCGGGGGGACAGAAGAACCCCTCGTACCAGTCGGGACCATGCTCGAAGTGGCGGTCGAAGAATCGCACCTCCTTCCGACGGGTCGGGAGATACACCTGCGGATGCCCCTCCAACAGCGTGTGGAGCCAGGTCGTGCCGGCTCGAGGAACGCCGATCCCGACGAACGTCGGAAGCGTCATCGAGCGGCACCTCGGACCAGGATCGGTCCGGACGCCAGCTCTTGCGTGGCGCGCAGGTCGGGCTCGGCGTCGCGCCGGTCGCGGGATCGATCCTCGGGTGTGGGCCGGAGCGCCCCGGCCGCGATGATGAGCGTCATGAACAGCCAGGTCGTCTTCCGATGCTCCCACGTCAGGGTGGACGCGCCGATGGCCCAGACCGCCAACACGGTGAGCCAGAACCTCCGGTCCCACTTCGGCTGCCTCCAGGCTGTTCGGAAGACGATCCACAGGATGGCCGCGAACAGGACGACTCCGACGAGCCCCTCCTCCACGAGGACCGACAGGTACGTGTTGTGGGCCACCTTGTCCAGCGTGTTCACGGAGCGGTACTGGTCCGTGCCGACCCCGAACAACGGATGCTCGGAGAACGCGGCGAAGCCCTGCTTCCACTGCTCGGTCCGACCGTTCAGATCGCCCTGGGTGATCTCCGTCCCCGTCGTCCCCAGTCGCTGGAACGATTTCAGCGGCTTGACGATGGGGATCACGACGAGCATCGCCGCCGCGAGGATGAAGATGACGGCGAGCCGCGCGGACGGCTTGGCACGAGTGAGGAGCGCGAGACCGAACAGGAGGCCGACCGCTGCCGCGATGGATGCCGTCCGCGTGCCCGACAGCGCGATCCCGATGAACGCGGCCGGCAGGTAGCCGAGGTTCACGAGGCGAGCGCGCCTCGACGTCTCGGGTGCCGCGGCGAGGTAGCACGCCACCGGCACACC
>Ga0307289_10000718_pt1 | contig 14278 bp, 14 predicted proteins | sample ER_DNA_143_FD_194483 | JGI IMG/M metagenome (GOLD analysis project Ga0307289, IMG submission 194483) | Bulk soil microbial communities from the East River watershed near Crested Butte, Colorado, United States - ER_DNA_143 | ecosystem: Environmental > Terrestrial > Soil > Floodplain | place...
GACGAGCCGGCTGTCGAGGCTCGTCGTCGCCGGCTCACCGTCGTCCCACGTTTCTCCTCATCGTCCGGACAGCTCCTCGAATACTCCGGACGCCGGGATGTCCACCAGGTCGACGAGCGGAGCGCTATCGCCCCGGCGAGCCTCCGTTCGCACACGAAGGCGATCTACCGCAAGCTCGACGGTTCCTCCCGCGACGAGGTTTTCGAGCGGGCACGCGAACTGGGCCTGATCGCGTCCGGCTAGGCAAAGCGCCGGCGGCGGAGCTCCAGCATTTGGCTGCCCGGCGCGTCATCTTCCAACCCGCACTTCCCCCGGGGGAAATCGCGCGGCGGGTGAAGACATTCCGTCGCGCGCGCCGGAAGATGCTGCCGCGTCCGATGACACGGTCGCATGACCACCGGGGCCGCCATCCCCGGCGACAGGCTGGTCGTCCAGGGACCCCCCGATTGAAGAAAGGATCTGATCTTGCCTGACAAGCAGCCCAACATCGTCTTCCTCCTATGCGACAACGTCGGCTGGGGTGACTTCTCGTGCTACGGCGGCAGCACGCCGACGCCGCGGATCGACAAGCTCGCCGGGGAGGGGATCCGGTTCACCAACTACACCGTCGAGTCCCAGTGCACCCCGACGCGCTCGGCGATCTTGACCGGTCGGCAGTCCGTGCGGTCGGGCACCTACACGGTGCCGTTGCCCGGAATGGGACCGAGCGGAATGGCGCCATGGGAGTACACGATCGCCGAGCTGCTCTCGGACGCGGGGTACGCGACGTCGCTGTGGGGCAAGTGGCATCTCGGTGAGACCGAGGGCCGGCTGCCCACCGACCAGGGCTTCGATGAGTGGTGGGGCTACAAGAACAGCGCCGACGAGACCGGCTACACGTCCTACGCGACGTACAGAGCGATCGCCAAGGCGAGAGGACTCGAGTCCCCCAAGCTCTGGGAGGGCAAGAAGGGCGAGAAGTCCACCGCCGTGCGTGAGCTCGACATGGAGGTGCGTCCGCTGCTCGACGAGCTGATCGTCGACAAGGCGACCGACTTCATCAAGCGCGCCGCCGCCGGCGACAAGCCGTTCTTCACCTACGTCGCCCTCTCTCACGTGCACCCGCCGGAGAAGGCGCACCCGGACTTCGACCAGACCGATCCGACGCGCCTGGGGATATACGCGGACCTGATGGCGGAGATGGACCATCGCGTCGGGCAGATCGTGGACTGCGTGGAAGAGGCCGGGATCACCGACAACACGATCATCGTGTTCTCCAGCGACAACGGGACCTTCTTTGGGCCGGCGCTCGGATTCGGCGGCTCGAGCGGACCCTGGCGCGGGGACTTCTCTACCCCGCCCACGGAGGGCTCGATGCGGACCGCGGCGATGGTCCGCTGCCCTGGGACGGTGCCGGCCGGGGTGGTGACCGAGGAGATGCTCTCGGCCCACGACTGGTACAAGACGTTCGCCGCCTTCGCCGGCGCCTTGGACAAGGTGCCCGCCGACCGCCCGCTGGACGGCGTCGACGCCTCGAACTTCCTCACGGGCGACAGCGAGCACACCGGCCGCGAGTCCCTCGTGTTCTTCGGGCCGGACGGGTCGATGATGTCGGTCAAGGCGCACAACATCAAGGCCTGGCTCCGGTACAGCGAGGGCTTCGACCAGCCGGTCGTCAAGCCGGTGTGGCCGATGTTCTTCGACCTCGGCAGCGACCCCGGCGAGCGTAACAACCTCACGACCGACAAGATGGACATGGGCTGGGAGTTCGGCGTCGCCCTCGGGCCCGCCGCCGAGTACCTGAAGAGCTTCGCCGAGTACCCGAACATCAAGCCGGGTGAGGAGTTCGACGGGTATCCGGCCTCGCCGCCCAAGGCTGCGTCGCAGTGAGCGACCCAGGAGCAGGCACCGGCGCTACGAGTGACGGGCAGCTCGGGCTGCTGCTCGCGTGCTTCGCCGGGCGCAAGACGGCCGGCAAGGCGCGACGCAGCCTGGAGACCCAGTTGCGGGCGCAGGGCGATGAGTTGCTCGACACCGTCGTCCTCGAGATCGACGAGAAGCACAAAGCGTCCGTGCATGACCCTCGACGGATCCTGTGGGGAACCGTGTCGGCGGCGCTCGTGTGGGGGTTGTGCGGAGCGGCCGGCGCCGACGGAGTCTGGAGCGTCCTTTTCTGGGCTGCCGTCGGCGCGGTCGGTGGCGTCCTGATCCTCTACTACAGCCTCCATCATTCCACGAAATCCGAGCTCGCTTCGATCGGCTCGGGACTTCCGGCGCAATCGTCCGCTCTCGTCGTATCGGCGGCGACGAAGGACCCCCGCCGTCTGCTCGAGGCAGCCGCCGTCCAGAGGCCAACTGCAGCAAGTCTCGCCGCCATCGGGGGCGATCTGACGACACACGTCTTTGCCGGACCCGCCGATCCTGTCGAGTTGCCGCCTGACTCTGCGGACGAGCTCCGGGGCGACTCGACGCTGGTGAGCATGGTCATCCTCCGCTATCCGAGCCCTGAGACCGCCAAGCAGACGGTGCGTCAGCCGCCCGCCGATAGCGTGCTCGAAGTCGAGATGATGATCCGGAGGGACTCTGACGGCAGCCGGCACGTCTCCGACCCCTACTTCGGAGTGAAGGCCCTGGCCAAGTCGGAGATGCTTTGGTGGGGAGGGTTCGGCCTCGTCCTCGGCGCGCTCGGTGGCGCAGTCGGTGGCGGCGGGATTCTCGGCTTTATCAAAGGCGGAGTGTGGACGGCGATCGCCTGGGGCATCGCGGGCTTGGGCGTAGGCGCGCTCTATGGCGCCCTGTTCGGAAAGGCGTTCTCGGCTCGAAGGCTCAAGGGCATCGGTTCCCTCTTGACCCCCGGCACCTCGCTCCTGATGGCGTGGGTCGATCGTGCGAGCCCGCTCACCGAGAGCGCACTCGACGCGTACGTCACGCCTGGGTCACAGCGACTCGTCCTGAACTTCAACTCCGGCGAGGGCGGCGCTGTCCTCGAAGCCACCTGAGCCACCGCTTCGCGACCACCGAAAGGAGCACGCTGTGTCTGAGAACGGAGATCCAGCGGTCCATTCTTCATCCCCCACCGGCCGCATGTCGCTCTCATCACGTACGACGCGAAGGATGCAGGTACGAAGTTTCCGCAGATCAAGCCCCTACTGGCGCGCGCGGCCGCTACCGCAAGACTCATGACCAGCCTGCTCGACAGCGTGGCGCTCGCGAGCTCGGTCACTTTTTTCAAAGGCTGGGATCTGTGGGGCAACTACACGACCATCGACCTGATCGCGGCCACGACGAACGCACTCAACGGCGCGCTGCTGGCCCGGCGCCCCGACCACTACAAGAACTTCACGATCATCGGGATCCTCCTCATGGCGCTCCTCGGCGGCCTGGGCGGCGGGATCACGCGCGACGTCCTGCTCGGCGATGTTCCCTCCGGGGTGACGAACCCTGCCTACATCACGCTCTGCCTCGCAGCGGGGGTCGTCGGCTACCTGATCGCGTACGGCGCCGGTCAGCTGTTCCGCGAAGGTTTGTTTCAGTTCATGACCTCGTTCTCACTTCCCTGGTATGCGATCGTCGGTGCCCAGAAGGCAATCGGCCAGGGGATTCCGGTTCTCGGTGCAATCCTCATCGCAATCATCGGGCCGACGGCGGGCCGATGGCTGATCGACGTCTCGTGCGGGGTGACGCCCAAGCAGTTCATCCGCGGCGAGTGGTTCGTCTCGATCGCGGCGCTGACAGGCGCCGTCTGGATCGTCGCCACCTGGGCCGGAGCGGGCACCTGGCTCGCCGCCGGGATCGCCTTCGCGGTCGGTTTCACCGTTCGGCTGATCGCGCTCTACCGCGCCTGGGAGGAGCCACTCGCGACCGAACCGAAAGGCGTCTACCAGCACAGCGACGGACGACCGCTTCTCGGCCGCAAGATCGCCCATAGGTCAAAGCGCGAGCTGCGCGACCTCGGCCTCGCCGTCGACGAGGGGCAGGACACCCAAGCTAGCGGGGTCGCGTCGCCAGGCGCGCTCGACCGCGGTGACGGAGCCTAGGGGGCTGAGCATGGCAGCTGCGAAGTCGAAGGACACGGATGAGCGCGCGGCCGGCGACGCGACGACGTCCGGCCAGCCGGGCATGAAATGGATCCCGGGCGCGACGACCTTGATGGGCTCCGAGGACTTCTATCCCGAGGAGGGGCCCGTCCACCGCGTCGTGGTCGACGGGTTCTGGATGGACGTCCATCCCGTCACCGCTGCGGAGTTCCGGCAGTTCGTGCGCGAGACCGGCTATGTGACGGTCGCTGAGCGTCCCCTGGACGCGGATCAGTATCCAGACGCCGATCCCGACCTGCTCGTGCCGGGCTCGCTCGTCTTCCGGAAGACCCCCGGCCCGGTGAGACTCGACGACTACCGCAGCTGGTGGGAACACCGGCCGGGCGCCTACTGGAAGCGGCCCGGGGGCCGGGGCACGACAACGAACGGCCGTGACCGCCACCCCGTCGTGCACGTTGCCCACGAGGATGTCGAGGCCTACGCGGCCTGGATAGGCAAGGAGCTGCCCACGGAGGCGGAGTGGGAGTTCGCCGCGCGCGGCGGGCTCGAGGGCGCCGTGTTTGCATGGGGCGACGAGCATCTCCCCGACGGCCAGCAGATGGCGAACACGTGGCAGGGAGAGTTCCCCTGGCAGAACCTGAAGCTTGACGGCTACGAGGGCACGTCCCCCGTCGGAAGCTTCGCACCGAACGGCTACGGCCTGTTCGACATGACCGGCAACGTTTGGGAGTGGACCTCGGACTGGTTCACGTCCCGTCACCCCGACGAAGTCGACAGCCCGTGCTGCGTCCCGAAGAACCCGCGGGTTACAACCCCTGACGCAAGCTACGACGCCGGCGCTCCAGGCGAGCAGTTCCCACGCAAGGTCGTCAAGGGTGGGTCGCACCTGTGCGCGCCCAACTACTGCCTCCGCTACCGGCCCTCGGCACGGCAGGCGCAAACGATCGACACGTCCATGGCGCACCTGGGGTTCAGGTGTGTCGTCAGACCGTCGGCTCCGGCGACGACGACCTGAGAGGAGTGGAATGGGTCAGGCGACCTACGTCGAGAAGCCTGCCTGGGACCCTCGGCGTCCAGACATTGGGCTGATTCGTCTCCTGATCTCGTGGGCTGTCGCAACGGTGGCCCTGCTCGCCGCCGCCTGGATCGTGCCCGGCGCCGACGTGAGGAACTTCTGGGGCGCGTTCGTGGCCGCCGCGGTAATCGCGGTTCTCAATGCGATCTTGCCTCCGGTGATCGCAGCTCTTCGGCTGCCGCTGATGCTGGTTGTCGGCTTGCTGCTCGTCCTGATCGTCGATGCTCTGATGCTCCTTGCGGCCGATCGGGTCACGGAGGGTGACCTGTCGATCGATTCGTTCTGGTCGGCGCTCGGCGTGGCGTTAGTCGCAGCGGCCGTTACCGTCATGCTCGACGTCGCGTTCGGGACGAACGACGACGATGCGTACATGCTTCGGGTGATCCAGCGGATCGCCAGGCGCTCGGGCGAGCGGGTCGAGACGGACGCGCCAGGCATTCTGTTCCTGGAGATCGACGGGCTCGCGCTGCCGGTGCTGCAACGTGCCATGCGTGACGGCAACGCGCCGAACATGGCGCGCTGGCTCGCCGACGAGGGCTATGAGCTGACGGAGTGGGAGACCGATCTGTCGTCGCAGACCGGCGCGTCGCAGGCAGGCATCCTGCTCGGCTCGAACGACGACGTTCCGGCGTTCCGCTGGGTGGAGAAGGAGACGGCGACAATGATGACGTGCTCTGCGCCGAAGGATTGCGCGGAGATCGAGCGCCGCCACGCCGGCAACGGACTGCTTGTCGACGGTGGCGCGAGCCGCGGCAACCTTCTCTCGGGTGAGGCTGACCACATGATCCTGACGGTCAGCCGAATGGACGTGGAGAAGAAGGCGAATCCCGGCTACAGGGGATTCCTCGCGAACGGCTTCAACGTGACCCGCCTCTTCGTCCTCTTCTTCTGGGAGGTCGTGCTCGAACTTTCGGCGTCGAGCCGCGCGAAGCGTCGCGACGTGCGCCCTCGTGGACATCGCGGGGGCTACTACCCGTTCCTGCGCGGGGCACTCTGCGTCTTCGTTCGAGACCTCATCGTCTACGGCGTGCTGCAGGACATGATGAAAGGGCGGCCTGCGATCTATGCGACATTCTCGAGCTACGACGAAGTCGCGCACCACTCGGGCCTCGAGCGTGCCGACACGCTCGAGGCGTTGCGCAAGCTCGATCAGCAGTTCGGCCGGATCGAACTAGCGCGCCGCTATGCCGCGCGGCCGTATGTCATCGTCATTCTCTCCGATCACGGCCAGACCCAGGGGGCGACGTTCAAGCAGCGCAACGGTTACGGGCTCGACGAGCTCGTCGAGCGCTCACTCGCGCGCGGCAGCGTCACCGGCGTCGCTGGCGGTGACGAGCAGGGATCCATGGTCGGGCATGCTTTCGGCGAGGCGACCGGCCGCAAGCCCGACGAGAAGCGCAAGAAGAACGACGTCTCCGGTAGGGACGTCGTGGTGATGGGGTCAGGCAACCTCGGTCTCGTCTACCTGATGGAGGAGCGTCGCCGCCTGACCCTCGAGGAGATGAGCGAGCGCCACCCCGACCTGATCCCGGCTCTTCGTAATCACCCCCATGTTGGCTGGCTGCTCGTCCGGTCATCGGAACACGGGCCCCTCGCACTCGGCGCCGCCGGGACGCACTATCTCGCCGAGGGCAGGGTCGAGGGCGACGACCCGCTCGCGAGCTTCTCACCCAACGCGGCAGAGCACCTGCGCCGCACCGACCGCTTCACCCACGTCGCCGACATCATGATCGGCAGCTTCTACGATCCCGCGCTCGAGACCGGTTGTGCGTTCGAGGAGCTGATCTCGTTCCACGGTGGGCTCGGCGGCCCGCAGACCCGACCGTTCGTCCTTCATCCGGCGGACCTTGCGGTCCCCGGCACGCCTATCGTCGGCGCGGCCACGGTCCACAAGATTCTGCTCGGCTGGCGGCGCGAGCTCAACGGCTCCCGACCCGATGAGATCGTATGAGCTCCTGGACTGCGGCGCTCCGTCGCAACCAGTCTTCAAGCTCGGCGATAGCGACGAACTTCAGCCGACCACGCCTGATCCAGCGCAGCTCCGGCGCGATGTGCTCATCGAAGAAGTCACGGCTGCACCCGACTGCCTGCGCAGCCTCACCGGCCTTAGTGCCAGTCGAGGGGAGAACCTTTGGGAAGAGGTCATGCCGTAGACCTTAGGAGCCCCCTGATGTGACCGGCCACGGCGGCAGGACGGCCTCGTCGAACGACCCAACTTCAACGTCACGAAGCAATAGCTCGACCGAGTCCGCTTGCAGAACCGCTTGCAGTCACGCCACCTTGCCTACCAGCTGGAAAATGAAAAGCCCCGCTACCAGGGCTTTCCGAGGTGGAGCGTACCGGGATCGAACCGGTGACCTCCGGCTTGCAAAGCCGGCGCTCTCCCAGCTGAGCTAACGCCCCGTACCCGCATAGTAGAGTCAAGAGCGGTCTACGGCTGTTCTCCCAACTTCATCGGAACCACCTTGTCCGCTGTCTCGCCAGACCACCGCTGTCTCGGAACCGGCCGGCTCGCCTGGCAGTCTCAGCCGGCGTGGACCGTTGTGGCCGACCTGATCCTCACGGCGGCGGCCGCCCTCGATCGCGCGCCCGCCGCGATGAGGGGCTAGCCATGGACCGCACGTTCGAGATCACGTTCCCCTCGCCGGGCGCCGAGGCGTATGTCTTCACGCTCGGTTAGAGCAACAGCGCTCGCGCCTGGCACCGAGGCACCGGACTTCACGCTCCCTTCGACCCCGGATCAGAGCGTCTCGCTTTCGGAGTTCCGGGGGCAGCCCGTGGTCCTCGTCTTCTACCCCGAGGACTGGAGCCCGGTCTGTTCGGATCAGTTGGCGCTCTATCAGGAGTTGTTGCCGGAATTCCAGCGGTTGAACGCCGAGCTCGTCGGCATCTCGGTCGACGGGATCTGGTCGCATCTCGCTTTTGCGAAGGACCGGAACCTCCACTTCCCGCTCCTGGCTGATTTCGAGCCGAAAGGCGAGGTCTCGCGGAGGTACGAGGTCTACCGCTCGTCCGACGGGACGAGCGAGCGGGCGTTGTATGTCATCGACGCCGACGGGATCGTTCACTGGAGCTACGTGTCGCCGGTCGGGGTCAACCCCGGCGCCGACGGGATTCTTCGGGCGCTCGAGGAGCTGGAAAGCGGAGCTGCCCCATGACCCGAACGGAATGGTCCGCTGAGCTCGTACTACCGATCAGCGAGGAGCGCGACCACATTGAGGGTCCGGCAGCTGCACCTGTCACGCTCGTCGAGTACGGCGACTACGAGTGCCCCTACTGCGGCGCCGCATACCCGATCGTCAAAGAGGTGCAGGCTCGGATGGGGGACACATTGCGCTTCGTGTTTCGCAACTTTCCGATCACGACCTCACATCCTCACGCCGAACAGGCCGCCGAGGCAGCCGAGGCTGCAGCGGCTCAGGGACGTTTCTGGGAGATGCACGATCACCTCTATGAACATCAGCGGCGGCTGACGGATCCGGACCTCCATCACTACGCGGAGGAGCTCGGCCTCGACGTCGACAGGTTCGACAGCGAGCTCGCGGAACACGTGCACGAGCAGCGTGTGCGCGAGGACTTCATGAGCGGCGTTCGGAGCGGTGTGAACGGGACGCCGACCTTCTATGTCAACGGCAGAAGGCACGACGACTCGTACGACGCCGAGACGTTGCTGGCCGCGCTCGAGCGGGCGATCGCGAGCTCGTAGGCGCGATGCTGCGCGTTGTAGTCGCCGCCTTGCTCGCGGCAGGCGCAGTGCTCGCGTCGGCCGCTGTCGCCGCCGCACCGGGACAGCCTGGCCGTGTCTTCTTTCTCCGAGGCGAACAGCTCGCGCAGGTACCGCGAGCGGGTACGTCGCCGGCGGTTGCTTTGCGCGACCTGATCGCCGGTCCCACGCAAGCCGAGCGCGCGCTGGGATTCCGGAGCTACGTGCCGCCCAAGACAAAGCTGCTCGGCGTGCGCGTCGTCAACCGAATCGCCACCGTTGATTTCGATTCACGCTTCGTGGCCAGCAACAATCCGGGGAGCCTGCTCGCGCGCCTGTCCGAGGTCGTCCGGACGCTGACCGGGCTTCAGGGCACGAAGGCGGTGCAACTGCTCATCAATGGCAAGGTCACGACCGGCGTCTTCCCGGGCGTTCCAGCGGACAGGCCGGTCACGTTCGCGTACCTCCAGACCCCCAACAGGGGCCTGCCGAAGCCGCCCGAGCGTAAGCGCGGGAGCGTCGATCCACACGTCAAGAAGGTGCAACTACGCCTGATCGAGCTGGGCTACCTGGTCACGGGCGATGCAGACGGCCGCCTCGGGCCGGCGACGACGAACGCCGTGCTCGCGTTTCAGAAGTGGGAGCGACTGAGCCGGACGGGGCTGCTCGACAAGCCGACCGAAGCGCGTCTGGCGACCGCTCTCCGTCCAGCGCCGGTCACGCGAGTCTCGGCCGCAAGGCGCGCCGAGGTCCTGCTCGACCGCCAGGTCGCATTGCTGATCACCGGCAATCGCGTCGTACGGGCGATCTCCGTCTCGACGGGGAAGCCCTCGACACCGACGCCGCCGGGACATTACCGCGTTTACGCCAAGATCCAGCGCTGGTGGTCGACGCCGTTCCGTGAGTGGCTGCCGTGGGCCGTACCGTTCGTCGGCGGAATCGCCTTTCACGAATATCCGGTGGTTCCGGCGTATCCCGCCTCACACGGTTGCGTCCGCCAGGCGTTTTCCGTCGCCCACTCGACCTATGACTTTGCCGAAGTCGGGATGCCCATCACCGTTCTCGCCAACTCGTGACGGCCAGGGTTTCACGGGCGCTCCGGACCAAGGAATCGCGGAATGACTACGGCTCGACTTGGCGCGTGGCGAAGGCTCCACCGACCACTACATGACGACGCGAGAAAGGCTAAAGACGAAGAAGCACTGAGCCCGTCTCAGGCCGCTTCGGGACGAAGTGGAGGCAGTGGCGGCAGGTCGAGATCCGGCTCGGACTCGGCGTCCTCCGCGAAGGACTCGGCCCAGTCGTCCGACTCGTAGTAGTCCCCGACGATCTCCTCGGCGTGCGAACCCGGCATCACTGCTCCTTTGTCGTTGTGGTCGCCGCAGTGACCGCCACAAGTCCTCGAACAAGGATGTCGGCCCCGGGGTGAGAGGGGAGAATCCCTCGTCCGGGGCCGACGAATCGCGCGGGGTGTCGGAGGGAAGGTGTTAGGCCGCGCGCTCGAGTCGCTCTTCGACGCGCGCCCTGGCGACGATGTGGTCGCGGTCACCGAAGCGGAGCTCCGCCTTCAGTGTCCGGTCCTCGTCCCAGAGGCGCTCGAGGCGCTCGCTCAGGCTCTTGAGCTCTGCAGCGGCAGCCGGGTCATGTCCTCGGGAGAGGATGTTCCACAGCTCCGTCCGACGCTCGCTGGCCTGCTGGATCTCTTCGTGAATTTCGATCAGCGTCATGTTTATGAAAACGCTCTTCGCCCTGGTCTCATTCCCGGGGGCCGAGGAAGAAGAAGACCAGAACGAGGAAGCCCAGAACGGCGGCTCCGACCGCCACGGCGTTGAGCACGGAGATCACCGGTAGCCGAGCTCCTCGAGCCGCTCCTCGTCGATCCCGAAGTAGTGGGCCAGCTCGTGGAGGACGGTGATCAGGATCTGCCGCTCGAGCTCCTCCGGGTCGTCTCCGAAGTCCTCCTCGAGCGGCCGGCGGTAGACCGTGACCTTGGCCGGTAGGTACGGGACCTCCTCGAAGAGCCCGAAGATGTCGGGCTCGTCCAGGTTCTCCTCCTCGATGACCACCGCGACATTCTTCAGCCCGGCGGCGAGGTCCGGCGGGAGCGCGTCGAGGGCCACCTGGACGTGTCCCTCGAAGTCCATCACTAGTAGGCCGGCATGAGCGGCTTACGCACCGCAACGAGCCGGACGGTCAATACGCCGAAGAGGAACCCGCCGATGTGTGCGAAGAACGCGACGCCTCCCCCGGCCTCCGGCTGGACGAGTGAGAAGCCGCCCTGCCAGAGCTGGAACAGGAACCAGAACCCGAGGAAGATCACCGCCGGCAGCTCCTGGAAGAAGATGAGGATGAAGAAGATCGCCGTCAGGACGCGAGCGTTCGGCAGCAGCACCAGGTAGGCCCCGAGCACCGCGGCAATCGCGCCGCTCGCGCCGATGTTCGGGATGCTCGCGTCCGGCACCGAGCCCCAGTGGAGCGTCACGATGGTCTGTACCGCGGTAGCGACGAGGCCGCCCGCGATGTACCAGAGAAGGAAGCGCACCCTCCCGAGCGCGTCCTCGACGTTGTTCCCGAAGATCCACAGGAACAGCATGTTGAAGATGATGTGCTCCCAGCCCCCGTGCATGAACATCGAGGTGAACGCCTCTTCGTACCACGGGATCGCTGCGTGCAGGGCAGGCCCAATGCAAGGGCCGTCGACCTTGCACGGGTAGTAGCCGTAGTGGATGACGTCGGTGTCGACCGATGTGCCGGTAAACTCCCAGACCCACACGATCGCGTTGACGGTGATGATGCCCACCGTCACGATCGGAAACGCCCTTGTGGGGACGTTGTCTTTCAGCGGCAGCATGGGGCGTGGAGTCTTACCGAATCACGAGAGCCATCAGCGCCTTCTGCGCGTGAAGGCGGTTCTCGGCCTCGTCCCACACGGCCGACTGCGGACCGTAGAGGACATCTTCCGTGATCTCCTCGCCGTAGTGGGCAGGGAGGCAGTGCAGGACGATTGCCTCCGGGGCCGCTCGAGTGACCAGCTCACCATCGATGCCGAAGCCGGCCAGATCTCGCAGCCGCTGCTTCCGCTCGTCCTCCTGGCCCATCGAAGTCCAGACGTCCGTGTAGAGGACGTCTGCCCCCTCCACCGCACCGGCCGGATCATCGACGAGCTCGACGGAGCCTCCGGCAGCGCGCGCGATCTTTACCACCTCGTCGTCCGGGCGGTATCCCGGGGGCGTCGCAGCCACGAAATCCATGCCGAGCTTGGCCGACGCGACCATCAGTGAGGCGCAGACGTTGTTGCCGTCGCCGAGGTAGACGACCTTCAGTCCCTCGAGGCGGCCGAAGCGCTCGCGGATCGTCATCACGTCGGCAAGTGCCTGGCACGGGTGGGAGCTGTCGGTCAGCCCGTTGATCACCGGGATCGTCGCGTTCTCGGCGAGCTCTTCGACATCGGACTGCGCGAATGTGCGGATCATGATCGCGTCGAGGTAGCGCGAGAGCACGACGGCGGTGTCCCTGATCGTCTCGCCGCGGCCGAGTTGGAGGTCGCCTGCGGAGAGGTAGAGCCCGGTGCCGCCGAGTTGGTAGATCCCGACCTCGAACGAGACCCGCGTCCGGGTCGACGGCTTCTGGAAGATCATCCCGAGCGTGCGACCGGGCAACAGGTGGTGCTCCTCGCCGGCCCGTTGAAGTCGCTTGAGCTCGTCCGCGAGGTCGAGCACCTCGAGCAGCTCTTCGCGGCTCCAATCCGCTACGCGGGTGAACGAGCGCCCTTTGAGGCTGTCGGCGACGGCGACCATTCCCGGCTGTGAAGCCTATAAGTGGATCCGCGTTCCGGCGTTGCCGGCGAGAGCGGCCTCGAGTGCGTCGATGCTGGTGATCAGCGTTTCGCCGCCGAAGCTGAGCGCCGCCTCGACCTTGGGGCGCATCGACCCTTCGGCGAGCTCCGGCAGAAGCGTCTCGGCCTCTGCGCCCGACAGTTCGCGGATCTCCTCCTGACCGGGCTCGCCGAAGCGCCGGTACACCGCGGATACTTCCGTCAGGATCAGGAGCCGTTCCGCCTCGAGCCCGCGTGCGAGCAGGGCTGAAGCCCGGTCCTTGTCGATCACCGCGTCGATGCCCGCCAGGCGGTTGCCCCGGCGAACGACGGGGATGCCGCCACCGCCGCACGCGATCACGACGGTGTCCTGCTCGGCAAGCGTGCGAATGACTTCGAGCTCCACGATCTCGAGTGGGTCGGGCGACGGGACGACCCGTCGGTGACCCCTGTTCGCGTCCGAGACCATCGCCCAGCCTCGCTCGCGTTCGAGTTGTTCACCCTGTTCGGCGGAGTAGAAGGGCCCGATCGGCTTCGTCGGACGATCGAAAGCGGGATCCTCGGCGGCCACGCGAACATGCGTTAGCACACAGGCGGTGGGCCGGCCGGTCAGCGCAGGGTGGAGCTCCGCGATTATCAGCGCACCGATTTCCGCCTGCGTCTGGGCAACGGCCAGCCACAAAGGTAGAGCCGGTGCCTCGTCTGCGGCGCGCTCCTGGCGCAACAGCTCGTTGCCGACCTGCGGCCCGTTGCCGTGCGTGATCACGAGCGCACGTTCGTCGAGCAACGGCTGCAAGGCTGAGACCGCGCGGCGCAGGTTTGCCAGTTGCTCGGCCGCAGTCCCTCGCTCGCCGGGACGCATGAGCGCGTTCCCGCCGAGAGCTACGACCGTACTCACACCAGTGCTGTTTCCAGCAGTCCCTTCTCGGCGAGTACGTCCTTCAACGTGGGCTCGCCCCGCTCCTGGAGTTTGTAGGTCACGCGCAGGGCCGGCTTGTCGATGTCGATCAGCTTGCGCAGGTCGATCGGGGTCCCGATCAACACGAGGTCTGCGTCGGAACGCTCGATCGTCTCGCGGAGGTCTTCCATCTGCTCGCGCCCATAGCCCATCGCCGGCAGGAGGGTCCCGACCTTCGGATAGTCCTCGAACGTCTTCGCGATCGAGCGAACCGCGAAGGGGCGGGGGTCGACGAGCGCCGCCGCGCCGAATTGCTCGGCCGCCAGGACGGCCGCCCCGTACGTCATCTCGCCGTGTGTCAACGTCGGACCGTCTTCGACGGCGAGCACGCGCTTGCCCGCGACCTCGGCTGAGTCGCCCTCGATGTGGAACGGTGAGTCGGCGAGCACCACCTGCGCGCGCGGCGCATTCGCGCGGATCGATTCGAGGACCGCATCGATTCCTTCCTGCGTCGCGCTGTCCATCTTGTTGACGACGCAGACGTCCGCCATGCGGAGGTTCGTCTCACCCGGGTGGTAGCGCAGCTCATGTCCTGGACGGTGGGGATCGACGACGACGATGTGGATGTCGGGCTTGACGAACGGCGTGTCGTTGTTGCCGCCGTCCCACAGGATCACGTCGGCTTCCTGTTCCGCCGCGCGCAGGATCTTCTCGTAGTCGACGCCGGCAAAGACGAGGTTTCCCTCGGCGAGATGCGGCTCGTACTCCTCAC
>Ga0307289_10000719_pt1 | contig 14267 bp, 15 predicted proteins | sample ER_DNA_143_FD_194483 | JGI IMG/M metagenome (GOLD analysis project Ga0307289, IMG submission 194483) | Bulk soil microbial communities from the East River watershed near Crested Butte, Colorado, United States - ER_DNA_143 | ecosystem: Environmental > Terrestrial > Soil > Floodplain | place...
GCGATCGCGAAGCCCGCACCACCCGACGTCCGGGCGCTCCACATCCTGACGGCGCGCAGGCTGATCGTCGACGCGGGTGTCACGTCGCTGCGGCCGGCGATGCACGCCTGGGTACGAGAGCTCGCGTCCTGCCGGGACGGCGACGTGCTCAAGAACAACGACGAAGAGGTCGGGCCGCCGCATCTCTGGGCGCACATCCAGGAGGGCGTGCTCGCCTGGTCCGCGTCCGTGCTCGAGGAGCCCGATCTCCTGGACGTCGCCACCCGCAGCGTCGAGGCCCTCGTCGTTCCCGCGGTGGTTTCGGAGTTCGCGGCGACGAGCACGTCGCCGTACGACGTGGCGTCGTGCATCTACTCGCTGGATCGACTGCACGAGGCGACGGGCGAGCAGCGGTGGGCGGCCCTGGCCGGCGACGCTCGAGCCTGGTTCGACGGCCGGAACGCGGCGGCGAAGCCGGTCTACGACCGCCTCCGCGGCCGCGTCGCCGACGGGATCGATCACGGACGGATCTCGAAGAACTCGGGGGCGGAGTCGAACATCGTGGCCGCGGAGGCACTGCTCGACGATGCGCTCAAGGGTGCGCGATCGCTCGACGATCCGTTCGCACATCCTCCCCTGGACGCGCCCCGGCGGGGCTGATGACCCTGCTCGTCGTGGTCGCCGCCACGGTGGCCTTCGCGGCGGCGATCCAATCGACGATGGGGTTCGGGTTCGCGCTGGTCGCGGTCCCGATCATCGCGGTCGCGGAGGATCCGAAGGTCGCCGTGGTGGCGGTGACGGCGATCGGCGTCCCGATGACCTTGTGGAACACGATCCGGTGGCGTGCCGATCTCCAGGTGCGACCGATGGTGATGGTCGTCGGCGCGTCGTTGGTGGGGATGCCCGTCGGCGCGCTGATCCTGGCCCGAGCCCCCGACCGCGCCCTCACGTTCGCGATCGGGGTCGTCGTCCTCGTCCTCACGGCGTGGCTGTGGCGGGGGCTCCGCCTCCCGCCGGGACCGCGCACCGAGATCGTGGCCGGGGTCGCATCGGGCGCGCTCGCCACCAGCACCGGGACGAACGGGCCGCCGCTCGTAATCGCGTTCCAAGCCACGGGGATGGAGCGGGACGCGTTCCGGGCGACGCTCGCAGGCTGCTTCCTCATGCAGGGAGTGGTCGCGCTCGCCTTGTTCTGGGCCGGCGGTCTGATCACGCACGACGTCGGAGTTGCGTTCCTGGTGGGCGTGCCCGCGATCATCGCGGGCACGCTGCTCGGCGAGCGGCTCTCGACCCGGGTGTACGGCCACGCGTTCCGCGTGGCCGTGCTCGCCCTGCTCGGGCTCTCCGGGGCGTTGGCGATCGTCGGCGCCCTCACGCCATAGACGAAGAACGGGGCGGGACCGCTCACGCGGCCCCGCCCCGTTCAGCTCTCCACGGCTCGGTGAGGGATCACGAGCCGAGCTTCGGGATCACGTACCAGGCGAGGAACGCCAAGATCGCCAGGACGATGATCACGATCGCCGAGTACTTGATGGCGGCATACCCGGTGAGGCTGCCTCGGTCAGGCTCGACCGGAACCTGCTCGACCGGGATGTGCTCGTGCACCTGCGGATAGCGGTCGCTCATCTCGCTCGACCTCCTCCCGTGGCGCCGCTGCGGCGCCGCCGGAGCCCCTCTGATACCCCCGACCCTCCCGGGCGAAACCCACCTCCCGTCCGACGCAACCGATCGCGTCAGCCCGCGACGCGCTCGGCGAGATCGATCAGGCCGGTCCGGGTCGTGACGCCGTACGCCGGCGTCCACGCAACCGGCCATGTGGAAACCTTGGCGATGACCACGTCGGCTGGACCATGGACCAGCACGGTCTGACCGCTGATGCCGGATGCCATGACGATCGGTCCACGTGGATCGATCACCCAGAACTGGTTCCGGTAGTACGCCCCGACCGGGAACTCGGCGGCGTCGGGGGCGGCCGCGAAGGCGGTCAGGACGTCGGGGTCGGCGGTCAGGGTGTCCTGGATCCACGCGCGTGGGATCACCTGCTCGCTCCCCCGCCGACCGCCTCGCAGGAGGAGGAGCCCGAACCTGGCGAGATCTCGGAGCGTGCAGGAGATGCCGCCGTCCGCCATCGCGTTGCCGTGCCCGTCGACGGTCACCTCGGCGTCGTCTTCCGCACCCATTGGCCCCCAGAGCTCGCTCGCGACGAGGTCGGCGAACCGGGCGCCGGCGGCGCGTTCCATCACCCACGCGAGCACGTCCGTGAGGATCGATCGGTAGTCGAAGCGGCCTCCGTGCGAACGCTCGTTCGCGAGCGTGGCGTAGTAGGCGGTGATATCCGTCGGGAGGTCGAGGCTCGTCCGCGGCCGCCACAGGTAGATCTGTTCGTACACGCGGACGTCGGCATCGAGGTTCGCGTAGTCCTCGTTGAACCGCGTGCCTGCACGCATGTCCAAGAGGTGCCGCACCGTGCACCCGTCCCACGACGTGCCCGCGAGCTCGGGCAGATAGACCGTCACCGGCTCGTCGGGCGTGAGCAGCCCCCGGCCGACGAGCCGGCCGCAGACGGCCGACGTGACCGACTTCGAGACCGACATCAAGAGATGGCGCGAGCGCTTCTCCATGCCGTTGAAGTACGACTCCATCACGATACGTCCGCCGTGCAGCACGATGATCCCGTCCGTGAAGGTCCGCTCGAGGAAGGTCGGGAGCGCCACCGACCGGCCGTCGGCGTCGATCGGCGTCCCCGACAGGTCCCGAGGCTCCTCCGGCAGCCGCCACACCGGACCACCCCGCGCGATCCGGGCCGTCGGGATCAGCTCCGCGATGTGCTGGAACCCCCAACGGTTGAACGGCGGATCCTGCCAGTTCGCGAGGGTCACCAGACGCTCGGCCGGGAACGGTGGTGGCCCCGTCATCAACCCCAGCTGCGCCGCCGTCGGTATCTCCTCGCGCGTCACGTCCCGCCGGCCCTCCTGCATGTCGCGCAGGATATCGGCCGCCCGCGCCCAGGGGTCTGTAGCCTCCGGAGCATGGACGCGAACCGAAGGTTGAGCCTCACCGCGAACGAGGACGGAACCGTCGTGGTCACGAACCGTCACGGCACGCAGATCACGGTCGACCTGCACGGCAAGCGCGGCCTGACGCCCCTCGAGATGCTGCTCGCCGCGCTCGGCAGCTGCAGCGCCGTCGACATCGTCGAGCTGATGCGGAAGCAACGTGACCCGGTGACGCCGCTCGCCGCCGACGTCGAGGGCCTCAAGGACGACCAGCGGATGCAGTGGTTGCGGGTGACGTATCACGTCGCGGAGGAGATCGACGCGCGCAAGTTCGAGCGGGCCCGCTCGAAGACGGCCGAGGATCTCTGCACGGTCTCCCGGACCCTCACGCACGGCTGTCCCGTCGACCACGTCGTCGGATGACGCACCGTCTGCTCCTCGACGTCTCGAGCATGATGTACCGCGCCTTCTTCGCGCTTCGCGACCCTGGGGTCTTCACACCCGACGGCCGCCCGATCGCCGCCGTCCACGGCTACCTCGACATGGTCACGAAGCTGATGGTCGACCGGAAGCCGGATGAGATCGTCCACGTCTACGACCATGACTGGCGCCCGGTGGCGCGGACGGACATCTATCCGGCGTACAAGGGCAACCGGCTGCCCGATCCCGAGGGTCTCCCGGAGCAGTTCGTCCTCCTCCGCCAGGTGCTCGACCCCACCGGGATGCTCCAGGCGCAGACCGAGGGGTGGGAAGCGGAAGACGCGATCGGGGCGTTCTGCGTGGACGCTCGCGAGGACGACCGGATCGAGATCGTGTCCGGGGATCGCGACCTGATCCAGCTCGTCCGCGATCCGGTCGTGAAGCTCCTCTTCACCGTGCGCGGGGTCTCGGACCTCCCGGAATTGGACGAGGCGGGGGTCCTGGCGAAGTACGAGGTTCCGGCGAGCCGCTACGGGGAGTTCGCGATCCTCCGCGGGGATCCCTCCGACGGCCTCCCGGGGGTCAGAGGGGTCGGCGCGAAGACGGCACGCGACCTGGTGCTCGGCTTCCCGTCGATCGACGCGCTGCTCGAGGCCGCTGCGGCCGGCGATCTCCGGATCAAGCCGGGGGTCCGGTCGCGCCTCCTGGAGGCGGGCCCGTATCTCGACGCGATGCGCCGGCTCGTCCCGGTCAACGCCGAGGCACCCCTTTCGCTCTGGGCGGGCGACCGGGACGAGGCGGCGCTGAAGGAGGTCGCGACCGATCTCGGCCTCAAAGGCCCCGTCCAGCGGCTCCTCGCGGCCCAGGCCACCACCGGTACCGGCTGAACGGCCCACGGCCGAACGTCCCCGACCGAAGGCCCGATAGCATCACCCCGGTCGGCCTTGTACCCTGGGCCGATACCGGAGCGGACCCCCGCCCGTTCCGATCGGAGGGACGAAGGTGGCAACCACGAGCGACGATGTCCGCGCGTCGAGCGTGTCCACGATCGACAGTGCGTTCGTGGAACTCGTCAGACGCTTCCATGCGAACTACCCGACGTTCCGGATCGGCGACGACCTGATCCGCCGCTACCACCTGGCCTCGTCCACCCGCGGGTTCGTGATCCTCTGCGGGCCGAGCGGAACCGGCAAGACGTGGCTGGCACAGGCCTACGCCGAGGTCGTCGGCGCCCGGATCAAGCTGGTCGCCGTCGACCCGAGCTGGTCCTCGAACGAGGACCTCCTGGGCTACCTCTCGCCGCTCGACGGCTTCTACCACCACACGCCGTTCAGCGAGTTCGTGGCGGACGCAGCGCGGGAATGGAACTCCGCGAACGGCGCGGGAAGAACGGTGCGCGAGTTCCACGTGATCCTGGACGAGATGAACCTCGCACGCGTCGAGCACTACTTCAGCCGCTTCCTCTCGGCCATGGAGATCCGCACCCGCGAGGGCGTCGCGCGGCTCGACCTGGCGCCCGGGCACACGGTCGAGCTCACGCCTAACCTCAAGTTCTCCGGGACGGTCAACGTCGACGAGACGACGCACGGGTTCGCGGACAAGGTCTACGACCGCGCGCAGGTGATCGAGCTTCCATTGTCGCGCGAGCACGTCATCGACCACATGCATGGACGCCCGTACGCCGATGTCGTCCTCGGCGTGTGGGACATCTTCCACGACGTCTCGCCGTTCGGGTTCCGCGTCCTGGACGAGATCGACGCCTACGTCACGGCCGCCGAGGAGGTCGGCACCGATTGGCGTACGGCGCTGGACGAACAGCTGATGCAGAAGGTCCTGCCGCGCGTGCGGGGCGACGAATCCGCCCGCGAGGCGATCGACGCCTTCCTCAACCTCGCGTCGGGAAACTACCCGCTCTCGGCAGCGAAGATGCGCGCGATGCGCCGGGACCTCGACGAGCATGGCTTCGTCGCCTACTTCTGAGGCTCCGTCACCGGACGAGCTCGCTTCCCTCCGCGTGGCGGTCCGTGGCGACGGCAAGAGACCGGGACTCGCCGCGATCCTGCCGAAGCTCCAAGAGGGACACCGTCGCGAGCTCCGCCGGGAGCCGCACTGGTCCAAGGAGGAGCTCGTCCGGCACCCCGAACCACGCGAGTTGATCCGGTCGATGCGCAAGCCGGGCAACCTCGACACGGAGGGCCGCCCGGTCTACACGTTGGACGAGCGCCGGCTGCTCACGGCCGACATCTACGAGAACCGGATGGTGCGTGCCGTGGTCGAAGACGTTCGGACGCGGCTGCGCTCGGCGTCGCGACAGGATCCGGAGGCGAAGGAGCTGCTGCACGAGCTCGACGCGGCCGTCGCGCTCACGCCGTTCCTCGACGAGGTGAGCGTCCCGGCCAACCCGCGATACCAGCCGACCGCGACGCTCACCAAGGATCCCCTGTACCGGTCGGTCCTCGCCCTGCGGCGCTGAGCTCGGCCGCTCAGTCCGTGCGGCGCCGACGCCGAAGCGGGCGACGGAGGTAACCCACGAGCCGGGCGTGCTCGGCGGCACGCCGTAGATCGTGCTCCTTCGAGCTCCGCTCTTGCTGGAGATCGCTCACGATCAATGGGTTGAGATGCACCCTTGCTCACCTCCCTTTCGATGTCGTATCCTTCGACGTGAAGATACTTCACCTAGAACTTTGATGTCAAGGATTTCTATGTCGAAAGGAAGCGCGCGATGGGCACCGAACGGCAGGACGGGATCGACCGGTTCGTCGCGGGGGTCGTAGCGATCTTCCCGACCCTCGACCCAGAGGTCGAGGCGGCCGTCGATCGGATGAGCAAGATCATGAAGTACATCGACCGGGCGACGGAGGGGAACGTGAAGGTCTTCGGGCTGAACGTCGGAGAGTTCAAGGTCCTCCTGAGGCTGCGGGAGGCGAACGATGAGACGCTGACCGCCGGCGCGCTCGCCGACATGCTCGACCTCTCCCCCAGCGCCATGACCAACCGGCTCGACCGCCTGGAGGAAGACGGTCTGGTGAGCCGCGCGCGGGACACCGAGGACCGGCGCAGCGTCCTCGTTTCCATCACGCCGCGCGGCGAGGAGATCGTCGGTCAGGCCGTGGAGCGCCAGGCGAAGGAGGAGTCATCGCTGCTGGCGGTCCTGAGCGCGACCGACCAGCGTCGATTGAACGTCCTGCTTCGCGCCCTCAGCCTCGAGATCGAAGATCGTGGTTTCGTCCCGCCGAGCCACCACGCGGCTCACAGCGAGGCGTAGGTCTCGAAGTCGGCTTCGACCTTCGGCACGACCCCTACGACATAGTTCCCGTCCAGGCACCCGGGGCACCAGCTGGATGCCGCGATCCTCGACGCGCTGGTCAACGCGTCGTCGCATCGACGGAGCGACCCGACGATCGCGCCGTACCCGTAGATGTCCCAACCGTTCTGGATCGTCTCCTTGGTGGCCTCGAGGCCCTGTTCCAGGGAGACGAAGTTCTGCACCCCGACCCCATTGAAGTCCGTCGAGCCCGGCATCCGGTGCGTCGTCGCGAGCGGATTCCAGGCGGCCTGCGTGAACTCCTGGACCTGCCACGCGACCACGACGACCTGGTTCTCACGACACGTCGGCGCGTCGAAGATGTGCAACAGCATGTCGGCCCACTGCCCGTAGGAAACGTGGTCGGCCCCCTGGAACGCGCGGGCGACGGCGGCCACATCTTCGGCGTGCAGACGCTGCTTGAGCCGGGCGATCAACGACACGATGCGATCGCGGGTCTCGCTCAGCTGTGCGAGCGCCGCTTGCTCGCTCGCGAGCGCGTTCGCCTGTTCCTCCTGGGCGACTCGCAACTCCTGGACGGTCGCCTGCTGCGCGGCGAGGGCGCCGTCGAGCTCCCTCGCGCGCACATCCAGCCTGGCCTTCGCGGTGGCGAGTCCCGAAACGGCCCGCTCGCGATCGGCGACGATCGCGTCGCCGAGCGCGAGCCGGTCCTGGAGGTCCCCCATCGAGCTCGCCTGGAGGACGGCGCCGAGAACGTCGGCCTCGGCCAGTCCGCCCGGCGAGTTCATGAAGGCGTCCACGACGGTGTCGTGCAACCGCGATTCGGCATCGGCGTAGGCGGCCTGTGCCGCCTCGAGCTCGTCGCGAACCGCGATCCGTGAAGCGAGGACGAGACCCAGGGCACGCTCCGCGACGTCGATCCGGTGGTCCGCGGCCGCGACGCGGCCGCGGAGGTCGTCGATGGCCGCCGCCTGCTCGGCGATCTGGGATACCAGATCGCCGAGCTCCCCTTGAGCGCGATGCAGCTTCGCGTCGGTCGAGGCGCCGCTCGCCGGCACCGCGCCGACGAGCAGCGTCATCACCACGAGCAGTGCGCACGCGCGCACGCGAGACCCATCCCCGGTCATGCAGGTGCTATCGACGCCCATGGTGGGGTGGTTGAACGGGCAACCGGCCGCCGGTCCTAGACTGCGGCGGTGCCAGCGCGACCTCGACTCGGCGTCCAGCTCCCCGAGGTGGAACGGGAGGTTCGCTGGCCCGAGTACGCGGCCATGGCGCTCGCCGCCGAGGACGCGGGGTTCGACTCGATCTGGGTCGGCGATCACTACCTCTACCGAGGAGACGGCCGTCCGGAGCGGGGGCCGTGGGAAGCGTGGACGCTCCTCGCGGCGCTCGCCACCGTCACCCAACGCGTGCGGTTGGGCCCCCTCGTCGCGTGTCTCAACTTCCATCCCCCGGCGGTGCTCGCCAAGATCGCAGCGACGGTCGACGAGGTGAGCGGGGGCCGGCTGATCCTGGGGATGGGGGCGGGATGGAACCGAACCGAGTTCGATGCCTTCGGCATCCCGTACGACCATCGAGCGTCGCGGTTCGAGGAATCCTTCGAGATCGTCCGACGGCTGCTGGACGGCGAACGCGTCACGTTCGCGGGTCGGTGGCATTCGACGAGCGACGCGATCCTGCTGCCCGAGCCCGTCGGGCGACCGACGCTGATGGTGGGCTCCACGGGTCCGCGCGTCCTCGCCGCGACGCTCCCCCACGTCGACGTGTGGAACACGTGGTACGACCTGTTCGCGAACACACCCGAAGGGTTCGCGCGGGAGCGCCGAACGATCGACGACGCCTGCGAGCGCGCGGGGCGCGACCCCGCGACCCTCGAGCGGAGCGCGTGCGTGCTCGTTCGGTTCCCCGGCGGTGCGGGCGAACGGCCCGACGAGCCGGGTATCGAGCCCGTCGATCCCTCGGAGCTCAGGGGCGCGCTCGACTCGTTCGCCGAAGCCGGCGCCGACGAGGTGATCTTGGTGTGCGATCCGATCACCGAGGGGTCGATCCGCGCGCTCGGCGCCGCCGTATCCGACTGACGTCTCGGTCAGAGGCCCGGGCGTGCCGCCGACGCCTCGGGTCCTACCTCACACGCGTGTCGCATCCACGATGAACACAACGTGGCGACTCGTGATCGATGAGTGGTCTCCGACTCGACGCGACACGTTGACGGTGGGGAAGAACCAGTACGTGTGACCCCCCCGGAGACCGTTGATCAAGAACGCTGTGGTGCCGCCCGTCGGCTTCGTGGACGCGGCCACCGCACGCGCCTGGGGACGTACGTCAACGATGGGCCCGTAACGCCCATCACGCCGCACCAACGGTGATACAACGAATCGATCGTCCGCGGATGTCCGGTAGTTCATCGCGATCGTGATCACAACATCGAAGGTCGTTCCGGAGGCGAAGGAGAGACGGAGCGGCCCGACGACTCCTATCGTCCCTGAATCGAAGTCGTACACAGCCGACGGTCCAACGCCGTAATAGCGCGTCGCGCGCCGAACCTCTGTGCCAGACGTGCCCGCCGCTCCTGCCTGTCCGGCTCCGGTTGTCGCGACCTCCACCGCCAGCCAAACCAGCAGCATCGCCAGGACACTGCCCAGTGCGAACGCCTTGCGCGTCCCCTTCAGCTCCATCGTCGACCCCCTCGCAACGTGAGCGATACGGAAGCGTAAGCATGATCGCTGACGTGGTGCGAGCGGACTTCCGTTGAGCTGACCGCGACACTCTGTTGAGCCGAGGAAAGGCGGAGAGACCGCGTCAGTCGGGCAGGAACCGGCGCGCGAGGGCCGAGACCATCATGCCGAGGCCGGCGCCGCCGACCAGATCCAGGGGGAGGTGCGCGCCCACGAACATCCGGCCGAACGCGGTGGTCAACGTGCCGGCCGCGAGGAACGGACGCGACGATCGCGGGGTGGTGATCCACGCGGTGGCCGCGATCGACGTCGCGACGGCGGTGTGACCCGATACCCAGCCCAGGTCGCCCTCGATCTTCTCGCGGGTTCGAACGTCCGTGAGCACGCCCTCGGGCCGGGGACGGGCCCCGAGCCGCTTCGCCTGCTTCGCGAGCACCCACGCCGCGGTGCCACCGATCCCGAGCGCCGCGGCCAAGCGGGGCTTCCGGGCGAGGAGGGCGACGGCCGAGACGACCGGGACCGTCCCGAACGTTCCCATCTGCATCACCGAGCGGACGGGGATCGTGATCGCGTCGGGCGCGTCGTTGGCGGCTCGGAAGATCTCCTCCTCGACGGGGTCGATGCCCGGACGCCGCGCGAGCACCAGGCTCCCCACGAAGAGCGCCGCGCCGGCGACGAACAAGCCGACGTCCCGGCCTGGCGGCCGGCTCACCCCACCACGACCTCACCGGCGCGGATCACGGTGCTGACCAGCTGGACGCCCGGCCGGTACGCCAGGTGCACGCAGGACGGGCCGTCGATCGCGACCAGGTCGGCCCGCGCGCCCACGGCGAGGTTCCCCACGTCGGTGCGACGCAGAGCCGTCGCACCGCCGGCGGTCGCCGACCACACGGCCTCGTGCGGTGTCATCCCCATCGCCGTGACGGCGAGCGCCACGACGATGGGCATGCTCGTCGTGAACGACGTCCCGGGGTTGCAGTCGGTCGCGAGCGCCACGGTCACGCCCACGTCGAGCAGCGCGCGCGCATCCGGCCACGGCGAGCGGGTCGAGAGATCCGCCACCGGGAGCAGGGTCGCGACGACGCCCGCCGCGGCGAGCGCCTCCCGGTCCTCGGATCGGAGGTGGTTGAGATGGTCGGCGCTCGCAGCGCCGAGCTCGGCCGCGAGCTGTGCGCCGGGGCCGTGCTCCAGCTGGTTCGCGTGGACACGGAGCCCCATCCCCCGGTCACGCCCGGCCTGCAGCACGCGGCGGGCTTGCGACCCGTCGAACGCGCCGCGATCGCAGAAGACGTCGCACCATCCCGCGAGCGGCGCGCACGCATCAAGCATCGCACCGCACACGAGGTCGACGTACCCGTCGGGGTCGTCGGCGCACTCGGGCGGGACGACGTGGGCGCCGAGGAACGTCACCTCGTCGGCGACCGTCCCGGCGATCATGAGCAGCCGGGCCTCGTCCTCGACGGTGAGGCCGTACCCCGATTTCACCTCGAGCGTCGTGGTTCCCGACCGGAGCGCCTCATCGGCGAGCCGGCGTGCCCCGGCGGCCAACGCTCCATCGGCCTCGGCCCGGGTCGCCTGGACGGTCGAACGGATCCCGCCGGCGTCGTACGGCCGGCCCCGCATCCGGGCATCGAACTCCTCGGTTCGATCGCCCGCGAAGACCAGGTGCGTATGGGCATCGACGAAGCCGGGCAGCGCCGCTCGTCCGCCGAGATCGAGGGTCGGGCCCGGGATGCCTTCGGGCGCCGCCGCTCGCGGCCCGGCCCAGACGACCCGGTCGCCGTCGATCGCGACCGCCGCATCGTGGACGATCCCGAGGCCCGGGCCGTGGGACGGGTCGTTCGTGACGAGCTCGCCGATCCCCTCGACGAGCACGGGTCACGCCTCGGTCATCGGGATCCGGACGTCACGCTCGGCCGCGACCTGCTCGGCCGCATCGTAGCCCGCGTCGACGTGACGGAAGATGCCCATCACGGGATCGTTCGTGAGCACGCGCTCGGCCTTCCGCCCGGCCAGCTCGGTCCCGTCGACCACGACGACCTGGCCGGCATGGATCGAACGTCCGATGCCGACGCCCCCGCCGTGATGGATGCTGACCCACGAGGCGCCGCTCGCGGTGTTGACGAGCGCGTTCAGCAGCGGCCAATCGGCGATCGCGTCCGAGCCGTCGAGCATCGCCTCAGTCTCGCGGTACGGCGACGCGACGGAGCCGCAGTCCAAGTGATCGCGGCCGATCACGATGGGCGCCGACAGCTCGCCGCGGGCGACCATGTCGTTGAACCGCATCCCCAGCCGGTGCCGCTCGCCGTACCCGAGCCAACAGATCCGCGCGGGCAGGCCCTGGTAGGCGACGCGCTCGCCGGCCATCCGGATCCACCGGGCGAGCGGCTCGTTCCCGGGGAACTCCTCCAGCACGGCCCGGTCGGTCGCGGCGATGTCGGCCGGGTCGCCGGACAACGCCGCCCAGCGGAACGGCCCTTTGCCCTCGCAGAACAGCGGCCGGATGTAGGCGGGGATGAAACCCGGATAGTCGAACGCGCGCTCGGTTCCGCCGAGCTTGGCCTCGGCCCGGAGGTTGTTGCCGTAATCGAAGACCTCCGCTCCGCCGTCGAGGAACGCGATCATCCCGGCCACGTGGGCGGCCATCGATGCGCGCGCTCGGCGCGTGTATCCCTCGGGATCGCGCTCGCGCAGGAGATCCGCATCGGCCAGGGAGAGCTCCTGCGGGACGTACGCCAGGGGGTCGTGGGCGCTCGTCTGGTCGGTCACGATGTCGATGGGGGCGTCCATCGCGGCGAGCGCGGGCACGATGTCGGCCGCGTTGCCGAGGAGGCCGATCGACAGAGCCTCCCGGCGGTCGCGGGCATCGGTGGCGAGGCGCAGGGCCTCCTCGACGTCGTCGACCATGACGTCGAGGTAGCGGGTCTTGATCCGCCGCTCGATCCGAGCTGGGTCGACCTCGATGCACAACACGACGCCGTCGTTCATGGTCACCGCGAGCGGCTGCGCGCCGCCCATGCCTCCCAGGCCGGCCGTCAGCGTGATCGTCCCGGCGAGCGACCCGCCGAACCGCTTCTCGGCGATCGCCGCGAACGTCTCGAACGTGCCCTGGAGGATCCCCTGCGTCCCGATGTAGATCCACGAGCCCGCCGTCATCTGGCCGTACATCGTGAGCCCCAGCGCCTCCAGCCGGCGGAACTCCTCCCAGGTCGCCCATTCGGGGACGAGGTTCGCGTTCGCGATCAACACGCGGGGAGCCCACTGGTGCGTCGTGACGACCCCGACGGGCTTTCCGGACTGGACCAGGAGCGTCTCGTCGCCCTCGAGGCGCTGCAGTTCGCGGACGATCGCGTCGAAGGCGGGCCACGAGCGAGCGGCCTTTCCCGTGCCGCCATAGACGACCAGGTCTTCGGGACGCTCCGCGACGTCGGGATCGAGGTTGTTCATCAGCATCCGCATCGCGGCTTCTTGCTGCCAGCCCTTGCACGTGATCGTCGATCCGCGCGGGGCGCGAACCTCCCGCGGGCCGGTCGATGTGCCAGTTGATGTGGATGTCATGGTCACCTTCCTGGCGACGGGTATCGACCGGCAGCCTACCCGGTACGGTTCACGTGCATGGAAGCGGATCTTCCCTCCGGCGCCCGCGCGGCGACCGTCGCGGGCCTCGACTTCGACCTGGTTCGGACCGAACGACCGTCGAGCGCGGAGGAGAGCGCGCGGCTTCAGGGGATCCGCCTCGAGCAGCTCCTCCGAACGATCGTCGTGCGTCGCAGCAAAGGCGACTACGTGTTCGTGCTGGTGCCCGGCGGCCGCCAGATCGACTGGCCCAAGCTCCGAGCGCACCTCGCAACGCGACGCATCTCGTTGCCGGATCGGGACGAGGCTCGCGAGGCCACGGGGTACGAACGGGGAACGATCACCCCGTTCGGTTCGGGCACTGCCTGGCCGGTGGTCGCGGACGCGGGGATCCGTTCCGTCGACCGGGTCGCGATCGGGGCCGGCGCCCACGGGGCCAATCTCCACGTCGCCTCCGAAGATCTGATCCGGACGCTCGGAGCGAGCGTGGTCGACGTCACGAAGCCCGACGACGCGTGAGCCTCAGTACGGCCGCCGCTGCGACAGGATGATCACGACCACCGCTGCGGCCATCGCCAGCAACACCGCGATGATCACGAAGAGTTGCGCGGAGCTGCTGATCTGCAGCTGCGTGGACAGCTCCGACCCCAGGTCCTGATAGATCGTCGTCAGGGCCTCGGCGGACCCGGCCGTCGAGGTGGTAGCGCCGGTGGCGCTCGCGATCTGGGACAGCAGGCCGGCGTCGGCGGCGCCCGGCCCCGAGGTCTTCCCCAGCACCACCGTGTACACGGGTACGCCGATGGAGGCAGCGTTGGCGGCCGCATCCGTCGGCGAAACCTCGCTCCCCGTGTCCTTGCCGTCCGACAGCAGCACCGCCACCGCCGGGCTCGTGCCCTCGTCGGTCCAATGCTTCTGGATCATGTCGAGCGTGGCCGACAGGCCGTCCCCGATCACGGTGCCGCGGCCTTGCTGCGGATGGTCGAGCGCGGCTCCGACCTTGGCGTGATCCACCGTCGGAGGGACGAGGACCGTCGCCTTGTCGGCGAAGGTCACCAGGCCGACCAGGAACGATTCGGGGAGCTGTTCGACCAGCGTCTCGGCCGCCTGCTGGGCGGCCGCCAGCCGGCTCGGGGTCACATCGGTGGCGTTCATCGACTGCGAGACATCGAGGACGAGCGCCACGGTGGGCGGCTTCGCGGTCCTCGACACGCGGAACTGTGCGAGCGCGACCCCGAGCGCGACGACCGCGCCGATCAGCAATAGGATCGGCAGACGCCTGAGCCAGGCCGGGGCCTGTTGGAACGACGAGGACTTCTTCTTCACCGGCTTGCGGCGTGCGCCCGCGGCCGAAGG
>Ga0307289_10000724_pt1 | contig 14245 bp, 10 predicted proteins | sample ER_DNA_143_FD_194483 | JGI IMG/M metagenome (GOLD analysis project Ga0307289, IMG submission 194483) | Bulk soil microbial communities from the East River watershed near Crested Butte, Colorado, United States - ER_DNA_143 | ecosystem: Environmental > Terrestrial > Soil > Floodplain | place...
GGATCCCGCGCCCGGGGCCGAGCCCGAGCGCGGCTTCCTCGTCGCCGTGCTGGCCCAAGGGGTTGACGCAGACGATGAGCTCGCAGAGATGCGAGAGCTGCTGCGAACCGCCGGGGTCGAGCCGGTCGGAGAGCTCGTGCAGCGCCGCCCGGCACCCGACCCCCGGACCTACGTGGGCAAGGGCAAGCTCGTCGAGCTGAAGCAGGCTGTTGCGGGCACGGAGGCGGAGTCGCTCCTCGTCGACGACGACCTCGACCCCGGCCAGCAGCGACGACTCGAGGACGAGCTGAAACTGCGCGTCGTCGACCGTACCCAGCTGATCCTCGACATCTTCGCGCAGCATGCGACGAGCGCCGAGGGCAAGCTCCAGGTCGAGCTGGCCCAGCTCGAGTACAACCTGCCGCGCATGCGCGGGATGTGGCAGCACCTGGAGCGCCTCGGAGGCGGGATCGGCACGAGGGGCCCCGGCGAGTCGCAGCTCGAGACCGACCGCCGGCTGGCGAGGCGAAGGGTCGGGCAACTGCGCCGCCGGCTGAAGGAGCTCGAGCGCCGCCGCGACACGCAGCGCAAGGCCCGCCGCCGCGCGGAGACGCCGGTCGTGGCGCTCGCCGGCTACACGAACGCAGGCAAGTCCACGCTCCTGAACGCGCTCACCGATGCCTCCGTCTCGGTGGACGACCGCCTCTTCGAGACGCTCGACCCCACCACGCGCGGCTTCTCGCACGAGGGAAGGCGCTACCTCGTCACCGACACGGTCGGTTTCATCCGCCGTCTGCCGCATCAGCTCGTCGAGGGCTTCGCCGCGACGCTCGAGGAGACGCTCCACGCCGACCTCGTGCTCCACGTCGCCGACGCCTCGGCGACGGACGAGCATCTGGACCAGACGATCGCCGCGGTCGAAGCCGTCCTGGCGGAGATCGGCGGCGCCGAGCTCCCGGTCGAGCTCGTCCTGAACAAGATCGACGCCGTCGACCCGCTCCGGCGCCGGAGGCTCGCGAACCGCTTCCCAGGCGCCGTGCAGGTATCGGCGCTCGCCGGGGAAGGCCTCGACGCGCTCAAGGGCCGCGTGGCAGGCGCATTCGCCGAGCGCCTGCGGCCGGTTCGCCTCCTCGTTCCCTACGACGAGGGTCGTGTCCTGGCTGAGCTGTACGAGCTCGGCGCGCCGATCGACGAGCGCCTCGACACTCCCGAGGGGGTCGTCGTCCTGGCGCAGCTTCCCCAGCGGGAGGTGCAGAGGTTCGCGCCGTATCTGATCGCCGAGCCGGCTGCGCGGGCGCGGGGCCGGTGATCGAGCTCGAGATCCAGCGGACGCGCCCCGACGCGCGCGTTCCGGAGAGAGCCTACGACGGGGATGCCGGGCTCGACCTCGCCGCCTGCGAGGAGGTGAGGCTCGCCCCGGGGGAGCGAGCCCTCGTCGGCACGGGCCTCGCCGTCGCCATACCGGACGGCTATGCAGGCTTCGTCCAACCGCGGTCGGGCCTCGCGGCCCGGCACGGGATCGCGGTCGTCAACTCGCCGGGCCTGATCGACTCGGGCTATCGCGGCGAGATCAAGGTCGTTCTCCTGAACACCGACCGCGAGAGGACGTTTGTCGCCGAGCCGGGCGAGAGGATCGCCCAGCTCGTCGTCCTGCCCGTTCCCGAGCTGGTCGTCCGCGAGGTGGACGAGCTGCCCGAGAGCGTGCGGGGCGTGCGCGGCTTCGGCTCGTCGCAAAGCGCGTGATCGAGCCGAGAATCAGGGTGTCGGCCGTCCTGCGGCGGGAGGGCAGGATCCTGCTCATCCGCCAGGAGAAGCCAGGTCGCGAGTACTGGCTCCTCCCCGGGGGCGGCGTGAACATGGGCGAGACGCTCCTCCAGGCGGTGCAGCGCGAGCTCTCGGAGGAATGCGGGATCGACGCGGATCTCCCCCTCGAGGGCCCGATCGCGGTGGCCGAGTCGATTGCGCCGCAGGGAGCCCCGGCCAAGCACGTCGTGCACATCATCTTCGCCGGCTATCTCGGCGGCCGCTCCCTGGAGGCGGTGACCTCGAAGGACGCCACCATCCGCGGGCACCGCCTCTTCGCGGGCGAGGAGCTCCAGGGGCTCCCCTTGCATCCGCCGATTCAGCGCTTTCTCGCCCGCTGGCAGCCCGGTGACCCGGTGGTCTACCTCGGGTCCATGTGGGTACCCTGAGCCGCAACGCTCAGCGTGAGGGCTTCAATGCCTTCGGAGCGGCCGCGAAGCTCCAGCGTGCGGCTCTCGAGCTCGTCGTCGTCCACGCCGGCCGCGGTCGCCGTAGCCGTTGAGACCACGATTTCGCCGGTTGCCGCAAACGCCGCGAGGCGCGCCGCCGTGTTTACCGGGTCGCCGAGTGCCGTGAAGTCGAGAGCCTCCTCTTCGCCGACCGTCCCGATGTAGGCCGTGCCGGTATGCACGCCCGCGCCGACGGGCAGCCATGGGGACGCGCCCTCATGCCCGGTGCGCACGAGAAGCTCGCGCGCGGCCGCGATCGCGTCAGCGGCGTGGTCCGCGCCCGCGAAGCCCGGGATGAAGAGAGCAACGAGCTGGTCGCCGGCGAACTTGTCGACGATGCCGTTCCTGACGTCGACCGCCGCGGCAGCCTCAGCGTAGAAGCGAGCCATCAGCCGGCGGAACTCGTCCGGCCCCACTCCTTCCGCCAATGCGGTCGACCCGCGCACGTCGGCGAAGAGGAACGTGGCCTCGACCTCGGCGCCTCCTGGTCGCTTCTGGAGCGCATGGATACAGCCGCTGCAGATGCGTCGATTGATGCGGGAGGGCCCGAAGCCGAGGAAACGCAGAACGTTTCCCGGACGGCCGAACGGTGTGTCGCAGAGCTTGCAGCGGGGACCGGAGGGAATCGCGCGGCTGATCCGCCGCACGTGTGGGTTCCAGCAGAAGTGGCCGCGCGCCTCTCCCATGAGGACGCGGCGCCACTTCTCGTCGAGCCCGACTTTCGGTCTGCGCTTGAGCATCTGCCTGCCTCCGCGTTCGCATCCGATGATACGAGAGCCGGCCTCGAAGCTCCTAACTGGTGCTCAGGTGCGTTCGGCCCGCGTGCGGGGATCGAGGGCGTCGCGCAGCCCGTCCGCGATGAAGTTCGCGCACAGGACAAGCGTGGCGATGGCAATGCTCGGGACGAAGAGAACCATGGGGTGGAGGACGAAGGCGGCGCGCCCGTCCTGGGCGATGGAGCCCCACGAGGCCGCGGGCGGGTTGATCCCGAGGCCGATGAAGGACAGGAAGGCCTCCCCGAGCACGACCGCCGGCAGGTCGAGGAAGACGGCGATGATGAGCACGCCGAGAGTGTTGGGGAGGATGTGGCGGCTGAGGATGCGGTACCAGCGGGCCCCGACCGCGCGGGCCGCGCCCACGTACTCGTTCTGTTTCAGCGTCGTCACCTGCCCTCTGACGATGCGGGCGGTGGTGAACCAGCTCGCGACGGTGAGGGCGGCGACCATCGTCCAGAACGTGACCTCGCCGTTCGCGCTCAGGATCTGGGTCGTGATGATGGCGAAGGGGAGGTACGGGAGCCCGTAGAGGGCGTCGAGGATGCGCATGAGGACGTCGTCGACCATCCCGCCGAGAAAGCCGGCCAGCGACCCGTAGACGACCCCGACCGTGAGGATCGCGATCGTGCCGGCGAAGCCGATGCCGATCGAGATGCGCCCGCCGACGGCCACGCGGGTGAAGAGGTCGCGCCCGAACTTGTCCGTCCCGAATGGGTGGTCGAGGCTCACGGGCAGGTAGGCCTCGCTGAACTTCACCTCGTTCGGGTCGTAGGGCGAGAGGAACGGGACGATGAGGCAGTAGAGGACGATGATCCCGAAGACGACGACGGCCGCGACGGCGGCGCGGTTCCGTGTGAAGCGCAAGAGCGCGTCCCTCCACAGGCCGCTCCGCCGGAGGGGCGCCCCGGCGTCGGCCGTTTCGACAGCCGTCTGCGCAGGGGGCAGGGAGATCTCGCGGTGGTCGACGGCCATCAGTGGTAAAAGACGGTAAGGGACTGACGAAGTTAGACTGTTTCCGGAGCAAAGTCCAGTGATCCTTCCGCGCGAAAGAGACTCGATCGCCCTGGCGGTCGCCCTCGTCAACACCTGGGACGTCCTGAACGACCCGCCCGAGCACCTCGACGACGTTGAGATGCTCCAACTCATCCTCCGTGCGTTCGGGCTCGAGGAGGCGGGCGCGCGGGCGTCGGAGGGGGATCTCGGGCCGGTCCGGCGCGTTCGCGACCGGCTACGGCGGGCCTTCGAGGCGGACGACGACGCGGTCGCCGTCTCGGAGCTAAACGCGCTCGCCCGCGAAGCCGGCGCGGTGCCGCAGCTCCAGAGGGGGAACGGCGGCTGGGCGTTTCGCTACGGAGAAGGGGAGCAGTCGCTCGCGACCGAGCTCGCCGGGAAGGCCTCGGTGGCCCTCCTGGGCGTGATCGAGCAGGAAGGGTGGAGCCGCTTCGGGCTCTGCGCGGCCGCACCTTGCTGCTGCGTCTTCGTCGACCGCTCGCGCAACCGCAGCCGCCGCTATTGCTGCGATCTCTGCGCCGACAGGGCCACGCAGGCGGCCGCGCGGCGGAGGCGCAAGGCGAGAAGCGCCTAAAAGCGCCCGCCGCGGGCATACGCGCGCTCGGCGGAGACCTCCTGGGCCGCGGACTCGAGCTCGTCGGGGAGCGCCTCGAGCTCCGGCGGCTCCCCGAGCCTCCGCGCGAGGGCCCGGGAGATGAGCCAGTCGGCGAGCCAGGGGTTTCGAGGCAGGAGCGGCCCGTGGAGGTACGTGCCCACCGCGCCGTCCACACGGGAGCCTTCGAGCCCGTCTTTGCCGTTGTTGCCGAAGCCCGAGACGACGCGCCCGAGCGGCTCCGCGCCCTCGTCGAGATACGTGCGCCCCGCATGGTTCTCGAAGCCGGCAAGCGGACGGGGGCTGCCTCGATCGAGCTCGCACTCGAGGAGCACGTCTCCGATCATGCGGCGCTCGCCGGCGATCGTGTGGTGGGGGAGGAGCCCGATGCCCGGGAGCTCCGCGCCGGAGCGGTCGCGGTAGAAGCGGCCGAGAAGCTGATAGCCGCCGCACACGGCGAGGAACGCGGCTCCGGCGGCGACGGCCTCGCGGAGGGCCTCCCCTTTCGCTGCGAGATCGGGGGCGATCAGGGCTTGCTCGCGGTCCTGGCCGCCGCCCACGTAGTAGAGGTCGTGCTCGCCGGGCTCGACCGCGTCGCCCAAGCCGATGGTGCGGTAGTCGAAGTCGATCCCGCGCCACGCCGTCCTCCGCTCGAGGACTGCGATATTGCCCCGGTCCGCGTAGATGTTCAGGTAGTCCGGGTAGAGGTGCGCGACGACGAGCTTCACGCGACGGCCTCCTCCCAGTAAGGGCGCACGAGCCCGCGTTCCGCGGCGATTCGGCGCAGAGCGAGCATGGCCGTGTAGGTCGGAAGGACGATGAGCTCCTCGCCAGGGGGCGTCGCCTCGAGGCCGTGCGTGAGCGCGCCTTCGAGATCCCGGGCGAGCGTGATCCTGGCGGGATCGAGGCCGCCGTACTTGAAGCGAAGGGCGAGTTCCTCAGAGCGGGCGCCGGCCGCCACGAGCTCCTTGAGCGGCCCGATGAGAGGCTCGAAGTCCACGTCCCAGATCCAGGAGACGTCGCGGCCGTCGGCGATCTCGTCGTTCAGCGCGATCAGGATTCTCGCCGGCGCGCCGGCGTGCGCCAGTGTGCGGACGACCTCGTTCGCGCCAGCGGGGTTCTTGACGAGCAGGAGGAGGACGGTGCGGTCGCCCGCTGTGATCCGCTCGAAGCGCCCGAACGCAGCCTTGAAGCGCCCGAGACCCGCCTCGATCTCGTCGAGGCTCGCGCCGAGCACGAGGGCCAGAGAAGCCGCCGCGAGCGCGTTGTAGACGTTGTAAAGGCCGGGGAGGGCCAGCGAGACCCGCCTGGTTCCCTCCGGTATGACGAGGTCGAAGGAGGAGCTCTCGAGGCCGGAAAGCGTGATCGACCTCGCGGCCACGTCGAGGGTCGGCCGGGCATCGTGACAGCGAGGGCAGCGGTAGTCGCCGAGGTGACCCACGTACGCGGCCGCGTAGTCGTACGGAGCTCCGCAGGTGCGGCAGTACTTGGAGTCGGCGGCGTGGGGGAGGCGTTCGCGCGCGACGGAGGGGTCGTCGATCCCGAACCGGAGCGCCTCGGTGCGCCCGCGGGCGATGTCGGCGAGGAGCGGGTCGTCGACGTTCACCACCGTCCACGCGGCGGGATCGAGGTCAGCGACCGCGACGCGCCAGCGCTCGGCGATGTGCTCGAGCTCTCCGTAGCGGTCGAGCTGGTCGCGGAAGAGGTTGCCGAGGCAGACCGCCTGTGGCCTGATCCGGGCGGCGACATCGGGAAAGGCGCCCTCGTCTACCTCGAAGAGCCCCAGATCGGCCCGGTCGGCGGCGAGGAGTGCCGACGCGACGCCGGAGACGAGGTTGGCGCCGGCACGGTTGTGCGCGAGGCCGACCCTGTCACCGAGGATCTCCGCGACCATCGCCGAGGTCGTCGTCTTCCCGTTGGTCGCCGAGATGAGCGCCGATCCGAGCGGGAGACGCCTCGCCAGCTTTCCGACTGCGCCAGGGTCGACGCCGGCGAGAATCTTGCCCGGGATCGTCGTGCCACCTCCGCGCCCGGCGAGCCTGGACAGGCGCCCGGCGGCGCGCGCGAGGCCGATTTCGAGTCGCAGCCGCACGCCGGCCAGTGTACGGGCGGCCTCCCGTCCCTCGAACGAGGGAACTTCCACGTCGCTCCCCCGAACTGGTGAGGCCGAAAGCCGGGAATGGCCGATCATGGGGTCTGGATTGAAATGCGGCCCGCGCAGAGGCGCGGAGGAAGGCGAAGACCACATGCGGCAGGTCAAAGGCACGAGGGGCAGTCTGCGAGGCAGCGCTCTTTGGGGTAAGCCCAAGGGCGAGTCTCGTGCAAGCGCGCTCTGGGGCAAGCCCGGGCGTGGATTCGCGATTGTGGCGCTCGTCGCCGTCCTCGCATCTCCTATGGCAGCCACGGCAATGGAGCGAGGCCGCTCTGTGCAAGCAGCCCGCGCACTCGTGCCTGCGAGTCTCATGGCGGATGCCGAAGCGCATCCCACCAAGATCTTCTCCGTCATCGTGCAGGGGAGCCGTGGAACGAAGAGCTCCGTGGTCGCCGGCACGGTCGAAAACTCGACCAGCGCCAAGCCCGGCAAGGCGAAGGGGCTCAAGAAGAGCTTCCGGAGCCTGAACGGCGTCTCGGCCGATCTGACCGGCGCCCAGCTCATCGACCTGGCCAAGCGGCCGGGCATCCTCGCGATCACGCTCGACTCCCGCATCCGCCTGTCCGCCCAGTACACGAATAACCAGACCTGGGTGGACTCGGCCGGTGTGTCCGACTTCTACACGGGGCAGGCGTTGTCATCGCTGAACGTCCCCGCCATCGCGATCGTGGACAGCGGAGTCGCGGCCGGTCGCACGGACTTTGGAGGCCGGGTCGTCAAGCAGGTCACAATGACGAATCTGCTTCCGAACGCAATCGGTGACGGTCGCGGGCACGGCACCTTCGTGGCGGGCATCGCCGCAGGCTCCAAGACCGGGTACGCCGGTGCAGCGCCGACGGCGCCGATCGTCTCGATCGACGTCATGGACGACAACGGCATGGCGATGACGAGTGACGTGATCGCGGCGGCCGACTGGATCCTGGCGAACAAGGGCACGTACAACATCAAGGTCGCCAACTTCTCGCTGCAGTCGACGGTGGCCGGCAGCTTCATGTACGACCCGCTGAACAAGGCGGTCGAGAAGCTCTGGTTCTCCGGCGTCGTCGTCGTCGCGGCGGCCGGCAACTATGGCGAGAACGGACAGCCGACGACGGTTGCGTACGCCCCGGGCAACGATCCGTTCATCATCTCGGTCGGTGCGAGCGACTCGAACGGCACGGGCTGGACGAGCACGGATGACACCGCTGCTCCGTGGTCGGCCTTCGGCTACACCCTCGACGGATTCGCGAAGCCCGACTTGGGCGCTCCTGGCCGCCAGCTGGTCGGCCCGGTGCCTTCCGCGTCAACGATGCCTCTGGAACATCCGGAGCGCGTCACTGCACCCGGCTACATGTGGATGTCCGGAACGTCGTTCTCCGCCCCGGTCGTCTCGGGCGCGGCGGCCCTGATCCTCGCCAAGAACCCGAACTGGACGCCGGACAAGGTCAAGGGTGCGCTCATGCTGAGCGCCCGCCCGACGGCCGCCGGCATGGCGCTCGGCGTCGGCGAGGTCAACGCGAAGGCCGCGTTCGACGCCACCAACCCGCCCAACCCGAACCTCGGCCTCAACGCCTTCGTCGGCCCCGACGGCACGGGGGGCCAGGTCTTCGACTCGGCCAGCTGGGCGAACACGGCCACGGCGAACGCCTCGTGGAACCAGGCGAGCTGGAACAGCGCCTCCTGGGCGAACGCGAGCTGGGCCAACGCGTCCTGGAACGCGGCCAGCTGGGCGAACGCCTCCTGGGCGCAGGCGAGCTGGTCCTCGGCCTCCTGGAACGCGGCCAGCTGGGCAGCCGCCTCCTGGGCCGCAGCCTCCTGGAACGCGGCCAGCTGGGCAGCTGCCTCCTGGGCCGCCTAAGCGAGCTCCGCGCCGATCAGGGCGCTGATCCCTCGATCGAGTGAACTTCGGAGCCTCTCCCCAAAAGGGGGAGGCTCCTCTTCGTGTTCCCCCATAGCTTCCTGTCTGGCGTTCAAACCCCACTCGGCCTTGCGGTCCTTGCAGAGTGGGGAGGGGAAAGGGACAGGATTTTGATGCGGCTCGATCGGGGAACGAACGCGGGAGTTCGGCAAAGCGCCCTCTGGGGCAAGCCGTCGAAGGGCGAGACGCGCTCGAGCGCGCTTTGGGGGAAGGGTGGACGCGGCCTCATCTCGATGGTTGTCGTCGCGCTCGCACTGACGGCCCCCATCGGCGCCAGCGCGTCTTCCTCGCACTATGCGTACACGACGCCCGGCCTAATCGACTCCGCGAAGGCGAACCCGTCCGCGACGTTCAACGTGATCATCCAGGGCAACCTGGACAAGAGCACGGGCGCGATCGCGTCGGTCGTGAAGAACGAGGTCAACCGGGAGCGCGGGGCCGCGAACGGAATCAAGCGCCAGTTCGCTTCGGTGAACGGCGTGGCTGCGAACCTCACCGGTGCGCAGGTCCTGCGGCTCGCCTCGAAGAACGGCATTGCCGCGATCACCGTCGACTCGCCGGTGCAGCTCGCCGGCGGCCTGTCGAACAAGCAGCGGTGGCCCTTCGTCTCCGGCGTCCAGAAGTTCTGGGCCGGCGGGACGTCCGCCGCGACGCCCACGATCGCGATCGTCGACTCCGGCATCGACGCCGGGCGCGCTGACTTCGGCGGCCGCGTCGTCGCGCAGGTGAACATGACCTCGCTGGCGGGGAACTCCGCCGGTGACGGCCGTGGGCACGGAACGTTCGTGGCCGGCATCGCCGCGGGCTCGGGCGACGGCTACGCAGGCGCGGCGCCGGCTTCGAAGCTCGTCTCCATCGACGTCATGGACGACCAGGGCATGGCGATGACGCGCGACGTCATCGGTGCAGCCGACTGGATCCTGGCGAACAAGGACAAGTATGGCATCCGCGTCGCGAACTTCTCGCTCCACTCCTCGCAGGCGAACAGCTTCATGTACGACCCGCTGGACAAGGCAGTCGAGCGGCTCTGGTTCGCAGGCGTGGTCGTGGTCGCGGCGGCCGGCAACTACGGCATCGACGGTGCGGCGAGCGGCGTCCCGTTCGCTCCCGGCAACGATCCCTTCGTGATCACGGTCGGCGCGGACGACGTCGACGGCTCCGTCTCGACCAACGACGACTATGCCGCCCCCTGGTCGGCCTACGGCTACACGCTCGACGGCTTCGCCAAGCCCGACGTGGCAGCGCCCGGCCGTTACATGGTCGGCCCGACCCCGGCGACCTCCACGCTTGCTCTCGAGAAGCCGACCAGCGTCGTCGCACCCGGGTACATCCAGCTTTCGGGCACGTCATTCGCGGCCCCGATCGTCGCAGGCGCGGCTGCCCAGATCCTCTCGGTGCATCCCACGTGGACGCCCGATCAGGTCAAGGGCGCAATCATGGTCTCGGCTCGGGCGGCGGGGGACTCGGCACCGCTCTCGACCGGCGTCGGCGTGGTCGACGTCGCCAAGGCGGTCGCACTCACGAGCGCACCGAACCCGAACCTGGCTCTGAACAGGTTCCTGGCCATGGATCCCATCAGCGGCGCCAAGGTCTTCGACTCGGCGAGCTGGGCGAGCACGGCCTCGGCAAACGCTTCCTGGGCCTCCGCGTCCTGGTCGGATGCCTCCTGGGCATCGGCTTCCTGGAACCAGGCGAGCTGGGCGAGCGCCTCCTGGAACTCCGCCTCGTGGGCTTCCGCCTCCTGGGCGAGCGATTCTCAGTCCGCGGCGTCGTGGGCTAGCGCCTCCTGGGCATCCGCCTCCTGGTCGGACAACGCCGAGGTCGAGCTCCCGCTGGCCGAAGGCGAGTTCCTCGACGACACCGAGCTCGCGGAGTTCGCCGCCGACCTGGGCCTCGTCGACGGTGGGTCGGCGGCCCCAGCAGATCCGACGCCTTCCTCCTTGCTCCCGTGATCATCGGACGGTGAGCAGGCGCCCCGGGTGGCCCACCCCGCCCGGGGTTCACCCTTCCGGGGGAATTTGCAAACCATGTCAGGGTGTCCCTCGAACGGGGGACGCCGCCCCCTCTGGCACGCCGTACCTTGCAGCTATGGCTCTGCGGCCCCACGCTTCCGCGTGGAACAGAGCGTCTCTTGACGCATGGCGTCCCCTGGGGTGGATGAAATGAGCGCAGTTTCGAGCGAGTTCGGCGCAGCGGAGCGCCGTGGCGGGCCCGAGCCGCCAGAAGAATCGCTCTCGCGCCAGGCCAAGCTCTATCTCTTCACGATCGCAGCGATCGCAGTCGCAGCGGCTCTGGTTCCGCTTTCGCACCTGAAGCCCGGATCGCACGCCTGGCCGACGTTCCTTGTCCTCGCCTCGTGTGCGGCAGTCGCGCAGCTCTTCGTCGTCCGCACTCCGCGCGACCAGTCGTACCACACGACGATCGTCTTCCTCATCCCGGCGGCCATGCTTCTCCCGCCGGAGCTCGTCGCCCTCATGGGCGTCGTGCAGCACATCCCCGAATGGCTGAAGGTTCGCTACCCCTGGTACATCCAGGGCTTCAACATCGCGAACTACACGCTGAACGGGCTCGCGGCGTGGGGCGCGGTGCACATCGTCGAGAGCTGGAACCTGAACCCCGACGTGACGTTCGCGCTCGCAGGGCTCGCCGCTTCCGTCGTCTTCGTCACGCTGAACCATGTCCTGCTCGCGACGATGCTCCACTTCGCGCGCGGGCACACGCTGCGGGAGACCGGCCTCTTTTCGGCCGAGAGCCTCTCGACCGACTTCGTCCTGGCCGCTCTCGGCGTCGCCTTCGCGGCGATCTGGACGTGGAACCCCTGGCTGCTGCCGACCGCGGTCGCCCCGCTCCTCCTCATCCACCGCTCGTTGAGCGTCCCCGCCCTCCAGGAGGAGGCCCGCGTCGACCCGAAGACCGGGCTCTTCAACGCCCGCTACTTCGCGGGCGAGCTCCGCGAGGAGTTGGCGCGCGCGGGTCGGATGGACCGTCCGATGTCGATCATCATGGCCGACCTCGACCTCCTCAGAGACATCAACAACTCCTACGGCCACCTGGCCGGAGACGCCGTGCTCAAGGGGATCGCGGAGGTCTTCCGCAAGCAGCTGCGTCACTACGACGTGCCGGCCCGCTTCGGCGGTGAGGAGTTCGCCATCCTCCTGCCGGAGACGCCGCCCGAGCAAGCGCTCGAGATCGCCGAGCGCATCCGCCGCTCCGTGGCCGACAGCCGCTTCGAGGTGGAGACCTCGAGCGAGCCGATCCGCGCCACCATCTCGCTCGGAGTCGCGGGCTTCCCCAAGGACGGCACAGATCCCAACGAGCTCATCCACCAGGCCGACCTCGCCGTCTACCGAGCCAAGCTGCAGGGACGAAACCGCGTCCAAGCGGCGAGCTCCGAGCCGCTCCTGCTCTCGCATTCGGAGCGCCCGACCAGGCTCGCCGCGGTTCCGGAGGACGGCGAATACGCCTCGGTCGTCACCCGTGCGATCCCTGAGCAGCGCGCCAGCGAGCGGCGGGAGCAGCAGCCCCGGCCGCACAGCCCCGGCAGGCCTCATTTCCTCGCTCTTTCGCCGCCGGTCGCGGCCCTGGTCGCCCTGGTCTCGATTGCCGGCATCGGGGCAGGCGTCGCCGGAGCGTTCCTAGGCACCAACGACAACCTGATCGGGTTGATCGCCATCATCATCCTCGTCGGCGGGGGACAGGCGCTCTCGCTCGAGATGGAAGCCGGCTCCATCTCCGTCAGCGCCGTCGGCGCGCTTGCCGGAGCTGCGCTGTTCGGCCCCCGGGCCGCCCTTCCGCTTGCGGTCGCCACCGTCGCCGTCGAATGGAGCTCACGGCGCGACGCCTGGTACTACGTCTGCTTCAACATCGGCGCCCTGAGCCTCGCCTCGCTCGCGGCCGCTGCGGCCTTCAGCATCGGCTCGAACGAGACCCGGACCGGCGAGCTTGTCATTGCCGCGGCGGGCCTCGTCGCGGGCGGCGCCTACTTCGTCGTCAACACGGGTCTCCTCTCGGGCGCGATGGCGCTCGAGGGACACGACAAGTGGCGCAGCGTCTGGAAGGAGCGGTTCTCCTGGCTCCTGCCGCACTACGTGGCCTTCGGCGCCATCGGCGGCGCGATCGCACTCGCCTACTCGGCGATCGGGCTGTACGGCCTCGCGGTCTTCGTCCTGCCGCTCTTCCTCATGCGCAAGACGATGGCCGCCTACCTGGGCCACACGGAGAAGTCGACCAAGAAGCTGCGTAAAGCCGCCGAGACCATCCGCCAGCAGAACGTTTCGCTCGAGCAGGCGAACCGCCTCCTCAAGGAGCGCTCGACCGCCGCGATGGAGAGCCTCTCGGCTACCGTCGACGCGCGCGATGCCTATACCGCGGGCCACTCGCGCCGCGTGCAGCAGCTCGCCCTCGCAATCGGGCGGGAGCTAGGGCTTTCGCAGGCCGAGCTCGACCTCCTCGGCCACGCTGCCCTCTTCCACGACATCGGGAAGCTCGCCATCCCCGACGCCATCCTCCTCAAGCCTGCGAGCCTCACTCGGGACGAATGGGCGCTCATGCAGCGCCATGCGGACGAGGGCGCCCGCATCATCGACCGCCTCGGTTTCCTGCAGGACGCCGTCCCGGCCATCCGCCACCACCACGAGCGCTTCGACGGCACTGGCTATCCCCATGGGATCACGGGCGAGGAGATCCCGCTCGGCGCGCGCATCATCCACGTCGCCGACGCGCTCGACTCCATGCTGACGACGCGCATCTACCGGGCGGCGAGGCCTGCGGACGAGGCTCTCGACGAGCTCCGCCGCGGTTCCGGCTCGCAGTTCTGCCCGCGCTGCGTCTCGGCGCTCGAGCGGCTGCTGCACACCGAGGAGCAGGGGCGGAGCGAGCCCCCGTCTAAGCTGATCGCCACGGCGTGACGCTCTTGCGCTCCGTCTAGCCTGCTCTATCCTTTCGACGACCGCAATGGCCCGGTCGCCGCGCTACACCGACAAGAGGCTCCTTGCCGAGCTTCGTGCGTCCGCAAAGCGCCTCGGACGGTCTCCGACGATGCGCGACTTCCGAGAGGACCCGGCGGCCGGGCCGCATCCGCAGACGCTGGTCGCTCGCTTCGGAAGCTGGAACACCGCCAAGCGCCGGGCCGGGCTCGTCGCGCGGCGATTTGCCACGAGGACGGAGCTCCTTCGCCAGCTGCAGGAGCTCGGCGACGAGCTGGGGAGGACCCCCACGGGAGCCGACCTCGTCCAGCGCCGGGGCTCGATGCCCTCGAAGTCCCTGTACTGGCAGACGTTCGGCTCCTTGCGCTCCGCCTTGCGCGCAGCCGGGTTCGATGTCCCACGGGCGCGAGAGCGGGCGGACCGAGCGGTGGACCACGGCGTCACACTGGCCCGGCGTCTGCACCGCCTGCCGAGCTTCGACGACTGGGCGCGGGCACGTAGGCGTGATCCCCGCCTCCCGAGCGAATGGCAGGTCTACCGCCTGTTCGGAGGCGGCAGGGGGGCCTGGGCGGCGTTTTTGAAGAGGGTCGACCGGCGGCTCGGCGAGCCGGTCAGCGAGCCGCAGCCCGCGCGACGGCGGGAGCGGCGAGCGAAGCCAGAA
>Ga0307289_10000725_pt1 | contig 14241 bp, 13 predicted proteins | sample ER_DNA_143_FD_194483 | JGI IMG/M metagenome (GOLD analysis project Ga0307289, IMG submission 194483) | Bulk soil microbial communities from the East River watershed near Crested Butte, Colorado, United States - ER_DNA_143 | ecosystem: Environmental > Terrestrial > Soil > Floodplain | place...
CGACCTCCGGCATATCGTGGAACAGGTCGGCCAGCAGCCACATCAGGAACGTCGAGAACAGCTCGGGCCGGTCCTGCACCGCGGGCAGCTCGAGCATCGTCACCATTCCCCGGCCGTCGCCCGCGGTCCGGAGCAGGCTCTTGGTGTCGAACTCGGGCAATCCGAAGAAGACGTCGGCCCCCTGGGCGGAGAACGTCACGAGCTCGCGGAGGATGACGCCGGCCGTCGCGGCCGACAGGCCGCCGATCTTCTCCAGCTCGCCCTTCCCCTCGTCGGAAGTGAGGTAGGAGATGACCTCGCGAAGGTCCTTGAGGTCGTCGAGCAGCAAGCCGCGCTGGTCGGCGTAGTAGAAGACGAGCCCGAGGCTGGACTCCTGAGTCTCGTTGAGCCCCAACACTTTCGACAGCAACACCGGGCCGAATGAGGTGATCGACGTTCGGATCGGAACGCCCTGCCCAAGGCCGCCCAGCGAGAGGAACTCGACGGGGTAGCCCTTGGGCTCCCACGTCAGCCCCAAGCTGGCGGACCGGTCGGTGATCTTGGGGTTCGGCTCACCGGGCACCGCCATCCCGCTGAGGTCGCCCTTGATGTCGGCGAGGAAGACCGGGACCCCCTGAGCCGCCAGCTGCTCGGCCATGAGCTGAAGGGTCTTGGTCTTGCCGGTACCAGTCGCGCCCGCGACGAGGCCGTGCCGGTTCATGACCGAGAGCGGGATCCGGACCTTCGCGTCGGGGTAGACGGTGTCCGCGAAGACCGCGCTGCCGAAGAGGAGTGACGGTGTGTCGAAGCCGTAGCCCGTCGTGATGGCGCCGATCTGCTCCGGCACCGGGCCGGCTGGTTCGGTGGCCGATGTGGTGACCGGAGCCGTGGAAGATGCGTCGGCGGGCGGCGTGGGCGAGGGCGCGTCGGTCACGGTTCGCATGCTAGTCCGCACGAATCGGGCCGAACGGGAGCGATCGGAAGGGGGCTGGCCACGAACCGGGCACTCGCATACCGGCCCCTAGACTGCGGCGGTGATCTTCAAGGCCATCGGTGACACGCGGCCCTACCCCGACCACGGGCGCGTCTCGGTGAAGGACTGGTCCGACGTGCCGCCTCGACAGGTGCGCCTCCAGGAGCTCGTCACGACGAAGACCACGCTTGACCTGAGCATGCTCCTCGCGGAGGACTCGACGTTCTACGGCGACCTCTTCGCGCACGTCGTGGAGTGGAATGGGGACCTCTACCTCGAGGACGGGCTGCACCGCGCGCTCCGGGCCGCCCTCCAGCAGCGGCCTACTCTTCACGCACGGGTGCTCGTGCTTCACTAACCAACGTGAGCCACGTGGTCGAGTCCGCGACGTCGCGGAGGCATCGGCGCAACCGGCGCACGGCCATTCTCTTGGTCGTCCTCGTGGCGCTCCTGGCGGGCGCGTTCTACTACGCCGCGCAGTACTTCAACCGCCCGTCGACCCCGGCGGCCTCGTCCGGATGCCCGACCGGCGAGTTCACCGCCGGAGCGGAGAAGCCACCGCTGGCCGCCAGTCAGGTCACCGTGAACGTCTACAACGCCACCAGCCGCGCGGGCCTGGCCGCGGCGACGGCGAAGGACGTCAAAGCGCGCGGGTACGTCGTGGGTCAGGTCGCCAACGACCCGCTCAAGAAGAAGATCGCGGCGCCCGCCGAGGTGCGGTTCGGGCCCAACGGCAAGGCGGGCTCCGAGCTCGTCGTCAAACTCGTCGAGGGGGCCGTCCCCACCCAGGACACTCGGGCGGACGCGTCGGTCGACCTCGTGATCGGCAACGGGTTCAAGGCCCTCGTCGCCGCGCCGACGACGACGACGGCCACCCCGACGGTGCCGAATCCCTGCTGATCCTCAGGCTGTCGCGACCCGCGCCGCGACCGCTTCGATGGCCAGCTCGTACCCCTGCGTCCCGAGGCCCACGATCACGCCGGTCGCCACGGCGGAGATGTACGAGTGGTGCCGGAACGGTTCGCGCGCATGGACGTTGGAGATATGGACCTCGACCACCGGGCACGTCACGGTCGCCAGGGCGTCGCGGATCGCCACGGAGGTGTGCGAGTAGCCCCCGGCGTTGATGACGATCCCCGCACCGTGGCGCAGCTCATGGATCATGTCGACCAGCTCGCCCTCCCGGTTGGTATGCCGGCAGTCGACGTCGAACCCCAGACCGTCGGCGTGTGCGGCACATCGCGCCTCCACGTCGGCGAGCGTCTCGGACCCGTAGATCTCGGGGTCACGCTCGCCTAGGAGGTTGAGGTTCGGGCCGTTGAGGACGGCGATGATCGGTCGCGCCATGTGCGCCTTTGTACACGCCTTCTAGACCCGAACGACACCGTCCACGACGGAGAACTGCTGCGCGGGAAGCGGGCGGGTCGCCGGTCCCGAGGTGACGTCGCCGGTCAACGAGTACGCGCTGCCGTGGCACGGACACGAGATCGTGCCGTTAACGACGTCACCAGTCCGGCTCCGAGTCACGGATGTCCACGTTGACAACGCCATGGAACGGCTCAGCCATGATCAGGCTCCCTTCAACGAGCTCGGCCCTTTGACGGCAATCCCACAGTGACAGCGCGTCCCAGCCCTCACCCCGCCAGGATGATCTCGCGCCACACGGTTCACAACAGGTCGACCCGGCTTCGTCGCCCAAGCCTTCGGCCGACCCCTCAGGTGAATGAATCGAGTTCGGCGGCCAGCCAACGTAGGTCGCGTGGACTTTCATCGGCGACCGGGCATGACGCTGACTCGCGGAAACGGTCACGGTGTGTGGCGGTGGCGGTGGGATTTGAACCCACGGTGGAGTTACCCCCACACACGCTTTCGAGGCGTGCTCCTTAGGCCGCTCGGACACGCCACCGCCGGGAAGGCTACCGGAGCCGTCGCGCGGCAAAGAAATCGAGGAGCAGGCGGGCGCACTCCTCCTGACGCACCCCACCGACCACCTCCACGCGGTGGTTCGCACGAGGGTCCCGCGCCACGTCCCACACGGAGCCGCACCCACCGGCCTTGGGATCCCAGGTGCCGAACACGCATACCGGCAGCCGGGCCAGGACCATCGCCCCCGCGCACATCACGCAGGGTTCGAGGGTGACAACAAGCGTGCAGTCGATCAGTCGCCAGGAGCCGAGCGCGCGGGCAGCCTCGCGGATCGCGACGATCTCCGCGTGCCCGGTCGGGTCCTCCCACGCCTCGCGGACGTTGTGCCCCTCACCGAGGACGTCGCCGGTCGGCCCGACCACCACCGCCCCGACCGGCACATCACCGGCCTGCTCCGCGAGGGCGGCGAGCTCCAGCGGACGTCCCATCCACGCCGCATACCGCTCAGCGGAGCTCGACTTGGGCACGCGCTAAGTTTCGCGCATGCGCGTGCACGTGGCCGACCACCAGCTGATCTCGCACAAGCTGACCTATCTCCGCGACAAGCGCACCGACTCCCCCACGTTCCGGCGCCTCGTCGACGAGCTGGTGACGCTGCTCGCGTACGAGGCGACCCGTGAGGTTCGCGTCGAGCCGTTCGAGATCGAGACTCCCGTCGCACCGACCACGGGGATCAAGCTGGCCAGTCCCAAGCCGCTTGTCGTCCCGATCCTCCGCGCGGGCCTGGGCATGCTCGACGGGATGGTGCGGATCCTGCCGACGGCGGAGGTCGGCTTCCTCGGCATGATGCGCAACGAGGAGACGCTCGAGGCGACGACGTATGCGAACCGGCTCCCCGAGGACCTCCACGGCCGGCAGTGCTACCTCCTCGACCCGATGCTGGCCACCGGCGGGACGCTCGCCATGGCGATCCGGTACCTCGTCGACCGGGGCGCGGACGACATCACCGCGATCACACTGCTGGCCGCGCCCGAGGGCATCGCTCACGTGGAACAACAGGTCGAGGGGCTGGACGTCCCGTTCGCTCTGGTCACGGGGGCGGTCGACGAGCGCCTCAACGACCAGGGCTACATCGTTCCGGGCCTGGGTGACGCCGGTGACCGGCTCTACGGCCTGGTCTGACGACCCACTCGGGCGCGCCTCAGCAGCCGCCTCAGGCCCGTGCGGCACACTGACTCTCAAACTGTGCCACTCGTCGCGGCCGTCCCCCACCAAGGAGTGATTGCATGAGCCGGCTCTGGAGAGTCCTTGGCTTCCTCCTGCTCATCTACATCATCTACGCCATCATCCGGTCACCGACGCAGGCCGCCGACGTCGTCCGCACCATCTTCGAGATCCTTGCCAACGGAGTCCGCTCGATCGCGACGTTCTTCGATTCGCTCTGGCGCGGGTAACGTCGATTCCGATGCCCCGGAGTCGTGACCCGAGTCTGCAGCGCTACCTCCTCGAGGGCGAGCGCGTAGTGGTCGACGTCCGGCAGCACTGGTTCGTCATCGCCCGCCCGATCGTCTTCACCGTGCTCGCGCTCGCGCTGGTGCTGTTCGTGGACGCGCGCATCCGCGTAGACGGCGGCGGAGCGGCCCGGCTGCTATGGCTGGCATGGTTCGGCATGCTCGGGTGGATGGCCTGGGAGATCGCCCAGTGGCGCCACGACCGCTTCATCGCGACCGACAAGCGGCTCCTGCTGAACTACGGCTTGATCACCAAGAGGGTGGCCATGATGCCGCTCATCAAAGTGACCGACATGTCCTACCGGCGCACCGTGCCGGGCCGGATCTTCGGGTACGGCCAGTTCATCCTCGAGAGCGCCGGTCAGGACCAGGCGCTGCGCACGGTGGACTGGGTGCCTCATCCGGACGCGACATACCGGGTCATCTGCTCGGAGATCTTCGGCGTGCCGGCCTTCTACCGGATCACCGATCCGGGCCGGGACATCGGGATCATCGAGGACGACGGCACCGGCGGTTCGCCGGCCGGAAACCCGTCGCCGTCGGCGAACCCGCTCGACCGCGCCGAGCACAACGCCAGTATGCGCACGAGCGGCTCCCCGATCGAGGAGCGTTGGTCCTACTCCCGCGCCATCCCGCTGCACCAGATCGGTCAGTCGTCACCGATCCCCAGCGGCGAGGTCATCTACAGCAGTGACGCCGAACGGCGCCGGCGCCGGATGGCCGACACCGGTCCGATCCCGCCGCCGGCGTCCAAACCCGATCCCGCCGCCGACGACTGACCACCGTGTTGCCGCGGCGTCGAGGACCTGGCTACAACGCCTTGATGATGTCCTCGACCCGTTCCTTGGCGTCGCCGAAGAGCATGTGGCTGTTGTCACGGAAGAACAACGGGTTCTGTACACCCGCATATCCCGCGGCCATCGAGCGCTTGAAGACGATGACGTCCTTGGCGTTCCAGACCTCCAGGACCGGCATTCCTGCGATCGGTGAGGCGGGGTCCTCGGCGGCCGCCGGGTTGACGGTGTCGTTGGCGCCGATGACGAGGACGACGTCGGTGGCCGGGAAGTCCTCGTTGATCTCGTCCATCTCGAGGACGATGTCGTAGGGGACCTTGGCCTCGGCGAGGAGCACGTTCATGTGTCCCGGGAGCCGGCCGGCGACGGGATGGATGCCGAAGCGCACGTCGACGCCCCGCTCGCGCAGCTTGTGGGTGAGGTCGGCGACCGGGTACTGCGCCTGGGCGACCGCCATCCCGTAGCCGGGCGTGATGACCACCGAGTCGGCGTCCTTGAGTAGGTCGGCGACGTCCACCGCCGAGGTCTCCCGATGGTCGCCGTAGTCGGTGTCGTCGGACGTCGCGCTAGCTCCGGAGCCGAAGCCGCCCGCGATGACCGACACGAAGGAGCGGTTCATCGCCTGGCACATGATGTAACTGAGGTAGGCACCAGAGGAGCCGACGAGGGCGCCGGTGACGATGAGCAGGTCGTTGCCGAGCATGAACCCGGCCGCCGCCGCTGCCCATCCCGAGTACGAGTTGAGCATCGACACCACGACCGGCATGTCGCCGCCGCCGATCGACGCCACGAGGTGCCAGCCGAACACCAGCGCGATCACGGTCATGAGGACGAGCGGAATCGCGTTGCTGGTCAACACGAACCACACGAGGAGCCCGGCCGAGATCAGCAGGGCGAAGAGGTTCATGACGTGTCGGCCGGGCAGCATCAGCGGCCGGCTCGGGATGCGGGCGGACAGCTTCAGGAACGCCACCACCGAGCCGGTCAAGGTGATCGCGCCGATGAAGATGCCGAGGAACACCTCGGTAAGGTGGACGGCGTCCTGCGGGCCGCCCTCCGCGAGCAGCCAGGTGTTGTAGCCGACGAGCACGGCGGCCAGGCCGACGAAGCTGTGCAGCATCGCGATCAGCTGCGGCATGCCGGTCATCTCGACCCGCAACGCACGCCACACACCGATCGCGCCGCCGACGACCATCGGGGCGAAGACCAGCGCGACCTGCGCGCCGACGGACCACTCCGTGTCCTCGAATACCAGCCAGATGGTCGCGACGAGCGCGACGGCCATCCCGACGATGCCGTAGGTGTTGCCGCTCTTGGCCGTCTCGTGCCGGGACAGGCCGGCCAGGCTGAGGACGAAGAGCAGCGCGGCGACGATGTACGCGACCGCGACGATTCCGGTGGACGACATCGCTCACGCCCTCCGGAACATCTTCAGCATCCGCCGAGTCACCGTGAACCCGCCGAAGACGTTGATGCTTGCCACGAGGATGCCGACGACCGCGAGCACCGTGACGAGGACGTTCGACGTGGTCACCTGGAGCAGGGCACCGATGACGATGATCCCGCTGATCGCGTTGGTAACCGACATCAGCGGCGTGTGGAGCGCGTGGTGGACGTTGGTGATGACGTAGAACCCGACCACCACCGCCAGGGCGAACACGGTGAGGTGGCCCAGCAGTGCCGAGGGAGAGTAGGCACCGAGCACCCCGAGGAGGACGGCAGCGACGATCATCAGGGCGTTGCGGCGCCGAGGGTTCGGCGGCTGCTTCGACGGACGTACGGGGGCCAGCGCAGCGGCCGCGGGCACCGCCGGAGTCGCGGACACCTGCACCGGCGGTGGCGGCCACATCAGCTCGCCGTCGCGGACCACAGTCATCCCGCGGACGACCGGGTCCTGCATGTCGAGGACCGGCTGGCCGTCCTTGCCGGGCGTGAGGAGCTTGAGGAGGTTGACCAGGTTCGTCGCGAACAGCTGGGACGACTGGGTCGGCAGCCGGCCGGCCAGGTCGGTGTAGCCGATGATCCGGACGCCGTTGTCGGTGACGACCAGCTGGTCGGCGACGGTCAGCTCACAGTTCCCGCCGTTGGCAGCCGCCATGTCGACGATGACGCTGCCCGGCCTCATGGACGCGACCATGTCGGCGGTGATGAGCAGGGGCGCCGGCCGGCCGGGGATGAGTGCTGTGGTGATGATGATGTCGACGTCGCGAGCCTGCGCCGCATACAGCTCGGCGGCCTTGCGGTCGAAGTCCTGGGAGGTCTGCCGGGCGTACCCGTCGGCACTCACCAAGCTCTCCTCGTCGGACCGGTCGATCTGGAGGAACTCGGCCCCCATCGACTCCACCTGCTCCCCGACCTCGGGACGCGCGTCGAAGGCGCGGACGACGGCTCCGAGACTGCCTGCTGTGCCGACCGCCGCGAGCCCCGCGACGCCGGCGCCGACGACGAGGACCTTGGCCGGCGGCACCTTCCCCGCGGCCGTGACCTGGCCGGTGAACAGGCTGCCGAACTCGTGCGCAGCCTCGATCACTGCGCGGTACCCGGCGATGTTGGCCATGGAACTGAGCACGTCGAGCGACTGGGCCCGCGAGATCCGCGGGACAGCGTCCATGGCGAGGACGGTGATGCGACGGGTGGCCAGCCTCGCGACGAGGTCGGGCTCGATTGCCGGACTGATCAGGCCGGCCAGGATGGCGCCGTCCCGAAGCCGCCCCAGCTCCTCGTCGTCGGGAGCGTTGATCTTGAGGACGAGGTCGGAGCTCCACGCCTCGTCGCGGGAGACGACGCGGGCCCCGGCCTGCTCGTATGCGTGGTCGGCGAAACTCGCGTGCGCGCCGGCGCCGGACTCGACGACGACCGCATACCCCAGATCACGCAGCTGTTCGACGGTCTTCGGGGTGGCCGCGACCCGGGTCTCGCCGGCGCGCGACTCGGCAGGAATCCCGATCTGTTGCGGGCTCGACACGCCGCGAGGGTATCCCTTGTCGCGTCCGGAGACGCTGGAGGCCCGCGAGACAGGGGACACATCGCGGGCCTTCAGCTGCTGAGGGGCTAAGACGCAAGTTGACGCCTAAACCACAGCAGAGTAGCCGAGCGACCGACGCGCCGGGGGTTAACGGGTGAACGGATCGTGGGCTGCGGTCAGCTCCGCATCCTCGGGCCATCCGCCGCAGTACGTCACAGCACCGTCGGCGTCGACCAGACGCGCCGGGAGACCGCGCCCACAGAGGCCCTCGGGGTATGCGTGCGGGTCGGCGAGGGTGGCGACCGCCCACGTCGCGGCCGTGACACACTCCGCGGCGACCACCGTCGCGGTGCGGTACCGATGGCCGGTTTCGCTGGTCGCCGTCACGACGGCCAGGCCGGTCGGGATGGCCACCAGCGCTCCCCGACGTGCGGTGTGGTCGCCATGCTCGCCGACGAGGATCTCCCAGGCGCCCCCTCCGGCCGGGCCGGCGGTGGCGATGTGGCCGCCGAGGCTCACCAAGACACCGACGTCCAGGGTCTCGGCCACGACCGAGGCGCAGCGGTCAGCGGCCCAGGGCCGGGCGATGACGTCGGGGTCGAGCTCCACCCCGCGAGGGACGAACACCGTCTGCGCCCATTGGTCCAGGTCGATGCGGCGCCAGTCGGCGGCGTGGTCGACCACCTGGAGCGCGGGGGCACGGGTCGGGTCGACGGCGCCATCAGAGTCGTGCGCGGCACGGAGGGCGGCGGCGAGCACGGCGGTCAGGGTGGCGCTGATCCTCGTCCGCCGGCCGGTCGGAAGGGTCGCGACTTCTGAGTCGCGTCGGACCCGGCTCGCCGCGAGCTCGACGCGGCCGAGCTCGGCGTTGATCAGCCGGCGGGCCGAAGGGAGCGCGTGCGGATCCGCGGTGACGACGCGCACCGTCGTCGACCAGAGCGCCCACTCGTATGCGGGTCCGCGCAGCGCGGCGCTGTGGTCGACGTGGCTGTCTCCGCGTACGGGCTGGGCCGCCATCGTGGGCCTCCTCGGGTGGCTCGGCCGACGGGGACGCCGACCTGACCCTCCCGAGCCTGGGCCGCAGTGCTTTGGGACGGCTGTGCGACCTCTAGGACGCCCGCCTGAGACACGCCGGCCACGTCACCGCGACGCTCCTCGGAGCGAGTCGGCGGACCTCAGGAGAGGAGCGCGGCCACCACGTCGTCCGGGACGGCGCCCTCGCCGAAGGGTCGCTTGCCGACCAGCGCCCGGGCCTCCTCACGAGACAGTCCGCCGCTGGCCGACAGGACCTCGACCGCGTGGTTCTCCGGCAGCAGGTCCAGCCAGCGGACCACGGCTGCCCGCAGCGCCGCCTCGTCGACCTCGCCGTTGACCCGCAGCCGAGCCAGGCCACCGTCCGGGTAGACGTCCAGCCGCACGTGGGTCACGGCAGCGTCCGGCCGGACCCGGAAGAAGTGTCGCGTGTCCGGCTGGAGCCGCGTCTTGGGAACCAGCTCCGTCCACGTCGACGGGTCGTCGGCGTCGCCGGTCGCCTCGTTCACGCCGGACAACCGCGCCCAACCGGCGGCGTTCCCGACGAAGTACGACGTGTCGATCTCGACGCGACGCACCAGACCCGGGGTCGCAAGCTTGACCGTCACGTGGTCGTTGCCGTCGTCGCGACGGCGCGCGTTCTCCCAGCCCTCGCCCATGATCCGGGCTCGGCCCGGCTGCAGGATCTGGGTCGGCGACGAGTAGAACATGTTCGAGCAGTCGGTGACCGAGCCGCCGTTCTCGAGCGCGGCCAGGTCGACCGTCCCGGTGAGGAACCGCGGGTCGGGAACCGGCTCGCCGTGCACGCGGAACCGCGCCACGCCCCCGTCCGGGTAGATCGTGAGCCGGAGATGCGTGTAACGCCGGCCGTCGTAGACGGAGAAGTAGTTGTCCGTGTCCCCGGCCACCGGCGACTTCTCCACCAGCGTCACCCAGTCCGCCGCATCGAGCTCGTCCGCCGACGGGTGCCACTCGAACGAGGCCGCCTCGACCGACGCATACGGCGGGTAGTTGCCCTTGAACCACGACGTGTCGATGTTCACGCCATGCACGACCCCCGGAACCCCGAGCCGCACGATCGCCCAGTCATGACCAGGCTCGCGGCGCCGCCGCGTCTCCCACCCGTCGTAGACCTTGCCCTTGTGCCCGAAGTCCTCCGTCGAGAAGACCGCGCGCCCGGGCGTGATGAGGTTCTCCCGCTGCGCGAAGAGCTCGTCGTTGGCGTAGACCACGCTCCCGGCGAGCGCCCGGGACGCCAGGTCGGGCAGTGTCGTGAACGACGGGGCGTCGGGGTTGGGACTCTCGTGCATGGGGTTCCTACTCTCCTCTGGTCAGCTGCCGGCCGCGGGGCGGCTCGCCGATGTCGATGCGGACGCCCCGCAGCCACGTGCTCCGGACGACACCGGAGAGCTGCCGGCCCGCATACGGGGTGATGGGGTTCTTGTGCTGCAGCCGCGCGGCGTCGATCGTCTGCCGTTCGTCCGGCGCGAAGACGGCGAAGTCGGCATCCCCGCCGACTGCGATGCGGCCCTTGCGGGTGAGTCCGGTCTGGTCGGCCGGTCCTCGGGACATCCAGCCGACGACGTCGCCGAGAGTGAAGCCACGCTCTCGCGCCTCCGTCCACACCGCCGCCAGCCCGAGCTGCAGAGACGAGATGCCGCCCCAAGCAGTGCCGAAGTCTCCGGTCTCGAAGTGCTTGAGGTCGGCCGTCGACGGCGAATGGTCGGACACGACGAGGTCGATCGTCCCGTCCCGCAACCCTTCCCAGAGCAGGTCCCGGTTCGAGGCCTCACGGATCGGCGGGCAGCACTTGTACTGCGTGTCGCCGTCCGCGATCTCCTCCGCCGTGAACGTCAGGTAGTGCGGGCAGGTCTCCGCCGAGATCCGCACGCCCTCGGCCTCCGCCTGCCGGATAAGCGGGAGCGCGTCAGCGCTGGAGACGTGCAGGATGTGGACGCGGCACCCGGTCGCCCGCGACTGGTCGATGACGTGCTGGATCGCCAGGTTCTCGGCCTCGCGCGGCCGGGACGCCAGGAACTCGGCGTATGCGCGTCCGCCCGCGTTCGCGGCGTGCGCAATCTCGTCGGGGTCCTCAGCGTGGACGATGAGCAGGCCGTCGAAGGTGGCGAGCTCGCGCATCGCCGCCTCGACCCCGTCGGCCGTCAACGCCGGGAACTCATCGACGCCGGAGTGCAGCAGGAAGCACTTGAACCCGAACACGCCCGCCTCGTGCAATGGTCGCAGCTGGGCGATGTTGCCCGGGACGGCCCCGCCCCAGAAGCCGACGTCGACCCACGTCTCGCCGTCCGCCGCCTTGCGCTTGACGTCCAGCGCCGCGACGTCGACCGTCGGCGGGATGCTGTTGAGCGGCATGTCGACGAGGGTCGTGACGCCGCCGGACGCGGCCGCCTTGGTCGCGCTCTCGAACCCCTCCCACTCGGTCCGGCCCGGGTCGTTGACGTGCACGTGCGAGTCGAGGAGACCGGGCAGCAGCACCTCGTCGGCTTCCAGCTCCGCGACGGCGCTCGCGCGCTCACCCAGAGCGGATCCGGGCCCCTCGACCGCGGCGACTCGGCCGTCCTTGACGGCGACGTCCGCGCCACGCTCGCCGTCGGGCAGCACGGCCCGCCTCGCCCGTACCACCACGTCGTAGTCGGTCATGGTCTCGCTCCCGTCTGTGCCGCCTCAGCAAGGAGCCGGTCGCGGGCGAGCCGCTCACCGATCTGCTCCAGCAACGGTGCCGCCTCGTCGAACCAGCGCTGCGGGTCGGACTCGATGTCGCTGATCGCGTATGCGGCGTGGATTCCTGCGTCGCGCAAGCGTTCCGGATCGAGAGTGGTTCGGCCACAGACCGCGACGACGGGTATGCCTCGGGCGGCCGCCGCGGCGGCCACGCCGGCGGGGGCCTTGCCGTGCAGGGTCTGCTCGTCAAGGGATCCCTCGCCGGTGACCACGAGATCGTCGGGAGTGAGCCGTTCCAGCGCCGCGTCGAAGCCGACGAGCTCGAGCAGCAGGTCGATGCCGGACCGGATGCTCGCGCCGAGCACTGCGACGGCACCGAACCCCACCCCTCCTGCTGCGCCGGCGCCCGCGTGGTGCCGGTCGTCGCGACCGGTCACCTCCTCGACGACGTCGGCCCAGTGGGCGAGGGCGGCGTCGAGCTGCGACACCTGCTCCGGTGACGCACCCTTCTGAGGACCGTAGACCGCGGCCGCTCCGCGGTCGCCGAGGAGCGGGTTGTCGACGTCGGAGGCGACGGTGACGGTGATGCCCTCCATCCGGCTGCGGAGGGCGCCAAGGTTCAACCGGGACAAGTCGGCCAGCGCCGCCCCGCCATCGGGCAGGTCGTCGCCGGAGGCGTCGAGCAGCCGCGCGCCGAGGGCGGCGACCATGCCGGCGCCGCCGTCGGTGCTGGCGCTGCCGCCGATGCCCATGACGATCTGGGTGCAGCCGGCGTCGAGCGCTGCGGCGACGACCTCGCCGAGCCCGCGGCTCGTCGCGGTCATCGGTTCCCGCTGGTCCTGGCGCAGTCGCCACAGCCCCGACACGTCGGCCATCTCGACGACCGCGGTCTCACCGCGCCGCGCATACGCGGTCTCGACCGGCGCCCCGGTGGGCCCGGAGGCCGTGACCGGGACGCGGGCGAACCCGGCGGATACCGCGGCATCGACGGTCCCGTCGCCGCCGTCGGCGACGGGGACGGTCACGACGTCGACGTCCGACACCCGGCGGATCCCGGTGGTCACCGCCGCCGCGACCTGCGCAGCGGTGAGCGACCCCTTGAACTTGTCGGAGGCGACCAGGACAGTCACGGTCAGTCCAGCAGGGCGATCGCGGTCGGCGCGTCGATGCCGCGCTCGGCGAGCTCCTCGAACTCGACGACGCCGTCGATCTCGGTGCCCATCGACACGTTGGTCACGCGCTCGAGGACGACTTCGACGACGACCGGCACGTCGAACTCGACGAGTAGCTTCTTCGCCGTCTCCAGCGCCGGAAGGATGTCGTCCGGCTCAAACACGCGAATTGCCTTGCAGCCCAAGCCTTCCGAGACCTTCACGAAGTCGACGCCGTAACCGTTGACCTCGGGCGCGTTGATGTTGTCGAAGGAGAGCTGCACGCAATAGTCCATCTCGAAGCCGCGCTGCGACTGGCGGATCAGGCCCAGGTAGGCGTTGTTCACGACCACATGGATGTACGGGATCTTGAACTGCGCGCCCACGGCCAGCTCCTCGAGGAGGAACTGGAAGTCGTAGTCGCCGGAGAGAGCCACGACCGTCGACTCCGGGTCGGCGGTGGCCACTCCGAGCGCGGCTGGCAGGGTCCAGCCGAGGGGTCCGGCCTGGCCGGCGTTGATCCAGTGCCGTGGCTTGAAGACGTGCAGGAGCTGGGCCGCCTGGATCTGTGACAGGCCGATGGTCGAGACGTACCGGGTGTCCGGCCCGAACGCCTTGTTCATCTCCTGATAGACGCGCTGCGGCTTGATCGGCACGACGTCGAACGACGTCTTGCGCTGCATGGTGCCCTTGCGCTGCTGGCACGACTTGGCCCAGACCCCAAAGTCGGGGATGCGCGTGTCGTCCCTCCACTCCTTGGCCACCTCGACGAGCGTCTTGAGCGCCTCGCCCGCATCGGAGACCACGGAGTAGTCGGGCGCGAAGACGCGGCCGATCTGAGTCGGCTCGACGTCGATGTGCACGAAGGTTCGGCCTTTGGTGTACGTGTCGATCCCGCCGGTATGCCGGTTCGCCCACCGGTTGCCGATGCCGAGGACGAAATCGGACTCGAGCATCGTCGCGTTGCCGTAGCGGTGCGACGTCTGCAGCCCCACCATGCCCGCGTGCAGCGGGTGGTCGTCCGGGATGGTGCCCCAGCCCATGAGGGTCGGGATGACCGGGACGCCCAGCGTCTCGGCCAGCTCGACGAGCAGCTCCGACGCGTCGGCGTTGATGATCCCGCCGCCGGCGACGATCAGCGGGTGCTCCGCCGCGGTGAGCATGCTGAGGATCTTCTCGGCCTGCGCCTTGGTCGTCGTCGGCCTGGCCACCGGCAGCGGCTCGTATGTATCAATGTCGAACTCGATCTCGGCGAGCTGCACGTCGATCGGCAGGTCGATCAGGACCG
>Ga0307289_10000726_pt1 | contig 14238 bp, 13 predicted proteins | sample ER_DNA_143_FD_194483 | JGI IMG/M metagenome (GOLD analysis project Ga0307289, IMG submission 194483) | Bulk soil microbial communities from the East River watershed near Crested Butte, Colorado, United States - ER_DNA_143 | ecosystem: Environmental > Terrestrial > Soil > Floodplain | place...
GACGTGGACCGGCAGCCGGATCGTTCGACCCTGGTCGGCGAGCGCGCGCGTTACTGCCTGCCGGATCCACCACGTTGCATAGGTGGAAAGCTTGTAGCCGAGCTTGTAGTCGAACTTCTCGACCGCACGGATGAGGCCGAGGTTGCCCTCCTGGATCAGGTCCAGCAGCGGCACTCCGGCCTTCGTGTAGTTGCGGGTGATCGACATGACGAGCCGGAGGTTCGACTCGATCAACTTCTTCTTGGCCTCTTCGTCGCCGTCGTCCTTTCGTCGTGCGAGCTCACGCTCTTCGGCCGGCGTCAGGAGTGGGCCGTCGCCGATCGCCCGGACGTAGAGCTTCAGCGGATCCTGCGTCGCCTCGGCCTTGGCGGCCGGGGCGGCGTCCTCCTCCCCATCCTCCGTCTCGGCGGCCTCGGTCTCTTCCTCGGTCTCCTCGGCCTCTTCGGCCTCGGCATCGTCGACTTCGGGAACGAGCTCGAGCCTTGGTTCGAGCGCGGGGTCCGATGGCACCTCAGGGAGCGGCCGCATGTCTCGGGTATCGGCGCTTTCGAGAGGACTCTTGAGGCGGCCGTCAACCCTCTGCCGAGGGATGGCTCCTAACAAGGGGCACAGCCGATGCGTCTAGAAGTATTGGGCGGCCGGAAGGTCGCTTCGTATTTCTCAAAAGACTTTGTGCGGAATAGCCGGATATAGCCTCGCTCCTGGGAGCAGCGTCGAGCGGACAGTCGCCGCCCGCGCCCTGCTGACCGGGATCGCCGAGCGCGGCGCAGACGCCGTCGGCTATGCCTACCGCGCCCCGGGAGCCGGGATCGCCGTCCATAAACAGCGCTCCGGCGCGACCGCCCTGCTAGAGCGGATCAGCGTCCCCGAGGATGCGACGAAGCTGCTCGTCCACGTCCGCGACTTCACCAAGGGCCACCCGAGCCTCGAGGCGAACAATCATCCGATCCGCCACGGCTCGGTGGTCGGGGTCCACAACGGGATCATCAAGAACGACGACGAGCTCTTCGAGCAGCACCGAATCGAGCGCGCGCACCCCGAGATGACTGTCGACTCGGAGATCATCTTCGCCCTCGCGGGCCTCGCGCGCGGCCACACGGCGGAGGCGTTGCAGGAGCTATACGGGTCGATGGCGACGGCGTGGCTCGACGAGGAACGCCCGGAGCTGCTGCTGGCCCGCGGCCTGGGGCGTCCGCTCTGGCTCGGCCGGGGCAAGCATGAGCTCTTCTTCGCATCGACGCGAGTCGCGCTCCAGCTCGTCGAGAGCTACACCGCGATCAAGCTCCGCAAGAGCGAGCTGCCCGAGGGCACGGTCGTGGCCGTCGAGCACGGCAAGATCGTTGCGCAGGAGCTCTTCCAGCCGGACCGTTCGTTCCAGGAAGAGCCGCTGCCTGCAGTGCGGGCTCCCGACGAGGCCCGTTCGTGTCTCGAACGCCTCGCCCGGCTGCACGCCGCCGCTGCGTAGCTAGCGCAGGCGTCCGTCGGAGCCGACGGATCTGCCCTCGTCTTCGAGGCGTTCCTTGATCAGGAACTGGAAGGTCGACCACGCGCCCCTGCGGGCGTCGAACATCCTGTAGACCTGCCATTCGGTCAAGAGCGTCTCGTCCTTCTTCCGCGCCGTGGCCCAGTCTGCGAACTTCGGCAGCCGCTTCAGCTTCCGCGCGAGCCCGACTCCCTGCTCGACGGCCCGGTCCAGCCGTTCCTCGCCGAGTGGCACGTCGAAGCCGGCTTCGCGCAGCGCCTCGGCCAGCGAGCCGAACGTATGCCAGTAGAGCGACTTCGAAGGCATTGAGCCGCGGCGGGCGTCGAGGTCCTTCGCGGTCGGCACGCGGCCGAGGTCCTCCCCCAGGTCGCGCAGCAGCCCGACGAGCTCCTCACGCGTCGCGAAGCGGCGCGGGACGAGCCCGGCCTCGCGCTTCGCCGCGTTCCAGCTCCCGAAATGCTCGATCACCGTCTGCGGATGCACGCTCGTCTCCGGGTCGGCGGCGAACTCACGCATTGTCGGCGAACGTCCCAACCGCTCCGCGCTCGCGCGCAGCTCCTGAAGGATCTGGGCGTTCGAGTAGCGCTTGCGGATTCCGGCCTGGAAGGACGCGAGCGCGTCGGGGTCGATCTTCGCGACCGCCCTGAAAGGGGGCTTGCGGGTCATGCCAAGAAGGATAGAGCGTTCTGGAAAGAACGCAAGCTAAGGCTTGAGCGGGCTACGAAGCGACGGCGGAGAGACGCGCGCGGTCGCTCTCGCTCTCGATGCTCTCGACCGGCAGGATCCGCTCCAGGGCCGTGACGCAGCGTGGGCAGAACTGGGTGCCTGCCGCCCGTCTGAGCTCCTGCAGCGCCTCGGCGGCAGGCCGGGCGGCCCGGTAGATGCGGGTCGTGAGCATGGAGTCGAGCGCATCCGCGACATGGATAATGCGCGCCCCGAGCGGGATGTCCTCGCCGTGCAGCCGGTCCGGGTAACCCGTGCCGTCGAAGCGCTCGTGGTGGTGGCGGATGGCCGGCACGGCGTCGTTCAGGAAGCCGAGGCGGTCGATGATGCGTGCCCCCTCCTCGGCGTGGCGCTGCATGAGCGACCACTCCTCGGGGGTCAGGCTCGCCGGCTTCAGGAGAATCGAGTCCGGAATCGCGAGCTTGCCGATGTCGTGGAAGAGGGCGGCGTGTCCGAGCAGGTCGAGCTCCGCGTGTGAGAGGCCGAGCTCGTGGCCGATCGCGAGGGCGAGCTGCTGCACGCGGCGCGAGTGGCCGGCCGTGTACGAGTCGCGAGCGTCAACTGTCGCCGACAAGGACTCCATCGCCGCGGTCGAGCGTTCCTTCAGCAGCTTGTTCGCAAGCTCGAGTGACACGTTCTGCGACTGGATTGTCTCGGCCGCCTGGCGAAGCTTTTGGGCGCTGCGCTGGGTGTGCTTGAGGTACGCCTCCTGTGTCTTCCGCATCAGGAGCAACGGCACGGCGAACACCGCGAGGGCGAGCAGCTGCACGGCCTCGTACGCGAGCGCCATGACGCCGCCGATGAAGCCGTAGACGAGGTAATGGGGAAGCAGCCACGCAAAGCGCTCCCTGAAGACCGACCACCAGCGCTCGTGTCCCTGAAGGGCGAGCGCCAAAGAGACGAGGCCCATGTTCACGGCGAAGTACGCTGCGCCTGCGAGCAGGCCGAGCCCCGAGGCCGCCAGCTGATGTGCCGTGCCGTCCGGGAAGAAGTACGCAATCTTGAAGACGCTCGCCGCCGCCAGCGATGCGAGTGTCAGCGCCCCGATGTTGAAGAGGACGTTGTGCAGCGGCGCACGCCGCGCACTCCACTCGACCGCAACGCTCGCGAGCGCGAGCGGCAGCGCAGCACGGAAGCCGAAGAGCGACGCAGCCGCAAGACAGCCGACCGCGCTCACCGAGAGCACGGCGGAGCCTTCGTCCGCCTCGAGGGCGAGCGCCTGCCCCACTCCCACGAGCCCGACGACCGTCAGCAGGCCGAGCAGGTCCTTCGTGGTCCAGGTCAACAGCAGGCCGACGATTCCGGCGCCGACACCTACAGCGCTGACGAGCCCGACGGTCAGGCTCAGGCGCCGGTCGAGCGACAGGAACCGCGGTCCATGGACAGCGTGTGGACGCGGATGGCGCACGTCTGCACGTCGCTCCTCCGTCGGCTGGACCTGGACGGCCACGGGAAGAGGGGCGTGATGGTCGCCGTCCTCCGGCACTGCGATCAATCGTGTCGAACGGTCGGCCGGAATGAGCAGCGGCTCGGAGCTCGCACCGAGCACACGGTTCCGTCCCTGAAGCTTTGCGCGGTAGACGGCGAGGTCCGCCTGGTGGATCAGCTCGTTCGCATCGGTGCCGTCCTTCGGGAAGCCTGCAACACCGATCGAGACGGTGGCGCGAATGGGATCGCTCGAGGTCTCGACATCGAAGGTGCGCTCGGCTACCGCACGGCGGATCCGCTCGGCGATCTCGAGTGCCTGCTCGGGGGGCGTCTCCGGCAGAAGGATCGAGAATTCCTCGCCGCCGAAACGCGCGGGCACGTCGTAGTGCCGCAACTGGGCGCGGAAGACCTCTGCGATTCCCTTCAGCACTGCGTCGCCTGCAAGGTGGCCGTACGTGTTGTTGATGTCTCGCAGCAGGTCGAGGTCGGCCATGATCAGTGACATCGGGCGTTCGAAGCGGCGCGCGCGGCCGATCTCCTCCGCGAGCGCGGCCGCAAAGTGTCGTGCATTGAAGAGACCGGTTTTCGGATCCACTCGTGCCTCCGCCTGAAGGGCGGGGACGCTCAGTGAGCGGTGAATCAGGAACAGCGGCGTGAGCGCGAACGGGACGAGCCAGGGATTCGACTGCCAGAAGGCGTACACCGCGACGCCGAGCGCAGCGAGCACGAGGTCGGTCGCGAGATATTCGGGATCGAACAGGCCGGTGTCCCGGAACGTGAAGCCGCGCGCAAGGCGCAGCATTACCGCGAGCAGGATGTGGTTGACGGCCACGAAGACGACGCAGGCTGCAAACCCGGCGAGCGACAGCCGCAGTGCGTCGTTACCGATGCCCGAGTGTTCGAGGATGAGGACGCGGCCGACGAACCAGGCCGCCATCGCCGAGAGCGAGTAGTCGAGGATGTTGAAGGTCTGCAGGTACCAGCGGTAGCGCATCTTCAGCCACTCGGGGACCATCTGGACGACGGCGACGAGCACGAGTAGCTCGGGCGGCAGGATCAGCGCCGCCGGGATCAGGAAGACGATGTCGGTGTGGTACGCCTGGTCGGCCGGCGTGCGAACGACGAAGAGGCGCGCCGTCGCGGCCGCCGAGGCGAGGATGAGGAACGCCGGCCACTGGTCGGTCGTCTGCAGTCTCCCGATGAACGGCAACGTGACTCCCGCAGCGATGATCGCGACCGCGATGAAGTAGAACCGCGCGTTTCGCGGCAGGCTCTCGTTTCTTCCCGAGCCGGGTTCGGCAACGAGCGAGATATCGGTGGGCGTCGCGCTCACGCCCTCGTGCGGTCCTTCATGTGGGTCTCTCCTTCGCCACGCGTCGTACTGGTGGGCCGCAGACAAGAGCCCATCGCGGAACGTAGAAGGCCGCCTACCCGGGGGCATCCCCCGTTCGGGGAACCCTCAATCGATTCCCCCGAACGGGTGACCCCGGGTAGGCGCATGAGATTTACGGATCCAGCGTGCCTGCGAGGATCGCAGCGAGCTCGGCCGGGTCGATCGCACCGGCGTCGGGCTGAGCGGTCTCGTCGCCGGCGTTGTCGGCCCACGAGGCGCTTGCGAGGCTGAGATCGGCCCAGGAAGCCGCAGCCGTTGCCGTGTCGGCCCAGGAGGCCGAGGCGAAGCTCAGATCGCTCCAGGATGCATCCGCCCAGCTCGCGGTCGACCAGGAAGCGTCGGCCCAGGACGCGTCGGCCCACGAGGCCTCGGCCCACGAAGCGTCGTTCTTCGCCTTGGCCGCCCAGCTGGCAGAGTCGAAGACCCGACCACTGGCTCCGGAAGCGGAGACGACGAAGGCGTCCAGTGCCTTGTTCGCCTTCGGCGGGTTCGAGTACTCGAGCGAGCGCGCGGCATTGACCTCGCCGACGCCCTCCGAGAGATTGGCTGCCTGAGGCATCGGCTTCGCACCGAGCATGAGAGCGCCCTTGACCTGGTTGGCAGTGAACTCCGGATGCTTGCCGAGGATCAGCGCAGCCACGCCGCTGACGATCGGGGCCGCGAACGACGTGCCCGAGAGCTCCATGTAGCCGGTGTCGACCACGTGATCGGCGCGCTCCGTATAAAGCGTCGAGGTCACGGGGACCGGGCCCACCATGTAGCGGCCGGGTGCCGCGAGATCGGGCTTGGCGAAGCCGTCGAGCGTGTAGCCGTACGCCGACCACGGTGCCGCGACGTCATCGTTCGTCGAGACGGATCTGCCGGTGTCGCTCGCGCCGACCGTGATCACGAACGGATCGTTGCCGGGTGCGAACGGGACGCCGCTCGGCCCGTTCGGGTTGCCGTAGTTCCCGGCAGCCACCACGACGACGACGTCGTTGAACCAGAGGCTCTCCACCGCCTTGTCGAGCGGGTCGTACATGAAGCTGTTGGCGACGGACGAGTGCAGCGAGAAGTTCGCAACCCGGATCCCGTACTTTGCCTTGTTGGCGAGGATCCAGTCGGCGGCGGCGATGACGTCGCTCGTCTTCGCCATCCCCTGGTCGTCCATTACATCGAGTGAGACGATCTTCGCGGTCGGCGCCGCACCGCCTCGGCCGCCCATGGCGCCTGCCGCGATCCCTGCGACAAACGTGCCGTGGCCGCGCCCATCGCCCGACGAGTTGCCGGGGAGCGAGGTCAGATTGACGTTGGCGGCGATGCGGCCGGCGAACTCGGGCCGGGACGCGTCGATGCCGGAGTCGACGATCGCAATCGTTGCCGCCGGCGCCGAGGTGTACTTCGCCACGCCGGTGACGAAGGGCCACTTCTCGTTGCCCTGCGAAAGAGCCGAAAGGCGGACACGCGAGTCGGCCGTGATCGCCGTCACGTGCTTGTCGGCGGCGAGCGTGACGATCTGCGCGCCGGTGAGGTCGACGGCCACACCGTCGATCGAGCTGAAGGTTCGCGCCGTCTTCAGGGAGAGATGGAGAAGGTCGGCGACCGCGTGAGCGGCCTGGTTCCCACCCTTGCCCTGGACGATCACCGAGAACTTGTCGGCCGGCCGAGACTGGGCGGACGTAAGCAGCCCAGGAGCCACGAATGCTGTGATGCTCTTCGGGCCCGGTGCGGTCTTCGGGCCCGGCCCGGCCGAAGCCCCGAGCGGCACCACGAGGGTGAGCACGAGTGTCGCCAGAAGTGCCGTGCGCCGCTTACCACTACCCCAGAGCGCGTTCGAGCGCGACCCTGTTCCACGCTTCCCGCTACCCCAGAGTGCGCTTGCGCGCACATCCCGCCGTTGACCTCCGGTCCGCATCGTTCTCCTCTCAAAGCCGCAGTTAACAGGCCGCAACGTAGGGGGCCGGCGCGCGGCGTACCTCACCCTTTTGCGGTAGGAGCCGCGAAGTTCACCCCTCCGGGGGATCAACGGCCCTTGGGTAGCCTCCCCCCTGTTTTGCGCTTGCCGATGCCGCTCGCAGCCGAGATCGCCGTCGCTCGTGTCGCGGGCAAACTGTCGCGTCTGGCCGGTGCCGGGGGCGGCACGACGGTGCCTGGAAAGCTCCTGTGGAAGCTCGATCCCGGGGCGATCGACCGCCTCGCCGCGCGTTTGCCCGAAGGGTCGGCCGTGATCTCCGCGACGAACGGGAAGACGACGACTGCGGCGATGGCGGCCGGGATCCTGCGCAATCGCTTTCGCCTCGCGCACAACAGCTCCGGCGCGAATCTCGTCTCGGGGGTCGCGTCCACGCTACTCGACGCGAGTGATGCAGACCTCGGCCTTTTCGAGGTCGACGAGGGCGCGCTGCCCGAGATCGTCGCGCGGGTCAGGCCGAAGGCCGTCTGCCTCGGCAATCTCTTCCGCGACCAACTCGACCGTTACGGAGAGCTCGAGCACGTCGCAGCACGCTGGCGTGAGGCCGTGCGCGGACTTCCGGCAGAGACTGCGCTCGTCGTCAACGGCGACGATCCCCAACTCGGCGCGCTTGCGCGCGTGCGCTCGGGCACGCTCGTCTTCGGTGTGGACGAGCCTGCGCTGGCGCGCCCCTCGCTCCAGCATGCCGCCGATTCGAAGTACTGCGTGCAATGTGGGACGCCGTACGAGTACGCGGCCGCCTACATGGGGCACCTCGGCGAGTACGAGTGCCCCGCCTGCGGAGACAGGCGTCCCCCACTCGACGTGGCGGCGCGAGACATCGAGCTGGACGGCCTTGAGTCGGTGTCTTTCACACTCGCCACACCCGCGGGGGAGCGGCGTGTGCGCCTGCGTCTGCCAGGTCTCTACAACGTGTACAACGCCCTCGCAGCCGCTTCGCTCGGTCTGAGTGTCGGAGCCTCGCTCGAGGAGGTCGTGTCCGGGCTCGAGTCCTTCAGCGCCGCGTTCGGCCGCTTCGAACGGATCGCGGTCGGGGACCGAGGCCTCCTGATGCTGCTGATCAAGAACCCGGCGGGCGCGAACGAGGCCGTACGGACGATCGTCGACGGAGGCACTCCCTCGGTCGTCGTGATCGGGCTGAACGACGCGATCGCAGACGGGCGCGACGTGTCGTGGATCTGGGACGTCGACTTCGAGCCGCTCCTGGCCGGTCTCGACCGGTTGGTGGCGACGGGTGACCGTGCGGCCGAGTTGGCGCTCCGTTTCAAGTACGGCGGTCTCGACCCGGACCGGATCGACGTCATCCCCTCGCTGGAGGCCGGGCTCGACCGCGGGCTCGAGCTGACTCCCGCAGGGGGTGAGCTCATGGTCCTGCCCACGTACACGGCGATGCTTGCGCTCCGGAAGGTCGTCGGCGAACGCGGTTTCGTGCGCCCGTACTGGGAGCGGGCCGCGTGAAAATCGTCGTCGGGCATCTCTATCCGGACTACCTCAACATCTATGCCGACCGCGGCAACATCGCGGTCCTTTCCCGCCGCGCGGCGTGGCGGGGCCACGACCTTGAGGTGCGGGCTGTCTCGGTCGGCGATCCGCTGCGGCCGGATGAGCACGATCTGCTGTACGTCGGAGGCGGCCAGGACCGCGAGCAGGCCCTGGTCGCGCAGGATCTGGCCGCGAAGGCGGAAGACGTGCGTCGGGCTGTGGACGGCGGAGCCGCGGTGCTCGCAGTCTGCGGCGGCTACCAGCTGCTCGGGCGCTCGTACCGAGACCTCCACGGGACAGAGCTGCCCGGCATCGGATTGCTCCCGCTCGACACGGTCGCGGGGGAACGACGCATGATCGGTGACGTACTGCTCGAGTGCGAGCTCCAGCCCGGGGTCAGACGAACGCTTGCCGGCTTCGAGAACCACGTCGGTCGAACCCGGCTCGATCCAGGCGCGGATCCACTCGGGCGGGTCCTCGCCGGCTTCGGCAATGACGGCGAGAACGGCTTCGAAGGCTGTCGTGTGGGCCGAGTCGTCGGGACCTACCTCCACGGTCCACTCCTGCCGCGCAATCCCTGGTTCGCCGACTGGCTGCTCGGGCAGGCCCTGGCACATCGCCTAGGTGAGCCGCCGGACCTGACCCCGCTTCCCGACGAGCTCGAAACGGAGGCCCACGAGGTCTCAGCCCGGCGCGCAGAGTCCCGCGGGGGCCGCCGCTGACCGCGGTCCGCAGCCCCACCCTCAAAGGGTGGGGTTCTGACCCGCCACCCTCGGCGGCGAGCCTACCTCCGAAACGCGTGCGACTTGTGCTCGCGCCTGCGCCGAAGGTGGGTCAACGTGCCCACAGTGCGCCGAGATAGACAGCTGGGTCGCCCGGCTGCCAGCGGCTGAGGAAGCGCTGGATCGGCGGGTGCAACACCACATCGTCGAGGTCACCGACGCGGAAGAGGCTATGACCGCGGACTGCTGCGTCGGTCGACGTGACCGCTTCGAGCGACCTGCCGCCGAGGTCGCCCGCGAAGATGATGTGCACGACGTGCTTCTTCGCGAAGCTCTGCGCGGGTGCAATCGAGTCGACGATCGCGACCGGTCCTTCGACGGGCAGCTGATCGTCGATTCCGATCTCCTCGGCGAGCTCACGGTGCAGGGCATCCACCAGGCTCTCGCCGGAGTTGACGCCGCCGCCGGGCAGCAGCCAGTACTCCTTGCCGGGCTTCTCGTGCCGGCAAAGCAGCACCTGTTCCTTCCAGCGGAGGATCGCCGAAACGCGAATGCGCGGCTCGGGAGCCATCACGCCGCAGAGGATCCGAAACCGCGCACGCCGCGCTCGCTCGAGGGAAGCTCGTCGACCTCGACGAGCTCGAGCTCGGGGACCTGCAGCACGACAAGCTGGGCGATCCTCATCCCGGGCTCGACGACGAAGGGCTCCGTGCGATCGGTGTTCAGGAGCACGACCCGCAGCTCGCCGCGATAGCCCGAGTCGACCAGGCCCGGCGAGTTGACGACTGTGAGGCCGTGGCGCGCGGCGAGCCCGGAACGCGGCTGGACGAAACCGGCGTATCCCTCCGGAATCGCGACGGCCAGACCGGTGCCGACGAGCGCTCGCTCGCCCGGAGCGAGCTCGACGCGTTCGCACGACGCGAGATCGAGTCCGGCGTCACCCGTGTACGCGCGTTGCGGGACGACCGCGTCCGCGTGCAGCCGCTGGATCGGAAGCTCGATCAACGTGCGCGACGCGCTGGCTCGGAGCGCGCCTCCGCAACCAGGTAGCGCGCGAAGCGCCGAAGCTCGCGATGCGGCAAACGCGCGCGCACGTACACGCCGTCCGCCTGATCCTCCCGCTCCTCGATCGGCGCTCCGAGCGCATAGAGCTCCGCGAGCTTCCCCCCTTCCTCGTACGGGAGGAAGAGGTGCACCGCCTCAAACCGGTCCGCGAACCGCTCCGCGATGCGTGCGCGCAATGCCTCGACGCCCTCTCCCGTGAGCGCGGAGATCTGTACCGCGTCGGGAAACCGATTGGCGAGTCGCCGTCGCCGCAACGTGTCGACCGAATCGATCTTGTTCACGACTACCTCGAGGGGAAGATCGTCGGCGCCGATGTCGTGCAACACGCCTCGAACGGCGGCCTCCTGTTCGTCGAGGCGTTCGTCCGCCGCCGATGCATCGACGACGAGTAGCACGAGATCCGCGACGAGGGTCTCCTCGAGCGTCGCGGCAAAACCTTGCACGAGCTCCGTCGGGAGACGGCGGATAAAGCCGACCGTGTCCGTCACGAGATACCGGCGCCCGTCGTGCTCGAACGAGCGAGTGGTCGGATCGAGTGTCTCGAACAACCGGTCGTTCACGGATACGTCGGCGTGCGTGAGGGCATTCAGCAGTGTCGACTTGCCCACGTTTGTGTAACCCGCCAGCGCCACAGTCGGCGCCTCAGTGCGCTGACGCTCCTTGCGCCGCACCTCGCGCTGCTTGCTCAGATCCTTCAGCCGTCTACGCAGGAGCGTGATCCGTCGCCGGGCGATGCGGCGGTCGGTCTCGAGCTGCGACTCACCGGGACCGCGTGTCCCGACTCCCGCGCCGAGCGAGCCCATGCCTCCGCCGAGGCGCTCGAGGTGCTGCCACATGCCGCGCATCCGTGGGAGGTTGTACTCCAGCTGCGCGAGTTCGACCTGAAGCTTGCCCTCGGCGCTCCTCGCATGCTGGGCGAAGATGTCGAGGATCAGCTGGGTCCGGTCGACGACGCGTGCCTGGAGTGCGTTCTCGAGCGACCGCTGCTGGGCCGGCTCGAGCTCGTCGTCCACGAGGAGCACCTCGGCCCCGGACTCCTTGTAGGAGCGCTTCAGCTCCTCCAGCTTTCACTTGCCCAGATAGGTCCGCGTGTCCGGCCGGGCCCGGTGCTGCACGAGCTCGTCGATCGGCTCGACGAGCGCTGTCCGCGCGAGCTCTCGAAGCTCGGCCAGCTCGGAATCGGAGTCGACTCCCTGGGCCAGCGCGGCGACGATGAACCCGCGCTCCAGCGCGGGGTCCGGCTGGCGTTGGATCACGAAACGGATTATGCCGCCAACTGGGCAGAATCCCCACCATGGCTCCCGTGCAGCTCTCCCCCGCCTTGACGGCCACCGGCACGTATCCCTTCGTGAAGCTCGAAGAGGCCAAGCGGCGCCTTGCCGCAGAGGGAGTGGCGCTGATCGACTTCGGCAAGGGGGATCCGCGCGAGCCGACAGAGCCGATGATCCGCGAGGCGCTTGCTGCGAGCCTCACCGAGATCTCGACCTATCCGCTCGCCGAGGGGCTGCCCGAGCTCCGGAAGTCCGTCGCAGGCTGGTGTGGGCGGCGCTTCGGCGTCGAGCTCGATCCAGACACGGAAGTCATTCCGACCTACGGGTCGAAGGAAGCGATCTTCCTGCTCGCGCAGATGCTCGTCGACCGCGATGGCGCCAGGCGTCTCGTCGTCACGACGGAACCGGGCTACCCGGTGCCCGACCGGGGAGCCGCCTTCGCCGGAGCCGATGTCCTCCAGCTTCCGCTGCGCGAGGAGAACGGCTTCCTGCCCGATCTCGACGCGGTCGACGCCGCGACCTGGGACCGAGCGGCCATTGTCTGGATCAACTATCCGAACAATCCGACCGGAGCGATCGCGCCGCTCGGCTTTCTCGAGCGGCTGGCAGATCTCTCGGGCAAGCACGGGTTCCTGCTCGCGTCGGACGAGGCCTACACGGAGCTCTGGTTCGCCGATCCTCCCCACTCCGCGCTCGAGGTGCGCAACCGCGGGAACGTTGCGGTCTTCAACACGCTCAGCAAGCGCTCGTCGATGACCGGATACCGCTCCGGCTTCGCGGCTGCCGACGTCGACCTCATTGCCGCGCTGAAACAGTTCAGACCTTCGGTCGGCACCGCACCGCAGGAGTTCGTGCAGCGCGCGTCGATCGTGGCGTGGGACGACGAGGAACACGTCGAGCGCACGCGGGCCGTCTATAGGCGAAAGCGAGACGCCCTGCTCCCGGCCCTGCAGCGCAAGGGCATCCGTGTCGCCGGCAGCGAGGCGACGATGTTCCTGTGGCTCGAAGTACCGCAGGGTCAGAGGTCCGAGGCCTTCGCGGCCGGACTGCTCGAGCACGGGCTAATCGTCTCGCCCGGGACGTTCTTCGGCCCGGCCGGCGAGGGCTACTGGCGTATTGCGCTCGTGCCCACCGAGGCGGAGTGCCGCAGGGCGGCTGAGATTCTCGAGGCGGTGCTGTGAACGCCGAACGAGTCGAGGCGTTGATCGCCGAGCTCGACCGGGGAGAGGTGCGCGTCGCCGAGCCCGTCGACGGGGACTGGCGCGTGAACCCCGAAGTGCAGGAGGCCATCCTCGAGTTCTTCCGGCTGCGGCAGATGGAGCCGCAGGAGGTCGGGCCGTTCGAGTACCACGACAAGATTCCGCTCAAGCACGACTACGAGCGGCTCGGCGTGCGTGTCGTACCACCCGCGGTTGCGCGTTACGGCTCATTTCTGTCGCCGGGGGTCGTGATGATGCCGAGCTACGTCAACATCGGAGCCTGGGTCGGTCCACGCACGATGGTCGATACGTGGGCGACGGTCGGTTCGGGTGCTCAGATCGGTGCAGACGTCCATCTCGCCGGCGGCGTCGGGATCGGCGGCGTGCTCGAGCCGCCCGGCGCTCGTCCGGTCATCGTCGAGGACGGAGCGTTCGTCGGGTCGCGTGCGATCCTCACCGAAGGCGTGCGCGTCGGAGCCGGAGCCGTGATCGGGCCGAACGTGTCGCTGACCTCGTCGGTCCCGGTCATCGACGTGACCGGCGACGAGCCGGCCGAGCATCGCGGCTTCGTGCCGCCTCGTGCGATCGTCGTTCCCGGCACGCGGCCGAAAGAGTTTCCCGCCGGGACGTACCAGCTTGCCTGCGCGCTGATCGTCGGCTGGCGTAGCGAGTCGACAGACCTGAAGGTGAGCCTGAACGACGCGCTTCGCGAACACGGCCTCGGCGGCTAGACCAGCTCGACCCGGCAGATCTCTTCGGCCGGCCCGGTCAACCGCGCGCTTCCGTCGGCCTGCAGTTCCACGAGCAGCTCACCGCCGGGCAGATGGACGGTCACCGGGCTCTTGCACCAACCGTTCGCAATGGCGGCGGCCGCAGCCGAGACCGAGCTCGTGCCCGACGACAGCGTCTCCCCCGCTCCGCGCTCCCACACACCGACGGTCAGGTCGTGCAACCCGTCGACGCGGACGAGCTGCACGTTCGTTCGCTCGGGGAAGCGGGAGTGTCGTTCGATGCGCGGGCCGAGGCGTTGCAGCTCGCTGCGCTCGGGCTCGCGGTGGACGACCGCGTGCGGGTTGCCCACGGAGACAGGCGTGAATTCCACTCGCTCGTCGCCGAGGTCGAGCGTCTCGGTCTTCCCCACCTCGACACGTCCGACGTCGACTTCGATCCCCTCGCCGTCGCGAACGATCGCCTCGACGTGGCGCGGACCGACCGACAGCGTCACCTGCTCGGACTCTGACTCGCGCGCAAGCCAGGCCGCGACGATTCGCACGCCGTTGCCCGACAGCTCGGCTGTCGAGCCGTCCGGATTCCAGATGCGCACCTCGGCGTGCGTCCCTTCCACCTCCACCACCTCGAGCAGGCCGTCGGACCCGACGCCGTAGTGGTAGTCGCAGAGGCGCCGGACACGATCCGGCGTCAGCGGTTCTGGAAGCTCAGCCCGTTCGACCAGCAGGTAGTCGTTGCCGAGCGCTTGCCACTTCGACAATGTCATGTGCGATCTCGTCCACCGGACGATCG
>Ga0307289_10000729_pt1 | contig 14220 bp, 13 predicted proteins | sample ER_DNA_143_FD_194483 | JGI IMG/M metagenome (GOLD analysis project Ga0307289, IMG submission 194483) | Bulk soil microbial communities from the East River watershed near Crested Butte, Colorado, United States - ER_DNA_143 | ecosystem: Environmental > Terrestrial > Soil > Floodplain | place...
GCCGACCACGACCCGGGGGGCGTCGACGGCCCGCAGCCGCTCGCCGACCTGCTCGACGGCCCGGTCGTAGGCGGGGCCGTTCAGCCGGCTCTCCAGCTCGACCCGGACCAGCACCGCCCGCCCGTCCCGGGCGACCAGCGGATTGCTCGGGGGGCTGTCGCCCGCGGCTTGCTGAGCCCCCCGATCCCCGCGGACGGGCTCGCCCTTGGTCCAGGGGCCGGTGACCCGCTCGACGCCGGGGGTGGCCTCCAGGTCCTTCACGGCCGCGCTGACCTCGGCCCGGAACGCCGGGTCGCCGGCCGGGCGCCCGTCGATCAGGCCGCTGATCCCCGTCCCGCCGCCCCCGACCCGGCTGAGCCGGTCGGACACGACCACCGACTCGGCGTCGTCGCGCAGGCCGCTGCCGCTGCCGAGCCGGCCGAACACCTGCCCGCCGACCCCCAGCCCGACCCCGAGGAGCAGCACCCAGGCCAGCACCACCGGCACCCGGCGGCGGTAGACGAAGCGACCCAAGGAAGCGAACACGACGCTCAGCATAGGGCGCCCTCATCGTCTTCGCGTGTGCGGAACTTGAGGCTGTGGACAGAGAGCGGCGACGGTCGGGAAGGTGGGTGATACTGGTGGCGAGGAGGGAGAACCGAGCCGAGGGGGACGGGTGCCAGTTTCGGCCGAGGAGGCTGCCAGGCGGGTCGATGAGCTCCGGGCGCGCCTGCGGGACGCCCTGTACCGCTACCACGTGCTCAGCGACCCCGACATCTCCGACGCCGAGTACGACGAGCTGTTCCGCGAGCTGGAGCGGCTGGAGCAGGACTACCCGGACCTGCGCACCGACGACTCGCCCACCCAGACCGTGGGGGCGGTCCAGGCGGGGGCGTTCGCGCCCGTGGCCCACCGGGTGCCGATGCTGTCGCTGGACAACGCCTTCTCGACCGAGGAGCTGAGCGCCTGGGGCCGGCGCACCGAGCGGATCGTCGGCGACGTCCCCGCCTATGTGTGCGAGCTCAAGATCGACGGGGTCGCCGTCTCCCTCCAGTACGAGCGGGGCCGGCTGGTCCGGGCCGCGACCAGGGGCGACGGCCGGGTCGGGGACGACATCACCCCCAACGTGCGCACCATCGCCAACGTCCCCCAGCGCCTGGCCCTGGACGAGCCGCCGCCCGCGTTCGAGGTCCGGGGGGAGATCTTCTTCCCCTCCTCGGGGTTCGAGGCCCTCAACCGGCAGATGACCGACGAGAACAAGCAGGTCTACGCCAACCCCCGCAACGCCGCCTCGGGCTCCCTGCGCCAGAAGGACCCCAAGGTGACCGGGTCGCGGCAGCTGGCCATGCTCTGCCACTCCTTCGGCCTGGCCGAGGGGGTCCGCTTCGCCAGCCACTCGGCGTTCCTCGACTTCTGCGAGCGGGCCGGCCTGCCGGTGGCGGAGCAGACCAGGAGCGTCGCCACCCTGGAGGAGGTGGAGGCGTTCGTCGAACACTGGGCCGAGCACCGCCACGACCTCGAGTACGAGATCGACGGGGTGGTGGTCAAGGTCGACGCCAGCGGCCTCCAGGAGGAGCTGGGCCGCACCTCCAAGGCCCCGCGCTGGGCGATCGCCTACAAGTACCCGCCCGAGGAGCGCACCACCCTGCTCAAGGACATCCAGGTGTCCATCGGTCGGACCGGGGTGGCGACCCCGTTCGCCATGCTGGAGCCGGTGCTGATCGCCGGGTCGACGGTCGGCCTGGCCACCCTGCACAACCAGGACGAGGTCGCCCGGCGCGACGTCCGTCCCGGCGACACCGTGTTCGTGCGCAAGGCCGGCGACGTCATCCCCGAGGTCGTCGGCCCGGTCCTGACCAAGCGGCCCAAGCGCGCCAGACCGTGGAAGTTCCCCAAGGCCTGCCCCGAGTGCGGCACCCCGCTGGTCCGCCCGGAGGGGGAGTCGGCCACCCGCTGCCCCAACACCACCGGCTGCCCGGCCCAGCGCTGGGGCACCCTGGTCCACTTCGCCGGCCGCGGGGCCATGGACGTCGAGCACCTGGGCGAGAAGACCGTGGCCGCCCTCATCGAGGCCGGCAAGCTGCACGACGCGGCCGACATCTACCGGATCACCGCCGAGGACCTGGCCGCCCTGGGCGGGTACAAGGACCGCTCCATCGCCAACCTCCTGGGGGCGATCGAGGCCTCCAAGCAGCGTCCGCTGGAGCGGCTGCTGGTCGGCCTGTCCATCCGCCACGTCGGCGGCACCGTGGCCACCCAGCTCGCCAACCGCCTCAAGTCCCTGGAGGCGATCGCCGGCGCCTCCGAGGAGGAGCTGGCCGACGTCGGCGGGGTCGGGCCGACCATCGCCGCCAGCGTCGCCGCCTGGTTCGCCGACCAGGCCAACCAGGACCTGGTCCGCCGCCTGGTCGAGGCCGGGGTCAACACCAAGGCCGACGGCGACACCGGCGCCGACCTGCCCCAGACCCTGGCCGGCATGGCCTTCGTCCTCACCGGCGGCCTCGACGGCTTCACCCGCGAGCAGGCCACCCGGGCCATCGAGGACCGCGGCGGCCGGGTCGCGGCCAGCGTGTCCAAGAAGACCGCCTACGTCGTCGTCGGCACCGACCCCGGCTCCAAGGCCGCCCGGGCCGCCGAGCTGGGCGTCGCCACCCTCGACGAGCCCGCCTTCGCCGCCCTGCTGGACCGCGACGAGGCCGAGGGACCGGGGGCGGAGGAGCCGTGACCGGCCGGCGGTGGCCCCGGGCCCCGGACGGGAGCTGGCCATGAGCGACGTCTGGCACCCGCTGGACCCGGAGGGGTCGCGGCCCAAGGAGCCGTCGGGGCAGGACCGGGGGCCGGACCCGGAGCCGATCGTGCGCACGGTGCGGATCGCGTTCCTGCTCGCCGGCATGGTGGTGGCGGTGATGGTCAACGCCGGCCTCAACGGGTCGGGCGGGCCGACGACGCCCGCCGGACCGGTCGCCGGGACGGCCGTCACCGGGGTGGTGGCGGTGGCCGTCCTGGCCGTCCTGGGCGGGGCCTGGCTGGCCCTGCGGCCGTCCAGGCTGCTGGTCGCGGGCAAGCGGGCCCTCGACCACCCCGACCCGCGTCTGCGCCGGCCCAGGGCCGAGCGGGCCAGGGCCATCGGCTTCCGCGGCCTGGCCATGGGCTGGGCCGGCCAGGCCCTGGTGTTCGGCCTCCTCCCGGCGTTCGCCGGCCTGGTCCTGGAGCTGCTCCACGACCGCCAGTGGGAGCTGCTGGCCTTCGCCGGGATCAGCCTGCTCGCCGGGTTCGTGTTCCAGCTCCAGGTCGCGGGGGCGGTGCGGCTGGCCGTCGACGACCCCGAGCTGCGCGCCAGCTACGGCTCCCGCTGACCGCGCCGCCCGGCCCCGATCGGGTGTTTCCCGAGGTCCCGACCGGGTAGGGCGGACCCTGAGCAACCAAGCTTGTCTTGAAGGAGGAGCGATGAGCATCGGAGCCAGCATCTTCCTGCTGGTGATTGGAGCCATCCTGACCTTCGCGGTCAACGTCAGCACCGAGGGCTTCAACATCAACACCGTCGGCATCATCCTGATGGTCGCCGGCGTGGTCGGCCTGCTCCTGTCCGTGCTGTTCTGGAGCAGCTTCTCGCCCTACCGCCGCCGCACCGTCGCCCCCTACCCCGAGGAGCGTGTGGTCGAGGAGCGCCGCATCGAGCGCGACTACCCCTGAGCCGCTCCCGCACAACCGCACCGCTGTTCTAGAGGTCGGCCGGTAGCAGGGCCTCGCCGGCCGGGGTCATGCGGCCCGCCGCCAGCAGCACCCGGACCCGGGCCCGGTTGGTGGCCGACCAGTTCGATCCCGCCCGCCGGGGCACGAACCGGATCGCGTAGCGCTGGTCGTCGATGCCCTTGGTCTGGGTGTCGACCCAGCCATGGCAGAGGGCGACGTCCAGCAGCTCCTCGAAGGTCACGGTCTGGCGCCCCGACGCCTTCTTGAAGATGGCCAGGATCCGCTCCCGCTCGGACGCCCCGTGCTGGCGCAGCCACCGGTCGAACTCCCCGGCCGAGGAGACCAGGGTCGCCTGGGAGACGTCGAGTGGGCTCATCGCCTCCCATCATGACCGAGCCGGGCCGGCCCCGCCGCGGCCACGCTCAGCCCGTGGACAGCACGTACAGGTTGCTGTGGCCGTCGGTGTTGTCGTTGGCCCCGAGCATGAGCCGGCCGCCGGTGACGGCGATCGGCGACCCCAGGTAGAACTGGTCGACCCCGAGCTGGGTCAGGGACAACGGCTGGCAGACGGCCGCGCCGCCGCAGCCGCGCGCGTCGAAGGCGAACACGGCGGTGTCGGCCGGGAACTCCGAGGCCGGCCCCTTGCCGACGAACACCACGCCGCCGGCGACGACCGGGCCCGACTCGAAGCCGGCCACGAAGTTCACCCCCGTCCAGCGGGGCGGGCACAGCGGCCGGCCGCAGCCGTTGGCCGGGAAGGCGGCGACCACGCCGATGGTGTTCGGGTCGGGCGTGGCCTGGGTGGCCGCGTACAGGGTGTTGCCGACCAGCGCCGGGGTGGTGTTGATGCCGCCGTCGCCCACGTCGTAGGCCCGCAGGGCGGCGCAGGTCTTCCTGCCGCAGCCGCCGGCGGGGAAGGCGAACAGGTGGGCGCCGTTGACCCCGCCGAAGTTCTCCGAGGAGCCCATGAACACGGTCTCACCCGAGATCAGGGGCGCGGCGGTCAGGCCGGCCGGGCCGCCGATGTCGGCGGTCCAGGTCGGCCGGCAGGTGGGCTGCCCGCAGCCGCCGGCCGGGAACACCAGCATGCGGCCGGTGAACTCCTCGGGCGTGTTGACGAACGAGCCGATGAACACGCTGCCGTGCCCGACCGCCGGGGTGCTGGTCAGCTCCTCGTCCGGCCCGCCCTGCCCGGTCCAGAGCGGCCGGCAGACGGCGGCGCCGCAGCCCTTGACGGCGAAGGCGTACAGCCTGCCGCCGAAGTCCCCGATGTAGGCGACGCCGTCGGCCACCGCGACCGAGGACTCGACCACGGCGTCGGCCAGCCGGCCCTTCCAGCTGGGCGGGCAGACCGGCTTGCCGCAGCCGGCGGCGGGGAAGGCGTACAGGAAGTGGTCGGCCGACCCGACCAGCACCAGCCCCCCGGCGACGGCCGGGCTGCCGGTGATGTTGTTGTCGGTGCGGCCCTGCCAGACCGGCTCGCACGACGCGGCCCCGCAGCCGGCGGCCCGGAACGCCGACAGGGCGCCGTCGGTGCCGGCGATGTAGGCGAACCCGCCCGCCACCACCGGGCCGCCCTCGGCGGCGGTGCCGTCCCCGTAGTGGTCCTTCCAGGCGACCCGCAGCCGGGCGACGTTGCCGGGGTTGAACGCCTGCTCGTCGGGGTTGGTGTTGAGATGCCGGGCCGTCCGCCCGAACTGCGGCCACCCGAGGGTGTCGGTGGCCGCAGCCGCCGCGGGCGCCACCGCCACGGTCGCTCCGATCAGCAGGAGGGCCAGCAGGACGAGGACCGGCCGCCGACATGCGCGCATGGTGCCTCCCAGATGAGGTGGGACCGGACGCGGTCCTCCGGAGAACCAGACCAGGCCCCCCGGGATTCCCGAGCCACCAACCGGCTGGAGTGTGATGGGATAGGACGATGGACCGGGTCGGGTACGTCATCGTGTTCGTGGGGGACCTGGAGCGGTCGCTGGCCTTCTACCGGGACGTGATCGGGCTGCCGTTCCGGCTCCGGGGGGACGGCTACGTCGAGTTCGCCACCGAGGGCAGCAGGTTCGGGCTGTACGACCGCAACCGCCTGGACGAGCTGACCGGGCAGGACCCGACCGCCCCGGCCAGGCCGGGCGGGGAGGTGGTGTTCCTGGTCGGCGACGTGGACGCCGAGGCGGAGCGGCTGCGGGCGGCGGGGGCGACCATCCTCGCCGGGCCGGTGGACCGGGCCTGGGGGCACCGGACGCTGCACGTCGAGGACCCGGACGGGTTCGTGGTCGAGCTGGCCGAGGAGATCCCGCGGCAACCGTCGCCGGGCCGACGGTAGACTCGGCCGACCGCCGGGAACGTCCGAAGGATCCGTCCATGCCGATCAGCCGTGCCGACGTCGAGCACGTCGCCCGTCTCGCCCGCCTCGCCCTGACCGATGAGGAGCTCGACCGCTTCCAGGCCCAGCTGTCGGTGATCCTGGAGGAGGCCGAGAAGATCCGCCGGCTGCCCACCGAAGGGGTGCCGCCGACGGCCCACCCGCTGCCCCGGGTCAACGCCTGGCGCGAGGACGTGCCCGGCCCCTGCCTGACCCGGGAGGAGGCGCTGTCGACCGCCCCCGAGGTCGAGCAGGACCGGTTCAAGGTGCCGCGGATCATCGAGGAGGCCCCGTGAGCCCGGCGGGCCCGGGCGCCCCGGGCGGGCCGGCCCCGGAGTCGCTGGCCGACCTGACCGCCCACGAGCTGGCCGGGCGGTTCGCCGGCGGCGAGGCGACCTCCGTCCAGGCCACCGAGGCCGCCCTGGAGCGGATCGCGGCCACCGACGAGCTGCTGCACGCCTTCCTGACCGTCACCGGCGACCAGGCCCTGGCCGACGCCCGCCGGATCGACCAGGCCAGGGAGCGGGGCGAGCGGCTCGGCCCCCTGGCCGGGGTGCCCCTGGCCCTCAAGGACGTGCTCGTCACCAAGGGGGTCCGGACCACCGCCGGGTCGCGGATCCTGGACGAGTTCGTGCCCCCGTATGACGCCACCGTGGTCCGGCGGCTGCGCCAGGCCGGGGTCGTGATCCTGGGCAAGACCAACATGGACGAGTTCGCCATGGGCTCCTCCACCGAGAACTCCGGGTTCGGGACGACCCGCAACCCCTGGGACCCGACCCGGGTGCCGGGCGGCTCCAGCGGCGGGTCGGCGGCGGCGGTGGCCGCCGGCCAGGCCGCCCTCGGGATCGGCACCGACACCGGGGGGTCGATCCGCCAGCCGGCGGCGCTGTGCGGCATCGTCGGCCTCAAGCCGACCTACGGGCTGGTCAGCCGCTACGGCCTGATCGCCTTCGCGTCCTCGCTGGACCAGGTGGGCCCGTTCGCCCGCGACGTCCGCGACGCCGCCGACCTGCTGGAGGCGATCGCCGGCCACGACCCGATGGACTCGACCTCCATCCCCGACGCCCCGGTCGACGTCACCTCGCGGCTCACCGACGGGGTGGCGGGCCTGCGCGTCGGGGTGGTGAAGGAGCTGTTCCTGGAGGGCACCGAGCCGGGCGTGCTGGCCAGGGTCCGCGAGGGCCTGGAACGGCTGGAGCGGCTCGGGGCCCGGCTCGAGGACTGCTCGCTGCCGTCGTTCGAGTACGCCCTGTCGGCCTACTACCTGATCGCCCCGGCCGAGTGCTCCTCCAACCTGGCCCGCTACGACGGGGTCCGCTGGGGGCTGCGGGCCAAGGACTCGGCCGACGTGGTCGACATGATGCAGCGGACCCGCCAGGCCGGCTTCGGGGCCGAGGTCAAGCGGCGCATCATGCTCGGCACCTACGCCCTGTCGGCCGGCTACTACGACGCCTACTACGGCCAGGCCCAGAAGGTCCGGACCCTGGTCCGGCGCGAGCTGGAGGACGCCTACCGGCGCTTCGACCTGCTGGTCGGGCCGACCGCCCCGACGGTGGCCTTCCCGGTCGGCGAGAAGGCCGACGACCCGCTGGCCATGTACCTCAACGACGTGTTCACCATCCCGGTCAACCTGGCCGGCAACGCGGCCGTGTCGGTGCCGGCCGGGCTGTCCGAGGGGCTGCCGGTCGGCCTCCAGCTGATCGCCCCGGCCCTCGGGGAGGCGACCATGCTCCGGGCCGCCTGGGCCTTCGAGCAGGACCTGGGCCTCTCCACCCGGCCCATCCGGCCGACCGCGGCCACCGGGGAGGTGGGCCCGTGACCGCCGCCGTCGCCTCCGAGGCCGGCACCCGCCGCTACGAGACGGTCATCGGCATCGAGACCCACTGCGAGCTGGGCACCGCGACCAAGATGTTCTGCGCCTGCCCGACGGTGTTCGGGGCCGAGCCCAACACCCAGGTCTGCCCGGTGTGCCTGGGCGAGCCGGGGTCGCTGCCGGTGGCCAACGGCCGCGCCGTCGACTACGCGGCCCGGATCGGGCTGGCCCTGCACTGCCGGATCGCCGAGCGCTCCCAGTTCCACCGCAAGAACTACTTCTATCCGGACATGCCCAAGAACTACCAGATCTCCCAGTACGACGAGCCGCTGTGCGTCGACGGCTGGCTGGACGTCGACGTCGAGGGGGAGGTCCGGCGGATCGGGATCACCCGGGTCCACCTGGAGGAGGACACCGGCAAGAGCCTGCACGTCGGGGCCACCGGCCGGATCCACGGGGCCGACTACTCGCTGGTCGACTACAACCGGGCCGGCATCCCCCTGGTCGAGATCGTCTCCGAGCCCGACCTGCGCTCGGCCGAGGAGGCCCGCGCCTACGCCGAGGAGCTGCGGGCGGTGCTGCTGGCCCTCGGGGTCTCCGACGCCAAGCTGGAGGAAGGCTCGATGCGGTTCGACGTCAACGTGTCGATCCGGCCGCTGGGCCAGGCCGAGTACGGCACCAAGATCGAGCTGAAGAACCTCAACTCGCTGCGCAGCCTGTACCGGGCGGTGGCCTACGAGGCCGACCGGCAGCACCGGGTCCTGGCCGAGGGCGGCAAGCTGACCCAGGAGACCCGCCACTGGGACGAGGGCGCCGGGCGCACCGAGCCGATGCGGTCCAAGGAGTTCGCCACCGACTACCGCTACTTCCCCGAGCCCGACCTGGTCCCCATCGAGGCCACCGCCGGCTGGGTCGACGGGCTCCGGGCCGAGCTGCCCGAGCTGCCGGCGGAGCGCCGGGCCCGGCTGGCCGAGGCGACCGGGCTGCCCGCCAAGGAGGTGGGCTGGCTGGTCCGCGACCCCGAGGTCCTCGCCTACTTCGAGGCGGTGCTCCCCGGGCGGGACCCGAAGGTCGTGGCCGGGTGGGTGATGGGGGAGCTCCAGCACGACCTGCGCGAGTTCGGCCACACCATGGCCTCCAACCCGGTCGGCCCGGAGCGGCTCGGCCAGCTGCTCGACCTGCTGGCCGCCGGCACCATCTCGGCCACCGCGGCCAAGGACGTGCTGGCCGAGATGTTCACCTCGGAGGCGTCCCCGGCCACCGTGGTCGAGCGCAAGGGCCTGGCCCAGATCTCCGACACCGGCGAGCTCGAGGCGGTGGTCCAGCGGGTGGTGGCCGCCAACCCCGACCTGGCCGACAAGTTCCGCGGCGGCAAGCGGGGGGTGCTCGGCGCCCTGGTCGGCCAGGTCATGCGCGAGACCCACGGCCGGGCCAACCCCAAGCTGGTCAGCGACCTGCTGGAGCGGCACATCGGCGGGTGACGGACACCCGCACACCCGGACGTATAAGCTCCTCCTTCGACATGGATGCCACCACCCCCCAGGTGCTCCTGGACCGCTACGAGGTCGGCCGGCTGCTCGGCGCGGGCGGCATGGCCGAGGTGTTCGAGGGCCGCGACCGGCTGCTGGCCCGCCGGGTGGCCATCAAGGTGCCGCTGGCCCAGTACGCCCACGACCCCGAGTTCGCCCAGCGGTTCCGGCGCGAGGCCCGGGCCGCGGCCAGCCTGTCGCATCCCGGGGTGGTGGCCGTCTACGACACCGGCTCCGAGAACGGCACCCACTTCATCGTCATGGAGTACGTGGACGGCCGCACCCTCAAGGACGTGATCCGGGCCGAGGCGCCGCTGTACCCCGACCGGGCGGCCGAGATCTGCGCCGACGTGTGCGCGGCCCTGGCCGCGGCCCACGCCCGCGGCCTGGTCCACCGGGACGTCAAGCCGGCCAACATCATGCTGATGCCCGACGGCCGGGTGAAGCTGATGGACCTGGGGATCGCCAGGGTGGCCACGGGCGAGACCGCCACCCAGACCGCGGCCATGCTCGGCACCGCCCAGTACCTGTCGCCCGAGCAGGCCCAGGGGCAGACGGTCGACTACCGCAGCGACCTGTACTCGCTCGGCTGCTGCCTGTACGAGATGCTCACCGGGACCGTGCCCTTCCGGGGGGCGACCCCGGTGGCGATCGCCTACCGCCACGTCCGCGAGGACCCGGCCCCGCCGCGGCTGCTCAACCCCGACGTGCCGCCCTCGCTGGAGGCGGTGTGCCTGAAGGCGATGGCCAAGCGGCCCGAGGACCGCTACCAGACGGCGGCCGAGTTCCGGGCCGACCTGGCGCGGGCCAGGGCCGGACAGCGGGTGGCGGCCGGCCCGGGCGCCACCGGCGCGGCCACGGCGGCGATGGCCACGACGATGCTGCCGCCGCTGGCCGGCTACCCGGGCGGCCCGGGCCAGCCGGGCGGCGACCCGACCTCGACCCTCGGCGGGCCGGTGACCGCCGGCCGGGCCGCCCGCCACGCCGGGGCGCCGGCCGGCCAGCGCCGCTGGTGGCTGTATGTGCTGGTCCCGCTGGGGGTGGTGGCGCTGGCGGTCGGGGTCGCGTTCATGGTCTCGCGGCTGGTCGAGGAGCTGCCCGAGACCGACTCGGCGCCCACCCTGCCCACCGCGACCAGGGCCCGGGTGGTCGAGACGACCGCCCTCCAGACCTCGACCTCCCGGCTCCAGACCTCGACCTCCCGGCTGCCGACGACCACCGCGCCGCCGACCACCGCGCCCACCACGACCCAGCCCCAGCCGAACCAGGTCCAGGTGCCCAACCTGATCGGCCGCCGCCCGCGGGGGGCCAGGACCCAGCTGGAGGGCCTGGGGCTCCAGGTCAACGAGCAGCAGTTCCCGGCCCGGGAGCCCCAGCAGGTCAACCGGGTCGTCTTCCAGAACCCGCCGCCCGGCAGCACCGTCGGCACCGGCTCCACGGTCACCATCTTCGTCGGGGTCCGGGTCGACAACGGCTGAGCCCCGCCCGGGGGCGGCCGGGACCGGCGCCCGGCGCCGGCCGGCCGGCCGGCTCAGCCGCGGCCGCGGTGGAGGTTGTGGGCCCGGATGTTCCTGCTCAGGGCGCGGATGTGGCGGCGCCGGTCGGCGGCGGCCAGGGGGTCGGCGCGCCGCTCGGCCCAGGCCAGCTCACGCTGGAGCTTCTCCCAGGCGGCGAACCGGTCGGCGGGCAGCCGGCCGTCCTCCAGCGCCTCCAGGACCGCGCAGCCGGGCTCGGTCCGGTGGCGGCAGTCGTCGAAGCGGCACCCGGCGGCCAGGGCCTCGACGTCGTCGAAGGCGGCGGCGGTGCCGGCGCCGTTGGTCCACAGGCCGAGCTCGCGCAGGCCCGGGGTGTCGATGACCAGGCCGCCGCCGGCCAGCACGACCAGCTGGCGGGAGGTGGTGGTGTGCCGGCCCTTGCCGTCGTCCCTGACCTCGCCGGTGGCCAGCAGGTCCCGTCCGGCCAGGCGGTTGACCAGGGTCGACTTGCCGACCCCGGAGGAGCCGAGCAGGACCGCGGTGCGGCCGGGGGCGAGCATGGCCGCGATCTCGTCCACCCCCTCGCCGGTGTAGCAGCTCAGGGCCAGCACCCGGACCCCGGGGGCGACCGCGGCCAGCCCGGCCAGCTCGCTGGCGACGTCGGTGCCCCAGTCGGGGCACAGGTCGGCCCGGCCGAGGACCACCACCGGCTGGCCGCCGCTCTCCCAGGCCAGGGCGAGCAGGCGCTCCACCCGGCGCGGGTTGGCGTCGCGCCCCGGGGCCACCACCACGACCACCAGCTCGACGTTGGCCGCCAGCACCTGCTCGCCGGCGTTGGAGCCGGGCATGCGTCGGGTCACGGCCGTCCGGCGGGGGAGCACGGCGTGGATGCGCCCGTCGCGGACCGCGACCCAGTCGCCGACCGCGGGCAGGCCGGCCACGGCGGGGCCGGCCAGGTGGCGCAGGCGGCCGGTGGCCTGGGCGAGCAGCTCGCCCTGGACGGTCGCGACCAGGTCGCCGCCCCGGTGGGCGGCGATCACCCGGCCCGGCCGGTGCCCGCCGGCCGCCCAGGGGGCGAACAGGTCGGCGAAGGCGCCGTCCCAGCCAAGCAGTTCGAGGTCCATCGGCCCCAGTGTGGGCCGCCGGGCCGCCGGACCGCACCCGAATTACCGGCCCGCCGGTGCCGCCTTGACCGACGGCGAGGCCGCGATCAGGATTCGGCGCCGTCGGCGACATTCCCGCATCCGGCGGCGAGGAGGGACGAGGTGGGCAGCGGATGACCGCGGCCAGGATCATCGAGGCCATCGGGAGCCTGCTGTGGCCGCTGCTGGCCGCCGTGGTCCTGATCAAGGTGGTCCCGCACATCCCCGGCGTGGTCGCCGACCTGCGCCGGGCCATGCGGACCCGCGCCTTCACGGTCAAGGTCGGCGGCGTCGAGCTGTCGGTCGAGGAGGCCACCGAGCAGCTCCGCCGGCAGGTCACCGACCTCCAGACGCACATGGCCGCCCAGCTCGCCCAGCGGGACGAGCCCGCCCCGCCCGACCGGGCCGGGCCGCCCGCCTCGCCCGGGGCCGGCCCGGCCGGGGTCGAGGCCCCGGCCCGCCCCGACCAGGGGCCTCCGACCATCCTGTGGGTCGACGACGACCCCGACGCCCACACCCTGGAGCTGGCCAAGCTGCGCGACGACGGCGTCGAGGTGCTGCTGGCCCGCTCCACGGCCGAGGCCATGGACGTCCTCTCCCTGCGCCGGGGCGTCCGCGCCGTCGTCACCGACCTGGGCCGCGCCGAGGACGGCGAGTTCCGCTCCCACGCCGGCCTGGCCCTGCTCCGCCAGCTGCACGAGGCCGAGCAGGACCAGCCGGTGCTGGTCTACACCAGCGCCCGCCGGGTCGAGCTGGACCGCCAGGACGCCCTGGACGCCGGCGCCACCGCGGTCACCTCCTCCCCGATCGAGCTGTTCGCGGCCCTGCGCCGGGTCCTGGCCACCCCGGCCGACCAGCCACCGACGCCGGCCGCGGCCCCGCCGCAGCCCGGCGACCAACGCCCCCGTCGCCCGATCCGGCCCGGCTGAGCACGCCGGCCGTCGTCAGTCGATGGCCCGGCGCAGGAACAGACGGATGCCGACGGCCAGCGACACCACGATGGTCACGACCAGGACCAGCACCGAGACCCAGGGCCGCATGTGCGGGACCTCGGGCACCAGGGCGGCCCGCATGCCCTCGCTGACGTAGGTGAGCGGGTTGAGGGCGGTCACCACCTGGAACCAGGGCAGGTGGTCCAGCGAGGCCCACGGGTACTGGCTGGCCCCGGTGAACAGCAGCGGGGTGAGGATCAGGGCGAACATGACGTTGATGCGGTTGGGCGGCACCGCCGTGCCCATGATCATGCCCAGGCACGATCCGACCAGGCAGCCGAGCACCAGGACGGTCACGAACAGCGGCGTCCCGCTGGACCGCCACGGGATCGACCCCAGGATCCAGACCCCGACGGGCAGCATCACCAGCGCGGCCAGCAGGGCCCGGAGGCTGGCGAACACGACCTTCTCCACCGCCACCATCCCCACCGGCAGCGGGGCCAGCAGCCGGTCCTCGATCTCCTTGGTGAAGCTGAAGTCGATCACCAGCGGGAAGGCGGTGCTCTGGAGCCCGGTGACGAAGGCGGTCAGGGCGACGATGCCGGGGAACAGCACCCGGGTGTAGCCGGGCTGGGTGAACCCGAGGTCGGCCAGGACCTTGCCGAAGACGAACAGCAGGAACAGCGGCTGCAGCACGACCTGGGCCAGGAACACCGGCAGCTCCCGGCCGGTGACATACAGGTCGCGCCAGAGCACGGCCAGGAACGCCCTGGTCGGCCCGGCGGCCACGCCCCGCGGCCCGGGGCCGGTGGTGGTGGACGCGGGACTGGTCGTGGTGGTCATCGAAGCGCCCTCCCCGTCAGCGCGATGAAGACGTCCTCCAGGCTGGGGGCGCCGATGGTCATGTCGGTGAGCTGGGCCTGGTGGTCCGCCACCACCGCGGCCACCGGCGCGACCAGCAGCGGCGCCTCGCCGGCCAGGTACAGCCGCGCCCGCAGCTCCCGCTGGGCGACGGCGGCGGCCGGCGGCCCGCCCCTGGCGCCGCCCGGCGGCCCGCCCATCGGGGGCCAGCCACCGGGTGGGCCGGCGGCCGCCACCTGCTCGACCCGCTCCACCCCGTCCAGGGCGCCCAGCTCGGCCAGCAGGTCGCCGGGCGGCGTGCCGTTCAGGACCACCGCGATCTCCAGGGTGGTGCGGCCCGGCAGCCCCCGGGTCAGGGCGGCCGGGGTGTCGAGGGCGAGCAGCTTGCCGTGGTCCATGATCCCCACCCGGTCGGCCAGCTCGGTCGCCTCGTCCATGTC
>Ga0307289_10000732_pt1 | contig 14177 bp, 12 predicted proteins | sample ER_DNA_143_FD_194483 | JGI IMG/M metagenome (GOLD analysis project Ga0307289, IMG submission 194483) | Bulk soil microbial communities from the East River watershed near Crested Butte, Colorado, United States - ER_DNA_143 | ecosystem: Environmental > Terrestrial > Soil > Floodplain | place...
AGGCCTGCCTCGGCGGCATCGTCGTCGGCGAGCTGGCCGAACGCTCGGACCGCTTCGAGAACGAGCTTCTCGCGGCCCGGGTCGATTTTCGCGGCGAGTCTCTCCCCTTGCGCTCGGCGCAGGCAATGCTGGCGATCCTCGACGAGTACGGCGCGCGCAACGAGCTCGGAGACCTGACCGCGGACGCCTCGGCACGTTTCAACGACGACCGCCACGAGCTGATTGCGGCCGGCGAAGATCTCGACCGCGAGCTGTCGGGCGACCCCGATCCGATCCACAGGAGCGCGGAGCGCAAGGCAATCGACCTGTACGCCCTCGCGAGCGCCCTGGGAAAGGCTGCCCGGGAGCAGGACGAGTCCTTCGCGCCGCTCCGGGAGCGCTGGGCCGACCGCATCCTCGGCGAGGAGCGGGAGGCGGAGCCGGCCTCCTACCACGTCTCCTACCTGCGGCGGCTCTCGCCGCTCGCGGACACCTACACGAAGGAGCGCGCCGTCCCCGTCTGCCTCGAGTCGCTCTCGCGCCTCGGCTTCGACCTCGCGGCGGAGGAGCACATCAGGCTCGACCTCGACGACCGGCCGCAGAAGAACCCGCGAGCGTGCGTCATCGCCTCCGACCCGCCCAACGTCGTCCACCTGATCACGCGGGCGCAGGGCGGGCTCCACGACTACCAGGGCCTCCTGCACGAAGCGGGGCACGCGCTCCACTACGCGGGCGTCGACCCGGCGCTCTCGTACACCTTCCGCCGGCTTTCACGCGACCACGCTCTGACTGAGATCTACTCGTTCCTGCTCGAGTCGGTCAGCCGCGAGCCGGGCTGGCACGCCGAGCACTTCGATCTCTCCCCGGGCGAGGCCGAGGAGCGCGCGGAGGCGACGCGGTTCCTCGACGTCCTCCTCTTTCGCCGCTACGCCGCCAAGCTCGACTACGAGCTCGAACTCTGGGCGGACTTCGAGCACGCGCCCGACTATGCCCCGAAGTACGCCGAGCGCCTGCGCGGGGCGACGGGCTTCCGGTATCGGCCCGACGGCTACCTCGCCGACATGGACGACGGCTTCTATTCGGCCGACTACCTGCGCGCGTGGATCCGCGCGGCGCAGCTCCGCGCCCATCTACGTGAGTCGATCGGAGCCGACTGGTGGGAGCGGAGCGAGACGGGCGCGTTCCTGCGCGAGCTCTTCGCCGAGGGCACGCGACCGTCGAGCGAGGACATCGCGGCGCGCATCGGCGCCGACCCGCTCGACACCCGCCCGCTCGTCCAGGAGCAGGCCGCGACGACCTAGGGCGTTGACGAAAGCGCACACCCTCGTACGAGGGATGCGCCCGTTTCCGTGCCGATTACTGTCTGGAAGCGGCATGGACGAGGACTTCCGACACCACTCGAGGCGGGTCAGGCGGCGGCGACGGCCCAAGTCGTCTGTCACCAACATCAACATCTTCGCGCTGACAGCGGGGGCGGAACCCGTGCGCCCGGCCGAGGTGCCGGCTCCAGCCGTTCCGACGGACGAAGAGGATCTCTTCGGCGAGCGGATGGTGTCCACCGAGTGGCTCGAGCGGCGCGCGAAGCGGCTCGAGAAGCAGGAGCAAGAGCTCAAGCAGCGCGCGCTCGAGATCGAGCGCCGCGAGGCCGAGCTCGAGGAGCGCCAGGCCCGCTTCGAGGCCGACATGTATCTGCGGGAGGACGAGGTCGAGGCCCGCGAGCAGCATCTCAGGGACCTCGAGGCCCGGCTGGGCCAGAAGGAGTCCGACCTCGGAACGTTCGTCGCCCGCGTGCAGGGCGGCCTGCTCGCAGACGCCGGCTGAGCCGGCGGGCACTCCCGGGCTACACTGACTTCATGGCGCAGGCGCCTGCTCTGCCCGGCGGGTTCGAGCTTCCGCTCGAGCCCCGGCTTCCCCGCATCGGCTCCGTCGACCAGGTGGCGGTCGAGGAGCGCGCGGCGGCGTTGTCGCGCCGCTCCATCAAGCGCGAGTCCAAGCTCTTCGCGCTCGACCTCGCCGTACGGATGATGGACCTGACGACGCTCGAGGGAGCGGACACGCCCGGGAAGATCGCCGCACTCTGCTCGAAGGCGATGCGCCCCGATCCCTCCGATCTCACGGTTCCGTCGGTCGCCGCGGTCTGCATCTATCCCAATCTCGTCCCCGTCGCGCTCGACCGCGTCCGCGGAAGCGGGGTGCGCGTCGCCTCCGTCGCGACGGCGTTCCCCTCCGGCCAGTCGCCTCTCGAGCTCAAGGTGGAGGAGGCCGCGCAGGTCGCCGAGCTGGGCGCCGACGAGATCGACATGGTCATCGATCGCGGCGCGTTTCTCGCCGGGCAGTACGCGAAGGTCTATGACGAGGTGCGGAGGGTCAAGGAGGCCTGCGGCGACGCCCATCTCAAGGTGATCCTCGAGACCGGCGAGCTCGGGACATACGACAACGTCCGCCGCGCGAGCTTGCTCGCGATCGCGGGTGGCGCGGACTTCATCAAGACGTCCACGGGGAAGATCCAGCCCGCGGCCACTCTCCCGGTCACGCTCGTCATGCTCGAGGCGATCCGCGATGTGTACGAGGAGACGGGGCGCAAGATCGGGATGAAGCCGGCCGGCGGCATCCGCCACGCCAAGCAGGCCGTCCAGTACCTCGTCCTCCTGCACGAGACGCTCGGCACCGAGTGGCTTACGCCCGACCTCTTCCGTTTCGGCGCCTCGTCGCTTCTGAACGACGTCCTGCTCCAGATCCGCAAGGAGAAGACAGGGCGCTACCAGAGCCCGGACTACTTCACCATTGACTGAGATCCAAAAGCGCCAAGACCGTTCTCCGGTTCCGTCCGCATTCGACTACGCGCCGGCCCCGGAGTCGCGGGAGATCGTCTCGCTCGAGGAGCGCTACGGCCTCTTCGTCGGGGGCGAATGGGTCGAGCCGAAATCCGGCGAGTCTCACCCGACGATCAGCCCGGCCACGGAGGAGGAGCTCGCGGAGGTCGCGTACGCCGGCCCCGAGGACGTGGGGCTTGCGGTCGACGCGGCTCGCGACGCCTTCGACAACGGGTGGTCGGACATCGCCCCGAGCGAACGGGCGAAATACCTTTTCCGCATCGCGCGCCTCCTGCAGGAGCGCTCGCGCGAGTTCGCGGTGCTCGAGTCGCTTGACGGCGGCAAGCCGATCCGGGAGTCTCGGGACGTCGACCTGCCGCTGGCCGCGGCGCACTTCTTCTACTACGCCGGCTGGGCGGACAAGCTCGAGTACGCATTCCCGAACCGGCGGCCGAAGCCCGTCGGGGTCGCGGGCCAGATCATCCCGTGGAACTTCCCGCTCCTCATGCTCTCGTGGAAGATCGCGCCGGCACTCGCGGCCGGCAACACGGTCGTTCTCAAGCCGGCCGAGTCGACGCCCCTGACGGCGCTTCTCTTCTGCGACGTCGTCCGGCAGGCGGAGCTCCCGCCGGGTGTCGTGAACATCGTCACGGGAGACGGCCGCGCGGGCGCCGAGCTCGTAAAGCATCCGGGCGTCGACAAGGTCGCCTTCACGGGGTCGACCGATGTCGGCAAGGAGATCCAGCGCGCGGTCGCCGGGACGGGCAAAAAGCTCACCCTCGAGCTCGGCGGCAAGGCCGCGAACATCATCTTCGACGACGCGCCGCTTGATCAGGCGGTGGAGGGGATCATCAACGGGATCTACTTCAACCAGGGCCACGTGTGCTGCGCCGGCTCGCGGCTCCTCGTGCAGGAGTCGATCTACGAGCAGGTGATCGTCAAGCTGAAGCGGCGGATGGGCACGCTCCGCGTCGGCGACCCGCTCGACAAGAACACGGACATCGGCGCGATCAACTCGAGAGAGCAGCTGGAGAAGATCAGGGAGCTCGTCGCGGCCGGGGAGGAAGAGGGCGCGGAGATCTTCCAGCCGCCTTGCCGCCTGCCCGAGAAGGGGTGGTGGTTCCCGCCAACCGTCTTCACGAACGTCGCCCAGAGCTACCGGATCGCCCAGGAGGAGATCTTCGGACCGGTGCTCTCGGTGCTCACGTTCCGGACTCCCGACGAGGCGGTCGAGAAGGCCAACAACACGCCGTACGGGCTGTCCGCGGGTGTCTGGACGGAAAAGGGCTCCCGCATCCTCTCGATGGCACAGCGCCTGCGGGCCGGCGTCATCTGGGCGAACACCTACAACCGCTTCGACCCCGCCTCGCCCTTCGGCGGGTACAAGGAGTCCGGCTTTGGCCGGGAGGGCGGCCGACACGGGCTCGAGCCCTACATGCGATTCGAATGAACGGGCGAAATACACCGGGGCCACCCCATGCCTCCACCCACCTAGATCCTATCGGCGCCCGACGCGCAGGTGGCGCGCGGAATGGAGCAGGATCGTGAGGCTTCCGGTCAAGAAAACGTACAAGCTCTACGTCGGCGGCGCGTTCCCGCGCTCGGAGTCCGGCCGCTCGTACGACGCCGAAGGCGCCAACGTCGCCCGTGCCTCCCGCAAGGATCTCCGCGACGCCGTTCGCGCCGCGCGCGACGCTTTCCCCAAATGGGCGGGCATGACCGCGTACAACCGGGGGCAGGTGCTCTACCGCGTCGCCGAGATCATGGAGGGCCGGCGGACTCAGTTCACTGAGCTGACCGGCGATGAGGCCGAGGTCGACGCCGCCATCGACACCTGGGTCTGGTATGCGGGGTGGGCCGACAAGCTCGCGCAGGTGCTCGGGTCGTCGAACCCGGTCGCCGGCCCCTACTTCAACTTCACCGTGCCTGAGCCGACGGGCGTGGTCGGCGTTGTCGCGCCCGAGGAGCCTCCGCTCGCCGGGTTCGTCGCGCACCTCGCGCCGGTCATCGTCGGAGGCAATGCCGCGGTCATCATCGCGTCGGAGAAGCGCCCGCTGGCCGCGGTTACGCTCGCCGAGGTCCTGGCCACCTCCGATGTGCCGGGCGGCGTTGTCAACGTGTTGACCGGCCGCAAGGAGGAGCTCTGCCCGGTGCTCGCGGGCCACATGGACGTGAACGCCGTCGACCTCTCCGGCGTGGGTGACGAGAGGGCCGAACTCGAGCGGCTCGCGGCCGACAACGTCAAGCGCGTGGTCTCGAACGGGGACGGCCAGTCGCCGTGGCACGTGGCCGCCTTCCTCGAGCTCAAGACCGTCTGGCACCCCGTCGGCGTCTAAGCGTCTAGTCGCCTAGTCCCCTAACCCTAAGCATGGCGCGGGGCCGGAAGTCGCGGAGCCGGCTACGTCATTCCACCCATTGCGACGGGACCCCACCAGCCGCAGAATTTGAGCACCTGCGATCGTCCGCTCCTGGGGGCGCGGACCACGCCGGGAGAGCAACGCTGGGGGCCGCCCTGGGTGGGAGGAAAGCCGACAGGCAGACCCCGCCCGTCGAACCGGGGCGTTCCCCAGCGTCGCAATCATCTCGCTTCGGCGGCCAAGAAGCGCAGACGGACTTGGGTTCCCCGCCCCGGAGTTACTCCGGGATCTCGGGTTCGAGACGCGCAGGAGTTCGCCGACCTGCCGACCGCTGTGCATTGGGTGTCGTAGCAGTAGCTCACGCGAATCCGTAGTTCCGGGTTGCGCGCGAGGCACGCGAGCACGAGGAGGTGGTTGCAGGGCGCGACTATCAAAAACCCCCGTCCACGCGGGGGTTTTTCTTTGCTCGACGCGGGGCACTTCCCACCACCCGGTCCGTAGTCCCCTAGACTCAGCAAGTCGCCCATGGCCGTTCGGCTCGAAGAGCTCGCCAAGACAATCGATTCCACCCTTCTCGACCCGCGCGCCGGGGCCGAAGAGGTCGAGGACGTGTGCCTGCGCGCGCGCGAGCTCCACCTGGCATCGCTCTGCGTGCTCCCGAAGCACGTGGCCGCCGCGGCCGGCCACCTGAGAGGGTCGGACGTGAAGGTGTGCGCCGTCGTCGGCTACCCCGAGGGTGCTGCGGCGGCGAAGACGAAGATCGCAGAGGCCGAGCGCTGCCTTGACGAGGGCGCCGGGGAGCTTGAGTTTGCGCTGAACATCCGGGCCATGCTGGCCTGTGACTTCACCCTGGCTCGCGACGAGCTGACCGCGTTCGCGCGCACGGTGCGCATGCGCACCGCCAACGGGGGCCGCGGGTCGGTCGTCCTCAAGGCCATCATCGGAACGGGCCGGCTCGATGACAAGCGCAAGAAGCTCGCGTGCAAGATCATCGAGCTCGCCGAGGTCGACTTCGCGCAGACGTCCGCCAACGGCGCCCCCGTGACGGTTCACGACGTGGAGCTCCTCCGCGACTACCTGCCCGAGAGCGTCGGCGTAAAGGCATCGGGGGGCGTCGAGACGCTGGAGGACGTTCTGGCGCTGATCAACGCCGGGGCCGGTCGCATCGGCTCGCCGTCGGCACCCGAGATCCTGGCGCACGCCGCTGGGCTCGACCGCGTTCCGTCGTGAGCCGCTTTCGCCAGGCCATCTCCGAGGGCGACGGCATCTCGGTGGTTCCTCTGCTGCAGGGGGAAGTGGAGGATCTCGCCGCGCTCGCCGAGCAGGCGGGGGCCGAAGCCGTCGCGGTGGAGCTGGCCGATGTCGGCCGTGTCCGCGCCAGCACCTCGCTCGCAGTCCTGACGCGCGGAGGCGGCCCGGCGGAGGCCTCGGCCGCGGGGGCCGACGCGTGGATCGTCCCGTTCGGCGACGACACAGGGTCGGTCGTCACCCGTGCCCGCGAGCTCGACCTCGACTGCGCTGTCGAGGTGCGGGACGAAGAGGCGCTCGAAGAGGCCCTCGAACAGGTCGATCCCGACATCATCCTCATCTCCGAGCGTGGGCTCGAGGACGATGTGGAGGACCTGGAGCGGACGCTCGACCTACTGGCCGACGTGCCCGCGGGCAAGCTCGTCATCTCGGAGGCGCGGGTGATCGCCCGCGAGCAGGTGATCGCGCTCGAGCGGGCGGGAGTGGACGCGGTCCTCGTCGACGCCGAGATCCTGAAGACCTCGCCCGGCTTCGCGGCGGCGCTGGCCGAGCTGACCGGCCGTTAGTCGGTTGTCGTCGTGAACATCTGATCGAGGCGTGGCTCGAGGCCGAGCGCGAGGGCCAGAGCCCGGTCGGCGCGCCTGATCGCAAGCTCGCCCTCGACCGCGAGGTCGGCAGAGCGCTTGGCTAGGTCGTTCACCTCATCCGCCCGCTCGGCGAGGAAGGGATCGTCGACGGCGATCTCGAGCTCCTTGACGACGAGGGCAAGGCTCTGCCGGCTCGCCTCCAGGCCGTCGGCGAGGCGCTTCGCCTGGGCGGCGGTCAGGTCGATCTCGGCCAGGCCGTTCGCCGCTTCCAGCTCGGCCGAGAGCAGCCGGTCGGTCTCGGCGGCCGCCTCCTGACCTCGCTCGGCGGCGGCGAGGACGGCGTCGCTGTCCTCCTTGTGCGCAGCGGTCGAAATGTCGGCGAAGGCCTGGCGCAGACGGCCCTCGGCTTCGTCCCGCATGTCCTCGGCCGCCCTGTAGGCGCGGTAGAGCGATTGCGCGTGCGACTCGTGGTCGCTGCCGCCGCAGGCAGCGGTCGCGAGGGCCAGCGCGAGGGTGAGCAGGGCACTCACGGCGAGGATTTTCCGATGCACGGCGACCGAGGGTACCGACAGCCCGCCGCACGGCGTCTGGCATCATGAGTTCGTGAATCGCGCGCTTCCGTGGGCGGTCGCGGTCGCCCTTGCCCTCATTGCCGCGACGTTCTCCCTGGCTGGTTGCAGCGGGGAGAATTCCGCGACTGCCAACCCGCCGCAGACGACCCAGGCCGCTGCGCCGACGTGCCCGGCGCCGCTCGCCCGCGGCTGGCAGCGCCTCGCGGACCAAATCGACGCGGCCGTCTACTGCCCCAGCTGGCTGCCCGACCCCCTCATCGGCCGGATCGGGGGCCAGTGGGAAGGCATCCATTCGGTCACGCCTGAGCGGAGCTACCTCATCGGCTTCATCTGGTTCGAGCGCGGGGCGGGCGAGGTGCACGTCAACCTGCGCGGCTATCCCGGCCAGACGAAGATCCCGACCTGCAACGGCAAGCCGTGCTTCAGCGGGCCGAACGGCTCGAAGCAGGTCGCCGGCCGGGACGTCGACGTCTACACGGTCAACCGGGGCGCCGACACCTGGCACGTGCTCTATGCGTGGAAGGACGACGGCTCGCTCTACACGGTGAGCCAGCACGTCGTCCCCGAGCTCGGCCTCTCGTACAGCAAGGTCGTGGAGAGCCTCGACCGCATCATGGGCGGGCTCGTCAAGGTCGAGCCGCAGCAGTCCTGACGTGCGCCTGACGAGGAGGCAGTTCGTCGCCGGCGGCGCGGCGGCGCTCGGCGCAGCAGGCATCTACGAGCTCGTCGACCGCTTCGCAACCACTCCCGACCGGGCGTCCGCCCGGGTCCTGCCCTCGGAGCAGCACGTTCTCGGTCGCCCGCAGGTGATCGTCGACAACGGGGTCGAGGTCGTGGTGCCGCCGCTTCATCACGAGGTCGTGACCGCAAGCCTGAAGGTGGGGGAGACGCCCGAGGCCCTGCGCGAAGCGCGCGAGACGCTGAGCGCCACGCTGCGCGAGCTCGACGCCCGCTACGAGCCGGCGCCGAAGGGCCTTTCGATCAGCCTGGGCTGGGGCCTCCCGTACTTCACGCGCTACGTCCCCCGCCTCGCCGAGGAGCACCTGCCCGTGGACTTGCGGGCGTCCGAGTCCGAGGGGCGGCAGGTGCGCGCCGTCATCGACGCGATCCGCTTTCCGAGCGACCCCGACGACCTCATCCTCGAGGACAACGACGTCGCGATCTTCCTTCGCAGCGACAGCCGCGATTCGATTGCCGAGGCCACGGGGGCTCTCTTCGACGAGGCGAAGGGCCTCTTCTCGCTCACGAGCATCCGGCGCGGCTTCGCGGGCGGCGGGTTCGACGGCAGCCAGAGCCTGCCCAAGCAGATGGCGATGGCCGCCGGCATCGGTGGCGCCGAGCTGATCCCGGACACGGCCGAGCTCTTCCTCGGCTTCACCTCCACGCAGAAGGCCGGGCTGGGGCCGCCCGGCATCGCCAACTTCGAGACGCTGCCGGGCTACACCGACCAGTTCCCGAGCGGCTACTTCCTCGGCGGCACGGCGATGCACCTCTCCCACCTCTTCGAGGACGTCGAGGCCTGGTACCTGAACTTCGACTTCCCCGAGCGCGTCGCGACGACCTTCAAGCCGGGCCTGGACGTCGAGGACGGGACGCAGACCGTGCCCCAGGACGCCGACGACGTCGACAGTTCGAAGGCGGTCGAGGAGGAGGCCAAGCGCCACAAGGCGGTCGGGCACAGCTCGGTCATGCAGCCGGCGTCACGGCTCCAGGCCGACCTGACGGGGAACGACGGCATCCTCTACCCGAAGGGAACGGCGGTGCCCCAGCGGGCCGACTTCAACACGCTCGACAATCCGTTCTTCTGGAGCGCGCGCCCGGGTGTCGACGGCCAGAGCGAGGCGCCGGCCGCGGGCCTGCACTTCGTCGTCTTCACGCCGACGAGCGACGACTTCCACCGCACGCGCCTCGCCATGGACGGGTTCCTCCCTGACGGGACGAGCATCCCCCTGCATCCGCGGTCCCGGGCCCAGGGGTTCAACTCGATCCTGCAGACGACGCACCGGCAGAACTTCCTCGTGCCTCCGCGCCGGAACCGCTCGTTCCCGCTCTCCGAGCTCCTCTAGTCGCGGCTGCTGCGAAAAGGACAGACCAAGGTTGGGGAGAGCCGGCCACTTGCTCCGGCGCGGCTCGGTTGGGTGGTCCGTTCGACCGAAATCGCGGCGCAGCCGAAGATTTCGGTCGATTACTAGCCGAAGAAGGCTTTTGCGACGTCGAACCACTGCGGCGGCACGGTCTTGAGCTTCGCCACCGCATCCGCGAGGGGCACCGCGACGATGTCGTCCCCCTGGAGCGCGGCCATCGTTCCGAACCGGCCCTCCTCGACTAGGTCGGCGGCCTTCAGGCCGTATCGCGTGGCGAGCACGCGGTCGCGGGGCGTGGGGGAGCCGCCGCGCTGCACGTGGCCGAGCACGGTGACCCTGCTTTCGAAGCCGGTCCGCTCCTCGATCTCGCGCGCGAGCTGCTCGCCGACCCCACCGAGGCGAACGTGCCCGAACTGGTCGGTCGCGGGCGCCTCCTGGGCGACCTGGCGCTTCTCGCCGGACGCATAGGTGAGCTCGTAGCCCTCGCTGACGACCACGATGGAGAAGTCCTTGCCCCGCTCGTGCCGCCGGCGCAGGTCGTCGCAGGCGTCCTCGACCGTGATGGGCTCCTCGGGGATGAGGATCACGTCCGCTCCGCCCGCGATCCCGCTCATCACGGCGATCCAGCCCGTATGGCGGCCCATCACCTCGACGACCATGACACGGTTGTGAGACTCGGCGGTCGTGTGCAGGCGGTCGATCGCCTCCGTGGCGATGAAGACGGCCGTGTCGAAACCGAAGGTGTAGTCCGTCGCCGAGAGGTCGTTGTCGATCGTCTTCGGCACGCCGACGACCGGCAGCTCGTGCTCGGCGAAGAGCCGCGACGCGACGCCGAGCGTGTCCTCGCCTCCGATCGCGACGAGCGCGTCGAGTTCCTGCGCGCGGAAGTTCTCGAGCACGCGCTCGACTCCACCGTCTGTGTTGTACGGATTCGTTCGCGTCGTTCCGAGGATCGTGCCCCCGCGGGGCAGGATCCCGGAGATCTCCCGCGGCCCCAGCTCCATGAAGCGGCCGTCGACGAGGCCTCGCCAGCCCTCGCGGATCCCGATCGTCGTGTATCCGCGCGCCAGCGAGCGCCTCGTGACGGCGCGGATCACCGCGTTCAGGCCCGGACAGTCGCCACCGCCGGTCAGGACTCCGACCTTCTTCGCCATTCGTCTAACTTCGCGCTTGGCCGGTCGTCTTTTGCCTCAAACGTCTCGGAAGCTGCATGGAGGGGAGACTGATGCCGAAGGCGGGAGTCGAACCCGCACGGGGCAAAGCCCCACTGGATTTTGAGTCCAGCGCGTCTTCCAGTTCCGCCACTTCGGCAGAAGGCATCGGGAGGAATGGTACTCGCAGAGTTGCTGGACGTTCCTTACGGCGTCATAATGGCGCCCCACAAGAGCGGCCCGGCTGGGCGTGAGGCCGGTGCTCGTTCCTGCAAGACCCTTCACGGCGGATGCTCGCCATGGGCAGCGTCGAGAGAACAATCGGGCGAACGAGGAGGCGCAGTGAGAAGAAGGACACTTTTGTCGATGCTGGTCTTGGTGCTCGGGGCCTTCGCGCTCCTGGCCGCCGGATGTGGTGGCGGTGATGGCGAGACCACCGGCGCGACCGGCGGCGGCGAGACCGGCGGCGGGGGCACGCCCGTCAAGATCGTCTCCGACCTGCCACTGCAAGGCTCGTCGGCGGCTCAGACGGAAAGCATGAACAACGCGATCAAGCTCTACCTCGAGGGGATCGGTAGCAAGGCCGGGAACTTCACCGTCTCGTTCGAGGCATTCGACGACGCCACGGCCGCGAAGGGAGCATGGGACGAGGCGACCTGTGCGGCCAACGCACGCAATTACGTCGAGGACGAGTCCATCCTGGGCGTGATCGGGACGTTCAACTCGGGCTGTGCGGAAATCGAGGTTCCGATCGCGAACGAGGGCTCGCTCGCGTATGTGAGCCCCGCCAACACGGCAGTCGGGCTCACCCACGTTGGCGTCGGCTCCCAGCCGGGCGAGCCGGACAAGTACTACCCGAGCGGCGTTCGCAACTACACGCGCGTCGTCGCGTCGGACGACTTCCAGGGCCAGGTCGACGCCTCGTACATGAAGGACAAACTGGGCGTCACGAAGGTCTACATCCTGGACGACAAAGAGGCTTACGGGAAGGGCGTTGCCGACGCCTTCGAGGCCTCCGCGAAGGACATCGGCCTCACGGTCGCCGGGCACACCGGCTGGGACGCGAACGCCCAGAACTACAAGGCGCTCATGACCCAGGTGAAGGCCTCGGGGGCAGACGGCGTCTACATCGGCGGCATCGCCTGCCTCAACGGCGGACAGCTGATCAAGGACAAGGTCTCCACCGTCGGCGACAACGACGCGGTGAAGCTGCTCGTTTCCGACGGCTTCGTCCTCGACTCCCTCTTCGACGAGGCGGGAGCCGACGTCCTCGCCGGCACGTATGGGAGCGCTCCTGTGCTCAACCCGGAAGACCTGACCGGAGCGGGGAAGACCTTCCTCGACTCCTACACGGCGAAGTACGGCTCGCCGGAGGTCTACACGGCCTACGCCGCCGCCGCCGCGCAGGCTCTCTTGGACGCGATCGGCCGCTCCGACGGCAGTCGCGAAGACGTCGTCGCGAAGCTGTTCGAGACGAACATCACCGACGGCATCGTCGGGCCGATGTCGTTCAACGCGAACGGCGACCCGACGGCGGGCCTCATCTCGGTCTTCCTGGCGGAGGCAAGCGGTCCTCCGTGGAAGTTCCAAGAGGCCGTGAAGGTGTCGGCGGCGTCGTAATAGTCGACTAGTCAAGGATCCGAGAGGGCCGGTCTTGACCGGCCCTCTCGTTTCCGTCATAACCTCCGCCTGTGGCGACCGCTGAAACCGCATCCCGTCCGGCACTCGAGCGGCGCCTGCCGATCTCCCAGATCGTGCTCTGGGCCGTGGGCCTCGTGCTCGCGGCGCTCATCGGCTACTGGCTGATCAAGAACGCGATCGACTCGCCGGACCGCTTCCTCGAAGTGACGCTCATCGGCGTCACGAACGGCTCCATCTACGCCCTCGTCGCGCTCGGCTACACGCTCGTCTACGGGATCATCGAGCTGATCAACTTCGCCCACGGCGACAATTTCATGCTGGGGACGTTCCAGACGAACGGGATCGTCAACGACGGCACGTTCCAGATTCCGTTCTTCCCGACGTCGTTTGTCCTCGCGATCCCTCTTGGCACCGCCGCCACCGCGGGCTCGTCGGCAGGGCAGAAGATCTACACGATTTTCATGTGCCTGCTCTTCTCGATGCTCTTCTGCATGGTCATCAACGTTTCGATCGAGCGCATCGGGTACAAGCCGCTCCGCAATCAGCCGCGCCTCGTGCCCCTGATCACGGCGATCGGGTTCTCGTTCATCCTCCAGGACGTGGGTCTGATCTGGAAAGGCGCTGGGCCCCAGCCGCTCCCGAACATCCTCCCGACCGGGACGATCTTCAGCTGGAGGGCAGCCAGTTATGCCTGGGACGACTTCATCGTCATCGCGGTCACGATTCCGCTGCTCATCGCACTGACCTATCTCGTGCGCAGAACGCGCTCGGGGAAGGCCATGCGCGCCACGGCGCAGGACATGGACGCCTCCTCAATGATGGGCATCAACGTCGACCGGACGATCTCGTTCACGTTCGCACTCGGCGGCGCGCTGGCCGGCGCCGCGGGCGCGATCTACGCCCTCTACATCGGAACGACGAAGTTCGACCTCGGGTTCCGTCTCGGTCTCTTCGCGTTCACCGCGGCCGTCCTCGGCGGCATCGGCAATCTCAGCGGGGCCGTGCTCGGGGGAGTCGTGCTCGGGCTCATCCAGGCGTACACGGAGGGCTTCTGGGACGCGCGCTGGACGACGACGGTCGTCTTCAGCGTGCTGATCGCGATCCTCGTCTTCCGACCCTCGGGCCTCCTTGGCGAACAGGTGCCGGAGGGGCAATGAGCGACGAGGTTAGCCCACAGGCGCCCAAGGCGGAAGGCCCGAGAACGTCGCCCGTCTCCTCCTGGCGATCGTCCTGGCGCCGTTTTCGCAAGGAGCATCAATGGACGCGGTGGGCTATTCCGCTCGCCATCGTCGTTCTCGCCTTCTCGTATCCGTGGTGGGGTCTCGAGGGTCCGCTCTCCTTCGTCTTCAACGACGGTCTCGGAATCGACAACGACACGCTCTTCAACATGTCGATCTACGTCATGCTCGCCCTCGGACTCAACGTCGTCGTCGGCTACGCGGGCCTGCTCGACCTCGGCTATGTCGCCTTCTTCGCGCTCGGTGCATACACGCTCGGCTGGTTCGGCTCCGGGCTCTTCTCCACTCGCGACATTCATTTCCTCGACACGAACGCCGCCCGCCTCCCGGGCATTCACCTCTCCTTCTGGGTCGTCGTCCTGCTCGCAGGGGCGGTCTGCGCGTTCGCGGGCGTCCTCATCGGCTGGCCGACCCTTCGGCTGCGTGGGGATTACCTCGCGATTGTCACCCTCGGATTCGGAGAGATCATCCCGGACATCTTCCGAAACGGCGACGACATCGCCGGTC